>Ga0111538_10010987_pt1 | contig 12026 bp, 9 predicted proteins | sample SoiMethybrSBSTD1_FD_79669 | JGI IMG/M metagenome (GOLD analysis project Ga0111538, IMG submission 79669) | Bulk soil microbial communities from a Populus tree surrounding site in Tennessee, USA - Soil MetaG P. TD hybrid SBSTD1 (version 2)... | ecosystem: Environmental > Terrestrial > Soil > Tree...
CGCTGCGCCCTCGCCCAGCGACATGCCCTCGCGCTCGCGGCGGAAGGGGAGGCAGGGGCCAGCGTCGACGGCGCGCAGCGAGTTGAACCCGGCGTAGGTGAGCTGGCAGAGCGAGTCGGATCCGCCCGCGATCGCGACGTCGACGTCGCCGCGCCGGAGCGCGCGCAGCGCGGCACCGATCGCCATCGAGCCGGAGGAGCAGGCGGAGGAGACGGTCTCGACGGGACCCGTCGCACCCGCGTCCCGCGCGACGGCGTCGCCCGGGCCGTTGAGCTGCTGTGCGACGAGCAGCGAGGGTCGCGCGCGCCTCGCACCGCCCGCGAGGAGGCTCACGTAGAAGGCCTCGCTCTCGAGCATGCCCCCCGTGGAGCTTCCGAAATAGACGCCGGCCTCCGGAACCGGCCCCCTCAGGCCCGCCTGGCCCATCGCCTCGCGCGACGCGGCCACGGCGAACCGGTCGGCCCACGACGCCCGGCGCTGGGCCGCGGGCGCATCGCGGAGCGGAACTTCCGCCGAGAGATGGGTGCGGTGCTTCGTCCCGTCGAAGCGCGCGATCGGACCGATCGCGGGGGCGCCGCGACGCAGCCCCTCCCATAAAGGGGCCACGCCCCAGCCGAACGCGGTGACCGCGCCCAGCCCGGTGACGACGATCGGAGGATCGAGCGTTCCCTTCGGATCAGCTCCCGGCATGCGTGTCGCCCACGGTCGCGAGGCGGGACTCGACGTACGCGGCGAGCGTGGCGACCGACGCGAACGCTTCCCGGCCCACTTCGTGGCTCTGGATGCGGAGCGAGAACTCCTTCTCCAGCGCGACGACCAGCTCGAGCGCGTCCACGGAGTCCAGCCCCAGCCCCTCACCGAACAGCGGCATGTGATCGTCGATGCTCGCCGCGTCCATCCCTTCGAGGTGGAGCTTTTCGACGAGGAGACGCTTGATCCTCTGAGCGGTCGCCGGATCGTAGGACATGGAGTTGGCTTCCTTGGGCGCCTCGGGCTAATGTGCTCGGCCCGTGAAGGTTACGGGTTCGAGAGTCTAACACACGCATGCGCGCCGACCCGATCCTCGACGCGTTCGCGCACCTCGTCGGGCGCGACGCCCATGCCCCGCTCGTCGCGTCGCCCCGGGGAAGCGCGACCCGAGGCGAGGTCGACGCGATGGCGACCGGGCTCGCCTCCCGTCTGGCCTCCTTGGGCGTTACACCGGGGACCACGGTCCTTCTTACGGCGCCGAACGGGGCGGGCTTCCTCGCCGGGATCGTCGGCTGCCGGCGTGCCGGCCTCGTCCCCGCGCTGTGCGATCGCGCCGCGCCTTTGGTCGAGAGGGATCGTATCGCTCGCGCGCTCGGTGCTGCGGTGGAGGTCGCGGGCGACGATGCGTTCCCGCGTGACCCCGCCGCACTCGTCGTTCGTGAGACCGGTACTGCAGCGCGTCCGGCGGCGGGTGACTACGTGAAGATCACCTCGGGCACGTCCGGGGAGCCGGGAGGGGTGGCGGTCGGCGCCGAAGCGCTTGCCGCGGACGACGACCAGCTCGCGGCGAGCATGGGCCTCGCCGCCGAGGATCGCTTCCTCGCCGCGATCCCGTGGTCCCACTCGTACGGCCTGTCGAGTCTCGTGCTCCCCGCGCTGCGACGCGGCTCGCTGCTCGTCCTCCCGGGAGAGGGCGGCCCCTGGTCGCCGCTGGCCGCCGCGCGCGCCTTCGAGGCCACCGTCTTTCCGACCGTGCCGGTCTACCTGAGGGCGATCGTCGAGATCGCCCCTCGCGACGCGTGGCCTCCAAGCCTCGGGAAGGTCGTCTCGGCGGGCGCACGTCTCGCTCCCGACGATGCGCGAGCGTTCCGCGAGCGGTTCGGCCGCCCGGCGCACGTCTTCTACGGCGCCTCCGAGTGCGGCGGGATCACGTACGACCGCGAGGGGGGCGCCGCCGAGCGCGGCACGGTGGGCACCCCGGTCGAAGGGGTGACGATCCGATTGGAGGACGGCACGATCGTCGTGACCTCCGCCGCGGTGGCGAGCGGCGTGTTCCGTACGGCGGACCGCGGCGAGTGGTGCGGGGAAGAGCTGCGGCTCCTCGGGCGTCTCGACGCGGTGATCAACGTCGAGGGGAAGAAGGTGGACCCGGCGGAGGTGGAGGGCGTGCTCGCCGGCCTTGCCGGTGTCCGCGAGGCCGTCGTCCTGGGGGTCCCCGCCGCCGGCTTCGGCAAGGAGATCGTGCGCGCCGTGATCGCCCGCGAGCCGGGCCGCCTCAGCTACGAGGAGGTCGCCTCCTGGTGCCGGTCGCGGCTCGCACCGCACAAGGTGCCGAGGAGCATCGTTCTCGTGGACGCGATCCCGCGCACCGCGCGGGGCAAGGTGGACCGCGCCGCGCTCCTGGCGCTTCCCGTGCACAAGGACGCGACGTGAGCGCGCGCTTCGTCCAGGGATCGCTCGCCCTCCACGCGGCGGCCCTCCCGGCGCTGGCGATCTTCCCTTCGCAGTGGGGGTGGATCGCCGGAGCGCTGGTCGCCAATCACACGGCGATCGTCGCCGCGGGCCTGGCCCCTCGATCGAGCCTCCTCGGGGAGAACCTCGCGCACGACGCCGCCGCGGCGCGTGCCGGTGCCGTCGCGCTGACCTTCGACGACGGACCGGATGCCGAGGTGACGCCGAAGGTGCTCGACCTCCTCGACAAGGTGGGTGCCCGCGCGACATTCTTTTGTATCGGACGGCGCGTGGCCGCTCACCCCGCACTCGCGGCGGAGATCGTGCGGCGCGGGCACCGTGTCGAGAACCACACCCACACGCACCGCGGGTCGTTCTACTTCCACGCGCCGCGGACCCTCGCGCTCGAGATCGGCGACTGTCAGAAGGCGATCGCCGATGCGACCGGCCGCCTGCCGACGCTGTTCCGCGCGCCGGCGGGGATCAGGAGCCCGATGCTCCAGCCGGCGCTTGCCGCCTCGGGGCTCAGGCTTTGCTCGTGGACGCGCCGGGGCTTCGACACCGTGCGGCGCAATCCCGTCGCGATCGCGCGATCGCTCACGCGCGGCGTCGTCCCCGGGGATGTCCTGGTCCTCCATGACGGAGCCACGCACGAGCGCCCCGGACGCGTGCGCATGCTGGGGCGCGTGCTTCCTCAGGTGCTGTTCGAGCTCCGAGATCTCCGTCTCGCGATCGTCCCCGTGACCGGATGAGCCGCGCGACCCTCCTCGACGCCGCTTTACGGTATCGAGCGGCCGGGCACGCCGCGTACTGGAGCGCGCGCTCCAAGCTGACCCTCGATCCGATCTACGCCGCGCTGCTCGCCGAGGACCTCGACGGCGTGCGCGCGGTAACCGATCTCGGGTGCGGGCGAGGGCTCGCCCTCGCCGCGCTCCTTGCGGCGCGAGAACAGCGCCTCGATCTCACGGGGATCGAGCTCGCGAAACACCCCCTCACGGTCGCCCGCCGCGCGCTGGGTGCTGCGGCCACGCTCGTGGAGGCGGACCTGGCGACCGCTCCCCTGCCGGCCTCCGATCTCGTCCTTCTCTTCGACGTCCTTCACTACCTCCCGGCCGCATCGCAGGACGCGCTGCTGGACCGCGTGCGCTCGGCGATGCGTCCCGGTGCGCGCCTTTACATTCGCGAGGCCGATGCCGGTGCGGGAGGAAGGTTTGCCGCCGTGCGCTTTTCCGAGAGGCTCATGGCCTTTCTCCGCGGCGAGGGCACGCGACCGCTCGTCTATCGCTCCGCCGGCGACTGGCGGCACGCACTCGAAGATCGGGACCTCGCGGTCGAGGCGCGGCCGATGGGGAGCGGCACACCCTTCGCGAATGTGCTGCTCGTGGCCCGCGCTTCCGCTTGACAGCCCTTATGGCACTGTCTACCTTCGCTCGTCCCGGCGGGCTCGGTGATCGGGTGGAGGATGGGGGCATGAATCGGATCAGGCTCGTGGCCGCTTGCGCGGTCGCGCTCGCGTCGGTCGGCACGTCTTACGCCGCCACCATCTATGTCGCCACGACCGGGACGGACAGCACGAACTGCGGAAGCTCGTCGGCGCCGTGCCGCCACATTCAGTTCGCGATCGACAAGGCGCAGACGGACGGCGACATCATCCGCGTGAAGAACGGCACGTACGCCGAGTGCTTCATCGTCCCGACGCCCGGTTCGGGCTTGACCCAGGTGACCGTGGAATCGGACGCCTTCGCGACCGGCGGCAACCTCGGCAGCGCGATCCTCGACGGCGCGGGCGTCTGCGATCTCGCCAGCGGGGCCCCCGGCCCCGTGGTCGTCGTGCTCGATCGCAGCGTGGTGCGCGGCTTCAAGATCCAGCACGGCGGCGACTCGGGCGTCTGGGGTTTCGGCGCGGTCGCCATCACGAACAACACGATCACCGGGAATTCGACGACCACGTACGCGGGCGGAATCTTCGCCTACACCGGCAGCTACATCAGCGCGGCCGACACCAAGCTGGCGATCAATGACAACACGATCTCGTCGAATACGTCGGTGGGAAGCGGCGGGGGCCTCTACGTGTTCGCCCCGGGCGTGGGCTTTCCGAGCGTCGTGGAGATCAAGAACAACACCCTGACCGGCAACGTCGCCGGGCCCGATCCCGGAGACGGGGCCTTCGGCGCGTTCGGCGGCGCGATGACGATCTTCACGGACACGCTCACGACGCTCGACACCGCCTCGGTCGTGATCACCAACAACACGATCGACGGCAACACCGCGCACAAGGCGGTGGACGGGTACCCGGCCTACGGCGGCGGCGTCTTCGCCGCGACGGGGATCTACCTCGGCTACGGAACCGAGACCGTCGAGATCGGCCAGGCGGGCTCCGGCAACTCCGTTCGGAACAACACGACCGAGGGGTACGGCGGCGGCATCTCGGCGAACCTCCAGCCCGGGATCGGAGCCGACCACACCATCAAAGTTGCCGGCAACTCCGTCAGCGCGAACAGCGGCGAGCGCGGAGGCGGCGGGATCCACGGATTCTTCCTGACGGGCGACCCGGACAACGGCGGGACGGGCACGGTCGAGATCACGGACAACGCGGTGACGGGGAATCACGCGAGCGGGCTCCCCGGCTCGGGCGTTCTCGGTGGCGGCGGCATCTTCGCGGAGATGTACAGCAGGCGAACGCCTTTGGCGCAGGTCTCCTTCGACATCGAGCGGAACGACATCCAGAACAACGACTCGAAATCGCTCGGAGGGGGGGCGTCGCTCTTCGCCTACGCGGACGACGATCCGGAGCAGAACGGGGTCGCGCTCCCCACCGCGGCCGAGATCGACTTCCGGAACAACCTCGTGGCGCAGAACAGCGCGGTGAATCCCGGCTCGGGCGGCGCCCGCGGCGGCGGCATCTGGGCCGCGGGCCGCGCGTTCGGCGATCAGGCCGTCGCGACGATCGATCTGGACTTCCTCACGGTGGTTTCCAACCACACGGACTCGGGGGCCGGAGGGATCGAGCTGGAGGCGTACCCGGAGCTGGACGACCCGGGGAACACGCTGGGCTCGGTCGAGATCGAGCTCAGCAACTCGATCATCGCGAACAACGAAGGGTTCGGCGCGGGGGGACCGATCACCCCCGGTGGCACCGTCAGCGTCGACGTGCGGTACAACGATTCCTTCCAGAACGACACGAACTGGGAGGCGAACCTCGGCGTGACCACCGGTACCAACGGGAACGTCTCGGTCGATCCCGGGCTCGACAGCCTCTTCGTGCCCCAGCTCTGCTCGGCCACGATCGATGCGGGCGATCCGGCGGCGTCGTTCGATCTCGAGCCACAGCCCAACGGCGGCCGCGTCAACATGGGCCACCTCGGCGGCACCGCGAACGCGACCCGGACGCTTCCGGACTCCAACGGCGACGGCATCGTCGATGGCATCGACATCCTCAAGCTCGCGGTGGCGTTCGGCTCGTCGGCCGGCGGCCCTCGGTACAACCCCGCCGTGGACTTCGACGCCGACGGGAACAACGACGGCAACGACCTCTCGTACCTGGCGTCCCTGTACGCCCGCTCCTGCCCCTAGGAGATTCCGATGCGGATCCGACGCACGTCCCAACGTCTCGCCGTCGCGGCCCTCGTCGCGCTCGCGGTCACGGCGCTTCCGTCCTGCGGGGGCGGGAGCGACGGCGGCAACGGAGGTGGCTCCACCTCGGCGACCTTCACGCCCGACACGCCCTCACCGGGCACGAACACGATTGCGATGCTCGCGGGCTCCACCAGCGGGGCCGCCGTCAACGTCCGGATCACCGTCACCGGCGTGAACGACCTCTTCGGCGCCGCGTTCCGGGTCACGTACGACCCCACCGCGCTCTTCTTCAACGGTATGGACGACGGGGGCTCCGTGCTCCGCCAGGGCGGCGTCACGAACGCCCAGGTTCAGTTCATCGCCAACCAGACCGCGGTCCCCGGACAGGTCATCGTGACGGCCACGCGCCTGGACCCGTCGACCGCGGGGACCGTGGACGTGGGCCCCACCGCGGACCTCGTCGTCCTGAACTTCAGCGCGCGGCGGGCGATCGCCGCCGGCGACGTGGCCGGCGAGCTCGATTTCGTCGATCCGCGGGACGTCCAGGTGTGCGGGACGCCGACGACGTGCGCTTCCGCCGCGGGACTGACCTGGTCGGGCGGCGCCGTCACGGCGCACTAGCCGGACGTGAGCTGGGTTCAGCTCCTCCTTCGCTGGCTGCACATCCTCCCCGCGGTCATCGCGGGCGGAGCGACGATCTACGCCGCGATCGCGCTCGTCCCGACCTTCGGCGCCCTGTCCGACGAGGCACGGGCGATCCTCCGGGAGCGTGTCGCGTCACGCTGGCGGCCGGTCGTGGCGATCTGCATCGCGCTGCTCCTGGGGAGCGGCCTCGCGAACTTCCTGCTCTTCCAGTCGAAGCTCCATCACGGCCAGCCTCTCTATCAAGGGCTCTTCGGGGTGAAGTTCCTCGCCGCTCTCGGCGTGTTCTTCATCTCCTCGGCCCTGGCCGGCCGCTCGGCCACGCTCCAGCCGATGCGGGACCGGATGGCGTTCTGGGTGCGCGTCAACGCCGCCCTGGTCGTCTTGATCGTCCTGATCTCCGGGATCTTGAAGAACACCCCGGTCGTGCCCTGAAAAATTTGGGCTCGCGGGAGGGGGGACACCCGCGAGCCCGGCACAGAGGAGGGTTGGTCCGGGTCGGAGTTGGGTTGAGCACCGATCCGGACAGCATGAGATACGTGCGATGCCCCCAAACGGTTGACGAGAAATCCGGGGGCGCGCTGTATTTCCTCCGCGGGGCAAAAAAAAGGCACGCGAAGCGGTCGCCCCGCGTGCCCTAGTTGTTGGGGAGGTCACTTCTGTTCTACCTCTCCCGGAGCGACTTGGAAAGGCCTCTCCCCCGGATTTGCGGCGCGACAGCCGCAAGGAGCTGCTCGGCGGCCGCCGGCAGCGGCACCCCGCTCCGGCTGGCGGCGACGTAAAACAGCGGAGCGACGCCGCGGAGCCTCCATCGCGCGATCCCCGGGGGGGCCGCCGCCCCTGCGAAGGCGACGGCGGGGGCGAGCCCCCACCCGAGACCCGCGCTCACGAACCGATGGACGAGCGAGAGGTTTCCCACCTCCACGGCCGGCCGGAACGGCACGCCGGCCGCCTCGAAGGCTTCCTCCAGGTGCCGGCGGAAGGCGGAGCCCTGCTGAAGGGTGACCAGGCGCCGGTCGCGCAGCGCCGCGACCGTCACGGAGCGGGTATCCCGCCGGGCGGGCCTCGGCGCGAGGACGATCACGGGACTCTCCAGAAGGGGGCGGATCGCGATCCCCGTCGATCCTTCCGCCGCCCGGCCCGCCACAAGGGCGAGGTCGATCTCCCCGACCCTCAGGCTCTCGAGGAGACGTGGGGCCGGGCCCTCGACGAGCCGGACCGCCAGATCGGGCTCGCGCTCGAGCAATCGCGAGAGCGTCGCCGGGAGGAGGTGGCGCCCCAGCGCGTCGCCCGCGCCGACGCGGAGCTCCCGTGACGGGACGACGGGGAGGCCCGCGGCGGTCTCGAGCGCTCGGACCGCCCCCAGCGCCGACTCGGCCAGCGGCAGCAGGCGGGCGCCCTCGGGGGTCAGGGCCATGCCCCGCGCCTGGCGCCGGAAGAGCTTCGTCCCCCATCCGCGCTCGAGCGCGGCGAGGCGCGCGGAGAGGCTCGGCTGGGTTCGATGGAGCTCGCCGGCCGCGCGGACGAGGCTGCCGAGCCTCGCGACCGCGACGAACGTGCGGAGCGAGTCGAGATCGGTCACGGCGTCATGGTATCGCGTACGTCGATATCGCCCATCACAACAATCGATTGGAGCGATGGCTGGCAGCGCGCTAACCTGCCCCCATGGTTCATCGCATCGAGATCGCTCCGAAGCCCGGCCTGCGCGACGCGCGTGGGTCGTCCCTGACCGCCTCGCTGCGCGAGGTCCTCGGCCTCGCCGTGACGCGCGCGCGCACCCGCGACGTGTACCGGATCGACGCCGCCCTCACCCCCGACGAAGCGACGAAGGTCCTCCACGAGTTCGTGGACCCCGTCGCCCAGCACGGCGCGCTCGGACGGCTCGACGACGGCCCGTTCGACGTCGCCGTCACCGTGGGCTACAAGCCCGGTGTGACGGATCCGGTCGGGCGGTCCGCACGCGTCTGCGTCGAGGACACGATCGGGCGGCCGCTTCAGGACGACGACGCCGTCTACACCTCGACGATGTACCTCTTCGACGGGATCGGCCGCCTTGAGGCGGAGCGGATCGCGGTCGAGCTGCTCGCGAACCCGGTGATCCAGACGATCCGCGTCGAGGACGCCGCCGCCTGGCGGGCCTCGGGCCCCGATCTCTCGGTGCCGAAGGTCGCCGCCCACACGAGGCCCCCGGTCGAGTCGGTCGACCTGTCGGGGTCCGACGAGGCGCTCGTCGAGCTGTCGAAGAAGCGCCTGCTCGCGCTGTCGCTCGCCGAGATGCGGGCGATCCGCGACCACTTCCGGGTTGCGGGGCGGGTACCGACCGACGTCGAGGTCGAGTGCCTCGCCCAGACGTGGAGCGAGCACTGCAAGCACAAGATCTTCAACGCCACCGTCACCTACGAGGAGCCGGGGCGTCCGCCGCAGACGATCCGGTCCCTCTTCGCGACGCACATCAAGGGCGCGACGGAGGCGATCGACCGCGCGGTCCGCGATCGCGAGGGGCGCTCCTGGCTCGTCAGCGTCTTCCACGACAACGCCGGGGTCATCGCCTTCGACGAGCGGGACCACCTCGTCTACAAGGTCGAGACGCACAACTCGCCTTCGGCGCTCGATCCGTACGGCGGCGCCATCACGGGGATCGTCGGCGTCAACCGCGACCCGTTCGGCACCGGGCGCGGGGCGGAGCTCCTCGCCAACGTGTGGGGGTACTGCTTCGCGTCCCCGTTCCACGACGGCGAGCGCCCGGCGGGACTCCTCCACCCGAGGCGCATCCGCGAGGGGGTGCATCACGGGGTGATCGACGGCGGGAACCAGAGCGGCGTCCCCTACGGACGGGGCTGGGAGCTCTTCGACGACCGGTTCCTCGGAAAGCCCCTCGTCTTCTGCGGCACCGTCGGAAAGCTCCCGGTGACGATCGCCGGACGCCCGGGCGAGGAGAAGGGCGCGCGTCCGGGCGACCTCATCGTCATGGCCGGGGGACGCATCGGCGCCGACGGGATCCACGGCGCGACGTTCTCCTCCGCGGCGCTCGACGAGTCGGCGCCGATCCAGGCGGTCCAGATCGGCGACCCGATCACCCAGAAGCGGCTGTTCGACTTCCTTCTCGAGGCGCGCGACCGCGGCCTGTATTCCTCGATCACGGACAACGGCGCCGGCGGCCTGTCGTCGTCGGTCGGCGAGATGGCGCGCGGCCCCGGAGGTGCGAAGCTCGACCTCGCGCGGGCGCCCCTGAAGTACGCGGGCTTGGCACCCTGGGAGATCTTCCTCTCGGAGGCGCAGGAGCGGATGACGCTCGCCGTGCCTCCCGCATCGGTCGATGCGCTCCTCGAGCTGGCCCGGCTCCGGGAGGTGGAAGCGACCGTGCTCGGCGCCTTCACCGACTCCGGCGTCCTCCATGTCACCTACGGCGAAGAGACGGTGGCGCGCCTCTCGATGGATTTTCTCCACGACGGGGACCCCGACCTGAACCTCCGCGCCCGTTGGGAGCCGCCGTCGTTCGAAGAGCCGCCGGGCGAAGCACCCGAGGATCTCACCGCGGTCCTCACGGCCCTTCTCTCCCGCCCCAACCTCGGCTCCGGCGAGGCGATGGCGCGCCACTACGACCATGAGGTCAAGGGGCTCACGGTCGTCAAGCCCTGGGTCGGCGTGGGGTCGGACGTCCCCGCCGAGGGGACGGTGTTCCTCGTCCGCCACGGGACGCGTCGCGGCTACGTGCTCTCGGAGGGCGTGAACCCGTTCTATGCGGACATCGACGCGCACGCGATGGCTCAGGCCGCGGTCGATCTCGCGGTGCGGCGGCAGATCTGCGCGGGCGCGCGTCCCGACCGGATGGCGATCCTGGACAACTTCTGCTGGCCGGACCCGGTCGGCTCCCCGCACAAGATGGCCCAGCTCGTTCGGGCCTGCCGCGGTCTGGACGAGCTCGCCCGCGCGTATGGCACGCCCCTCGTGTCGGGCAAGGACTCGATGAAGAACGACTCCACGATGGGCGGGGTGACGATCAGCATCCCTCCGACGCTCCTCGTCTCGGCGATCGGCTGGATCGACGACGTCCTGAACGCGGTCACCCTCGACCTCAAGGAGGCCGGCGACGCGGTCTTCGTCCTGGGGACGACCCACGACGAGACGGGCGGCAGCGAGTACTTCCGATGGCTCGGCGAGCGCGACGGCAGGCTTGCCCCGCTCGGCGGGGCGGCCCCCTACGTGGGCAACAAGGTTCCTCGCGTCCGCACGGGCGAGACGCTTCCGCTCTACCGGGCTCTCGCGGAGGCGATCCGCCGGGGCCTCGTGCGATCGGCGACGGCCCCGGCGATGGGCGGTCTCGCGCTCGCCGTCGCGCGCTCGGCGATGGCGGGCGAGCGGGGCGTCGATCTCGATCTCGACCGGAGCCCGGACCTCGCAGGACTTCCGCCCGACGTCGCGCTCTTCTCCGAAAGCACGGGCCGGTTCGTGATCACGGCGGCCGGGGCCGACGCGGCCGCGATCGAGTCGCTCTTCTCCGGCCTCGCGTGCCGGCGCATCGGGACGGTGACGTCCGAGCGGCGCATGAGGATCGCGTCCGGGCCTCACCGTCTCGTCGACGCGAGCCTCGACGCCTTGAAGTCCGCGTACAAGGGGGCGCTCCGCCATGGCTGATCCGCGCGTCCTCGTGATCACGGGCCTCGGGTTGAACTGCGAGGTCGAGACGGAGACGGCGTTCGCGCGCGCGGGTGCCGCCCCCGAGCGCGTGCATCTCCTCGACCTGCTGCACCCGGAGAGCGGGAGGCGCATCACGGACTACCCGATCCTCGCCTTCGTCGGCGGCTTCTCGTTCGGCGACCACCTCGGCGCCGGGTCGGTGTTCGCCAACAAGATCCGCTGGCGCCTCTACGACGACCTGCTGGCGTTCGTCGAGCGCGGCGGCCTCGTGCTCGGCGTGTGCAACGGCTTCCAGACGATGGTCCGGCTCGGCATCCTCCCCGGCCTCGACGGCGACTATCGGACGCCGCGTGCCGCTCTCGTTCAAAACGACCGGCCCGGCTACCGCGACGCGTGGGTGACGGTCCGCTTCGATCCGGCATCGCCGTGCGTGTGGACGCGCGGGCTTTCGACGATGGAGCTTCCCTCCCGCCACGGCGAGGGGAAGTTCGTCACATCGCCGGAGGTGCGCCGCCGTCTGACCGACGAACATCTGATCGCGGCCCGCTACGTCGGCCCCGACGGCGAGCCGACCGAGGAGTGGCCCGCCAACCCGAACGGCTCCGAAGGCGGAGTCGCGGGGATCTGCGATCCGTCGGGACGAATCTTCGGGCTGATGCCCCACCCGGATGCGTATCTCGAGCCGTTCCACCATCCGCAGTGGACGCGGAGGAAGCTCGCCGGACCTCTCCCGGGCGAGGGAGAAGGAA
>Ga0111538_10010989_pt1 | contig 12025 bp, 10 predicted proteins | sample SoiMethybrSBSTD1_FD_79669 | JGI IMG/M metagenome (GOLD analysis project Ga0111538, IMG submission 79669) | Bulk soil microbial communities from a Populus tree surrounding site in Tennessee, USA - Soil MetaG P. TD hybrid SBSTD1 (version 2)... | ecosystem: Environmental > Terrestrial > Soil >...
GCTCTCCTCTTCGCCGAAGCGCCGGCCGAACTGCTCCGCGATCCGGAACAGGCCGAGCCCGAGATCGAAGCTGGCGTTGTGCTTCTGGTGAACGTTGTCGGGGGTGCCGATGTTGCCCCCCTCGCACTTTCCGGTCGTGAGGTACTGGCTCAAAAGGTCGACGGCCGCCGATGCGTCGCCCGCGTCGAGTGCGACGATCGCCTGGTCGACCGGCGGCGCATGGCGCATGAACGGATCGGTGAGGCGATCGCAGCCGAGCGCGACCAGGAACGAAAGCGCGGCGGCTGCGGCGGCGCGCTTGGCGCCCGCGCGCGCGCGGATCCGCCGGCGCCGTGGCGGCGGCGGGACGATCGCGGCTCGCGCTCGCTTCTTGGTCTCGTTGACGAAGGTCTCGATCACCAGCAAGACCAGGGCCAGGCCGAGCGGATACATGTAGACGTCCGCGAAGACGGTCTCGACCTTTTCGCTCAGCTCCTCGGTCATCAGCTGTTTCAGACCGGCCGCGATCTCGGAGATGCCCGTGTCACCCTGCTGGCTGCGCACCACGCGGCCCTTGGAAACCTCGGCGATTTTCGCGAGCTGGGCTTCGCCGTCGGCGCTGAGCGAGGTGGTGACGGGCCGCCCCTGATCGTCGACGCGGTTGCCGGTGATCTCGCCAGCCTCGTTGACCTCCGGCAGCGGCTCCGGCGTCCGGCCGCCGATCTGCACGACGTGGATTGCGACGTCGTCGTGCGCCGCGCCCTGGGCCACGGCGACCGGATCACCTTCGAGATCCTCGCCGTCGGTGACCAAAAGGATCACCTTGCGGTGTTTTGCCGACAACGGATCGCGCTTCAATAGCTCGCGGGCGGCCTCGAGCGCGCGCGCGATCGCCGTGCCTCCGATCGGCATGTCGTTCGGGGTGAGCTGGCGGAAAAATTGGGCGATCGCGCCGCCGTCGATGGTGACCGGAAAGCTCATGGGCTGGCCCGCGAACGCCACGGCGCCGAAGCGCGCGCCCGGCAGCTCGGCGATCAACCGCGCGACCTCGGCCTTGGCGCGCACGGTCCGGGTCGGCACCACGTCGCGCGCGTACATGCTCTTCGAGTAATCGAGCACGATCACGACATCGAGGTTCGTGGCCGGGATCAGGCGCGTGCCGCGGCCGTACTGCGGCCCGGCCAGCGCCGCGAATCCGAGCGCGACCGCGAGTACCAGGAGCACGCCCTTGAGCGCGCGGCGCCCGCCGGCGCGTCCCGTGATCAGACCAGTAACCACTGCCTCGTCGCCGAAGCGCCGGATGCTCTTCAGCAGGATCAAGCCGCCCGCGATCAAGAACGCCGCCACGACGAGCGCGAGCCCGGTGCCGAAAAGCCAGTACGAATGCGCGAATTTCACTTACGGGAACCTCCGCAAGAGAAGCGAGCGCAAGAGGGCGTCGAGAGCGAGCAGCAGCACGCCGGGCAGGAGCAGAAAACCGTAGAGATCCTCGTAGCTCGCGTAGGTGGCTTCGAGCTTGGTCTTTTCGAGCTGATTGAGCACGTCGTGGAAGCTCGCGCGGAGCGCGCTGGCGTCGGAGGCGACGTAGGTTTTGCCGCCGGTCTTCTGCGCGAGCTCCTTCAAGAGCTCGGGGTTCACCGGGAACGGCACGCTGACGTAGCGCGGCTGCCCGAACAGATCGAAGCCGTCCTGCATCTCGGCGTTTTCGCCGGAGCCGATCTGGATCGTGTAGAGCTTCGAGCCGATGGTATTGGCGAGATGCGCGGCGTACTCGGGCGAGATCTGGCCGGCGTTGTTGTCGCCGTCGGTCAACAGAATCACGGCCTTGCTCTTGGCGTTGCTGCGCCGGAGCCGCGCCAGCGCCACGCCGAGGCCGTCGCCGATCGCGGTCGCGCTGGGATCGATCAGCTTGAGCTCCATGCGCGAAACCAGCGTGTCGAGCAGGTGGTAGTCGAGCGTTGGCGGCGAAACGACGTACGCCTCCTTGCCGAACACGACCACGCCGATGCGGTCGGTTTTGCGCCGCGAGATGAAATCGCGAATCACGGCCTTGGCGGCGTCGAGCCGGGTCGGGCGGATCCCGCGCGGGCGGCGCGCGGAGAGGTGGGCCAGATCCTCGGGGAAGTTGTCCATGATCGCCTGCATCGACCCCGAAAGATCGAGCACCAGCACGATGTCGATGCCTTCCTCGTCGGAGGTCTGCGGCCGCAACGTGCTGACCGGCCGGGCGATCGCGATGATCAGCAGAATCAGCGCGATGCATCGAACCACGGCCGGCAGATCCCGCAACCAGACCCGAAAGCCCGAGGGTCCCACGCGCAGCGGAGCCAGCGTTCCGAGCAAAAGGCGCGGCGTGCGCCGGTCCTCGCCGAAGGTGCCGCGGTAAAACACCGCCGGCACTACCAGGAGGGCGAACAGCAGCAGCCGGTGCTCCCAAGTCGCCGACAGGAGCTCGCGCCCGCGCGCCAGCGCCGGGTAGGCGAATCCCAAAACGGACACCAGGAGGATCCAGCCGATCAGGATCAGGATCCGCGCGGCGCCCCGGCTCAACCCGGGGCCGGCACTGGCGGGCGGCACGGGCTTCGGGAGCGGCTGCGGCCGCACGCTAGCCGCCGGCGGTGGCGGCGGCGGCGCGACGGACTCGGGTCGCGGCTCGGGTGCATCGGTGACGCTCACGGCGCGCCTCCGACGGGTTCTGCGCTGCCGTTCGGCGGCGGCGCCGCCGGTGGAGCGGTATCGGCGGGCGGCGCGGGAGCCGGTGCCTTGACGGGTAGCGCGGGGATCGTCGCCCGCACGATTTCCTCCGCGCGCACCAGGCTGAGCTCACACTCTTCGGGGCTCGGCGTGAGCCGCGCGAACTTCACCAGGTCCGCGTGGCGCAGCGATGTCTCGATCGTGTCGAGCACCGGGATCTCGGGTTTGAACTCGCGCAGCAAGATCAGCGCTTCGCGTGTGGTGCTCTCGAGGCCGTCGAATCCATAGCGATCGCCGAGATACTTGCGGATCGCGTCCGAAACGCGATCGAAGTGCTCGGCGTAGCGCTGGCTCTTGACGAGCCCGGCATTTTTGATGTCGAAGAGCTCCTCGAGCGCGACTTCCCACGGCGGCCGCGGCGGCGGCGGCGGCGGCACCGGCTTCGGGCGCCGCACCCACAAGCCGAACAGCCAGGCCACGAACGCGCCGACCACGAGCGCGATCGCCGCGATGATCGTGGCCTGCTTGAGTGTGGTCCATTCCTCGAGCTGCCGGCGCGGCTCCGGATTTTCGCGCGGCGTCGGGTTCGGCACGTTGGCGATCGGATCCTCGACCGTGATCGGGTGCGCTTGCGTGCACACCGTCGAGACCTCGCCGCTGGCGCGCGCGATCGCGATCGGCACTGGCGGCAGCACCAGCGCCTGGCGGCCGGGCTTGGGCGGCAGCGGCACGAACCCGATGCGCAGGGTGGTCTCGGCGCGCTCGCCGCGATTTTCCACCGACAGCACCGGTCCGGCGCCGCCTTCGGGATCGGGCAGGGCGAAGCCCGCGTGCAAGAGCTCTTTCTCCTCCTGGCTGCCGCGGCGGATCTCGAGCCCGGTCGGCAGCACCGTCTCGCCTTTGCCGTGCTCGATCACGAGCTCGAGCGTCGCCGCGTAGCCGCTCGTACCGCGGCCGGGGAACGACTCCTTGAGCTTCGGTCGTTCCTTGCCCGACGGCAGCCGCTCGACGCAGCTCTGGCCGGCGGCCGCGGCGGACGCTCCTCTGTCGGCCGCCCCGGCGTCGCTCGTCCCCGCGTCGGCCTGCGCGCGGACCGTGATCGCGACGGCGACCGCGAGCGCAGCGTGCCCGGCCCCGAGCCGGCGCGTCATCGCCGGAGTCTCCGCGCACGCCGCGCGAACAGATCGCGCATCGGTCGCACGTAGGGCTGGTCGGTGCGGACGACGCAATGGTCGAGGCCGAGCTTGCGGAACAGCTTGATCTGCTGGTCCCTCAGCTTTTGCATCTGTCGCGCGTAGTGCGCGCGCACGCGCTCGCTGGAGGTATCCACGACCACGCTGTCGCCGGTCTCCAGATCCTCGAAGGTCGCGAGACCGACGTCGGGCAAAGCCTCGTCGCGCGGATCGACCAGCATCACCGGGATCACGTCGTGACGGGCCGCGGCCAGGGACAGTGTGCGCTCGAAGCCGTCGGTGTAGAAGTCGCTGAGCACGAACGCGACGCTGCGGCGACGCGCGACGTGATTCAGCGTCTCGAGCGCGATCGACAGGTCGGTTCCGGTGCGCTGCGGCGCCGCGCCGAGGATCTCGCGCACCACCCGCATCACGTGCTTCTGTCCCTTCTTCGGCGGCACCAGCTTTTCGATCTGATCGGTGGCGAGGATCAAACCGACCCGGTCGTTGTGCTTGATCGCGCTGAACGCGCACAGCGCCGCCACCTCGGCCGCGAGCCGCGCCTTGCTGCCAACTCGGGTTCCGAAGCGCTCGCTGGCCGACAGATCGACGACCAGCATCACCGTCATCTCGCGCTCTTCGACGAAGACCTTGACGTAGGCCTCGTTCATGCGCGCGCTGACGTTCCAGTCGATGCTGCGCACATCGTCCCCCGGCTGGTACTGGCGCACCTCGCGAAAGGCGAGGCCCTGACCCTTGAAGACCGACGTGTAGTTGCCGGAGAGCTGTTCCGTCGCCAGACGGTTGGTCGTGATCTCGATCTTGCGCAGCGCCTTGAGCAGCTCCCTCGGAATCACGGTATGTTCCTGAAAGTACTAGGGATTAGCCGGTGAGCTCCGGGACCCGGGGGGTCATAGCCCGGCGCCGGGCAGGGTGACAATCACGGCGTCACCGGTATTCCCGTTTTTACGGGGTCAGCGGCGGCCTAGCAGGTCCTGGGGGGAAAAGCGCAGTCCGGCCTCGATCCCCGCGAATAGAAAGCCGTTGTGGCTGGTCCGGTAGGCGTCGCAGACCGCGTCGCCGTTCGCCACCACGCAGCTTACGCCGATGCGGCCCCCCGCCGTCAGCGCCCCGCCGAAGCGAGGGCCGACGAACAGGGAAGGGGTCACCCGGAACGGCACACCGAGCGCCAGCGCGCCTCCCAGCCGAACGTCGGTGGCCCCGGGGCCGCGCGGGCTCGAGGGGGCGGCCTCGATCGCCGGGCCCAGGCCGAGCTCCAGATACGGCTGGGCGATCGCGCTCGGTAGCGGATGCACGCGGACCAACGCCTCGATCAACGTCGTGCTCGCGCGATCCGGCTCGCCGCCCGAAAGGCCGTAGCTGAAGCGGGCGTGCTCGACGTCGCCGCCGAAGCTCAAGATCGGCAAAAGCTCGTACAGGTAAGCGAGGCGAAATCCGGGGCCGGGCGTTTCGCGCCGGCAAGTGCTGTAGCAGCCGGGCCACGTCACGCCCACGGCCAGATCCACGTGGTGACGGCGCTGCTCCGGGGGCTCTGCGCTTGCCGTCTGTGCGGCCGCGACGAGGCTGGCGAGCAGGCCTGCTCTGAAGCTCAGTTGTGCGAACGTAGACTGCAATCGCGGTCCTACGATCGATACTACAAGAACCGGATCAGCGCGCGCTCTCCAGCACGGTGCAGGGCGTCCCTTCGCCGAGGGCGTCTTCGCCCGCGCGTTCGAGGTCGCTGCGCGCCCTGCCGGGTACGACACGCACCGCACACACCTTCGCGCGCTCCGCACCGTCGATGCCGAACGCGCCGTCGATCGGCAGCGCGTTGCCGCACGCCGTGACGCGCGCCGCATCGAGCGGAAAGAAGGCGCGCCCGGCCTGGAAAACCACGATCTCCCAGACGCCTTCGCTGCCCGGGGCACAGGTCAGAAGCACCTTGAAGCGATCGCCCGCCGCAAACTGCGACGGACGTTCGTCCAGAACGCCTTCGCGCTCGCGCACCAGCGCGATCGCCGCGTCGCCGCCCTTGGTCCGTGGTGGTTTCGGATCGCTCCCGTCGCGCGGCACGAAGGTGATGAACAACACCAGCGCCGCGGCCGCGGCCAGCGGCGCGAGCCACCAAGCGCGAGCCGCGATCGAAGCTAGCGTCGCCGGCGCGAGCGGGCGCAGCCGTACCTTCGCGTCGATCAGCTGCCGGCAGGCGCGCGTCGCGGGATCGTCCAGTCCGCGCTCGACCGACGCCGCTTCCTCCGGCGAAAGCTCGCCGAGCGCGTGCTGCTCGAGCTTGAGCCAGGACGGGGGCTCGGGAAACGGGTTCATGGCGTTTGCTCCGACGGCGGCGCCGAAATCGCGCTCACCGCTTCCTGCACCCGTGCCAGCCGGTGTCCGACCGTTTTGCGACTGACCTGGGTGAGCTGGGCTATCTCCTCGAGCGTGCAATCGTCGAAGAAGCGGTAGACCAGCGTCTCGACGTGCGCGTCGTCGAGCGATTCCACCAACTTGCTCAGGAGATCGAAATCGATCACGCGGTCCTCGCAGCGGGTACGGATCGGTCCCCGCAAAAGCGGCTCATGGGTCGCGAGCAAGCGAGCTCGCGTATCGCGATTGCGCAGCAGCGTGAGGCAGCGGTTGGTGACGGCCTGAAACAGGTACGGCAGGTCCAGCACCGGCGCGGGCCGCTCCAGGAGCTCGACGAACAGGGCGTGAACGACGTCCTCCGCGTCCGCCGAGCTCTGCAGCAAACGCTGCGCTTTCCGCAGCAATGCGGGTCCGTAACGTCGGTATGCATCGGTTGCCACGGTTCAACGGGCCGCACACTTGCCGTAAGAGTATTGGCCCGTCAGCTCGAGCAACTGCTGCGTTTCCGTGATGCAGCGCCCGCCGTCACCGCACTCGCTGTCGAACGCGCAATCGGAGCAAGCAGTGATGTCCACGCCGGGCCCGAGCGGCTCGCCCTGGGCATTCTTCCAGGTGACGGGGCCGCAACGGCCCCTCCGGCACTGATCCGAGCTCATGCAAAATTGACCGGTGGGAACGTCGGCAATCGCGATCGGCGCGGCCTCCGGGCACGAAAACCAGCCGATGCCGAGCTGCGCCAGCACGACGTTGCCTGCGCCGTGCTTGTGAAGTCGGAGCGAGGCGGGAATGACCCCCCAGCGGTCGCTGAATTCGAGATCGACGCGCGGCAAGACAAAGCTCTGTGACTGCCAGTGGAGCTCGGGGATCGGCTGCTCGAATTCGATCGGGCCCTCGTCGTAGACGTCGAGCTCGAGCACGAGCTCCGCGCCGGCGTCGACGTTGCCGAGCAGGAAGAAGCGCGCACAATCGCTGCTGTTCAAAGTCGTCCGTCGGGAGATCACGGTGGGCGCGTCGCCCAGGGTCACACCGTAGTCCTTCTCGTGCCAGGTCGGCGCTTGCCCGATGCTTCCCTGCTCGACCTCCCACTCGCACAACGTGCTCCCGCACCAGAAGCTCGAGTGCCCGAGTTGCGTGTCGGAGCAGGCGGGCAGCGCCAGAACCAGGCAAACCCAGGGTGTCGTACGGAGGATCATTCTGTCCTCGTATTGCGGATGTGAAATCCTATCAGCACCGCGAAGCCGCCGCTGTCGTGGACATCGCCGAGCTCGTTCTCGATCAAGGGGGCGTAGGCGTAGCCGGCCTCCGCGAAGAATCCGCCCAACTTCCAGGGCAAGAACATCAGTCCGGCGCTGGCGCGCGTGTGGAAACCGAAGTTCGCCTCTTCGGATTCGATGGTCTCGGTCGTACCCGCCGCCGAAAGGTGCGTGACGCCGAGAGCCGGACCAATCTCGACCTGAGCGTAGCCGGTCAGCCAGTCCAGGAGCTCGAGCCGCCCGCGCACGCCGGCGTCCAGCGAGTAGGCGTAGTAGGAGAACTCGGCGCTGTCGAGACGCCGGAACTCGCAGTGGTCGATGATCTGAAAGCGCGCAAACACCCCGAGCCCGCGCGTCAAACGCCGCTCGGCCCCGCTCGTGAAGAGCGCCGGCTCGCACCAGCGCTGCGTGATCAGCGGACCGTAGGACTCGCTGAAGCCGAACGTGTGCAGGCGCTTCACGTAAGCGTCTTCCGGCGGCGCGCCGAAGCCGAACCCGACCTCGAAGTTCCACACTTCGCGGCCGGCGCCCTTCGCGCTCGCCGAGCCGTCAGCGACCGCTGTGCAGCGGCCGAGATCGAGCGTCACCCCCGCTCTCGACTTCACGTCGAGCTCGCACGACCAGGCCTTTTCACCGCGCTTGACGGTGGCGGAGTAGCTGCCCGAAGGTACCGCGAGCGTGAGCTGTGTCCCCTTGGCCTTGGTGACCTCGGCGATCACGCTGCCCGAGGGTTGAATTTGCAAAAGTACGCGGCCGTCGAAATCCGGAGCGAGCTCGACGTGCGCGTCGGCGGCGGCCGGGTAGCTCAATGGTACGTCGCCCTGTCCCATCAGCTCGGTCTCGAGCGTGGCGTGCTGTCCACCGACCGCCGTACGCGCCGTGGCCGCCAGCGTGCGCGCGTAGGCGTAGCGATAAACCTCGTCGAGCGAGACGCGCCCGTCGCGGTTGTGATCACCCGCGCCGCGCAGTCCGACCAGAAAATGGTGCGTGAAGTAGGACGACTTGAGCTCGTCGGATTCCTGGCTGAGTTCCTTTTCCGTGCTCGAGGCCATGACCGCGAAGCCGCGTGTGCGCAGCGCCTGCATGCTGTTGTACGAGAAATCCGCGGCCCGGCTCGCGCCTTTGGCTCGAGAAAATGCCCCGCTCTGGCAGGCATCGAGCACGGTGATCGTGAGCGTCGCCGGCAGCGCGGTCAGGCGCTGGCGCAGCGTGCCGAGCCGGAGCGTCTGTGCGCCGAGGTTGAGCGCGTCGGCGCGCGCATGGCCCGAGTAGTAGAAGAACAGGAGCGCGTCCTCGCCGCGGCTGGCGTGGGCTTCGAACTGACGCTTGAGTCCGTCCAGGGTAGCGAGCACGCGGCCGGCGTCGGGTCGCAAGAGCAGGCGCACCCGCTGCGCGTCGTAGCCACCGAGCTCGACCAGGAGCTTGGCGACGCGTTCGGCGTCCTTTTCCGCGTACTCGAGCTGCTGTTGGCCGGCCCCGCCGGGATTGCTGCCGACGACGACAGCGTAGGCGATCGGGTGCGGGCGGGTTTGCGCAGCGGCCCCCGAGCTTGCGAAAAAGATGGCCAGCATCGCCAGTAAAGCCAGGAGAACGGGTCGCATCGTGGTCTCTCCCCCCAATAACTCCCGAGCCTGGCGGCTTGGGAACCCGCGCCGTCTTTCTTGGGGGGTCAGGGCGCGACGCACACGCCGACTCCCGGCACGGACGGCGAGGGCTCGCAGCGGCCGCTCCGGCATCGATCCGCGCTCGGGCAGAACTCGCCGTCCGGAATGTCGCGGAGCGTGATCAGCGTCGTCGCGACACACGGAATCGTTCCGACCTCGAGCCGCGCTAGCACTACGTTGCCGGCGCCGCGCTTGTGGAGCCGGAGCGAGGCCGACACGATTGCCTGCGCTGCGAAATTCAGATCGACCGGCGGGACGACGAAGGTTTGCTTCTCCCAGCGCGTCTCGGGGATCGTTTCCTCGAACTCGATCGGGCCGTTGTCGTAGACGTCGAGCTCGAGCACCAGCTGGGCCTCGGCCTCGACGTCGCCGACCAGGCTGAAGCGTGTGCAGGTTTGGTCATTCAAGGTCGTCGGGTGGGAGATCACCACCGGCGCGTCCAGCATTCGGGCGCCGTAGTCCTTCTCGTGCCAGGTCGGCGCGCGCTCGATCCGGCCCTGCTCGAGCATCCAATCGCACAGGATTTCGCCGCACCAGCGATTGAAGGCTGGACTAGCTTCCTCGTCGTCGCTGCCGCAAGCACAAGCCAAAAGCGCGAAAGCGGCGGCTCGGGCCAGTCGGAATTTCACGGCGTCCCCCAGGTTCGGCCGTGCACGCCGACCAGCCAGGCGAAGCCGCCGCTGTCGTGGACGTCGCCGATCTCGTTTTCGATCACCGGGGCGTAAGCGTAACCGCCTTCCGCGAAGAGACCGAAGTGAGTCGATGGCATGAGTTGAATTCCGGCGCTGGCCCGCGCGTGAAATCCGAAATGAGTTTCTTCCGCGTTGATCGGCTCGCCGGTGTCGTTCCCCGCGAACAGCGTGTCGGCCCAGGCAGGACCGAGCTCGAGCTGCGCGTACACCACCAGCCAGTCGAAGAGATCGAGCTGTCCGCGGGCGCCGAGATCGAACGCGTAAGCGGTGTAGGAAAATTCCGTCGTCTCGCGACTGAATTTGCAATGGTCGAGGATCTGGAAGCGCGCGACGATCGCCAGCCGCCGTACCACGGTGCGACCGGCGCCGAGGCTTCCGAGCAGCGGCGAGCACGAACCCTGGAACGGATTGAGCTCGCGATCGCGCGATTCGTAAAAGCCGAATGTGCGCAGGCGCTCGATGTAAGCGTCGTTGGGCGGCGTCCCGTTGCCGACACCGGCGTCGAAGCTCCACACTTCTCCCGGCGGGCCCCGTCCCTTGGCGCTGGCGGCGCTGTCGGCGACGGCGCTGCAGCGCCCCAGATCGAGCGTGACGCCGGCTTTCGAGCGCACATCGAGCTCGCACAGCCACGCCTTGTCTCCGCGCTTCACGGTGGCCGCGTAGCTGCCCGAAGGGACCGCGAGCGAGAGCGGCGAGCCTTTGCTCTTCGTCACTTCGGCGATCACGCTGCCCGAGGGTTGAATTTGCAAGAGCAGCCGGCCGTCGAAATCGGCGCCGAGCTCGAGGTGGGCGTCGGCTGCCGCCGGAAAAGTCAGCGCCACTTCGCCCTGTCCCATCAGCTCGGTCTCGAGCGTGGCATGTTGCCCACCGACTGCGGTGCGCGTCGTGGCCGCGAGCGTGCGGGCGTACGCATAGCGATAGACCTCGTCGAGCGAGACGCGTCCGTCGCGGTTGTGATCGCCCGCGCCGCGCAGTCCGACCAGAAAGTGGTGCGTGAAGTAGGACGACCTGAGCTCGTCGGATTCCTGGCTCAGCTCTTTCTCCGTGCTCGATGCCATCACCGCGAAGCCGCGTGTGCGGAGCGCGTTCATGCTGTTGTAGGAAAAATCGGCGGCACGGCTGGCGCCTTTGGCTCGAGAGAATGCGCCGCTCTGGCAAGCGTCGAGCACCGCGATCGTCAGCGTCGTTGGCAGTGCGGTCAAACGCTGGCGCAGTGGACCGAGCCCGAGCGTCTGGGGCCCGAGGTTGAGCGCGTCGGCGCGCGCGTGGCCCGAGTAGTAGAAGAACAGCAGCGCCTGCTCGCCGCGGCTCGCGTGGGCCTCGAATTGCCGCTTGAGCGCGTCCAGCGTCGCAAGCACCTTCGCGGCGTCCGGGCGTAGCAACAGGCGCACCCGCCGAGCGTCGTAGCCACCGAGCTCCACCAGGATCTTGGCGACGCGCTCAGCGTCCTTTTCCGCGTACTCGAGCTCAACTTGGCCCGCGCCGCCCGGATTGCTGCCCACGACCACCGCATAGGCGAGAGGACTCGGGCGGGGGCTCTGCGCACCGGCCCGAGCGCTGGCCAGCAGCGCGCCGACCACCGCCAAGAGCGCGAGCAGATGAGGCCGCATGGGTCTCCCCCCAATAACTCGCGAGACCCCCGGCTTGGGAACCCCGCCCCTGCTTTTTTCTGGTTCAGGGCACTTCGACCACTTCGAACACCCGCCTCACGATGTCTTCCGCGGTGATTTCCTCGGCTTCCGCCTCGTAGCTCAGCACGATGCGGTGCCGCAGCACGTCGGGCCCGATCGCCTTCACGTCCTCGGGTGTCACGTAACCGCGGTGGCGCAGGAAGGCGTGGGCGCGCGCGGCCAGGTTCAACGCGATGCTGGCGCGCGGGCTGCCCCCGTACTCGATCAGCGGCGCCAGATCCTTCATGCCCTTCTTCTGCGGCTCGCGCGTCGCGAACACCACGTCGACGATGTACTCCTTGACGCGATCGTCCATGTACACGTCACGAACCACCTTGCGCGCTTCCAGCAGTTGCTCGGGCGTGGCACGCGGCGCCACCCTGGCGGGCACCACGCCGGTCATGCGATCCATCACCTGCCGCTCTTCGTTGCGGCTCGGGTAGCCGACCTTGATCATCAGCATGAAGCGATCGACCTGCGCCTCGGGCAGCGGATACGTGCCCTCCTGCTCGATCGGGTTCTGCGTGGCCATCACCA
>Ga0111538_10010991_pt1 | contig 12024 bp, 10 predicted proteins | sample SoiMethybrSBSTD1_FD_79669 | JGI IMG/M metagenome (GOLD analysis project Ga0111538, IMG submission 79669) | Bulk soil microbial communities from a Populus tree surrounding site in Tennessee, USA - Soil MetaG P. TD hybrid SBSTD1 (version 2)... | ecosystem: Environmental > Terrestrial > Soil >...
CCAAATCCGATTGAGGCCCGGGTCGCCGCCGGCGTGCTCTGCCCCCGTTTCGACCACCTGCTGAGCCCTCCATCATCGCGGGCGCGGCGATGCGCCTGAATTCGGTGTCGGTGATCGCCAACGCGCTGTGGCGCGGCGGGTGGCGCCTTAGAGGGGCTTGGTAGTGTCAGTTTGAATCGTCGCCGCGCAAGCCATCGAGCCCTTCCCGCATGACCAAGGGAACAATGGCGAGCGCCGCGAGAGGAGCGGCCCACCACCAGCCTAAGACGGCATTGAGAACGAGGCGGAGCAACGTGGTCAGCGAAAGCCAGGAGCAGGCGATGGGCACGAGCGGTGCGAAGCTTCGCCCAATCCAGGAACGGCATGACCACCAGGGGAATCGCAGTCAGGCATGCCGACAAGTCTCTCCTGCGCCTCCGCACCCAAGCCGAGTAGACGCCGCGCGGCGTCGATGACGATCCGTGTCCACGATCGAATCCACCCCGAATCCGATGAGCGCGACCGACGATGCAATCGCGCCGGTGCTGACCGCGATAATGCCCCTCCACGACGTTCCAGCCGACCGTCGCTGTCCCGTGGTACGCAAAACGGAGGTTCGTCCATCTCAGAACGTGTCCCGATGCCTCCCGAGATCTCGGAAAGGCTCCGAGAGGAGCTAGAACCTACCGGGCGGGCCTCAACTGGCTCGATGGCTCCGACGGCGGACCATCGTGATGACCCGCCTGATCGGCTACCCGATCGTCTTTGGCTGCCGTACAGCCCGGACCCCGGCTTCGAAGAGGTTTCGAACGAGGCGTCCTCGCGCGGGCGCTGAGCCGCTATCCTGCTTTGGGGGAGTCGCTCCACCTTGAGCGCGGCTGTCAGGGCTGGCTGGGCTTGCTCCCCGAGCAGTGCGCTGGCCGTGCAGATGGAATTGACGGGAGGGAGCCCGGAGGCCCCCTCCCGATCGATCAGGCGGTGACCTTCATCCAGTCGTGGGACTGCTCGAAGGCGTGAGCGGCGCGATAGACCGTCGACTCGTCCCAGTGCTTGCCGACGAGCATAAGGCCGGCGGGCAGTCCGTCGCTCATGCCGCACGGGACGGTCATAGCCGGGTGGCCGGTGACGTCGAACGGCGCGGTGTTGCCGAGCATCTCGAAGGCCCGCTCGATGGTCTCCATCCGCGGCGCTCCCATCCCCGGGATCTTGGTGGCCCGCATCGGCAGGGTCGGCATCACGAGGAGGTCGTAGCGGTCGAGCACTGCGTCGTAGGCCGCCGTGAGCTTCCGGGCGAGGTTCTGTGCCTTCGCGTAATAGTGCCCGCGGTGCTTGTTCAGCACGTACTGGCCGAAGAGGATCGTGCTCTTGAGGGTTTCCGACAACTCGTCGGCTCGGGAGCGCCAGTTGGCGTGCGCGTCGATCAGACTCGTGACGTAGAGCCCCTTCCAGTTGAAGCCGTAGCCGTTGCCGTTCATCATCTGCCACGTCGCGCCCTCGACGGCGATCGGCGTCCAGATGGCCGGGCCCACAAGGTGCATGGGCACCGACACCTCCTCCACTGTGGCGCCGAGTTCCTTGAAGCGATCGGCGCCCTTTCTCACGAGAGCGTCGACGACTGCCTCCGAGACGGCATGTCCGAAGCCTTCCTTGAGGACGCCGATGCGGAGCCCGCTCGCGTCGCCAGTGAGCGCCTTCGTGTAGGGAGCGGTCTTCACGCCGATCTGGCGGGGGTCGAGGCCGTCGGGGCCGGCTAGGACCTCCAACAGCAGCGCGTTGTCGGCGACCGTCGCCGACATCGGGCCGGTGTGGTCAAGGGTGTTTTCGATCGGCATGATGCCCGTGTAGGGGACCAGGCCATGGGTGGGCTTCATCCCATAGATCCCGCAGTAGGCGGCAGGGATGCGGATCGAGCCTCCCTGGTCACCGCCGATCGAGAGCGGCACTTCCCCGGCGGCCACGACGGCGGCGCTGCCCGACGACGATCCGCCCGCCGAGTACCCCATCTTACGCGGGTTGTGTACGGGGCCCGCCGCTCCCGTGTGGCTGCCCCCGGAGAAGCAGAAGTACTCGCAGTGGACCTTGCCGGCGATCGTGCCACCCGCGTCGAGGATGCGAGTGACGATGGTGGCGTCCACATCGGGCACGTAGCCCTCAAGTGTGGAGGCGCCGTTCATCATGGGGACGCCGGCCAAGCAGACGTTGTCCTTGAGCGCGACGCTCTTGCCGGCGAGCTTGCCAGTCGGCGCGCCCTTCACCTCGGCCTTGTAGTACCAGGCGTTGTACTTGTTCTCCTCCCCCTCCGGCCGGTGGCCGCGCGAGCGCGGGTACTTCACCGGGGGGAGGTTGTCGGACATGCCGTCGAGCAGGGCGTAGACGCCCACGCTCCCGGCCATCGTCTCGAGGAAGAAGGTCACGTCGTGTTCGGACAGGTTCATGCCGAGCTGCTTGCCGACGGCAACGAGCTCGGAGGGAGTGGGAAGCTTCACGCTGGCCATGGGGACCTCCTTGGCTGTGCTTCGCCAAAACCGTTCTGTTCGTCCTGCCCAAGCCGCGTTGGAAGCGGCGCGCCGCGTACAGCCCGCATCCTACCACCGCTCGGCTCGCCGCGGGCCGAGTGCTCAAAGCACTTCGGGGACGCCCCGGCGTATGGCGTCACCATCGAGGGCATGCGGACGGCCGAGGAGCCGAGCGACCTTGCCTCGTTCACCAGATCTTCGAGCTCTTCGGGAGCCAGGCACGGGCTCTTCGGCGTACCGGAAGAACGCGCGCGATGTTCGGAGCAGCCGTCGGTGCTTTAGGCCGGGGCGGCGACAGACACGGGCGACCTCCTTCGCGCCCGCTCCGCGCGCGCCTCGTCGTGCATCCGGTCGCCGTTCGTGAGGATGTCGAGGATCGCCTCATGGTCCAGGACGCGGGCGAAGCCACGGCGCATGGTCCGGATCGTCGCCTCGTGCGCGAGGGCGTTGTCGCTCGCGTTGACGTCGCTCCCGAACACCACGTGGTAGTTCAGGAAGTACGCCGTCCGAGCCGTCGACTCACAGCAGAAGTTCGTGAGGGTGCCGCAGATGATGACCGTCTTCACGTCGCGATCTCGAAGGACATAGTCGAGATCGGTACCGGCAAACGAGTCATAGGCGTGCTTGACCCGGATCACCCGCTCGCTGGGGGCCGGGTAGATCTCGCGGTAGATGTCCGCGCCGGCCGTTCCCTCCTTGATGGCGCCCGCCGCGATGGGCTCCCAGAATTCGTAGAAATCGGCGCAGCAGTCGCTGGCAATGTTGTGAGCGCTGTAAATGACGGGCACGCGGAGCGAGCGACATGCCTCGATCAGCTTCTTGATCCGGGGCACTTGTCGATACGCTTCCGGCACGCACATCGGGTTCCTCGGGTTGACGAAGTCCTCCTGCATGTCGACCACGATGAGGGCGCATTGGTCCCGTTGGATGGGGAACGCCCAGTGCCGGTCCACATCGTAGTCGCGATCGGCGAACTCGATGAACTGTCGCTCGCCCGTGAAGACGCCCGGCGCGCTCGGAGCGTCCGGGCCGAGCAGCTCACCCTCCTGCCTTCCGTATACCTCGAGAAACCCCTCGACCGGATCGGAGAAATCCCTAGCCGCCATGGCTCTCTCCTCCTTCGATTGACATCAGCGAATCGTTCCGGGGCCCCGGACGGAGCGCACGCGGGGCGCCGTGCCCGGGCAGAGTGTAGCCCATGTCGGGCGCGCGACAGCGGCCGCGCCCACGCCGTCCCGAGGCTCTCGCAGTACGCGCGGCCCCGCGCGTGCCTAGAAGCGAGGCAATTTTCCACTTGACACCCACGATCACGGCTTGCTAATGCTGCGGCCACTTGCTTCCCATGCGAGATGTCGCCGCCGCGCGTTGAGGCGGGGGACCGTGGTGGAACCGTGCGCTTCCCGCACGCGCCGTTCACGGTCTCACACGCGACCACGGGAGGGACGCGATGACCAGACAGCTCAAACGACGCGACTTTCTTCGGACAGCGGCCGTCGCCAGCGGGGTCGCGGGGCTCCCCGCGGTGATTCGTCCTCGACGCTCGTGGGCGCAGGGCAAGAAGGTTCCGGTTGGCAGCCTGCTCGACAAGACCGGCGGGATCAACATCTACGGGCTCCCCGCCATCGCCGGCACCGAGTACGCGGTGGCCGAGATCAACGCCAAGGGCGGGCTCCTCGGCAAGCAGCTCGAGCTGATCCAGTACGACACCCAGTCCGATATCGCGAACTTCCCGAAGTTCGCGAAGAAGCTCATCCTCGAGGACCAGGTCGTTGTCATCCACGGCGGGATCACGTCCGCGTCGCGGGAGAGCTTTCGCCCCGTCATCGACGAGTACAAGCAGCTCTACTTCTACAACATCATTTACGAAGGCGGCGTCTGCGACAAGTACGTGTTCGTCACCGGCGAGACGCCCACCCAACAGATGGGGCCGCTCGCCAAGTATGCGCTCAAGAAGTACGGGACCAAGGCCTACACCGTGGCCGCCGACTACAACTTCGGCCACATCTCCTGGAAGTGGTGGGACATCTTCTGGAAGAACGGTGGCGGGCTCGAGCCCGTCCCGGGCGCCAAGAAGGGACAGCACGTGGGCAAGGTCGAGTTCATCCCGCTCGACGTGACTGACTTCAATGCCACCATCAACCGGATCCAGGAGGCCAAGCCGGACGTCCTCATGTCCTTCCTGGTCGGCGGGGCCCACATCAACTTCTACCGGCAGTTCGCTGCCGCCGGGCTCAAGAACAAGATCCCGATCATCTCCACGACCTTTGGCTTCGGGAACGAGCACATCGTGCTCGACGCCAAGGAGGTCGAGGGACTGGTGGCCTGCTATCCGTACTTCGACGAGCTCGACAATGCGCCGAACCGGGCCTTCAAGGCGGGCATGAAGAAGAAGATGGGCAAGCCGGACTACTACATCGGCGACGCCGGGGCGGAGAGCTACAACGGGTGGAACTTCTGGGCCAAGGGCGTCCAGAAAGCCGGGAGCTTCGAACGGGAGGCCGTCACCAAGGCGATGGAGAGCGGGATCGAGTGGGACTCGCCGATGGGCCACGTCAAGATGGATCCGGCCAGTCACCACGTCATCTTCACCATGCACCTGGCCGCGGTGAACGACAAGCACGGCTGGAAGGTTCTCGAGAGCTTCCCGAACATTCCGCCCACCGAGACCATGCAGCTGTGCGATCTGATCAAGAATCCGAACCAGCACACGCAGTACCAGCCCAAGTAGAGCGTCTATCCCGCGGCGAACCCGGGCGGCCGAGAGGCCGCCCGGGAATCGCCGCCACTGACACGATGACGAGCCGCCGTGCCGTCTCGCCGGTCAGCTCGATCGAGCGATCGCCGTGAGCCCCGACACCATCGCGATCATCACCCTCGAGGTTCTCAACTCGATCACGATCCTCGTACTTCTGGCCCTGGGCCTGGCCGTCATCTTCGGCATGATGCGGATCGTCAACCTCGCGCAGGGAGAGTTCTTCACGGCCGGCGCCTTCACGGTGCTAGCGGGGATTCGCTACGCCCACCTACCTCTCTGGCTGGCGATGCTGCTGGCACCGTTCGTCGTGGCCGGGATCGGGATCGCCATCGAGCGGCTCGTCATTCGACGGCTGTACGGCCGGCCCCTCGACGTCATGTTGGCGACCTGGGGGATCAGCCTCCTGCTCATCGGCCTCATCACCGTCACCTTCGGTGCGGTGACCCAGGGCATCCCGTTCGCGCTCGGGAACTTCCAAGTCGGGCGCTACCAGTACGCCCAGTACCGGATCGTCATGACGGCACTGGCCGCCGGCCTCATGGTCGGCGTCTACGTCCTTTTCCGCTACACCGCGTTCGGCCGGCGCGCTCGTGCGACCATCGCCAACCCCGACATGGCATCGGCGATGGGCATCAGCACGCCACGCATGTTCATGCTGACGTTTGGTCTCGGCGCGGGCCTGGCCGGGGCGACCGGCGCCATCATGGCGCCGATCGTCGGCGTCGTCCCCACCATGGGGGTCCTGTACATCGCCCGCGCGTTCATCACCGTCGTGGTGGGCGGCCCGGTCGTGCTCCTGGGGACACTCTCGTCGGCCTCGGCCCTCGGGTTCATCGAGGCCCTGATCTCGCGCTTCTCGCTGTTCACGATTCAGACGGCGGGACACTGCGCGCCTCCCCCGTGCCAAATCAGTATCGGCGGGTCCGCCTTCTTCGGTCAGATCGCGCTCCTGGTCTTCGCTGTCGTGCTCTTGCGACTTCTGCCTCGGGGGATCTCGGGCTTCTGGAGGGATCGGCAGTGAGACGGACGGCGTCGCCGCAAGTCCTGTCGGCATTGCTGATTCTGCTCCCGCTCTTGGCCGTGCCGTGGGCCTTCCGCCCGTACACCGCCAACGTGCTCGCCGTCTATATGATCTACGGGCTGCTCGCCATGTCCCTGGGCCTGATCTGGGGCTACGCCGGGATCATGAGCTTCGGGCAGACGGCCTTCTTCGGGATTGGGGCCTATGTCTACGGCGCCATCGGGCTCAACCTGATCCGGACTACGCACCAGACGCATGCCGCCCTCGTGGGTGGCCTGGTCGCCGCCAGCCTCCTGGCGGCGATCGTCGGCTACTTCATGTTCTTCGGGCGCATCTCGGACGTGTACGTGTCGATCATCACGATGGCGCTGACGCTGGTGCTCTTTGCCTTCGCCGTCTCGACAGGCGGGGACGAGTGGGTGATCGGGGTGGCCCGCTTCGGCGGGTTCAACGGGATGTTCGGCCAGGGTGAGAGCAGCCAGAACATCGCGAACTTCCAGATCCCGCCGGTGACGCTCTGGCTGCCCGGTATGGCAGAGCCGTTCGAATTCAAGATCAACCGAGAGAGCGCGGCCGGCTACTATCTCGTGCTCGGCGTGTGCGTCGGCGTCTACGTGCTGGCCCAGTGGCTCCTGCGCACTCGGCTCGGGCGGGTGGCGATCGGCATCCGGGAGAACGAGGCGCGTGTCGCGAGCCTCGGCTACGACACCCGGGTCTACCAGCTCGCGCTCTTCGCCATCGGCGGCGCGATCGCCGGGCTCGCCGGCATGCTGTTCGCCGCGTGGGGGCGGTTCGTGAACCCCGACCGGTTTGGCCTCGCCTTCGCCGCCAGCACGGTCGTCTACGTCCTCCTCGGCGGTCGCACCACCCTGCTCGGCGGATTCGTGGGCGCCGTCATCATCGGCTATCTGACGAGCTACCTCGCCGAGGTCGCTCCCTTCAGCGCCACCGCCGCCGACGTCGGCCCCTGGGGCGCTTTCGTCGCGGAGGCGACCCGGCGCATCGTGCGGGAAGCGCCGCTCCTGGTGCAAGGCGCTGTCCTCGTGGGGATCGTGCTCCTGCTCGAGGACGGCGTGACGCCCCCGCTCTTTCGGCTGCTCCAACGGTACCGCCGCTGGGCCTGGTGGCTCCTGCTGCCGGCGGTGATTTTGTACTTCGGTCACCGGATCGCCTGCCAGCAGACGGACTTCTGCTTGTTCTGACCGCGGAGGAGTCGAGCATGCCCGACCCGATCCTCGAGGCCAGCGCCCTGACGAAGCACTTCGGAGCGCTGCGCGCCGTCCATCTGAGCCTCGCCGTCGAGCCCGGCGAGCTCCGCTGCCTGATCGGCCCCAACGGGGCCGGCAAGTCGACTTTCTTCCGGATCCTGACTGGCGGGATGCGGCCGAGCTCCGGGACCGTGCGGTTCCGCGGCCGCGACATCACCGGCTGGCCGGCGTTCCGAATTGCCCGACTCGGGATCAGCATCAAATTCCAGGTGGCGAGCGTCCTCGAGGAGCTGAGCGTGTACCAGAATCTGCACCTCGCCGCCGAGTTCCGATTCGGCGATCGCGAGGGGCGCCGCCGGGCCGCCGAGATGCTCGAGGTCGTCGGGCTGCAGGAGCGGGCCGACCACCCCGCGACGTGGCTCTCCCACGGCGAGAAGCAGTGGCTGGAGATCGGCATGGCCAGCGTCGGCCAGCCGTCCCTGATCCTGCTCGACGAGCCGACGGCCGGGATGACGGTGGAAGAGGTCAAGAAGACCGTCCGGCTCCTGAAGCGGCTCAACGAGATGGCCACCGTGATCGTCGTCGAGCACGACATGAACTTCATCCGGATGATCGCCCGCCGGGTGACTGTGATGCACCAGGGCGAGGTGTTCGCCGAGGGGTCGATGGAGGAGATCGAGGGCAACGAGGGCGTCCGCGACATCTATCTCGGGAAGGGCGCGCACTATGCTATCCGTCGCTGACGTCCACGTCGCCTACGGCAAGACGCCGGCCTTGATGGGGCCGAGCCTCGTCGTCGGCGCCGGCGAGATCGTGTCCATCATCGGTCGCAACGGAGTCGGCAAGACCACGCTGCTGAAGGCGATCATCGGGCTACTGCGCGTGTCCTCGGGCGCGATCCACCTCGACGGCGAGGACGTCACCCAGCTTCCCGCCCACGAGCGCGCGCGACGGGGCCTCGGCTACGTGCCCCAGGGACGGATGATCTTCGCCGATCTCACTGTGGAGGAGAACCTCTTGATCGGGGCGGACCTGAACCGCGCCAACGGCCGCGCCCTCCTGGAGGAAGTGCTGGCGGAGTTCCCCATGCTGGAGATGCGATACCGGCAGCGAGGCGACACCCTCTCAGGCGGCGAACAGCAGATGCTCGCCCTCGGCCGCGCCCTCGCCGGCGGCCCCAAGGTGCTCCTCCTGGACGAGCCCTCCGAGGGCATCCAGCCGAGCATCGTCCAGGAGATCGAGGCCAAGATCGCGTCGATCAGCCGGGGGCGCGGGCTCGCCATCGTCCTCGTCGAGCAGAACATCGAGTTCGCGGCAGCCCTCGCTCGGCGAATCTACGTCATGGAAAAGGGCCGCATCGCCCGCGAGATCTCGCCCGAGAACGTGATGGACGAGGACATCGTGCGCGACTACCTCGCGGTCTGAGCGGGACCGCCGACCGCCGCTGTCGGCGTCCGGGCTCGAGCTAGAGCTTCGGCGCGCGTGTGTGCCAGCTCGTCTCCCGCTGGTAGGCGTGACCGACGCGGAACAGCGTTCCCTCGTCGAACGGGCGTCCGATGACCTGCATGCCCACCGGCAGCCCGTCGTCGTCGAAACCGACCGGCAAGGACAGGGCGGGCAGGCCGGCGAGACTGGGCACGCCGGTGAACTGCATGATGGCCGACAGCATGTCCTCCCGCTGGTTGTTCTCGATCACGACCTCCGTGGCGCCGCACGGAGTGGCCGTGAAGGGAAGCGTCGGGGTGAGGAAGACGTCGACGCGCTTGAAGCCCTCGAGGAACTCCTTCCGCAGCACGCTCCGGTAGCGCTGGGCCTGCAGGTAGTGGGTGGCCAGGTACATCTCGCCCAGCTCGAGCAGCGTGCGCACGTCATCGCCATAGTCCGCCGCTCGCGCGCGAAGCCATTCCTGGTGGTAGGTGCTCGGCTCGCACGACTCGATCGTGAGCTGCGCCGAGATGTTGCCGCGAATAGCCGGCATCGCGATCTCCTCGACCTGCATGCCGAGCGCCTCGAGCGCGGAGATCGCTGTGCGGATGGTGTGGCCGACGGCGGGCTGCACGTGGGTCAGCGAGTAGTCACGGATCAATCCGGCGCGCAGCCCGCCGACGCCGCGGGAAAGCTCCCCTCGGTAGTCCGACACTGGAACCTGGGCCGAGTGATCGTCGAGGGGGTCGTAACCGGCGATGGCCTCGAACATAAGGACGCAGTCCTCCACCGTTCGCGTCATCGGCGACACCGTGTCCATCGTCCACGCCAAGGGCACCACGTTGTGGTTGCTCACCCGGCCGATGGTCGGCCGGATGCCCACGATCCCGTTGACGGCGGACGGCAGGCGGATGGATCCGCCCGTATCGGTGCCGAGGGCGCCGAGGCAGGTTCGCGCCGCGACGGCGGCGCCCGACCCGCCGCTGGAACCGGCCGGGAACCGCTCCGGGTTCCAGGGATTGCGGCACGTGCCGTAGTGGGGATTGTCCGTGGTGCCCCCCCACGCGAACTCGTGCAGGTTGGTCTTGCCGATGATCACCGCGCCCGCCCGCTTGAGGCGGGTCGTCACCGTGGCGTCCTCCGCCGGCACGAAGTCGGCCAGGATCTTCGATCCCGCCGTGGTGCGCACCCCTCGCGTGTAGATGTTGTCCTTGATGGCGACGGGGATGCCGTGCAGCGGGCCCAGGTGGTAGCCGGCGCCGATCATCTTCTCCGCCGCCTGCGCCACCGCGCGGGCCTCTTCACCGCAGACCGTGATGTAGGCGTTCAGCGCCTTGTCCACGGCGGCGATGCGGTGGACCATGGCATCGGTCAGCTCGACGGGGGACAAGGTCCGGCGTTCGAGTTGAGCCGCCGCCTCGCTGATCGTCATGTTCAGGACGTCAGTCGCGCCCATGGCACACCTCCTAGCGCTCGGGGAATCGCGTGATCGGGACAACCGTCCGGTACTCGGCGTTCGCCATCTTGCCGCTCAGGTCGTTGGCCGCGGCAACGAGGCCCGATAGCATCGATGCGAGCCGGGCCCGGCGCTCGACCGGCAATGGCAAGTCGGCCAAGGCACACAGCGTGTCAATTGAGTCTCCGGTTACGAGGCCTTGTGGGCTCATGATGTCCTCCCATCCGGTGGGGTCGCCTCGGGCTTTCATTTCATACACGCATGGTAGACCATGCCGAGTCGTTGTTGGGATGGCGCGGCGAAGCCTGGCGCTCCTTCATACCCCTTGGGCCGTGGTTGCGATTAACAAGGGCCTGGCCCCCTGAGGCTGCATCAGACCGCCCGGAGTCCAGCGATGCCTGACGAGCCCCTCCTTCGCGAGCAGGCGCGCGACGCCATCAGAGAGTGCCGCGTCCCTGTCGGAAAGCCCACCCGGACTTGGGGCGGGCCAGGAGTCGGCGCAGAGTGCGCGATCTGCCGCCTGAAGATTCCCAAGCAGGGAAATGGAGATAGAGGCTGTGTTTGGCCAAGAGGCACAACCCACGACGTTCCATGCTCACCTGCGCTGTTTCGCGGCTTGGGAACCGGAACGCGGCAAACCAGGAGTCGCGGCTCCCGAGGGTCCTCCCCCGCGCTGAGCAGTAAGCCGATAATCCGACCCTCGCTGGACCTTCCACTATTGCGCGCTTCCTCCGTCAGGCGCGCCTTCAAGCTCCAGAAGTGCCGCGCTAAAGATCCGATCCCGCGCCGAGGACCACGCATCCTCGAGAGCGGCCTCCTCGATGCCCTGCCGGACAAAGGTCTTGGGTCCCTTGCTCAAGTGCAACGTGTAGCCGTCCAAGAGGCGATGGACGCCGACCGTCCAATTAAGCCCCAGCAGCCGGAGGTCCCGCTCGATGTTCGCCCTTGCTGCGGCCTCTCGTGCGCTCATCGCGTGGTTGTCCGTCGCAGGTCTCTCTCAGTTTTTCTAGCGCTGCCTCAAGCAGCCCCCCGGATCTCCGCGGCGCGCGCCCGCCGGGCCTCGGCCTGCCGCTGTCGGCTCACCACAGCCCGACACCGCGCCGAGCACGCGACCCGCTGACGCCCGACCAAAGGTCCCCCGCACCCGATACAAAGCGCACGTCCAGAGTCTGCACGGACTTGAGGCGTCGGGAAGAGGCAGGGGAATGTACCGGGCTACTGCCAGGGGATCAAGTGTCTTGGGAGGGATACACTTCGCCCCCACGCCGCCGACCGGGCCTCGCACGAGGGCTATTTGCCGCGTCGGAGAGATCACGATTGTCGGAGCGAGCCTGGGAATGGCCCCTGGGGGGCTAGCCCCTAGGAGCGGCGAGGGGGAGCCCTAAGGAAGACGGTATGTGATGCCGGGCATATGTTGGGCCCGGCCCCTTTCACGTCCGTACCGGCCTGCCGGGGGGCGCCGGTGCCGGTTCTAGTGCCGGTTCAGCGTCATTTCCGGGAGTGCTGAGGCGTCACCTGTAACGACCCTGGCAGCTGCAAATTCGCACAGTGGCGCCTTGTAACCGCTGATCTCATTCCAGGCGCTTTCGCTGGAACGCACTTCTGAGCCGGGGATGGGGGGATCGAATCCCTCCAGGTGCGCGTGGCCTGTTCCTACATAGACG
>Ga0111538_10010992_pt1 | contig 12024 bp, 10 predicted proteins | sample SoiMethybrSBSTD1_FD_79669 | JGI IMG/M metagenome (GOLD analysis project Ga0111538, IMG submission 79669) | Bulk soil microbial communities from a Populus tree surrounding site in Tennessee, USA - Soil MetaG P. TD hybrid SBSTD1 (version 2)... | ecosystem: Environmental > Terrestrial > Soil >...
GCGATCGATCTGCCCAACCTGGTGGAGGTGACCGGCCTCCTGACCGCCGATAACTGCGACAGCCCTGATCCCATCGTCATCGACCTGCCCACCGTCGAGACGGTGGGTGGCCTCACCGTGTGTATCACCTCCACCCAGGAGTTCTCGCTTCCGGGTCTTCAGAGCGCCGGTCCAACCGACATCGACGCTTCGGGCAGCGGTGCCTCGTTCGATCTGTCGGCTCTTGCGGTTGTCGGCAGCCTGATTGTCCGCACGTCGGTCGCCTTGCCGTCGCTCACCACGATAGACGGCGGCCTTGTTGTCTTCGCACCACTCACGCTGCCGTCGCTCACCGAGATCGGCGGCCGCCTCGATATCAACGCATCGGTCGCGCTGTCGTCGCTCACCCGGATCGGCGGTGGCATTTACGTGGGCACCTCAGTCACGTTGCCCTCGCTCACCGAAATCGGGGGAGGCGTCGATGTATATGCAGCAACCGCGTTGCCTTTGATCACCAACATACCTGGCGACGTCGTCATCGCCGGGCAGCTCGATGCGCCGATGCTGTCGAGCATCGGAGGCGTCCTGGAGGCATCGACCAACCAAGTCCTTCTTGCCTCGCTGGCGTCCGCCGGTGGCGTCAAGTGCTACGACAACCCCGCCGTGGGGTCGATCGATCTTCCCGCGCTGACGCAGGTCGTTGCGAGCGGCACCACAGGTACCGTCAGCCTGAAATCGTGCCGGAACCTGAGGTCGACGTCGATGCCGGTTCTTCAGTCCATTGCGGGCAATCTGTCCGTGCTCTTGAACCGCAATCTCACGTCCATCGATTTCTCGGCACTCACGTCATTGGGACCAAAGCTCGCGATCAAGAACAACGGGAAGTTGCCAACCTGCTATGCGACGGACGTCCGGGACCAGCTGCTGGCCAGCGGCTGGACCGGGACCGTCGAGATCTCCGGCAACAACCTGAACTGCCCGTAGGCTACTTGCCGCGGACCATGAGGACGTGGTCGCCGACGCCGAACTCCTTGTCGGAGCGGGTGACGACCGCGATCGAGTTGCGCTTGCCGGCCTGGACCACCATCACCTCGCCGATCGCGCGCGCCGGGTAGCGCTTGTCGTTCTTGCCGACGTTGCTCTTGGGGCCCATCACCTTCTCGTAGGCGTCGCCGCGCCGGACCACGTGGAGCTTGTTGCCCACCTTGACCCGGTGCTCGGAGCCGCGGTCGAGCACCACCACCTGGCGCGCTCCGATGAGCTGGTCGGCCGAGATGTCGGCCACGATGGCGCCCTCGAGGTCGACCTCGGCCGGGGTCGGGTCGACGTTCTTGAACTGGCGCTGGAGCGGGCCGACCCGCTGGCCGCGCTCGATGACGTCCACCGAGTCGAGGATGACCGCGCGCGCCCGCTTGTTCTCCTTGACGCTGATGACCTCGACCTCGCCGACGATCTTCACGTAGGCGCCGACGTCCTTGCCGCTGTCCGGGTGCTTGACCCGCTTGCGCTCCTGGTAGACCGCGTAGCGGTTGCCGACCCGCGGCGGGCGATCCTTGGGATAGGCCAGGTAGACCTCGTCGCCGGCGGCGAGGAGCATCTTCTCCTCCGGCGAGCCGTCGACCGTGATGGCCAGCTTCTCGTCCTCCTTGCCGACGAAGGCCAGCTGGCGGAGCTCGAAGAAGCCCTCGTTGCTCTGCGGCGAGGAGCCGATCGGCTGGTCGGGGCCGGCCCCCTTGCCCCCCTTGCCGCCTTCGCCGCCGGTGCCCGCGGTGGCGGGGGCCACGCCGCCCTCGTAGAGCCGCACCTGGTCGCCCGGGTAGATCCAGTGCGGGTTGGTGATCTCCGGGTTGTACGACCAGACGCGCGGCCACTCCCAGGGGTTCGAGAAGTAGAACCAGGAGATGTCCCACAGCGTGTCGCCGCGCCTGACGGTGTGGACCGGCGGCACCGAGCCGCCGTGGACCTGCACCGGCCCGTCGCCGGTGTCGATCATGCCGCCGCCGCTCTCGTCGCCGGTGAGGTTGCCGTAGTCGTCGGTGTGGTAGTAACCGGTGCCGGTGCCGGTGTCGCCCACCGGGTAGCCGGGCGTACCGGCGGTGCCGGGCTGGGCAGTGCCGCCGCCCGGGCCGGGCACGATGATGGTGGTCGGCGGCGGCGGCTCCTGCGGGGGCGGCGCGGCAGGATCGGCCAGCTTGCCGTCGGGGGTGACGGTCGGGACCTGGGCCCGGGCGCGGAGCGGCCCGCTCACGATCAGCGCGGCGAGCGCCGCGGCGGCGAGTCCCTTCATTGCGATTGCAGCTCCTCGAGCTTGGCGCGGGCCAGGTTGGCCGGGCCCGAGCCCGGGTACGATCGAACGAGCCGGCGGAGGACGGCGATCGCCTCGGCGCGCTTGCCCAGCTGTGCACGACAGTAGCCGATCTTGAGGAGCGCGTCTGGCAGCTTGTTGCCGCGCGGGTAACGCTCGGCCACCTTCTCGAACTCGACCAGCGCCAGGCCGAAGCGCTTGCGGCCGTAGTAGGTCTCGGCCAGCCAGTACTGCGCGTTGTCGGCCAGGTCGTGGCCCGGGTGCTGGTCGAGGAAGGAGCGCAGCCCCTGGGCGGCGTAGTCGTGGTTGCCGGCGCGCGCGGCGTCGAGGTACCGCTGGTACTCGGCGCGCGGATCCGACGGCGGGCGCCGGCTGGCCACCACCGGGGCGACGGCCCGGGCGCGGCGCAGCTGGGCGGAGACCGTCGGTACCTCGCCGGACAACGCGGGCAGACGCTCGCTCGGCGCCTCGATCGATTCGGCCGGTCCGCGCGGTCCGGGCGGCTCCGTCCCGGCGAAGCTCCGCTCTTCCTCACGGAGCTCGATGCGCGGGCGCGGCGCGCTCGTCTGAGCGGCCGCCTCGCCCTCGTACACCACCTCGACCTCTTCCTCGCCAGGCGCGCCCGACCCGAGCGTCTCCGGCAGCGGCGCCGCGGGATCGACCGGAGCGCTCTCCACCGCCGGCGCGGCGAGCGGCGGCGCCGCCGGCTGGGTGTCGCGCAGCCGCGCGCGCAGGAGCGCGACCTCGTTCTCGAGCGTGTGGATGGTCCGCCGATCGCGCCTCAGCTCGGCGTGAAGCGCGTGCGCATCTCTCGACGGTGGACCGTCGGTGCGAGCCGGCGCACCGGCGCATCCGAGGGACGACGACATCAGAGCGAGGACACACCACGGCCGCACAAAAAAATTGTAGCCGACCGCCATCGCGCGGCCAAAAAACCTACTTCGATAAGTGCCGGCTACAGGGCGCGCAGGTAGGACACCAGGTCCTTCTTCTCCGCCGCGCCGAGTCGAGTCTGGAGCACGACGTCGAAGAACTCGACCGCGTCCTCGAGGGTGAGGAGCCGCCCGTCGTGGAAGTAGGGCGGCGAGTCCTTGATGCCGCGCAGCGGGAAGGTCTTGATCGGCCCCTCGGCACGCCCGGGATAGAACCGCTCGACCTGCAGGTCGTGCATGGTGTTGTCGACGAAGTGGCTGGCCGGAGGGTGGCAGGCGCTGCACTGCGCCTTGCCGTTGAACAGCTTCTCGCCGCGCAGCTCCGCCTCGCTCGCCTTGCCGGGGACGAGGCGCCCCAGCGGGTCGAGCTTGGGGGCCGGCGGGAAGTCGATGATCGCGTTGAAGTCGCCCATCCGGTTGGTCTGCGGCTTGTCGAGCGTGCGGCCGCCGATGGCGGCCAGGAGCGCGGTGTCGCCGTCGAAGTACTCCTCGACCTCGGCGAAGTGGTCCATCGAGCGGATGGACCGCTTGGAGGAGAAGAGCAGCTGGGCGTAGTTGCCGCGCATGGTCGGGGTGTCGACCCGGAGCCGCGCATAGTTGGGGCGCGAGTCGGGGGCCAGCTCGATGGCCCCGTTGGTGTGGCCGTTGACGTGGCACGAGAAGCAGGCCACGCCCTGCGACGGCTCGGCGGTGACCCGGTGGTGGGTGACGTTGAACCAGGTGGTCTGGAACGGGGTGCAGAGGAGCCTGAGCCCCTCCATCTGCTCCGGGGTGAGCAGCCCGTCGAACATCTCGAAGTAGTTCGCGTAGGTGATCTCGACGCCGCGCGTGACGTCGCCGAGCTCCGGGTGCGTGGTGAGGTACAGCGCCGGCGGGAACTCCGGCAGGAAACAGTCCGGGATGTCGAAGCCGACGTCGAAGCGCTCGTGCTCCGGGTGGACCTTGGTCCACTGCTCGGGAAAGAGCATGTGGGCGGTCGAGTGGAGCGGGTGATCCAGCGGCTTCCAGGGGAAGTCGTTCCTCTTCTTGATCGCGTCGGGCCCGAGCGCGGCGTACTCCTCCCAGCTCCTGGCGCCGCCGGGCAGACGCGCGACCGGCCCGACCGGCTGCGACTTGCCGCGGCTCATCACCGCGCCGGCGGCCGAGCGGCAGGTGAGGTCGAAGCGCGACTCGAGGGCTTTGCGGGCGGCGGCGTCCACCCGGGGTCGCTGCGCCTTCATGCTGGCCATCCACTCCGCGAAGGGCAGCGGCAGCTCGACCGAGCCGTAGGAGCTGGGGCCGCTGCCGCCGAACTGCCACAGGCCGCCGGGCGGGTTGGGCTTGCCGGGCGGCGCCGGCGGATAGGGCTTGAGGCCGCCGCGCTCCTCGCCGGCCCGCCAGCGGTCGAGGTCGTCCGGGTGCTGGAAGCCGCGGCTCTGGCGCAGGAAGGTGTCCTTCTCCTCTCCAGCGCGGGCGCTCGAGCGGTGGTGCCAGAAGTACCAGGCCACGATCAGGACGACGCAGCCGACGCCGATCGCCGTCTCTCGCGGGCGAATCATGGGGCGGATTGTATCCGCGGATCGTATCGGCGGATCAGCCGGCGAGATCGGCGAGGATGCGGTCAGCCCCGCGCGCCAGGAGCTCGGTCGCGACCGCCGACCCGAGCGCGGCCGGATCCACCAGCGATCCGCAGCGCTCGGCGCGGATGAGCTCGGTTCCGTCCGGCCGGCCGACCAGGGCGCGGAGCTCGAGTGTGCCCGGTTCGGTCCGGCGGGCGTGGGCGGCGAGCGGGGTCTGGCAGCCGCCGCCCAGCCGGGCGAGCAGGGCGCGCTCGGCGGCGACGCAGGCGGCGTCCTCCTCGTGGTGGAGGGCGCGGCGAACCAGGAGGACGAGATCTTCGTCACCTTCCCGGGTCTCGATCCCGAGGGCGCCCTGGCCGCCGGCCGGGATGATGTGCGCCGGATCGAAGAGCTCGGTCACCTGGTCGGCGCGGCCGAGGCGGCGCAGGCCGGCGGCGGCGAGGACGGCGGCGTCCACCTGGCCGGAGGCCACCTTGTCGACCCGGGTCGGCACGTTGCCGCGCAGCGGGACGAAGACGAGATCGCCGCGCAGCGCGCGCAGCTGGCAGATCCGGCGCAGGCTCGAGGTCCCGACCCGCGCGCCGGGCGCGAGCTCGGCGAAGCGGAGGCCGCCGCGGCTGACCAGCGCGTCGCGCACGTCCTCGCGCTCCGACACCGCCGCCATCACGAGGCCCGGCGCCAGGTCGGCCGGCACATCCTTCATGCTGTGCACCGCGAGATCGGCCGAGCGGTCGAGCAGCGCCTGCTCGATCTCCTTGACGAAGAGCCCCTTGCCGCCGACCTCGGCGAGCGGGCGGTCGAGGATCTTGTCGCCGGTCGTCTTGATGACGCTGAGCTCGATGGCGCAGCCGTGCGCCTCGAGCCGGCCCTTGACGTGGTTGGCCTGCCAGAGGGCCAGCTCGCTGCCCCGGGTGGCGATGACCAGCTTCATGCCGACCTCTTCTTGCTGCCGGCCTCGCCGGTGGCGCCATTCTGCTGCAGCCCGAACAGCCGGTTGGTCACCTCGACCAGCTTCTCCACCTCGGCCTGCTCGCCGGCCTTGAGCGCGCTCATCGGCGAGTGGAGCAGCTTGTTGGCGATGAGCTCGCCCATCCGGCGGATCGCCTTCTCCACCTCGGCAGGGCTCTCGGCCTTGCCGAGCTCGCGGATGCAGCGGTCGACCTCGACGGTGGCCACCTGATGAAAGTACTCGCGCAGCGACTTGATGGTCGGCACCACCTTCTGGGCGTGCAGCCACTTCCTGTGCTCGGCCACCTCGCCGTCGACCAGCGACGCCGCCGCCTCGGCCTCCTTCTGGCGCTCGGCGATGTTGTCGCGCACCACCTTCTCGAGATCGTCGATGTCGAACAGGTAGACCCCGTCGATCTTGCCGATGGCCTGCTCGGCGTCGCGCGGGACCGCGATGTCGACGATGACCAGCGGCCGCCAGCGCCGCACCTTCATCGCCGCCTTGACCAGCTTCACGGTCAGGATCGGCTCGCCGGCGCCGGTCGAGCTGAGGACCACGTCAGCCTCGCCCAGCAGGCGCTGAAGATCTCCCCAGGGGTGCGCGCTGCCGTCCACCTCGGTCGCCAGCTCGGCCGCCTTCTCCGGCGAGCGGTTGGTGACCAGGATGCCGCTCGCCCCGGCCGAGTGGAGGTGGCGCGCCGCCAGCGCCGACATCTTGCCGGCCCCCACCACCAGCACCGTCTTGCCGTGGAGGTCGCCGAACACGCGCCGCGCCAGCTCGACCGCCACCGACGACACGTTGGCCGCCCCGCGCGCGATGCCGGTCTCGCTGCGCACCCGCTTGGCCACCTGGAACGCCTTCTCCATGCTGCGCCCGAGGATCGGCCCGGCCGACTGCGCCCTGACCGCCGCGCCGTAGGCGTCCTTGAGCTGGCCGAGGATCTGCGACTCGCCCAGCACCATCGAGTCGAGGGCCGACGCGACCCTGAACAGGTGGCGGATCGCCTGCTCGTCCGAGCGCTCGTAGATGTGGCCGGCCAGCCCCTCGGCCGCCACCCCGCGCGAACGGGCCAGGAAGCTGCGCGCACTGGCCGCCGCCGCCGCCAGCCCGGGCTCCGCGCACGAGCCGTAGATCTCGACCCGGTTGCAGGTCGACAGGATGACCGCCTCCTCGATGTCGGGCGAGGCGACGAGGTCGGCGAGCGCCGCGTCGACCTCGTCGTCGCGATAGGCCAGCCGCTCGCGCACCCCGACCGGCGCCGTCCGCCACGAGACCCCGACCACGAAGACGTCTCCCGCCGCCACGCTCAACCTCCGAGGGCGCGGCGCGCCAGGTAGATGCCGAGCACCGCCACCGAAGCGGCGAAGCCGGCGATGGTGAGGAGGGCGGCTCGCCGACCGCGCCAGCCGCGCGCGGTCCGCCCGGCGATGAGGCCGCCGAAGGTCAGCCAGATGACCCCGGCCATCAGCCACTCGGGGCGCGCGAAGCCGGAGATGTGCCGCTTCGCCACCCAGATGATGCCGAGCAGGAGCGAGGCGGTGAAGATCGGATAACCGATCACGATGAGCCGGTGCGACAGCCGGTCGAGGGTCTCGAGCGAGTCACCGCGCTTGAGCACCAGGTTGTCGAACTGCTTCTTCTTGAGACTGCGGTCCTCCGCCAGGTACATGACCGCGACCGCGGTGGCGAGCGCGAACATGGCCACCCCGAGGGTCGCCAGCGAGATGTGGACGCGGCCGAGCGTGCCGAGCTCGTGCATGGCCTCGCCGGACGGGGTGAGGCGCGCGATCGCCAGCATGGCCAGCGCGGCCGGCGCCACGAAGGCGCCGAGCAGGCCGATCCGCACCCGCCAGCTCCAGAACAGGTAGCCGCCGACCATCACCCAGCTGAGAAACCCGAGCGCCTCGCGCACCGAGGTGCCGGGATGGACGTGCTCGACGCCGCGCCAGCCGATGTCCACCCCGTGGACCAGGAAGGCAGCCAGCAGGGTGAAGCGGGCGGCCGAGGGCAGCCAGCGCGCCGGCTGGGTTGCGGCGACCACGTAGAGCAGCGTCGCCGCGCCGTAGAGGACCAGCGAGGCGTAGAAGGCAGGGGACGGCGCCACCGTCACCAGCGACTCGGGGGTCGCCGGCGGCACGGCTCAGGCTCCGCCGCGCGGGATCGGCTCGCCCAGGAACCCGGGCTGCACGTCGTAGGCGGTCTCGCCGAGGATCACCGAGTACATGTAATGATCGGCGCCCATCTCTTCAAGCGCCCGCTCGTCCTGGACCGTGTTGACCAGATCGTTGGGATCGCTGGCTTCACCGGCGACCCGGAGGAACCTGACGGCGGGCAAGATCTTGAACGCACGTCCGTCGTCGGCCAGCGTCATGATGTCGCCGGTCAGCGTCACCCGCTGTTCGGCGCTCCACGCGTCGAGCCGCTCCTGGGAGATGAATAGCCGCGCCATGATGGCCGTGCCGGCGGATCCCCATGATATGCGCCGGCCGCCCGCCTCGCAACGGTCTGGGCGACTTGCAGTCCGACCGTGGGGTCGTTATCAATACGGGACACCGAAAGGACCCCGCATGGCCAGTGCCAACGTCATCGAGCTCTCCGACGACACCTTCGAGTCCGAGATCCTGCGCTCCGAGACCCCGGCGCTGGTCGATTTCTGGGCCGTCTGGTGTGGGCCCTGCCGGCAGATCGCCCCGGCGGTCGAGGCGCTGGCCTCCGAGTACAAGGGCCGCCTCAAGGTGGGCAAGCTGAACATCGACCAGCACCAGATCGTGCCGCAGAAATACGGCATCCGATCGATTCCGACTCTCCTGGTCTTCAAGGGCGGCCAGGTGGTCGGCCAGATCGTCGGCGCGGTGCCGCGCGCCAAGCTCGAAGACGAGATCAAGAAGCACGTCTGATCCGTCCTCAGTAGCCGGAGCGTCGGAGCGAGACCGACGACACCAGGCCGAGGCCGACGAAGAAGGTGATGGTCGACGAGCCGCCGTAGGAGATGAACGGCAGGGTCACGCCGACCACGGGCGCGAGCCCGATCACCATCGCGATGTTCACCACCACGTGCCAGAACAGCATGGCCGCCATGCCCAGGCAGATGGCGGTGCCGAACCGGTCGCGCGCCTGCAGCGCCACGTTCACGGTCCAGAGGATGAGGAAGCCGAAGACCAGGATGAGGGCGACCGAGCCGATGAAGCCCCACTCCTCCGCCCAGACCGAGAAGGGGAAATCGGTCCAGTGCTCGGGGAGGAAGTTGAAGTGGTTCTGGGTGGCTTCCAGGAAGCCCTTGCCGGTGAGCCGACCAGAGCCGACCGCGAAGATCGACTGCTGGGTGTGCCAGCCGGCGCCGGCCGGGTCGGCCGAGGGGTCGAGGAAGGCGAGCACCCGGTCCTGCTGGTAGCCGAACAGCTTGTCCCAGAAGAGCGGCACCATGGCGAGCACGGCGCCGATGCCGATCGCGGTCGGCCACAGGTTCACCGCCAGGAGAAACGACACCGAGGCGATGATGAGGGCGAGCAGGATCGAGGTGCCGAGATCGGGCTGGACCGCGACCAGCGCCACCGGCAGGAGGATGCCGACCAGGGGCGGGCCGAGCTCGGTCCAGCTCTTCATCTCGCCCATCGAGCGGTCGTGGAACAGCCGCGCCATCCCCACGATGATGGCGATCTTGGCCAGCTCCGAGGGCTGCAGGGTGACGCCGCCGATCTCGAGCCAGCGCTGCGAGCCCTTGATCGGATCGGCCAGGAGGTGAACGCCGACGATGGCGATGAGCGCCGCGATGAGGCCGAACCAGGCCATCCGGTGCAGCGTGCGGTAGTCGACGGCGCTGAGGACGAGGTAGCAGCCGACGCCGGCGGCGATCCACAGGATCTGCTGGCCGAACTTGGCGTAGTGGGGCGTGCCCACGGTCCCGCTGTAGAGGTTGAGCAGCCCGACGCCGGCGAGCACGGCCACGGTCAGGAACAGGGGCCAGTCGAAGCGGGCGAGGAAGCGGCGGAACCGGTTGGAGCCGATCGAGGCGCGCGAGAGCGCGAAGCTCTTCTCGCTCAGCCTCATGGCTTCACCGCCCCCTTGCGCCCCTTCTTGCCCAGGTCGGGCGGCGGCGGCTCGAGCGGCATCGGCATGTGCTTGAGCTCGGTGAAGTAGCCCTCGATGATGGTGCGCGCGATGGGGGCGGCGACCACGCCGCCGTGCCCGCCGTGCTCGACGATCACCACGACCGCGATCTCCGGCTCGAAGGCAGGCGCCCAGCCGGCGAACCAGGCGTGCGCCCGGGTCGGGTGCCAGTCGCCGCTCGCCTTCTCCTTCTCCGACTGCCTCACGTTGGTCACCTGGGCGGTGCCGGTCTTGCCGGCGATGTCGATCAGCCGGCTGCGCCCGCCCTCGTAGGCGGTGCCGCCCGGGGCGTTGACCACCCGCCACATGCCCTGGCGCAGGACGTCGAGCGTGGCGGCCGACAGCTTGACCCGCCGGCGCTGCACCGGCTGGTACTCGGCCACCGTCTCGCCGCTGGCCGCCACCACCTTCTGCACCAGCTGCGGCGCATAGAGCCGGCCGCCGTTGGCGATCGCGGCGTAGGCCATCGCCATCTGCAGCACGGTCACCGCGTCCTCGCCCTGGCCGGTGGCGGCGTTGAGCGTGTGGCCGATCTGGAAGCCGCCGAGCTTGTCGTAGAACTCCTTGGTCGGCACCCGACCGGCGACCTCGGAGTTGAGGCCGAGGCCGGTCGGCGCGCCGAAGCCGAAGTCGCGCGCCACCTCGGCCATCCGGTCGATGCCGACCCGCTCCGACAGCTTCCAGAAGTAGATGTTGCAGCTCCTCTGGATCGCCTCGAGCATGTCGATGACGCCGTGCTCGCCGAGGCAGTGGAACACGCGGCGGCCGACCTTGTAGGTGCGCTGGCAGCCGAGTCGCTCGTGCTGCGAGGCGACGCCGTCCTCGAGCGCGGCGCCGCCCACCACGAACTTCCAGGTCGAGCCGGGCGGGTAGTGCTGCTGCAGCGTCTTGTCGACGTAGGGGCGCCGCGGGTCGGCCTTCATGCGCTCGTCCTCGACCCGCGTGAGGTGGCCGGTCATCACGTTCGGGTCGAAGGAGGGGGTCGATACCAGCGCCAGGATGCGGCCGGTGTCGACCTCGACCACCGCCACGCCGGCGGCCGACTGGCCCTTCACCGCCTTCTCCGCCAGCCGCTGCAGCGTGAGGTCGATGGTCAGGACCACGTCGTGGCCGGCGATCGGGGCCTCGAACTTGGGCCCCTCGATGAGGTCCTCCTTCGACGGGTCGTCGACCCGCTCCCCCTTGGCGTTGGTGATGAAGCGCTCGATGCCGCGGCGGCCGTGGAGGAAGTCCTCCTCCTCCTGCTCGATCCCGTAGCGGCCGATGAACTCGGACGGGTCGTAGTTCTTGTCCTTCTTCTCCAGCTCGGCCAGCTCCCTGGCGCTCGGCTGGTTCATGTAGCCGATGAGGTGGGAAGCCAGGGTGCCGAACGGGTAGTCGCGATACGGCTCGTCGCGCACCTCGACACCGGGGCCGAGCTCGAGGCGTGCCTGGGCGACCAGCCCGCGGCGGTCGCGGCCGACGTCCTCGAGCACCATCGCGGCGCGCTTGGGGTGGCGCTGGCGGCCGACCGCCAGGCGCTCGCGCAGGCGCACCGCCTCCTCGGGATCGAGGTGGAGGAGCTGGATCAGCCGCTCGGCCGCCGCGTCGTCGATCAGGCGCGGGGTGAGGTAGACATGGAAGGCGGGCCGGTTGTCGGCCAGCGCCACCCCGTTGCGGTCGAGGATCTTGCCGCGCACCGACGGCAGGAACCGCTCGGCCACCACGTTCGAGCGCGCCAGCTCGTAGTACTCGTCGCCGCGGACGATCTGCAGCTGCCACAGCCGGCCGATGAGGATCAGGATCGCGGCCGCCACCGCGACGACCAGCCAGCGCAGCCGCCGGTGCAGCTCGGACGAGCGCGTCGCGTCGCCCGGTGCGCTCCGGATCAGCACGGCTGGCCCCGGCGGTTGCTCACGGGATGAGCCCCTCGAGGGCGGCGTCGCGCTCGCGCTGGGTGCGGGCGAAACGGCCGTCCACCCGGCGGCACAGTCCGAAGACCAGCGGGCCGCAGAGGCCGGTGGCCAGGACCGAGAGGAAGAGCGTCCACAGCTCCGAGCCGAGCGCGCCCGACCAGCGGCCCAGCCAGGCGCGCAGCGCGAAGAGCACCAGCCCGGAGAACAGCCCGACCGCGGCCGAGAAGCCCATGGTGAAGAGGCGCCCGCGCACGATGAGCCGCCCCTGGACGAAGTGGCCGACCAGGCAGATGAGCCC
>Ga0111538_10010994_pt1 | contig 12023 bp, 12 predicted proteins | sample SoiMethybrSBSTD1_FD_79669 | JGI IMG/M metagenome (GOLD analysis project Ga0111538, IMG submission 79669) | Bulk soil microbial communities from a Populus tree surrounding site in Tennessee, USA - Soil MetaG P. TD hybrid SBSTD1 (version 2)... | ecosystem: Environmental > Terrestrial > Soil >...
CGCCGGTGGAACATTGACGAGAACCTTCTGCCGCCCGGCAGCGTCGTGCAGTTTCGCGAGCCGACGCTCTGGCAACAGTACAAATGGTATGTGGTGGCGAGCGTCGTTGTGGGTCTCGTCGAGCTCCTGCTGATCTTTACGTTGATTAGTAATCTGGTAAAACGCCGGCGCGCGGAAGCGGTGGCGCGCGAGTTGGGAAAACAGCTTGTAAGAGCGGAAGAAGCGGAGCGCACGAGGGTCGCCCGCGAGTTGCACGACGACATTACTCAACGCCTGGCTCGGCTTGCCATCGATGCAGGCGGTCTCGACTCCGAACAGAATCAAGTGACTAGAGACTCGATAATGCGCGGAGTGCGCGATGAACTCGAACGACTGTGCGAAGACGTGCATGCGCTTGCTTACAAGATGCATCCTACCTTGCTACAGAGGCTTGGTCTGGCGACATCGGTCAGGGTGGAATGCGAACGATTCTCGCGACGGGAATCGATTCCCGTGAGTTTGAACCTTGGGGAAGTACCTGCGCAGATTCCTCACGATATCTCGCTTTGCCTTCTGCGCGTCACTCAGGAGGCACTAACCAATGTGGGCCGGCATGCCCGTTCGAAAACTGCGGCAGTCTCTTTGCAAGTGTCCAGCGGTGGTCTGGAATTGACGGTCACCGATAACGGTGTCGGCTTCGAGACCGGAATAGAATCGCGTCAACGACTCGGGTTGGCGAGCATGCAGGAGCGTGTGCGTCTGCTCGAAGGTAAACTGACGGTTGACAGCACACCGAGCCAGGGCACGATGGTCCAGGCGTGGGTGCCCTTTGAAGAAAAGAGAGTCGGATGAAACGAGCGCGTGTGTTGCTTGCTGATGATCACCTGGCTGTTACGGAGGCTTTGAAACGTATCCTCACCACGGAATTCGACGTGATCGGTACGGTTCGAGACGGACTCTCTCTTCTTGCTGCGACAGAAGAACTGGCTCCGGACGTGGTTGTGGCGGATGTTTCAATGCCCCAGATGGACGGTTTCAGCGCGTTGCAGCAGCTGAGACTCAAGTGTCCCGACGTGAAGGTGATCCTGATAAGCGGGTTCCAGGAGCCCGAATTCGTCAACATCGCGTTGGAGTGGGGCGCATCGGCTTTTCTTTCGAAAGTTGCCGCGAACGAAGACCTGATTCCCGCGGTCCGCGCAGCGCTCGAAGGGAAGACCTACTCTTCCTCAACGCGCAACTCCAGCGGGGATTCCCGCAGGCGCTTGCGTTCGAGCTGAAAGGCCATCCAGGCGAAACTGACGACCGATTTGCCGGACGTTGGACCGAATTCAAGCTTTCTTGATGCCATAACTCTACATATGTAGAGTTATGGCAAATGAAAGAACCACGCATGTCTTCCCAGACTGTTCGGTTGATGGAGGCGTTTGTCTCAGATCCCGAGTCGTGGCGTTACGGCTACGATCTCAGCCGGGAAACGGGCCTGATGTCCGGAACGCTCTATCCGCTTCTGATCCGTCTCACGAAACATCGCCTGTTGGAATCGCAGTGGGTGACCACACAGCAGGGCACTCCTCCGCGTCACGTATATCGACTAACGGCAAAAGGCGTGAAGTTCGCCGCGGAAAAGCTGAAGGAAGCTTCCCGCGCGACATCACGAAGGCCCGCGTTCACTAAGGGACACGCCTAATGAGCGATTCGCTGGTTCACAAGATGGCACGCTTTCTGCTTCGTCTGACGTTGCACATCTCGCCAGCGGGCATGAAGGACTGGGGCAGGGCGATGTTGTCCGAACTGGACTACGTGGAGAATCCGCGAGCCGCCATGCGTTGGGCCATTGGCTGTTCCTGTGCACTTGCCTGGGCCTCGATAAGAGAAGCCGTGATGGGGAGGAAGCCGCTGCTTCCTGCGGCGTTGTCAGTGGGTGCCGTGGTGCTATTGCTGTTGGTGCCGGGATTCCGGCAAGGATTGAATGCTTCGATCACGTCATGGGAACTCGCCATGTTCAGTTCCCGGGGCCCTCAGGTCAAGTGGCCCGACTCGAGACTAAGGGCACTTGCGCTCGAAGCGGAAGAGCGCAAAGACGGGAAGGCTCTGGCCTTTGTGGCAGCGCGATTGACGGACACGAAAGCCAGCGTTCGCATAGCGAGGCAGGCAGTCGCACTGGATTCAAGCTTGACCTGGGTTTACTACGTTCTCGCCCTGAGGAATCCCGCATTGTCCGAGATGCAGTTTTTCGCGACGAAGCTTAGGGAATGGGATCCCGAGAACGCGGCTTCATACTTGGTAGTAGCACATTCACTCGACTCTGGAGCGCTCTTCGAACAGGGTCCCCTTGGTTTGATGCGAAAGCCGCCAACGGGTGAATGGATTGCAGCAATGGAGGCTGCGACCAAGGCGACGCGATTCGATGACTACCTGCGTCTGCAGATCGACTCGGATCGAGACGTGGTTCAACGATATGGTATTTGGGATCCCCTATTGTTCATCAAAGGTTATAAACCTGGTCCTCGTTTCATCGGGGACATCCAGGGCGATGTGAGGAACTATTCGAGGGCTTCCGGAACGTTGCAGCCTGCGGATCGAGGGTTATTGCGTTACCTGCAGGAGCACGGTGTCCCTGAGTCGTGGCGACGCCCAACGCCATCTGTCAGTTTCGTTCAGATTGGAAGTTTGCTCATGGCAGGCTCGGTCTTGTTGCTGGTGATCGGGACGGTGTGGCGCCGCCGCGTCGTGGCACTCGGTCTGACTGGCGCAGTCTGCCTCATCGTATCTGCGACTATTCTTTACGCAGCGTATTTGCCGTATGCGCGGAGTTTCTATCGTCTTGTGACGGAAGGGGACCTTTCGGAATTTGAGAGCGTACGCTCTTTCCACACTTATGGTTTCCTGCCGGGACCCGGGATGCGAAACCCCCTACTCATGGAATCCGTTCGGACGGCCGCCATTATTCTGATCAGCGTGTCCTGGATAACCCACATGGTTCTGTGGTTCGTGGCCCGTTCTTCGCGGAGAGCGTAGGCCCCGAAATAGAAAGAGTTTGAAATCTTTCGAACTTCAGCCTGTAACGGGCAGTTCCGGCGTGGATTCCCGCAGGCGCATGCGTTCGAACTGAAAGGCCATCCAGGCGAAACTGAGGATAGCCGCGACGAGCGCAAGGCCGGCCATCTGCTTTTTGAGCAACGTGTCGTAAAGGCCGTGCAGGACCATCGGAACCGCAACGATTCGAAGAAGACGCCACAGATTCTCAAGCGTCCCCACACCCTGAAGCTCGTCCTGATGGTTGAAGAGCGTAATGGATGCCGCCCCGCTCCAGATTGCATGGAGTGCAACGCATGAAATGAATCGGACCGCGTAGATTCCCGGTGTCTGAATACCGTTGTAACCCGATGCGTAAGTGATGCCTTCCGAGATTCCAAATCCCATGCCCGACGCGAGACCCAGCAGGTACACCCCGCGCCAGTCGATCTTCTCCCATCGGCGGACTCGCCGAGTCGCGGGGTGAAGTTTGCAGATTTCTTCGCAGAGTCCGACACCGAAAGTGAATCCGAGAGCACTCAACAAAAACCCGCTGGACGGGTCCGACGCGGAGGCATAAGAGAAGCCGATCAACTTCAGGATGGCGAACAACCCGGTGATCCCACCGTACCCCCTAAGCGAGACACCCTTTGACACTTCTGCGGCCAGCTGGAAAGCCAGAAGCAGGAATATGCCGACGGTTCCTGTGTAGAGTCCCGCTCTGATAAGGTTCGCGGGTTTCGACGTCGGGGACGGAAAGAAGTGAATCAGAAGACCTGCGAAGACAACGGCGGCAGCTCCACCGTACACCCAATGGAACCAACTGTCCCGTCCCAGATGAGCGCCTTCAATGCGATGGCCTGGCAGCACGGCCAGGAGGTCGTCAATTGACGGTGAACCTTTTCCTTTGTTCTTCAGGAACCACTCGTTAACCAACCGCTGCTCGTCACGGGAGAGTTTCGAAAATGTTCGGGACAGGCGCTGGGACCCATCATCGGTGTTTCGGGGCAACAGAAGCGAGAACACCAACGGAATAAGAGCAAGCGATAACCAGAGATATCGTCGCCCCCAGGCTTCGCGCGGTCGAAGAACAACGGGAGGCGGTTCCGGCACATCCGGCTCCGGCGAAGGTTCGCTTTGTTCTTTCGCCGATTCCTCATAGGCAATCAGCCCCAACGGGTTCTCAGTTCGGGGCATCTTGGTCGAAACCAGGGTCTCTCGATTGCAATAAAAACACTTCTGAAGAGTCCCGTTAGTCTCATCTGGAAACCAAACACTACGGCCACATGCGTTGCAAATGACGACCATGATCTGCTCCGACTTAGCGTTCCTCGCTTGTTATAAGCGGTTTTTGAGCGGTGTTCGTATCATTGCAATTGGATTCCATGCAACAAATTGCGATTTGGAGCGTATACAGCGATAGGTCAACCAGACCGGCTTTCGTGGCGTCTTTGAAACAGCAACTTCGGGGAACTTTTCGGTGTGACCACCGTTATGACCGAATGGAGTTGCTATGCCGAAGCGAATCTTCTGCAGTCTCCTTCTGATTTTGTCGATCCTCCCCGGAATCGCCATGGCTCAGGAGGACACGTTCACCCTGCTGGGCCTTGGACGAGAGGCGGCGAAGGCCGGCAAGCTTGATGAGGCCCAACGTTATCACCAACGGGCGGTGGAGGCCGCGGAGCTAAGCGGAGACCCGGTTCAACTCGGAGAAGCCATAGGAGACCTTGGCGGGATTTTTCTCGCGCGATGGCGTATGGCCGAAGCCCGGGAGCTGTGCCTGAAGGCGCTGGCGCTCCTTCGCGCTAACCCGAACAAGCGTTTCCTGCCCGTGGTCTTAAACAATCTCGGCGTGATCTCGATGAATCGGGGCGAATATGTTCAGTCTGAAGAGTTTTTTGAAGAATCTCTCCAGGCCGTTCGTGCTCTCCCTCGTCCTGATCCCTATGAATCGCGTGTCCTCAATAATCTTGGGGCTCTGTACTACACGCTCAAGGACCTTGGAAAAGCAGAGAAGAACATTAAGAAGGCAATCTCCGTCACCGAAAAGTTGCTCGGAACGGACAGCGTTGAACTTGCGCCGTTCTTAAGCAACCTCGGAGCGATCAACGTCCTTCGCAAGAAGTGGGTTGATGCCGCAAACCTGCTCGGTCGAGCTCTTTTGCTGCTGGAGCCACACCCCGAAAGCATCAGTCTCGCTGGTGTTTGGGACAATCTCGGGATGATGCACCACCTTCGGCGGAATTTCGCCGAAAGTGAGAAGGTGCTTCGCAAGGCTTACGAGTTACGTCTCCAGCTGTTCGGACCCGAAAACCAGGTAGTCCTGGTCACCCAGGTAAAGCTCGCCGGCACACTACGAGAGTTGGGCCGTTATGAAGAAGCAGAGCAGTTGCTCGCGGGCGCTCTCGCCGGTTTCGAAAAGACGGCGCGTTTGCGCACCGTTGACGCCGCAAAAGCGATGGAGGAACTCGCCATTTTGCTTCGTCGGACAAGCAGGGGTGATACTGCCGAGCCTCTGGAGTCTAAAGCCAAAGCGATACGTTTCGATCTCACGCACACTGTTCCGACGGCGCTATTGCCGTAAGAACAGCAGTGCCGCCTGTTGACGCATCCTCACCCCGAAGGGGCAGGGTGAGTTGCGACCTCGGACCGACCTTGTTTTACAGTTCAGGCCACTGCGTTGCTGTGACACCGTGTATGTGCTTGGAAATTTAACGGAATCGTCATGATTCTGAGGTGCGTATGGCCCGAACTCTTGCTGTCGTTCTGGGACTTGCCGCAGTGGTGTTCGCAGCCGGCTGCTTTGCTGCGAAGTCCCGCAACCGCCAGCTCAATCCCTCGGTTAAATCGGATCTTGCGGTGAATGCGAACCAGGTCCGGCTCAGGATGCGTTCATTGGTCGATCCGTTTGCAGGCGAAATCGAACAGTCTGCAGACAAGATCGCCGCGTCCACATCGAGTCCGTCCGTCAAGCGAGCGGCAATTCGGTGGAAGATAGAGGCCGTTCCCGCAATACGCGGAGCCCTGTTTCAACCTGACCCGTTCACAGCGGTACTCGACACCTGGGTTCTTACGTTCCAGATGGAAGACTATTTCGAGAGTGGTCCCGGCCGCAAATCGCTGGGCGCGAGTGCTCCCATCGCAGTCGAGACATCGCAACGGCTGGAGCAGCAATTCATGAACGCCTGGGCTCTCCTCACCAAGTCCGGCGACGTGTCGAAGGTTCGTGCGTACGCGAAAAAATGGGCCTCTGAGCATCCGATCCGCTATGCCATTCAGGACAGGGAGACAACGCTTAGCCGTGTGAACGAAACCGATGTCGGCGTCTCCTGGTCCCTTGGCGAGGCTGTCGCCGACATTACAGTAACCGCGGATGACCTTCATCGCGAGATCCAGATCTACAGCGATCACCTTTTCCGCCAGGCGAGGTGGGAAGGAGAACTGTTGATGGTGGACCTGGACGGTGGAGCAGTGTTGCCGCTTGCCGAGCGCGCTGTCAATTCCGTCGAACGCGCCGTCAAGTCCAGTGAGTCTGCCGTGGCGACGCTCGACCGGCTCGCACCTGCGGTCGAGAGTGCCGCGGACGCCGCGACAAAAGCTCCTGCACTTGTCAGCGCGGAACGGAAAGAATTGGTAAATGCGATTCACGAGAACTTGACTCAAACCCTGACTTTCCTTGACCGCGAGCGCCTCGCCACCGTCAAGGACGTCACCGAACAAATCTCCCAGGAACGCATCGCCGCGCTCGCTCACTTGACTGAGGAACGCATTGCGGCCTTGAAAGAGATTCAAGTCATCATCGCGAACGAACGAATCGAAAGCCTTAAAGAACTGCACGCGATGGCCACCGAAGAGCGTAAGGCACTCAGCCAGGACATCGAGAAGACAGGATTCAAGCTTGTGGACCATGCCGCGTGGTGGATCACGGGACTCGTCGTTGCGACACTCGTGTCTCTTTTTCTCGCCGGCTTGCTCTTCCTGTTCCTCATCAGGAAGTTCTTTTTCTCGTCACACGAGCCCCACGGGTGGGTTCCACAAGACCTACACCGCAGAGTTTCGTAGTATCAGAACTTCTGTAGCGTGCCCTTTTCCTCAAGACCACCTTCGTAGGGGAAGTAGAACTCGTTACCGTCGGGGTCCACAATGACCATGACCCGGTAGCCCCAGAGCCCGTCCTTCACGTCCACTCCCCGCCTTTCCAACTCGGCGCGCAGGCCATCCAGGGCCTCGGCGTCGAGCGAGATGAACATGAGGCCCTTGCCCACCTGGTCAGGCCGTTCCGCCGCCAGAATGACTTCGCAACCGGGCCGCGCCACCTGTGCCACCTCCGCCCTTCCTGCTTCGTTCTCGAAGCGCCACCTCTGCGTGAATCCGAGTTGCTTCACGTAGAAGTCGACGGACCTGTCGATGTCCGCTACGAACAGCACCGGGCGTGAATACCACTTGTCGCTCATGAGCTCACTCCCTTTCCTTGCCGCCGCAGCCGCATAATGTGTGGAGATGCCAAGAAAAAATACGATGAAACAAACAGCCGCGTAGTTCGTGGTTATCTTTTTCGAGTCTTTCCGTCAAACCCGTCGAAACTGTCTGACGTTCCAGGGGGGAATTGTATGCACACCAGACTTTTGCCGCTGAAACTGTTCGTATGCTTCGCTGTAGTTACAACCACTGCACACGCACAATCCACAATGTTTAATAGCCCGACGACGGACACCGTCGCCAAAGGGGATATTTACTTTGAGTTCGATTGGCTGGCGCAGAAACCCGACACCCGTGGTCTCGACCGACTTCACCTCTTCACTCCCAAGATCACCACAGGCGTTGCCAGGAATGTCGAAGTCGGAGTGAGCGTTCCTGTGCACCACAGAGCGTTTTCGGATTACTCGTACTTCGAGCCCAATGTAAAATGGCGGTTCGCATCCAACGAGCGAAAAGGTCTCGCAGCCTCAGCAGGGGCAGTTCTAAGCGTGCCCATCGATGATACGTCGGTGTTTAACGACAAAAACGCCGTGATTTACGGAAATGTCAGCAAGCAGTTCGCAGGGGCGTACGGCCCGCGGTTCACCGCCGGCCCCTATGGTGTCATTGGAGCGGGAATCAATTGGATGGGACCCAAGGCAGGAGCAGCTATTGGCTACGAACAGCCGATTCATCGATCAGTCTCGTTTGTCGCCGACTGGTTGAGCGGCAAAAACGGATTGGGTTACTTGACCGGCGGACTTTCTCTCGAGCTGCCGGGAAACAGCGTGGCTAAGGCGGGTTACAGCTTCGGGAACAACAGCTACAACAACGGCGACACAGAGAACGAATTTCTTTTCTTCCGGTACGGAATTACGTTCTAGAGGGACGCGCTCCTGGAGAAGCCGCCGGCGTTGCGATGCGCGCTACCAACCTGACGGGCAATGAGCCAAGGTTCAACCTATGGCAGATGCCGACGACGCGTTTGGCCCGTTCAAATCGTCAGCGGCAAGCAGATCCGCAAGCAGACGTGGTTTCGTTCCATCGACAAACAGCGTCAGCCTGGCCTTGCTCTCCAGCGTCTTCTGCGTTTCGAGAATATCGAACAGTGCGTTGGAGACGTCCGGGTCTCCGGAAATCTCGAGCAACGCCGAGCCGATCATGTTTGGACGAATCACCGCTGCCTGTGCGAAGGCGACTGCGGCCTGGCGTTCCGCTGAACTGGTGATAATGCTCACCTGGTTTGCGCCATCCTGCTTGATCGCCGAAGTTACCTGACGCAAACGGTTCACAACCTTCTCCTCGATCTGACGAATCATTCCCTTATCCCGGAAATGAACCTTGCGGATGTAGACCGACCCCAGCTTGTAGCCCCATGCCTGCGACTTCTCCGAGACTTCCGCCCTCACCGTCTGGCTCATCTTGTGCCGGGTTTCGAGCATTTCGCCGAGCGGCATGTTACTGAGGCAACGCACTGTGGCATTGCTGACGTTAGCGCGCAGAGATCCTCGAGGATCAGTGTTCTTGAACAGGAACGACACCGGATCGCTGATCTGCATCTCATACCAGATGCCGATTCCCATCGGAGCGCCTTCTTCGGAATTGACGGGCTGGCTGCGAAGGTATTCCTGACTGAGTCGCAGGTCGAGCACATGAGCCTGCCCCAGCAGGTTCACGATAAATGCGCGAGCGCCGAGTAGCCCAGGAAGAAAGTAACAACCCGGCTCGTCGATCGTTCCGATCACTTTGCCGAAAAGCACGTAGACGCGGCAGGAGCGCTCTCCGACGACCACATAGAAGCCGAAGAGGCGAGCCATTCCGAGAATAATCGGTTCAAGGATAAGCAACCCGAAGAAGGCCACAGCAAAAGCGACAAGGGCCCCGATCATCGACGTCCCTCCAGGAAAATCTGGTGGGCTTTCGCGGGCAAAGCCAGCTTCACGTTTCTGACGTAGGCGCTCAGGACGTTGGGCCCCTGCTTCTTCAGGTTCGAGAGTTCGTTCGCCATCATCCGGATGGGCTCCACCTCCGCTTGGGCTTTGAGCGTTTCAATCTCCACCGCGCGCTTGGACTGGACAATCTTTTGATCCGCTCCGGCATGCGCAAGGCTGATGTCGCTCGATACCTGGTTGTAGGCCGTGTTGATCGCCGCCAGCGCCGATTCGACTTCCGCAGGCGGGTCGATGCCCGTAATCAGCGAAGCATCGAACAGCACTCCATATCTCGCCGTGGTAGAGGTGCACTCCTTGTCCATGTACTCATTCAGATCGCGAAGGTTCTTGCGAAGATCGTTGATCGACACGCCCATGACCTCCGTTGCCTGCGACGCCGATCCGGCAGGCGGTGCCGCAGGGTCGACGGCAGCCGGAGTCATGATGGGCTTGGCTTCGAAGTTCGCGATCCTTTGCCGCAGGACCGAGACGAAGTAGGCCATCACATGGACCATCGGTCGCTTGATGCCGAACAGGTAAGCGTAAAGGTTCGACTCGCTGACGCGATATCGGATCTGTCCCGTGAGTCCCGTATTGAGCTGATCTTTGGTCACCGCTTCCAGGATTGTTCCGTCGTGGTTGGCGGTCGCGTCTTCCAGGTCCACCGCCATGTTCATTGTCGTCGTGGCAATCGAAACCTTGTGGATCTTCTCCCAGGGCATTTTGAAGTACGGACCGCCCGGAGGAATGACCCGAACCTGTGGGTAGATGTATCGCTGCCGCTCGTCGGGCCGTAGTTGTTCCGAAATGGGATCGTCGAGCGTTGTCCGGTCCCCCTCAACGCGCTGGGCCCGTCCGAAAATCGTTTTTACAGCACGTTCGTTTTGATCAATCGTGTAGATACCCGCGACGAGTACGCGTAAGACGAACCAGGCCGCGAGGCCCAGGATGAGACCAATCAGTATTGGCATAAGGCCGCCAGTATACTCGCCCCCCTTTCGCAACGGTCAACTTCGCGTCGCCACTCACGCCCCACTCTCCGATCCACAACAATGTTTCCGAACTCTTGTCGACATGTAACAAACTTCGCCCTTGAGGAGTTCTACCACTGAGGCCGCAATGTCAACGGTGCCGTCGCCGGAAGTGATAAGTAACGAATGGACTGAGGAATTCGAACAGATCTTTCGGGAGCATTCCCAGTGGGTCTATCGAACCGCCTATGCCGTGACAGGCAATGCGGAAGACGCCGAGGACGTACTTCTGGTAGCGGTGGAGGCGGAGCTGGAAGAGGAGGCGGCGGAGCTGAGGCGAGATCTTGCGAAAGCCTTTCAAAGAAGCTCGAGGATCAACTCGGCCTTGTGCTGCAGAGCGCAAAAGTTCCGACCGATTTCCTGGTAGTCGAACACATCGAGAAGCCCACGGAAAACTAACCGAGGATTGCGCGTCGGCGGGCCTGCTATTTTTGCTGCTTCAGCTCCAGCTCTCGCAGTTTCTCCAGCTCCTCAAGTTCCTTGTTGTTGGTGCAATAGAACTCGTAAACCTCACCGTTACCCAGAGTCCATCGGCGCGGCGCGGACTTCCAGGGCTTTTCGAGAACTTTGGGGTCGTCCACGGTGATCTCGACGATGAGATAGTTCCTGGAGGGACGTCGATAGCGCTCGGTGATCCGTAATTCGTCACTATGGAACCATCCGTTGGGCATGATGTAGGTCCTCTCGTCAAAGCCAACGGATTCGACCACCAGAGTATCGCCCTCCCACCGGGCCGTGCTGTTTCCATGGAAGAAAGGTTCAGGATACTTGGGGAGGGGACGTCCATCGAGATGGATGACCCGCCAGTTGTTCAGAACCTCGTACAGTTGCACGAGCATGTCCGGCTTGTGGACCATCAGGGTCGTGTAAGGGTTCTGCAACCAGATAGCGGGAACACCTCGAGGCATACAGTTCACAGACGATTTCGACAGCTCGAGCTCCGTCGGCGTCATCGCCTGAATTTTTGCGATCGCCCACGGTTGGAACGCCGGACGCTCTTCAGGAGTGACCTTGGGATCGAATGTCGAAAGCGCCGCCGGATCCACACCGAAGCGACCGGAGACTCCCTGGCCTGCTCCGTTAGGGAACCAATGTCCCGAAAGATCCGGATGACCATCAGGCAACCGCGGTGATGGGCCGCCGGGTGGCAGAACCTTGATGGTGTACTGCGTGTCCTGTGCGCCAACAGATGTGGAATGCATCAACACAGCCGCTACCATTGCCGCGCATGCGAGACTATAGCGAAGATGAGAGTGCATGTTTCTGCTCCATGGCTAATCCTGAAGTTGCCCGACTTGTCGCAGCACGCCATCTGAGAATTTCATTGTCCCCGCTGCGGCGTAATGGTCTTTGCCGTTCTTAGCCAGGCACCCGCGGACCCACACTTCCTTGCCGATGTGATCAATGAACAGTTGCCGGTCGGTTCCATTTCTCCTCAGCGTGATAGGCGCATAGGTCTGGAAAGACCAATTCTCAACCTTTCCCGCGGCGTTCCTGACGTCGAGGAAGAAATACGGGTGAGGACTCTGCCAGTCGAGTTTCGTAATTGTCCCAGTGAAGTCCCGGCACTTGGTCGAGTCGAACTCCGCCGCAAAAGAATGATGCGCAG
>Ga0111538_10010995_pt1 | contig 12023 bp, 7 predicted proteins | sample SoiMethybrSBSTD1_FD_79669 | JGI IMG/M metagenome (GOLD analysis project Ga0111538, IMG submission 79669) | Bulk soil microbial communities from a Populus tree surrounding site in Tennessee, USA - Soil MetaG P. TD hybrid SBSTD1 (version 2)... | ecosystem: Environmental > Terrestrial > Soil > Tree...
TCCCGGAGCGCCAGCTCCGTCGCCCGGCGCACGCGCGCGATCAGGTCCTGCTTGTTGTACTGCACGTACTGCAGGACCTCGGCCACGGAGTCGCCCTCGACGACGTGCTCCACCCGGTATCCGCCGCTGTCGTCCAGGCGGACGTGGACGGCGTCCGTGTCGCCGAAGAGGTTGTGCAGGTCACCCAGGATCTCCTGGTAGGCGCCGATGAGGAAGCTCGCGATGAGGTACGGCTCGCCGTTCGGCTGGTGCAGCTCGAGGAAGTGCTTCACGTCGCGGAGGTCGATGAACTGGTCCATCTTGCCGTCGCTGTCGCAGGTGAGGTCCGCGAGGACGCCGCGGCGGGACGGCGCCCGATCGAGACGGTGGATCGGCATCGTGGGGAAGAGCTGGCGCACGGCCCAGTGGTCCGGGACCGACTGGAAGAGCGAGAAGTTGCAATAGAAGGTATCGGAGACCTGGCGCTCGAGGCCCTCGAGGTCGTCGGGCACGTACTCGATCTCGCGCACGATTTTCAGGATCTTCTCGACCGTCGCGTAGAAGAGCTGCTCCGCGCGGGCGCGGCCCTTCAGGTCGAGCACGCCGAGGTTGAAGGCGGTGGTAGCCTCCTCCTTCAGCTGGAGGGCGTCGTGGTAGGCCTCCTGGAAGTTCTTCCGCGAAACGCCCTGCCACGTCTCGAACAGGCTCTGGATGATGCGGTGCTCGCTCTCCGAGACGGTCTGCGGCGCGCCGCCGGCGAGCATCTCGTTGGTGCCGAGGACGTTGAACACCAGGACCGAATGGTGTGCGACGAGTGCGCGCCCGGACTCCGTGACGATGTCCGGGTGCGGGACGTGCTTCGCGTCGCACGCCTCCGCGATCTGGCTCACGATGTCGGCCGCGTACTCCTGCAGCGTGTAGTTCACCGAGGAGTGGAAGTTCGTCTGCGAGCCGTCGTAGTCGACGCCGAGCCCGCCGCCGCAGTCGAGGTAGCGCATGTGGGCGCCGAGCCCGTAGAGCTCGACGAAGATGCGGCTCGCCTCCCGGAGCGCGTCCTTGATGGCGCGGATGGCCGTGATCTGCGAGCCGATGTGGAAGTGGAGGAGCTGGAGGCAGTCGAGGAGGCCGGCCGCCCGGAACTTCTCGACTGCGTCGACCATCTCGGCGGCGTTCAGGCCGAACTTCGAGCGGTCGCCCGTGGACTCCACCCACTTGCCGGCCCCTTTCGTGGAGAGCCGGGCGCGGACACCGATGATTGGCCGGATGTCCAGGTCCCGTGCCGCCTGGATGATGGTGTCGAGCTCGCCCATCTGGTCGACGACGATGATGACCTTCCGGCCGAGCTTCTGTGCGAGGAGCGCCGTCTCGATGTAGGCGCGGTCCTTGTACCCGTTGCAGAGGACCAGGGCCTCGGGATTGTCCTGCAGCGCCAGGGCCACCAGCAGCTCCGGCTTCGAGCCCGCCTCGAGCCCCAGGTCGGTGCGCCGCCCGTACTCGATCAGCTCCTCGACGACGTGGCGGGCCTGGTTCACCTTGATGGGGAAGACGCCGAGGTAGCGGCCCTTGTAGTCGTTGTCGTTGATCGCATCGCGGAAGGCGCCGGCGAGCTGCTCGACGCGGGTCTTCAGGATGTCCGAGAAGCGGATCAGGAGCGGCAGCCGGAGGCCGCGCGAGCGGAGGTCGTCGACCAGGTGCTTCAGGTCGATGCGCGCCGAGCCGGGGCCGGCCGGGGTGACCTCGACGTTGCCGGCGTCGTTGATCGAGAAGAACCCGCGACCCCAGCCCTCGACGTTGTAGAGCTCGGCGGAGTCGCGGACCGTCCACGCCCGGAGCTCGCTCTGGAGAGCCATCTTCTCTGCTCTCGCCATTTTTCGAAAACCTCTTTAGCGCAGAACGCGCGGAATGCTAGCCCTGCGGGCGCCGAACGCCTCGCTCGAGCGGCTCCGACCCGCTCCTCGGCGGCCGCGGCGGTCGCGGACGCGCTCGCTAGCGGCTCCTCGGCGCGCCGGGCGGCGCGATACCCGTCGCCGGATCCGCCGGGTAGACGCACGGCCGCTCCGCGCCCCAGGGACACGGATCGCCGCAGTCGCGGATGCCGTCGCCGTCCGCGTCGAGCGGACACGGGACGCGGCAGAGGTTGTCGGCATCGGCCGGGCAGGGGTCGGCGCAGTTGGGGATCCCGTCGCCGTCGTCGTCCACCGGCTTGGCCGGGTCCCAGGCGCAGGGGTCCTCGCAGTCGTTGATCCCGTCCTTGTCGGAGTCCTGCCGGCAGGGATCGATGCAGGCGTCGGTCGCGTCGTCGGGGCAGGGGTCCCAGCAGTCCGCCGCCCCGTCGCCGTCGCCGTCGTTGTTGGCGGCGTCGCACGGGCAGGGGTCCTTGCAGTCGCCCACGCCGTCGCCGTCGGAATCGGTCGCACAGGGGTCGCCGCAGAACCCGCCGGGCAGCGGGACGAGCGCGCCGTCTCCCGCCCCGGGCGCCCGCGAGCGCTCCTGGAAGCTCAGGCGGCTCTCGAGCTCGGCGATGCGGGCCTTCAGCTCGGAGATCTCGCGGCGAACGCTAGGTTTCCGGGGCTTTCGGGCGTCGGCGCTGAGCGTCCAGCCGAGCAGGGCGCCGACCGCCAGGGTGAGGGCGAGCGCGATGGCCTTACGCAGCGTGATGGTCTGCCTCCACTCGCGCCGTTAGCGCAGGTGGCCGCGGCTGTCTACCTCAGACGCTCAGGCGGCCCGAGTCCGTGCGATCCGAACGGCGGCGGCGATCTCCTCGAGCAGCGCCGCCGTCTCCTCCCAGCCCAGGCACGCGTCGGTGATCGACTGCCCGTAGCGGAGCGGCTGGTTCGGCTTCCAGTCCTGCCGGCCGCCGACGAGGTGGCTCTCGAGCAGGAGCCCCATGACGGATCGCCCGCCGCCGCTCCCGAGCTGGGCGAGGACTTCGCGGGCGACGGTGACCTGGTTGGCGGGGTTCTTGGCCGAGTTCCCGTGCGAGCAGTCGACCATGATCGGACGGCTCACCCCCTGGTCGGCGATCAGCGCCGCGGCACGCACGACGTCCTCGCGCTGATGATTGCTGCCCGCGCGGCCGCCGCGGAGGACGATGTGGCGGTCGGGGTTGCCGCGGGTCCGGATCGTGGATGTCAGGCCGTTGACGTCGATGCCGAGGAACGTGTGCGGATGCCCCGCGGAGGTCATGGCGTCGACGGCCACCTGCACGCTGCCGTCGGTGCCGTTCTTGAAGCCGACCGGCATGGAGAGGCCGCTCGCCATCTCGCGATGGGTCTGGCTCTCCGTGGTGCGGGCACCGATCGAGGCCCAGGCGAGCAGGTCGGCGATGTACTGAGGCGTGATCGGGTCGAGCAGCTCGCTGCCGCAGGCGACGCCCACCCCGGCGACGTCGAGGAGCACCCGGCGCGCCAGCTCGAGCCCGGCCTGGACGTCACAGGAGCCGTCGAGGTGCGGGTCGTTCACGAGACCCTTCCAGCCGACGGTCGTCCGCGGCTTCTCGAAGTAGGTCCGCATGACGACCACGAGGGCGTCCTCGAGCGGGCGGGCCGCGGCGCGCAGGCGCCGGGCGTAGTCGACGGCCGCGGCCGGGTCGTGAATGGAGCAGGGTCCGACGACGACCACGAGCCGCTCGTCCTGCCCATGGAGGACGCGGCGGATGGCGTCTCGCGCGGTACGGATCCCGGCCGCCGTCTCCGCCGGGACCGACAGGGCCGTCTTCACGGCCCGCGGCGTGACGAGTGGGCGGACGTCCGTGACGTTCCGGTCCTCGAGGGCCTCGGGCCGCGGCGTATCCACGGGGCAGGAATATACGAATCGGGCGCCGGCTCAACCGCCGGGGCCGAGGGCGGAACGGGAGACGACGCGCTCGTGCCATTTCTGCACCACGTAGACCCGATACCAGAGCGAGGCCCGGCGCCGTCGCGCGAGGTCCTTCTCGCACAGAGACGCACATTCCGCGGACCAGAGGCCGCTCGCGCGGAAGGCCGTCGAGCGCACGAGGTCTCGCAGCTCTCGTCCGAGCAGATCGAAGATCACGTGCTCGTTGTTGCCGGGCGTGGCGAGCTTGCGCGGGTATGCATGCACCTCGGGCGCCAGGAGTCCCTGCACGGCGTCGCGGAGCACGGCCTTGTTCCTGCCGCCGGCCATGTAGGTGTGCACGGGCAACGCCAGGGCCTGCTCGACCAAGGTCTGGTCCATGAACGGCGCGCACAGATCGAGCCCGTGGGCCATGGCGTTGCGGTCCTCGGTCCGGACGAGGAGGGGAACATGCTCCCGGACGCACTCGACGAGCGCGTTCACGAACCCGGATGCGCCGTCCGCCCCGTCGGCAGGGCCGCCGCCGTGCGCCAGTACCTCGCCTGCATCCGGCCGCCACGAGGCGTCGGGATCTGCACCGATCGTGCGCTTCACGGCGCGAACGAGGGCGCTCCGTCGGCGCGCGACGACGCGCTCGAGCGCGGCCGCGGCGATCCGGCGTGCCGGCATCTCGAGCAGTGCCTGCGCCCCGAGGATGAACCGCCGTGCGTCCCCGAGGCGCCCGCTCGCGAGGAGCGCGAGCAGAAACGGCACCGCGAACGCCGGGTAGCCCGCGAAGATCTCGTCGGCGCCGTAGCCCACGAGGACGGCGCGACAGCCGGCCTGCCTCATGTGACGCCGGAGCGCGAACTGGTAGAGCACGCCCGACGACTGCACCGGCTCGTCGTGGGCATCGACGAGATCGCCGACGAGCCGCTCGTAGTCGACCGCATCGAGCGAGACGTAGGTGTGTGGGATGCCCGTGTGCCGGATGGTGGCGTCGATGAGCGGGGACTCGTCGGCGGTCTCCGGCGGAGTGATCGTGAATGCGCGGAGCCGCTGCGGATCGCGGCGTGGCGAGCGGGCCAGGATTCCGGCGATCGCGGCGCTGTCGATCCCGCCGCTCAGCGCGAGGCCCACGGGGACGTCGGCGGGCGTATGCTGCTCGACGGCGGCGACGAGTGCGTCGCGCACGTTCGCGAGGTCGAGCGCTCGCTCGCCGGCGGGGGCGAGCGTCCAGTAGCGCGTGAGCGTCGATCGCGCCCCCTCGACTCGCATGATGGATCCGGGTGGGACGGGGCGGACCTCCGCGAAGCAGGTGTCGGCCCAGTCGTCGACCTGGCCGAGATGGACGAGGCGCCACACGCGGCGGTGATTCACGGCGCGCGCCGCCGGCTCGTAGGCGAGGATCGCCTTGATCTCCGACGCGACGACCATCCGACCGCCGGCCTGATGATAGTAGAGGGGACGCACACCGAGCGGATCGCGCGCGAGCAGCAGCCGCCGCGTGCGCTCGTCCCACACGACGACCGCGAAGATGCCGCGGAGCTTCGCGAAGCACGCCTCGCCGTGCTTCAGGTATGCGGCCAGGACGAGAGCCGGATCGGACCGCTCGTCGGCCGGATCACCGCCGAGGGCGGCTCGGTTGACGAGGCGGCCGTCGAGCGCGAGCGAGACGGCGCCGCCGGCGCCGACGATCGGCTGGTCCCCGTGCGATTCGGAGGCGCAGACCCCGAGGAAGAGACCTGGGCCGCGATGGAGGCCCTCGCCTGCCGGGCCTCGATGAGCGAGGCGGCGGAGCGCACCGAGGCACGCATCGGGGCCGGGCGGGAGCCCGGAGGCGTCATGGACCGCGAAGAGTCCACTCATGATGGGCGGCTCATGCCGAGCGCGCGAGGATAGCGCGGGAGCGGTGCGCCCATCGACCAGCGGGGCCGCGCGCTATGGCCGCGGCGGCGGGATGGTCGTCCCGCTCGTCGCCGGCGCCCCCGAGACGCCGGGCTCCACCTTGCCCGCGCCGATGCTGCCGCGCGGCACGTCGCCCTCGCGCCCGGTGCTGCCGCTGCCCGGACGATCGCCCTTGGCCTCGTAGCCCGGCGTGGTGGCACCGGTCCCGGGAGCGGTCCCGGCGCCCGAGCCGGGCGCCATGCGTCCGTCCGGCTGCGCCGCGGCGAGGCCGGCGAGAACGATGGTCGTCGCCAGCGTGAGGATCACTTTCGCCATGCAGGGAACGGAGCATCCCGTGTGCCAGCGAGGCGCCGCGTCTCTGCGGCGCGGAGCCCGATCGCTCGCGTGGATTGTACAAAGGCCACCGGTCCGGAGGTGCGCCATCGGTTGAACTTGCACGCGCCTTCGGAAAGAAGACCCCATGCCCACGCCGACCGGCTCCGCCCTGATGGAGCGCCTCGTCGCCCTCTGCCGCCGTCGCGGCTTCATCTTCCAGTCGTCCGAGATCTACGGCGGCATCAACGGCTTCTGGGACTACGGGCCGCTCGGCGTCGAGCTGAAGAACAACCTCCGCGACGCGTGGTGGGATGCCATGGTGCGGAACCCGCCTCCGGGGCCGGACGGCCGCGAGCTCGAGATCGTCGGGCTCGACTGCACCATCATCAGCCACCCGCGCGTCTGGGAGGCGAGCGGACACGTCGGCGGCTTCGCGGATCCGATGCAGACCTGCCGCAACTGCAAGCGGCTGCATCGCGCCGATCAGGTATGGGAGGCGCTCGAGGAGGCCGCCTGGGCGAAGGCGTTCCTCGAGGCCACGGACCCGCAGCGCTGGGCCGAGCGCGAGGGGAAGAAGCTCGCGCCGGGGCTCGCGCTGGTGCGTCGGCCGGCCGAGATCGCGCCGAAGCTCGTCGACGTGTTCGACCCCGCGCTGCGCCTCCGCGTCGCCGGCGGCGGCGAGCTGCCGTGTCCCGAGTGCGGCGGCGATCTGACCGAGCCGCGCCAGTTCAACCTGATGTTCGAGACGTACGTCGGCGCCGTGCAGGACGCGGAGAGCAAGGCCTACCTCCGCCCGGAGACGGCCCAGGGGATGTTCTTCAACTTCAAGAACGTCCTCGATTCGACGCGCGTGAAGGTCCCCTTCGGCATCGCCCAGGTGGGAAGAAGCTTCCGAAACGAGGTCACGCCGCGGAACTTCATCTTCCGCTCGCGCGAGTTCGAGCAGATGGAGCTCGAGTTCTTCGTCCATCCGAGCGAGGCGACGAAGTGGTACGAGTTCTGGCGGAAGACGCGCTTCGACTGGTGGCAGAGCCTCGGGCTCGCCGGCAAGAACCTCCGCCTCCGCGACCACGAGCAGGACGAGCTCGCGCACTACGCGAAGGACGCCGGCGGCTGCGCCGACGTGGAGTACGCCTTCCCGTTCGCCGGCGCGAAGGGCTTCGGCGAGCTCGAGGGCATCGCGTATCGCAGCGACTACGACCTCCGCCAGCATCAGAAGGTGAGCGGCGCGAAGCTCGAGTACTTCGACCAAGAGAAGAACGAGCGCTACCTGCCGCACGTCATCGAGCCCGCGGCGGGGCTGACGCGCGGCCTCCTGGCGGTCCTCTGCGAGGCCTACACGGTGGACGAGAGCCGGCCGTCGCCGGAGCTGATGCGCTTCCACCCCCGCCTCGCGCCGATCAAGGCGGGCATCTTCCCGCTCGTGAACAAGGAAGGGATGCCGGAGATCGCCGAGAGGCTCTATCGCGACGTGCGCGCCCGCGTCGGGCCCGCGCAGTTCGACGCGAAGCAGTCGATCGGCAAGCGCTACGCGCGCATGGACGAAGCGGGCACGCCCTTCTGCATCACGGTCGACGGCCAGACCCTCACCGACCAGACGGTCACGGTGCGAGCGCGTGACACGGGCGCGCAGGAGCGGATCGGCGTCGACCAGGTCGTCGGCTACCTCGCCGAGCGCGTCGGAGGCCGCTGACGCATGCGCGAGGGGCGGGTCCAGGCGAACGGACTCGACTTCGCCTATCTCGCGGAGGGGAGCGGGCCGCTCCTCCTCTGCCTGCACGGCTTCCCGGACAACGCGTGGTCCTGGGAGCGCCAGATTCCCGCGTTCGCCGCCGCCGGCTACCGCGTCGTGGCGCCGTTCCTCCGCGGCTATGCGCCGACGGCCGTGCCCGCCGACGGGTGGTACGACCGCGCGACCCTCGCGGCGGACGTGCGCGCCCTGGTCGAGGCGCTCGGAAACGGGCCGGCCGTGATCGTCGGGCAGGACTGGGGCGCGGCGATCACGTACGGCGCAATCGCGGCGTTCCCCGAGCTCTTCGCGCGCGCCGTCGTGATGGCCATCCCGCATCCGGCGATGATCCGCGAGAGCCTCACCTCTCCGAGGCAGGTGCATCGCGCCTTCCACTGGTGGTTCTTCCAGCTCCCGCACATCCCGGAGATGGCCGTCGCCGCGGACGACTTCGCGTTCATCGACTACCTCTGGGAGTACTGGTCTTCGCCCGGCCACGACGACCGCGCGCACATCGCGCGCGTGAAGCGGTCGCTCGCCGGCGAGGGATCGCTCGCGGCGGCGATCGGCTACTACCGCGCGGCGCTGGACCCGACGAAGCAGGACCCTGCGCTCGCCGACCTGCGCGCACGCCTGGAGCAGCCGATCGCCGTCCCGACGTTCGCGCTCTGCGGCGGCGACGACATCCGCGCCGACGTCATGGAGCGGCAGAAGCAGCACTTCACGGGCCCGTACACGTACCGGGTGATCCCCGGCTGCGGCCACTTCCTGCATCGCGAGCGGCCGGCGGAGGTCACGCGCGCGGTGCTCGACTGGCTCGCGACGCCGCTGTGACGCGCGGACGGCTCGCGGCCGCCGCCGGCATCGCCGCCAGCGCCGTGTTCCTCCGCTTCTGGCGGCTCGACTGGGCGCTCGACGAGCGGCTCTTCTTCCCGGACGAGATCATCTGGTACGTCCGCGTCTCGCAGTTCGTGCCCCTCTCATGGTCGTCGTTCGATCTCGACTTCACGCACACCTATCCGACGCTCTACGGCTACTTCGCGGGCCTCGCGACCGCGGCGACGTACGCGCTGGGGCTCGTCCGGCCGCCGCCGGACGGGGCGTTCGACGCGCTGTACGTCTGCCGCGTGGTCGCGGCGGCGGCCGGGGTGGTCGACGTCGGCCTGGTCGGGCTCCTCGGCTGGCGGTGCTTCTCGGCGCCGATCGGACTCGCGGCGGCGGCGCTGTTCGCCGTCCTGCCGCTCGAGGCGGCGCAGGTGCACTACTCCTCGGTCGACAGCCTGACCATCGCCTTCGTCACGCTGGCACTGCTCGCGAGCCATGCGCTGGCGCTGCGCGGGGGGCTCGCGCGTGCGGCGGCGGCGGGCGTGTGCGTGGGGCTCGCTTTCGCGACGAAATACACCGGGCTCGGCGCGCTCGGCGGCCTCCTCGTGCCCCTCCTGGCGCAAAGTCGGGGCGGAAGGCGCTGGGCGACGGCCCTCGCGCTCGGCATTGCCGTCGTGGTCGGGCTCGGAGCCGGTATCACGGTCGGCTGCCCGCCCTGCGTGCTCCGCCCGTCGAGCCTGCTCGTGCAGCTGAGCGATCTCCGGCGGCTCACGGACACGGGTGACTTCCTGAACGCGCGCCTCGTCGCGTCGCTCGGCTGGGCGGGGACGCGCTATGTGTACCAGCTGGTCGCGCTGCTTCCGTACACGCTCGGCTGGCCGCTCTGCCTGCTCGTGGTCTGGGGTGTCGTCGTCGCGATCCGGCGCCGCTCCCTCGCGGACTGGGTGCTCCTCGGCGCGGTTGCGACGTACTTCGTCTCCATCGGGGCGTCGTCGCTCGTCTTCCCGCGCTATCTCATGCCCCTCGAGCCCGGGCTCGTGGTGCTCGCCGCGCGCGCCGGCGTGGAACAGGCGGGCCGCTCGCCCGCCCGCTGGGCGGCGCTCGCGGCGGTGTGGCTCTACACCTTCGCCGTCGCCACCTCTCACGTCGCCAGCGCCTCGCTCGTGCAGCAGAAGGAGGTCGCCGCCTGGATAGCCGCGCGGCCGCAGGGCCTCCGCGTGGCCACGCCGGAGCACGCCGTGGAATACTTCTTCCTGACCCCCTTCCTCGCGCGCGCCGGCCTCACTCCCGTGGTGATGAAGGCCGGGCAGTGGCTCGACGCACCCGCCGACGTGTTCGTCGTCCCGGAGCTCCTCGCCGTCGGCGTGCAACGCGACCATCCCGACGGCGTCGAGGCGCGCGACGTCGCGCGGCTCGAGGCAGGCGAGCGCGGCTTCCGACCGGCGGCCCGGTGGCCGATGGAGTACCTGCACCGCGGCCTGTACTCGTGGCTCGATCCGGGGCTGAGCCCCGTCCTCGGGACGTGCGGCTTCCGCGTGTACGTGCGCGATCGGAAGTGACGGCGCTCGGCAGGGCTGCCGCGTCGCCGGTGCCCGCGAGCATCTGTTTGACGTCGCCGCCGCGCGATGAAATAGCACGCCGCGGATGCGCGGTGGGGTGGGGGTCCGCGTCGCGAGGGTGGTGGTGCTGCTGCTGCTGTTGGTCTCGCTGGGGAGTCGCGGCGTGGCCGACGCTGCGGCCGGCGATCCCCTCGGCGCCGAGTTCCAGGTGAACACCTACACGACGGGGGGCCAGTCGAACGGCGTCGTGGCGTCGCGCGGCGCGAGCGGCTTCGTCGTCGTGTGGCGGAGCGACGGCAGCAGCGGAACGGACAAGAGCGTCTTCAGCATCCAGGGGCAGCGCTACGACGCGACCGGGGCACCCCTCGGTGCCCAGTTCCAGGTGAACACCTACACGACGGGCTTCCAGGGCGCCCCCGCCGTGACGTCGGTCGCTTCGGGCGGCTTCGTGGTGGTCTGGACCAGCGTCGGCGGGAGTGGGACCGACGCGAGCAACAGCGTTCAGGCGCAGCGATTCGATGCCGCGGGGACGCCCGCGGGCAGCCAGTTCCAGGTCAACACGTACGTGACCTCGTCGCAGGACAGTGCCGCCGTGGCGCCGGCCGGCGTCGGGGGCTTCGTCGTGGTGTGGCGGAGCGACGGCAGCAGCGGGACCGACGCGGACGAGGCCAGTATCCAGGGACAGCGCTACGACGCGGCGGGAGCGCCCGCCGGCGGCGAGTTCCAGGTGAATACCTACACGACGGGACTGCAGCGAAATCCGTCGGTCTTCGGACTCGCGGACGGAGGGTTCGTCGTGGCCTGGCAGAGCTACGGTAGCGCCGGGTCCGATACCGACGACGCCAGCATCCAGGCGCGGCGCTTCGATGCGGCCGGAACGCCTTCGGGGAACCAGCTCCAGGTGAACAACTACACGACCTCGACCCAGTCCTTCCCCGCGGTGGGCTCCGATGGCTCCGGAGGGTTCGTGGTCACGTGGGACAGCGCCGGCAGCGCTGGAAGCGACACGAGCTATTCCAGCGTGCAGGCTCGACGCTTCAACGACGCCGCGGTTCCCCAGGGCGCCGCCTTCCAGGTGAACACGTACACGACGGGCGACCAATACAGCTATTCCGTCGCTCCGGATGGGGTCGGTGGCTTCGTGGTGATCTGGGCGAGCTACGGCGGCCTCTCGTCCGACGCGGATCTTCGAAGCATCCAGGGCCGGCGCTTCGATGCCGCCGGCACCCCCGTCGGCGTCGACTTCCAGGTGAACAGCTACGCGACTGGAGACCAGACCGTTCCGAATGCGTCTCCCGACGGGGCCGGAGGTTTCGTCGTCGTCTGGGAGACCGAGGGCGGCGGCGGAACGGACCCGGGCGACTCCAGCATCCATGCACAGCGGTTCCAGGGAGGTGCCTCGGCGACGACCACGACGACTCCGACCACGTCGACTTCAACGTCGTCGTCGAGCTCGACCTCATCGACCTCAACGTCATCGAGCTCGACGTCGTCGACCTCGACGTCCACTTCGACGACGACGTCGACGACATCGTCGACTCCGACGACGACCTCGACGACGACGTCGACCCCCACGACCGCGACGAGCTCCTCGACGTCGACTTCGCCGACGGGAACCGCGTCGACCTCGACGTCCACGTCGACGACGACCTCGACGACGTCGTCGACTCCGACGACGACCTCGACGACGACGTCGACGGCTACGACCGCGACGAGCTCCTCGACGTCGACCTCGACGTCCATTCCGACGACCACCTCGACGTTCTCGTCGACTCCGACGACGACCTCGACGACGACGTCGACGCCTACGACCGCGACGAGCTCCTCGACGTCGACCTCGCCGCCGGGGGCCGCGTCGACCTCGACGTCCATTCCGACGACCACCTCGACGTTCTCGTCGACTCCGACGACGA
>Ga0111538_10011002_pt1 | contig 12017 bp, 9 predicted proteins | sample SoiMethybrSBSTD1_FD_79669 | JGI IMG/M metagenome (GOLD analysis project Ga0111538, IMG submission 79669) | Bulk soil microbial communities from a Populus tree surrounding site in Tennessee, USA - Soil MetaG P. TD hybrid SBSTD1 (version 2)... | ecosystem: Environmental > Terrestrial > Soil > Tree...
GCGGCCGGTGCCCAAAGGTGATGTGCCGACCGAATGGTACTCGCCGACGCAGCCGTTTCCGGTTAGGCCGGGCCCACTGAGCCGCGTGAGCTTCAACAAAGACACCGATCTCGTGCGACCGGACGATACCAGCCCCGAGCATGTCGCCGCGTGCGTGGCGATGATGGAGAAGGCTGGCGGCTATTACAACGCCGGCGCGTTCACGCCGTTCCTGTTCAAAGAGAAGGACGCGCCGCCGAAGTCGACGATTCAGTTCCCGGGTGGCACGGGTGGTGTGAACTGGGGCGGCATGGCGATGGACCCGACGAGCGGCGTCTTCTTTGTCAACGCGCAGAACACATCGCTGGTGGGATGGACGGAGCGCAAGCCGCCCGGCGTGACGTATAGCTTCGAAGCGCCGAACTCGAATCACCCGTACGATCGCGCGAGCGTCAACGGCGTCGGCCCGTTCTTCACGTTCTCGGCGCCGCTCAGCGGCAAGTACACCGAACCGCGGACGCCCGGCGGCGCTCCCGCCCCTGTCGGTCCGTCGCTGCCGTGTCAGCGTCCGCCGTGGTCGAAGCTGATCGCTGTCAATGCGAACACCGGTCAGATCGTGTGGGAGACCCCGCTCGGCCTCAACGAGGCTCTGCCGCCTGGCAAACAGTTGGTCGGTAACAGCGGCAGTGCCGGGCCAACGGTCACTGCCGGTGGTCTCGTGTTCGTTGGGGCAACCAACGACGGCCGCTTCCGCGCCTTCGACGCGAAGACGGGGAAGGAAGCATGGGTGATGAAGCTGCCGCCCGGCGCCAATGGCGCGTCACCGAACGCGAATGCCAACCCGATGAGTTATCAGGGCAAGAGCGGCAAACAGCTCGTGGCGGTGGTCGCAGGCACGACGCTCGTAGCATATGCGCTGCCGTAATCGGTTGGTGGTTAGTGGATCGTGGTAGGGCCGGTCCTTTTGGACCGGCCAAATCTTGCAATTGACACGCTCTCTCACACGCGCGCTCGTCACTGAAGGAGCGCGCCAGCTTGCAGCACGCGACTCGGATCTCGCGCGCATCCATGCGCGTCTCGGCGATCCGCCGATCTGGGGTCGCCGGCCAGGATTCCCGGCACTGGTCAAGATCATTCTCGAGCAGCAGGTCTCGCTGCGATCGGCGGCCGCCATGTACCGCCGCATCGATCAGCATGTCGGTGGTATGTCTGCCGAGCGTGTCGATGGGATCGGCGTCGCGGGACTGCGTCAGATTGGGGTCACGCGTCAGAAAGCCGCGTACTGCCACGGGCTCGCTCGCCGCGTGCTGGAAGGCACGCTCGATCTCGGCGCCGTGGCTCGTGCCTCCGACGACGACGGGCGGCGGATGCTGCTCGCCGTGCCCGGTCTCGGCCCGTGGAGCGTCGATATCTACTTCCTGATGGCGCTACGACGTCCGGACGTATGGCCACGCGGAGATCTCGCGCTGGCCAGTGCGCTGCGGGACGTCAAACGTCTTCGCACGTTGCCATCGCACGACGAACAGCAGAAACTCTCGCAGGCGTGGGAACCGTGGCGATCGGTCGCGGCCCGAATACTCTGGGCGCACTACCTCGAGCAGCGGAGAGTCCCAATTTGAGTGTCCGAGCTCGAGGTACTGTCGCCCCAATTGCAGAGGAGAGTTGATGCCGTCACATTGCCCAGGTGTTCGCCGTCTCCGTTACCTCAGTGCCCTGCTCGCGCTGTGTCTTGCGCTATGCAGTTCCCTCGCGTTGGCACAGAACGGCGGGACAATTCGCGGTGAAGTACGCGACCCCGATGCTCGCGTGATGCCGAACGCCCAGGTCGAGTTGAGGAATAGCGCGACGGGTGCGACGCTTCGCACGCGGACCTCTGCAGCGGGTCAATACTCGTTTGTGTCCCTGCCGACCGGCACCTACGACGTGCTGATGCCTCCAGATGGCTTTACCCTCGCACCGTTTGCGCGAGCGGGCGTGCGCGTCGAACCAGGGCAGACTGTTGCTGTTGATATCCGATTGCAATGGGGAGGTAATCTCGGCACTCCCGGTGACGATCAATCGCGCTTTTACCTTGGGCTCGCCGATCCACCGTCGGGGCCATCGCCTCGCACACGTCAAGGAAAACCTGACTTTACCGGCGTGTGGATCGGCACATTGTCCGAACGAGTCCTGGGGAGCGATGGGAAGCCTGAGGAGCCCGTGCTACTGCCGTGGGCGGAAGCGTTGGTGAAAGAGAGAATCGGGAACGAATTAAAAGATCATCCAAACGGTTTCTGTCTTCCGGGCTTCGTGATCCCCGGTGGTCCGTTGATCTTCCAGATCATCCAAACTGACGCGGCTGTGGTCACGCTGTTTGAAAATGTGCCGAACTACCGGCAGGTGTATCTCGATGGCCGTCCGCATCCGAAGGAGCCGAATCCGTCGTGGACGGGGCATTCCGTAGGGCGGTGGGAAGGAAATGCGCTCGTCATCGACACGGTTGGCTTCAACGACAAGAGCTGGGCCGAGATTTTCCCGCACACGGAAAAGCTGCACGTGGTTGAGCGTTACACGCGACCGGACCGTGGGCATCTGCGTATCGATGTGACGATGGAGGATCCGGGAACCTTCGTGCGGCCATGGCGAACCCACGCGACGTGGACGCTGGCACCCGGTCACGAAGTGTTTGAATACGTGTGCGCGGAGAACAACCGAATGATGCTGCGCAGTGGCGGAAACTGAGGTGACGATCGCTAATCACTAATGCTCTGTCTCAACTGAGCCCACGCCAATCTGGCCTCTTCGACCGACCCTTCGTCCTCAATCGTCGTGATGTCTCCCGGATCCTTGTCGAGGATCACCGCCTTCAGCACGCGACGCATGATCTTTCCGCTGCGCGTCTTCGGCAACATCCGGACAAAGTTCAGATCGCCAATCACCGCGACGGGACCGAGCTCGCGACGCACGGTGTCGAGCAGTTCCTTGCGCAGTTCCGGTGTGACGTCGTGGCCGAACTTGAGGAGCACGAACGCGGCGATGACCTCGCCACGCATCTCGTCGGGGCGGCCGACGACGCCGCATTCGGCGACGGCAGGATGCTTGAGAAACGCGCTCTCGACCTCGATGGTGCCCAGCCGGTGCGCGGCGATCTTGATCACTTCGTCGGCGCGGCCGGCAAACCAGAAGTAGCCGTCGGCGTCTACGTGCGCGGAATCCCCGGAGTAGTAGACGTTCGGGATGCGCTGCCAGTAATCGGTGGCGTAGCGCTCGGGTTCTCCCCAAAGGCCTGGTGTCATGCCAGGGAAGGGCCGCTTCAGCACCATGATGCCCTTTTCGCCGGTGCCAACCGGTTCGCCGTCGAGCGTGACGACGGCAGCGTCGATGCCGGGCAAGGGCAGCGTTGCTGAACCCGGCTTGGTCGGCAGCAGTTCGATGCCGTACGGGTTGCCGAAGACCGGGCCGCCGGTTTCTGTCTGCCACATGTTGTCGATCACCGGAGCCTGGCCCCGCAGCGCGGTGTTCTGCAGCCAGTCCCATACATGCGGATTCAGTACTTCGCCGGCGCACACCACGCGCTCGAGGCGTTCATGATTGACGTCGCCGAGCGTGCCCTCGCCGTAGCGCATCAACATGCGAACCGCGGTGGGCGAGGTAAAGATGCCAGTCACGCCAGACTCTTCGACCGCGACTCGCCAGTTGGCGTCGGCGTGTGGATGGTCGAGCGCACCCTCGAATGCAACCGTGGTGCAGCCCACCAGGAGCGGTGCATACACCATGTAGCTGTGCCCGACGATCCAGCCGATGTCAGAAGTCGCCCACCACACATCGGTGGGCTTCAAGCCGAAGCACCAGCGACCCATGCTGACGATATGGACCTGGTAACCGCCGTGCGTGTGAATGGCCAGTTTGGGCCGGGCCGTGGTGCCCGAGGTCGCGAGGATGAACGCCGCCTCGTTCGATTCCATCGCCTCGTGTGCGCCCGACTGTCCCTGTCCACGCGCGAGAAATGCGTCCCACGTCATGTCGCGCGGCGCGGCGAGCGCAGCCGGCACCGTGCCACGCTGCAGGACGATGACATGCTCGACTACGTGGGGGACCAGTCCGAGCGCCTCGTTCACGATCGACGTGAGATCGAATTCCTTGCCTTTGCGATACGTGACGTTGGCCGTGAACACGAGCCGCGAGCCGCTGGCCTGAATGCGTTCGCCGAGCGCGCGCGCACCGAAGCCGGCGAAGACGACCGAGTGGATTGCGCCGATGCGGACCGTCGCGAGCATCAGCACGATCGCTTCCGGAGACGTCGGCATGTAGATCGTCAGCCGATCGCCTTTGCGGAGGCCCAGACCGCGTAGTGCCGCCGCCGCGCGCGTGACGTGCTCGAGCAATTCAGCGTACGTAAAGGACTGCCGCTCGCCGCGTTCGTTGAAGTAGATCAGCGCTGTGTGCGCACCGCGGCCGTTGGTGACGTGGTGATCGAGCGCGTTATACGCGAGGTTGGTTTGTGCGCCGATGAACCAGCGGAATGTCGGGAAGGTCCATTCGAATGCACGGTCCCACTTCTTGAACCACGGCACGGCGTCGGCCGCGCGGGCCCAAAAGCCTTCGGGATCGCGAAGCCCATCATCGAGCAATTGCCGAACGGCTGGCGTCGCCATCAGAGACGGAATGATAATCAATATTTGATGTCGAGCTTCAGAGCGTTCCGGATTACGAACACCGAAGGCAAGATCAGCGCAGCCATAGTTGACACCACGCTCGACGAGCTTACTTCGGGCGACGTAGTCATCAGGGCGGAATACTCGAGCGTGAATTACAAGGACGCGCTCGCCGCGACCGGCACCGGCAAGATCCTCAAGCGCTTTCCGCTCATCGGTGGCATCGACGTCGCCGGCGTGGTCACCTCGAGCACCGATCGCCGTTTCCGCGAAGGCGACCGTGTGCTCGTCACCGGCTACGACTTCGGTGTGGGGCAGGACGGCGGCTACGGCGCCTTCGTGCGAGTGCCCGCCGATTGGGTCGTTCGCATTCCCGACGGACTCACGTCGCGCGACGCGATGATTCTCGGCACCGCCGGCTTTACCGCGGGTCTTTCCATCCTCCGTCTCGAGCGCAATGGTCTCGCGCCGGGCCAGGGCCCCATCGCCGTCACAGGTGCAACCGGCGGTGTGGGCAGCATCGCGATCGCTGCACTGGCGCGGCTCGGATATGAGGTCACCGCGATCAGCGGCAAGGACGATGCCCGCGACTATTTGACATCGCTCGGTGCGCGCGAAATCCTTTCGCGGACGACGCTGACGATGGGCACGCGCCCGCTCGAAGCCGCGCGATGGGCCGGGGCGATCGACGCGGTGGGCGGCGACATGCTCGCCTGGCTGACGCGCACGACCAACTACTGGGGCAGTATTGCCAGCACCGGACTGACCGGTGGCGTCGAGTTGCGTACCACGGTAATGCCTTTCATCCTTCGCGGCGTATCTCTCATAGGCATCGACTCGGCGATGTGCCCGATGCCGATTCGCTTAGAGGTGTGGCGTCGGCTGACGACCGACATGAAACCCGCAGATCTGAACGCGATCGCGCACGAAATCACACTAGACGGCCTGCCTGCCGCCTTCGAGACGCTGCTCGCCGGGAAGGCACGTGGCCGTTTCGTGGTGAACCTGAGAGGCTAGGGAAACGATTCATGCTCGATGCGTCCATTGTCGGAAGTCTGCCGAAGCCTGCGTGGCTCGCAGCGCCGAACATGCTGAAAGCGCCGTGGCGGCTGGCGGGGACCGAACTGCAGGAAGCGCAGAACGACGCCGTGCGTCTGGCCATTCGCGAGCAGGAAGACGCCGGCCTTGCCATCGTGACCGACGGCGAGCTGCGACGGCGGCATTACATCTGGGGATTTCTCGACGGGCTCACTGGCGTAGACACCGAACGGCTGGCGCAGCGGCGATCGCGCGGCGGCCGCTACTCCGAGACAACGGAAGTGGCGCGCATCGTCGGACCGGTGGAGCGTACGCGGCCGGTGTTTCTCGATGCCTGCCGCTTCGCGCGCGATCTGACAACGCGGAAGCTCAAAGTCACGCTGCCGGGCCCGATGACGATCGTGGACAGCGTCGCCGACGAACATTACGGCGCCGATCGCAAGACGCTGGCGATGCGCTTCGCCCGTGCGCTCAATGCCGAAGCGCGGGACCTCGCCGCGGCTGGTGCCGACATCGTGCAGTTCGACGAGCCGTGCTTCAACATCTATATCGACGAAGTCGAGGCATGGGGCATCGATGCGTTGGAGCAGTGCATGGATGGTGTGTCCGCTCGCAAGGCGGTGCACATCTGCTACGGCTACGGCACGCCGGCGGTACTGGCGTGGAAGACCAAGAACACCGATTGGGGCCATTACGGTGTCACGCTGCCGCTGCTCGCGAAGAGTAGTGTGAATCAGGTGTCGGTCGAGTGCGCGGGTTCCGGCGTGGACGTATCCGTGCTGCGCGAGCTGGGTGGGAAGGACGTCCTGCTCGGCGCGATCGACGTGGGCACCGAGGACGTCGAAACGCCGGAGGTCGTGGCGGGCCGCATTCGACGGGCGTTGGAGTACGTGCTGGCGTCGCAGCTCTATCCGTGTACTGATTGCGGCTTGGTCCCGCGCAGCCGCGAGGCCTCTCAGGGTAAAATGCGCGCGCTGGCGGCCGGGGCGGCGATCGTTCGCGCGGAGTTGGCGTCGCCAATCGATCGTGCGGCGATGGCCGGGCGCCGATGACCGCCTTTCTTGACATGGTGTTGAGAAAGCGATATTTCATGGCGGATTCCCCGGTAGCAGGGCAGCTTTTAAACTCGTAACAAAGAGGAGACCTGGCAGATGCGAAACCGGATTACAGGCGCAATGGTTGCGATGGCAGTAGCGGCGGCGGTGTCGCTTACCGTGATGCCGCTCGCTGGACAAGCGGGCCGCGGCCAGGCGCCCGCTGGAGGCGCGGCTCCCGCGCCGGCAGGTCAGGGTCGCGGTGCAGTACCCGCTCCCGCTCAGCCCGCGGGCCGTGGCGCAGCACCGGCGGCGGCTCCTCGTCCGGACCGCATCGCCGGCAAGCCGAATTTCAACGGCGTGTGGCAGGCGATGGGCACCGCCTACTGGAATCTCGAGGATCACTCGGCTTCGGATCTCAAGCAGTTCTGGCAGCTCGGCGCGATCGCCGCGATGCCGGCAGGTCAGAGCGTGGTCGAGGGCGGCACGATTCCCTATCTCCCCGCGGCCCTGAAGAAGCGGCAGGAGAATATGGCCGGCTGGCCCAAGACGGATCCCGAGGCGAAGTGCTATATGCCCGGCATCCCGCGCGCGACCTACATGCCGTACCCGTTCCAGATCGTGCAGGGGCAGAAGGACATTCTGTTCGTCTACGAGTACGCCAGCTCAAACCGTATCGTCCACATGCTGAACCACCAGGAGCCGCCGGTGGACAGCTGGATGGGCTGGTCTGATGGCAAGTGGGACGGCGACACGCTCGTGATCGACGTGACCGGCAACAACGATTCGACCTGGTTCGATCGCTCGGGCAATCATCACTCCGATCAGCTCAAGGTCACCGAGCGCTACCAGTTGGCGCCCGGCGGGAACCACATCAACTACTCCGCGACGATTACGGACCCGAAGACGTTCTCGCGTCCCTGGACGATCCGGATGCCGCTGTACCGCAGGATGGAGCCGAACGTCCAGTTGCTCGAGTTCAAGTGCGTCGAGTTCTCCGAGGAGCTGCTCTACGGGGATTTGAAGAAGAAGACCGAGTAGGGCAACCTCCTGTTCTAGCGGCGCTTAGGGCCGAAATTCCCCAGTGTCCCGGACGGGTTGGGGAGTGACGGCCCGGCGAAGTCGAGGTAGAATTTGAAGGTCCTGAATACCTTGTAGGAGATGAATCCGATGCGAACGAAACTCGTCAGCGTAGTAGCCGGTGCCGCGCTTCTGGTGTCGGTAGCTGCGGTCCAGGTGTCCGCGCACCATTCATTCGCGGCGGAGTTCGACGCGAAGCGCCCGGTCAAGCTGCGGGGCACGGTCGTGAAGATGGAGTGGATCAACCCGCACTCATGGATCCACATCGACGTGAAGGATCCGCAGACCGGCAAGGTAGAGCGCTGGATGGTCGAGGGCGGCGCGCCGAACGCGTTGCTGCGCCGCGGCTGGAACAAGAAGTCGCTGACCGAGGGCACGGAGATCCTCGTCGAGGGCTTCCAGGCCAAGGACGGTGCGAATCGCGCCAACGGCCGCGACATTACGTTCCCGGACGGCAAGAAGCTGTTCGTTGGTTCGTCGGGCACCGGTGCTCCGGACGAACGCCCCGACAAGTAGATCGACAGCGTAGGCGTGTGAGGTCAAGTATCCTTTGACCTCACATGTCTGACCCCAACCTCACAGCTGTCTCCGCCGCCCGCTGGCGGATGGCCGTTCTCCTCACCACCGCCATGATGGTGGTCTACTTCGGCTTCATCCTGCTCGTCGCCTTCAACAAGCCACTGCTGGGCACTCCACTCGTGGAAGGTCTGAGCATCGGCATGCTGCTCGGCGTGCTCGTCATCATCGCGGCCTGGGTGCTGACATGGATCTATGTGCGGTGGGCGAACACGCACTATGACGCCTCGTTGCGGGGCCTGAGGTCATGACGTCGGCGATCGGTGATCCCAACCTGACCGCCATCGCGTTCTTCGGACTCTTCATCGTGCTGTCGCTGGGCATCACGGTGTGGGCCTCACGTCGAACCCGCACCGCGGATCACTTCTATGCGGCGGGCCGTAACGTCACCGCGTTCCAGAACGGACTTGCGCTCGCCGGCGACTACATGAGCGCGGCGAGCTTCCTTGGCATCGCCGGTCTCGTCGCCGTGTCGGGGTTCGACGGCCTGATCTATTCAATTGGGTTCCTCGTTGGCTGGCCGATCGTGATGTTTCTGATCGCCGAACCGCTGCGTAACCTGGGTCGCTACACGTTCGCGGACGTCGTCGCGATGCGGCTGCGCCAGACGCCGATTCGCATCGCCGCGGCGATTGGCGGGTTGGCGGTCATCGCGTTTTATCTCATTGCGCAGATGGTCGGTGCCGGCAATCTCATCCGGCTGTTGTTCGGGCTCCCCTACGAAGTGGCGGTGGTTATTGTTGGTGTGGTGATGCTGGCCTACGTGCTGTTCGGCGGGATGATCGCCACCACGTGGGTGCAGATCGTGAAGGCGGTGCTGCTGCTCGCGGGCGCCACGATTCTCGCCGGCCTCGTGCTGGCTCGATTCAACTTCAATCCGCTGGCGCTCTTCGCGCAGGCATCGGCGACGTATGGAGCGGGCGTGCTTGCGCCGGGCCGTCAAGTCACGGATCCGATCGATGCCATCTCGCTCGGCCTCGCGCTGATGCTTGGCACGGCAGGGTTGCCGCACATCCTGATGCGCTTCTACACCGTGCCCGACGCGAAGACGGCACGGACGTCGGTTGGCTATGCGACGGCCTTCATCGGCTTCTTCTACCTGCTCACCTTCATCCTCGGCTTTGGCGCGATGGTCATCGTCGGCCGTGAGGCCATCACCAAGGTGGACGCCGGCGGAAACATGGCAGCTCCGCTGCTGGCCGAGGTGGTCGGAGGTACGCCGTTTCTCGGCTTCATCGCCGCAGTGGCGTTCGCAACGATTCTCGCAGTGGTCGCAGGGCTGACGCTCTCAGGCGCGGCGACGCTGTCGCACGACTTGTGGGTGAACGTGATCCGCGGCGCCCATGCCAGCGAGCGCGAGCAGTTCGTCGTCGCACGCGGCGCGACGATCGTCCTCGCCATCGTGTCCATTGTGCTCGGCATCACGTTCAAAGGACAGAACGTCGCCTACATGGTGGGCCTGGCGTTTGCGATTGCGGCCAGCGCGAACTTTCCCGCGCTCGTACTGTCGATCTTCTGGAAACGCCTGACCACGGCCGGAGCGCAGGTGAGCATGATCACCGGAACCGTGTCGACGCTGGCGTTGATCTATCTGTCGCCAACGATTCAGCTCGACATCCTCAAGCACGCCGAAGCCTGGTTCCCGCTCAGGAACCCGGGCATCGTGACGATCCCGCTGTCGTTTATGGTGGCGATCGGCGTCTCGCTGCTGCGTCCGGTGCCGTCCGAGGAGCGACGCTTCGTGGAACTGGAGCGTCGGCTGCATCTTGGCCTCGAGTAATCGAACGCCCTGGGTTGTTGTCGCGGTTGTCGTCGCGGTCCTCGTAATCGCCGCCGTGATCGTCCAGCGGCGCAGATCGCTCCCTGAGCCTGGAACCGAGACCTACGAACAGACGACACGCGCGTTTTATCACGGCCTCGCAGCCCTCGAGGTCGGTCTGCTCGACGATGCCCGGCAGCAGTTCACGAGCGCGACGATGCTGGTACCGCGCGAGCCGGCGTCGTGGGCAAACCTTGGCCTGACGCAGATGCGGCTCGGCGAGTTGGACGCCGCCGCAGAGCCGATTCAGCATGCGCTCTCGCTCGCACCCGACAACAGTGACCTGGTGCTGCTTGCCGCTCGTATGGAAACCGCGCGGGGGCGCCTGGACGAGGGCATTGCCGGCTTGCGCAAAGCGGCACTCCTCGACTCACGTGCTCTGCGGGCGCGCTTTGCACTGGCCGAGGAGCTGTCGCGGCTGAACACGCCGGAGGCCGACAAGGACGCGCAGACGCTGCTCGACGAGTTGGCGATGCGAGCGCCAACCAACCTCGCGATTCAACTCGAGCGTGCGCGGCTGGCGGCGAAGCTGCGCGATGCGCAACGGCTTCGCGAGTCGGTCGATGCGATCGGCCGCGATGCCGCGTCGTGGCCGCAGCAGGCGAGAGAGCAGTTCGCCGTCGTGCAGAAGGCCGCGGCTGAAGGGAGCTTCGACGAAGCCCCTCGCGCCACCACCATCCTGAGGAACGTGCTGGCGCCGGTGCCGGCATTTTCGGAGAGCCTGATGGCGGTGAGGACGCCGGCGGAGTTGATCGCCGAACCCTTCGATCGATTCCTCGTGCTGGCCTCACCTCCGGCAACGCCGTCTGTGCCGGATAAGACGCTCACATTTACGGCGGAGCCGATTGGCGCGACGGTGGCTAACGCTGCGGTTGTTGCGCTGGCATTCCCGCTCAACGTGGACGGTACGCCGGCCCTGTTGAGCGCCGATGCGCGCATCGTGCAGCGCATCGATGGTTCTGCGAACAAGTGGCCGTTACCGGTACACCCAGCCGGTGGCAATCCGCTGCCAACACGCGACTCGATCGCGCCGCTCGATTGGAATCACGACTTCCGAACCGACCTCGCATTGTGCGGTCCCACCGGCGTGCTGTTGTTCCTGCAGGACGAGACCGGTTCGTTTCGCGATGTTCGGGAGTCCACAGGGCCCCAGGTTTCGGACTGTGTCGGCGCCTGGCCTGCCGATATCGAGATGGACGGTGATGTCGATCTGGTTGTCGGCGTCCGGGAAGGCGCGCCGATCGTCCTAAGAAACAACGGCAACACCACCTGGCAGTTTCAACAGCCGTTCACCAGCACCTTCAACGCGCGCACGTTCGCGTGGGCCGATCTGGATCGCGACGCCGATCCCGATGCGGTCTTCGTCGATGCGTCCGGGATCCTGCACGTCTACCTGAATCGCCAGGCCGGTGCATTTGCGCGCGTTCCGGACCCTGCTGGGCCGAGCAACGTCGCCGCCGTCGCTGTCGCGGACATCGATGCCGATGGCGCGATCGACGTCGTCACGCTGGACGCCATGGGAGTCGTTCGGATGACCTCTCGGCTGGGCGAGATGTGGACGAGCCGCGAGATCGCGCGATGGGACGGTTTCGCCGGCGCGTCTCCAGGCAGCTATCGGCTGCTCGCTGCGGATCTCGACAACAACGGCGCGCTCGATCTGATCGCGTCGGGCGGCGGCAATACGCGCCTGTGGCTGGCGGATGGCAGCCATCAGTTGCAGCCGTTGGCCGCGGTGCCATCAGGCGATGTCTTCTCGGCTGTCGATCTCAACGCTGACGGCATGCTCGATCTCGTCGGCGTCGCCGGGGGCCGCCCGACCCGATGGCTTGGTAAAGGGACGGCTGGTTATCACTGGAA
>Ga0111538_10011005_pt1 | contig 12015 bp, 12 predicted proteins | sample SoiMethybrSBSTD1_FD_79669 | JGI IMG/M metagenome (GOLD analysis project Ga0111538, IMG submission 79669) | Bulk soil microbial communities from a Populus tree surrounding site in Tennessee, USA - Soil MetaG P. TD hybrid SBSTD1 (version 2)... | ecosystem: Environmental > Terrestrial > Soil >...
CCCAACAAATCCGGCCGGACGCCACTCTATATCGCGGAGGGCTACGTAGGTGTTGAGCTGCGGCCTGACCCGCCGACAATCGCCGCAGTCACCAAACTGATGCTCGCGGCCGGGCTCTCTCTGGAAGGTCGGCGCCCTGCGGTTGTCGATCAATATCGAGTAGTTCCCGCGCCGCCCAACGCGACCGCACCGGCGAAGTAAGACGAGAGTCAAGGATCGCGTCACTTCAAAACCAAGATGCTTGCTGCAGGGCGCGGTGCTGGTCGGCGGCGGGGCTGGGTGGAGCGGTCAACCCCGTGACCGCAGAAGAGATTCGCGTGTTGCTGCGAGACGCAACTTTCAAGAAAGTAAGGCAGCCTCGAAGCGAGCGGTGAGGTCCGCTTTCGCGCCGCCTTTGCGGCGGCTCCGGCGGACAGCCTTCGCCAGTTTCGGAGCGAAGGTTGGTGCGGAAGGGGGGACTCGAACCCCCACGGTATTGCTACCGCCAGCCCCTCAAGCTGGTGCGTCTGCCAATTCCGCCACTTCCGCGAGGACGGCGGCGCCCGTGAAGGCGCCCTAACGAGAGTGTGATTACTTCGCCGGAGTCGTCGGCGCCGGGGCCGGCTTCGCTGGCGCCGGCTGCGTCGGTGCGGGACGCTGTTGCGCACGTCCACCGACCACCGAGCTCGGGCCCCGCTGCCCGGCGATGCCGAGGTAGAGCGCGCCGATCACGAACAGCACCGCGCACACGGTCGTCGCGCGCGAAAGCACGGTGGCACCGCTGCGCGCGCCGAAGGCCGCCTGGCTCGCACCGCCGCCGAACGCGTTCGCCATGCTGCCGCCCTTGCCCTGCTGGAGCAGGACCACCAGGATCAGCGTCAGGCAGACGAGCACATAGACAGTCACTGCAACGTAATACAGCATCGGCTTTCTCTTGAACCGGAAAACCTCATTATACAGGCGCTGTTCGGCTCCTCGAAATGATGTCGAGGAACGCCCGCACGTCGAGGCTCGCGCCACCGACGAGGCCTCCGTCGACGTCCGGGTGCGCCACGAGATCGCGGATGTTTTCCGGCTTCGCGCTCCCGCCATAGATGATGCGGCAGAGTTCGGCGGCGTCGGCCCCGAACCACTGGCGCAGCCGCTGCCGGATGTGATGGTGCGCCTCACCGGCCTGCGCCGGCGTGGCGTTGCGGCCTGTCCCGATCGCCCATACCGGCTCGTAGGCGAGGACGAGGTGCGACAGCTGCTCGGATGTGACCCCGTCGAGGCCGCTCTTGATCTGACGATCGAGCACATCGAGCGTCTCGTTGCGTTCGCGCTGGTCGACCGTCTCGCCGATACAGACGATGGGCGTCAGGCCGGCCGCCAACGCCGCCCCGATTTTCCGGTTCACCGTCGCGTCCGTCTCGCCGAAGTGCGTGCGCCGCTCCGAGTGGCCGATGATGACCAGCTCCGCACCGGCCTCCCGCAGCATCGGGGCGCTGACCTCGCCCGTGAAGGCGCCTTCACGCTCCCAATGAACGTCCTGCGCGGCCACCGCGATGTTGCTGCCGCGAAGCGCATCGGCAACGGCATGAATCGCCGGGAAGGCGGGCGCCACCGCGATCTCGATGTCGGTGATGTCCTTGACCAGCGGCCGCAGCGCTTTGACGTGCTGCACCGCTTCGGCGATGGTCTTGTACATCTTCCAATTGCCGGAGATTAGGAGTCTTCGCATGGAATTCAAAATGCAAAATGCAAAATGCAAAAACGAAACATTCGCTTTTGCATTTTGCATTTTGAATCTTGCATTTCTATTTCTCCGGCAACGCCGCCACTCCCGGCAGCTCGATCCCGCCGAGGAACTCGAGCGAGGCGCCGCCGCCTGTCGAGATGTGCGTGATCCGGTTGGCAACACCGGCCTTGGCCACCGCCGCGATCGAGTCGCCGCCGCCGACGATCGTCGTTCCTTTCACGTCCGCGACGGCGCGCGCCACGCCAATGGTTCCCTGGGCGAAGGCATCGATCTCGAACACGCCCATCGGGCCGTTCCAGACGACGGTCCTGGCGTCCGTCAGCGCGTGGGTGTACGCGGACACGGTCACCGGTCCGATATCGAGGCCCATGCGGTCGCCGATCGACGGGTCGCCAACCGGGATTGTTTCGGTCGAGACACCACTCTCGGGCTTCGACGCAACGACATGGTCAGCCGGCAGCAGCAGCTCGAGGCCGCGCTGTTTTGCCCGGTCCAAGATGTCGCGCGCCGAGTCGAGCTTGTCATCTTCGACGAGTGATTTCCCGGTCGGCAGGCCCTGGGCCTTCAGGAACGTGTACGCCATCGCGCCGCCAATCAGCAGACGATCCACGCGCGCGATCAGGTTTTCGATGACCTCGATCTTGTCGGACACTTTCGCGCCGCCGAGCACCGCCACAAACGGGCGTGCGGGGTTGGAAAGCGCCTCGCCCAGGTAGCGCAGCTCCTTCTCCATCAGCAGGCCCGCGCCTGCTTCCGGCATCAGCTTGACCAGCGCCTCAACCGACGCGTGCGCCCGGTGCGCCGCGCCGAATGCGTCGTTGACGTAGACCTCCGCGAGCGCGGACAGCGCCTTCGCAAATGCCGGGTCGTTCTTTTCTTCCTCGGGGTGGAAACGCAGGTTTTCGAGCAGCACGATCCCGCCATCGGGCGCGCTGCGGACCGCCTCCTCGGCCGCCGGGCCGACGCAATCGCCGGCAAATGCCACGGGACGGCCGACCAGTTCGCCGAGTCGGGCCGCCACCGGCCGCAGGCTCATCTCCGCGGTCGGTTTTCCCTTCGGCCGGCCGAGATGCGACGCGAGCACGACGCGCGACGCACCCGCGTCGAGCGCGTAGTGGATGGTCGGTATCGATGCCCGGATGCGCGTGTCGTCGCCGATGACTCCGTTTTTCATCGGGACGTTGAAATCGACACGTACGAAGACGCGCCGGCCTTTCAGATTGAGGTCGCGAATAGTCCGTTTCGCCATGCAGTCGTCAGCGTTTGCCTAAAGCCCCCGCGCGACGAGTTGTCGAAGCAGATCGACGCAGCGCGTCGAATACCCCCACTCGTTGTCGTACCAGGACAGCACTTTCACGAAATCGCCGTCCATCACCTTCGTATAGGCAGAATCGACGATCGAGGAGTACGGATTGCCACGAAAGTCGATGGACACCAGCGGCTCGTCCGAAACGGTCAGAATGTTCTTCAACGACGTCTTCGCCGCGTCGCGCAGCGCGTTGTTCACCTCTTCGCCGGTCGTCTTCCGGTCCACCAGCACGTTCAGGTCGACGATCGAAACGTTTGGCGTCGGCACCCGCATCGCAAACCCGTCAAGCTTGCCTTTGAGATCCGGCAGGACTTCACCGACGGCCAGCGCCGCACCGGTTGTCGTCGGGATGATCGACAGCGCGGCCGCCCGGGCACGACGCATGTCCTTGTGCGGCAAATCCAGGAGGTTCTGATCGTTCGTGTACGAGTGGACCGTCGTCATCCATCCTTTGCGGATGACGAACGTGTCGTGGATCACCTTGGCCAGCGGCGCCAGGCAATTGGTGGTGCACGAGGCGTTGGAAATGATCTGATGTTTGGCCGGGTCGTACTTCTCGTCGTTGACGCCCAGCACGAGCGTGATATCGGGGCTCTTCGCCGGCGCCGTGATGATGACTTTCTTCGCACCGGCGGCGAGGTGTTTCGCCGCTCCGTCGCGGCTCGTAAAAATGCCGGTTGACTCGAACACGACGTCGACGCCAAGGTCCTTCCAGGGCAGCTGCGCCGGATCCTTGACGCTGAGCACCTTGAACTCGTCGCCGTCAACCGTGATGCCCTCGCCGCCGGCTTTCACGTCGGCGTGCAGGTTGCCGAGCACCGAGTCGTACTTGAGGAGGTGCGCGAGCGTGGCGGCGTTGGTGAGATCGTTGACCGCGACGAAATCAATGTCCTGTGCCCCGAGCGCGGCGCGCATGATGTTGCGTCCGATACGCCCGAACCCGTTGATGCCGACCTTCACTGCCATCGTCATGACTCCGCGTTGCGAAACGTCCGATAAGACTCACGGGCCGCGGCGGAGATGCGACCCATGGTGCCGTCTCGCGCACGTACCAGTAAACGTCCGATTGTAGTGAGCCGGCTTGAACGGGGTCAATCACACGGCTATACTGCCGTCAGCGTAAGGCTCGCATTTACCACGAGTTAGCGTGTATCTCCTCTACAGCATAGCGACGCTGATTGTTCTCGTCGCGCTCTCGCCCTACTTTCTCTATCAGGCGTTGCGCCACAAGAAGTACGTCGGCAGTCTGAGCCAGCGTCTCGGCTATCTTCCTGTCACGCTGAACCTCGACAGCGACCCGTCGATCTGGATTCACGCCGTGTCGGTCGGCGAGGTGCTGTCGACACGACCGCTCATCGCGGAGCTCCGCAAGCGCTATCCGTCGCTGCGGTTGTTTTTGTCAACGACGACGCGCTCGGGCCAGCACCTCGCACGACGCAGTGTCAGCGACGTAGACGGCATCTTCTACTTTCCGTTCGACTGGCCGTTGACCGTACGCCGCACCCTGGCGATCGTGAAGCCGAAGCTGTTCGTGATGATCGAAAACGAGATCTGGCCGACGATGCTGCGGGAGTGCCGGCGTCGGGGCGTCAGGACGATCGTCGTCAACGGGCGGATCTCGGGGCGGTCATTTCCCCGCTACCGGCTGATCCGGCCGTTCTTTCGACGTGTGCTGGCGGACATCGATCGGTTCTGCGTGCAGGGCGAGGAGACGGCCGGCCGCCTCGTGTCGCTGGGTGCGGACCGTTCACGCATTGCGGTGACGGGCAGCCTGAAGTTCGATGCCCTTGACGCCAGGCCGCTGCCAGGTCGCGGTCCCGCCCGTGTGCTCCGGTTCTTCAGAATGTCGTCCGGCCGCCCTGTGCTCGTCGCCGGCAGCACGATGCGGGGCGAAGACGAAGCGGTCATCCGCGCCTTCAACCGCGTCCGCACCTCGGCGGGCGGTACGAATGCGCTGCTCATCATCGCGGCACGACATCCGGAACGATTCGACGAAGTGGAACGGCTCTGTAAAGCGGAAGGGCTCGCGACTATACGGCGAAGCGAACTGCCGATCGATACCGAACCACGGTGCGACGCCGTCATTCTCGACACGATTGGCGAGCTGGCGCATCTGTATCAGATTGCAACGGCGGTCTTCGTTGGCGGCAGCCTGGTTCCGGCGGGTGGTCACAACATCCTGGAGCCGGCCCTCTACGGAAAGCCCATCGTATTCGGCCCGCACATGGAGAACTTCACCGAAATCGCGGAATCCTTCCTGACCAACCGCGCGGCGATCCAGGTGCGTCACGCGCGCGAGTTCGAGGACGCGATCGTCGGCCTGATGGCGGATCCGGTCCGGCGCGCGCGCCTCGGTGCCGCTGCCCGCGCACTGATCGACGCCAACCGCGGCGCCACCGATCGCACCCTCGGCGTGATCGCCGACTTGCTGCCTCCGCAGGAACGTGGTCGGACGGCGACACTGCATCCGTTCCGCGTAGTCCATTGACGCCTCCACACGCTCAGGGTCAGCGGAGCGCAGACGAGCGGTGAGCGCTCTGAGCGCCGTCTACGGCGGCGTCGCGCGCGTGCGCCGCTCATGGTACGAACGTCGCCCCCAGTCGCGCGTGCGACTGGCCCGTCCCGTCGTCAGCGTCGGCAACCTGGTTGTCGGCGGCAGCGGCAAGACGCCGGTCGTTGCGGCGCTTGCCGCCACGCTGTCGCGTCTCGGCTATCGGCCCGCCATTCTCAGTCGCGGCTACGGGCGGACGACACGGTCGCACGACGTCGTGGTGGTGTCGGACGGGGCGCGCGCGCTGGTGCCGGTCGAAGCGTCGGGTGACGAGCCGCAGATGCTGGCGCGTGAACTCACGGGAGTGCCGATCGTTGTCGCTGCGGATCGTGCCCGCGCCGGCCAGGTCGCAATTGAGCGCTTCGATGCGACTGTGCTCATCCTCGATGACGGCTTTCAGCACCTGCGACTCGAGCGGACGCTCGATCTGCTCGTGCTGTCGTGGGCGGATCTGAGCGAAAAAGTGCTGCCGGCCGGGCGTTTGCGCGAACCGCCCGGTGCGGCGCGTTCTGCGGACGCCGTGCTCGCGTATGGCGGTGCCGCGGAGGCGGAGCGCATTGCCGCGGCCGTCCATGTTTCCCGCGCATTTACCGTCACCACTCGACATCTTCCGCTTCGAAGCGTGCGGCAGCCAGCGCCCGTGGCACGGGTGGGCGCCCGGGTGGCGGGCGTCACCGGCATCGCGCGGCCGGAGCGCTTTTTTGACGCATTGCGCCGTCAGCGATTCGATGTCGTGCGCGAATTCACCTTTCCGGATCATCATTGGTTCACGGCGGCGGATCTGGAGAGCATCGAGCGTCACGCACGTCAGCGCGGAGCAGAAGCGATCGTGACGACGAGCAAGGACGCTGTCCGTGTCGAGCGGCACCTGACGGACGCGATGCTGCCCTGGAGTGTGTTGCCGCTGGAAGTCTTTATCGAACCGGCTGCCGGATTCGAATCGTGGCTGCGGCAGACGCTGTGAGGTTCCGCGTCGAGGCCACCATGGTGGCCGCGGTGTCCGCGATCGTCCGTCTGCTGCCGCCTCCGGCCGTGCGTGCGGCCGGGTCGGCGCTCGGTCATTTCGTGTTTCTGCTCGACGGGTTCCATCGCCGCATTGCGTTGACGAACATTGCGCGCGCGCTGCCGTCGAAGCCGCTGCAGGAGCGGCGTGCGGTCATTCGCGGCGCCTTCAGCCATTTTGGCAGCGTGCTGCTGGAGCTGCTGAAGCTGGGGACGCTCGAGAAACGCGACCTGTTGGCGCTGCTCGACTGCGAAGGCGAGGAACGCGTGCGACAGGCACTGGCGAAGGGAAACGGGGTGCTGTTGTTCACCGGACACTTCGGCTACTGGGAAGTCGGCGCCATGGCGCTGGCGCTCCGTGTGCAGCCGATATCCGTGATGGCGCGTCCGCTGGACAATCCCTACCTGCACGACATGCTGGAGCGCATCCGCACGCGGCTTGGCAATTCCGTGATTTACCGGCAGGGGTCGATTCGCAAGGTATTGCAGGCGCTTGCGGCAAACCGCGGGGTCGCCATCCTCATCGATCAACACCTCCACACCCCCGACGCGGTCTATGTGGACTTCTTCAGCCGTCCGGCGGCAACGACGAATGCGCTGGCGGCACTGGCGCTGCGCACCGGCGCGCCCGTCATCCCCGCGTTCATCCTGCCGCTGCCGCGCGGCCGTTATCGGGTGATTTTCGAGCACGCCGTCGAGCCGCCCCCGCCCGATGCCACCGACGCGGTTCGGGAGTTCACGCAGCGGTGCACCGACGTGCTCGAGATGTACATCCGGCGCCATCCGGATCTGTGGCTATGGATGCATCGCCGGTGGCGAGATGCGTGATCCGTCCGGTGTTCTGGTCATGGCGCCGAATTGGCTCGGCGACGCGGTGATGGCTTTGCCGGCGCTGGCGGACGTTCGCAGAGCGCACCGCCAGGCGCACGTCACGGTGGCCGCGAGGCCGTCGGTCGCGCCGCTGTATGAGATGGTGCCAGGCGTCGATCGAACCGTCGTTCTGCAATGGCGAGGGTCCGCACTGGAACGCCGACGGCTGCAGAGCGACGTCGCACAATTGACGGCGTTGGCCGCCGATGTCGCCATCCTGCTGCCGAACTCTTTCGCGGCGGCGTGGACGGTGCGACGAGCGAACGTCGCGCATCGGTGGGGTTATGCCTCCGATCTCCGCACTCGTTTGCTGACGCGTGCTGTTCGCCGGCCACGGCGCTCCCTCCACCAGGCTGCGTATTACCAGCACCTCGTTCGTGAGCTGGGCATGCCGACCGGCAGCCTCGAACCGGTGATTGCCGTTCCCGCAGCTGCCATCGAGTCGGCGAACGCCCTGCTCGCAGCGCGCGGACGCGACCCCTCCCGTCCATTGCTGGTCGTGGCGCCGGGGGCCGCGTATGGCACCGCGAAACGCTGGCTGCCTGCACATTTCGGGACGCTGCTGACGTCGCTGATACGGGACCGCCGGGCGCAGTGCGCGCTGGTCGGCGCACACGCCGACGCGGAAACCGCACGGTGGGTCGCCGACGCAACGGATCCGAGATATCGCGAGGATGTGATCGATCTGACCGGCGCGACGAGCCTGGGCACCTTGGCCGGTGTCATGACGCTGGCGGCGGCGTGTGTGTCGAACGATTCGGGGGCGATGCACCTGGCGGGCGCCGTCGGAGTGCCGCTGGCGGCGTTGTTCGGGCCGACGCGTGATCACGAGACGGCGCCGCTGACCCGCGCGACGAGCCGGGCCGACGTGCTGGTCAACGAGGTGTGGTGTCGCCCCTGCATGCTCCGTGAATGCCCGATCGATCACCGTTGCATGAGAGGGCTGACGCCGGAGCGTGTGATCACGTCGGTGCGCGCTCTGATGGAGAGCCGATCGTGACCAGGCCGGCGGTGTTTCTCGACCGGGATGGCACGCTGATCGAGGAGCGCGGCTATCTGGACCGCATGGAACTGTTGTCGCTCTTTCCGTGGACGGCTGACGCGCTGCGTCTGCTGAAGCGGGCAGGCTACACGCTGGTCGTGATCACGAACCAGTCGGCGATTGCGCGCGGCATCATCGACGAAACGTTTCTCGAGGGCGTGCACCGGGAACTGAGCGCACGACTGGCCAGAGGCGGGGCGACGATCGATCGCTATTACCACTGCCCGCACCTGGCCGATGCGCCGCTGGCACAGTATCGGCAGGGCTGCCGCTGCCGGAAGCCGGGGCCGGGCATGATCGAACAGGCGTGCCGCGAGATGGACCTCGATCCGGCGCGGTCATACATGATTGGCGATCGCTGGCTCGACGTTGCCTGCGGCGTCGCTGCCGGGACGCGTGCCATCCGCGTGCTGACGGGGCACGGCTCGCGCGAGCCGGAGCAGTCGCCGATATTCGAGACTGCGGATGTGTCGGGCGGTAGCGACGACCAGCAGATCGTCGCCAGGGCGGAAGTTATCGTCAACAATCTGATGGAGGCTGCTGGTTGGATTCTTCGCAACTCACCGCGCTGATTGATGCGGTCGCCGGCCGTACGGTTGCCGTGATTGGCGACGTAGTGGCCGACGAGTTCGTCTACGGACGGGTTGCCCGTGTGTCCCGGGAAGCGCCAGTTCTCATTCTTGAATACGACTCCACCGAAATCGTCCCCGGCGGGGGAGGCAATGCGGCGAATAACGTGGCGGCGCTTGGCGGCCGCGCCGTCCTCGTGTCGTTGATTGGCCGCGACGAGCCCGGGCGCCGGCTGGTCGGTGCGCTGCATGCGCGCGTCAAGAGCGGCGGCATAGTGCGCACACCGTCGGTGCACACGGTGATCAAAACCCGAATCCTTGCCGGCGGCATCCATTCGGCAAAACAGCAGGTCGTCCGCATCGACCGCGGCATCGGTCAGGCGGTCAGCGCACAGGCCCGTAGCCGCTTCGAACGCGCCGCGCTGGAGAGCCTGACCGGTGCGGATGCGGTGCTGATGTCCGACTACGGTTCCGGTCTGGTGACGCCCGCGCTCGCGCGACGCGTGGGCGCGGCGCTGCGGCAGGCGGGCCACCCGATTCCGGTCCTGATCGACTCGCGCTACCGGCTGCTCGAATACAGCGGCCTGACGGCATGTACGCCGAACGAGTCGGAAGTGGAGCAGGCGCTCGGCGTCCGCATCAACGACGATCCGCGCCTGCTCGAGTCGGCAGGGCGCGAGATCCTCGCGAAGACGCGGATGAAGGCGGTGCTGATCACCCGCGGCGGCCGCGGCATGGCGCTCTTCGTACCGGGCGCCCGAACCGTGCACATTCCCATTCACGGTTCCGATGAGATCGCCGACGTGACCGGCGCCGGCGATACCGTCATGGCGACGATGACGCTGGCGCTGGGGGCCGGCGCAACCTTCGAAGCGGCCGCGCGCCTCGCCAATTACGCCGGCGGCATCGTCGTCATGAAGCGCGGCACGGCAACCGTTTCCGGCGACGAACTGCGCGCCGCGATCCGCTCCGATGGATCCAGGAAGGGGAAAGGCCGACCTTCAGGTCGGCCTGTCAAGAATGGGTAATGTCGTCTCTCGATCGGAACTGCTGGCGCAGGCAGCCGAACTGCGCCGCGCGGGCCGCACGATTGCGTTCGCGAATGGCTGTTTCGACCTGCTGCACGTCGGTCATATTCGCTACTTGACTGCCGCGGCGCAGGAAGCCGACGTCCTGATCGTGGCCATCAACGACGATGAGTCGGTGCGAACGTTGAAGGGAGAAGGACGACCGATTCTCGCGGCGTCCGATCGCGCCGAGTTAGTCGCCGCGCTGCGTGCCGTCGACTACGTTGTCGTGTTTCCAGAATCCACCGTTGGCCCGCTGCTCGAGGCGATTCGTCCCGACGTTCACTGCAAAGGCACCGACTACACATTGGAGTCCGTACCCGAGCGTGACATTGTCCGCCGCTACGGCGGCCGCATCGCCATCGTCGGCGATCCCAAGGACCATTCGACACGTGATCTGCTGGCGCGCATCGCCTCTTCCCGGTGACTCACCGCTTTCTCCTCGTGCGTCTGGGATCCCTTGGTGACGTCATCCACGCCATTCCTGCGGCGGCGGCATTGCGCGCGCGCTTTCCGGAATCGCGCATCGACTGGATGGTCGACCCACGCTACGTGCCGCTGCTGGAGATGGTGCGGGGCATCGACAGCCGGATTGCCGTCAACACGCGGCAGCTGGCGCGGACGACGTCCACCATTGGCGATCTGCGTCGCGTCGGGTATACCGCGGCAATCGATCTGCAGGGGCTGTTGAAGTCAGCAATCCTCGCGCGCGCCGTCCATGCCGAGCGGACGATCGGGTTTGCGCGACAGCACCTCCGCGAGCGCACGGCAGGTCTGTTTTACACGCACCATGTCGACCCGCCGGTTCCGCAACATGTCATTTTCAAAAACCTCGCTTTGCTCGAACCGCTCGGCAGCCGCGATACGCGCGTGTCGTTTCCACTTGAAATTCCGCACAGCGAAACCGTGGCGACGGTTCTGGGTCGGTTCGCGGGTTCGCCGTACGCCATCGTGAATCCGGGCGCCGCATGGCCCAACAAGCGGTGGCCGGCCAACCGATTCGGCGGGCTCGCTGCGGCGTTGAGCCAACGGTTCGGACTGCGATCACTGGTGTTATGGGGACCTGGTGAGGAAGCGCTGGCGCAGGGCGTTGTCGATGCTGCGAATGGAGCGGCGGAGGCCGCTCCGCCGACGTCGATCACGGATCTGTTCGGACTCGCGCGGCGCGCACGGGTGATGATCTCGGGCGATACCGGCCCACTGCACATTGGCGGCGCGGTGGGTACTCCCCTGGTGGCGCTGTTCGGTCCGACCTACGCCGATCGGAACGGCCCGTGGTCCGCAGGGGACGTCGTCATTGCGCGCACCAACGCCTGCTCGTGTCTGTACCGGCGACGCTGCCGGCGCAACGTGGCGTGCATCGACGAGATCGAGCTGCCCGAAGTGATCGAGGCGGTGGAACGGCGGCTGATCCCTCCGCCGCGAGCGGAGGCATGAGCAGTAGGGTGATCAGGTTTCTGGTCCGCAGGCGGGTTACGCTCGGGTTCGTGACCGCGCTCGTGGCCCTCGTGCTGGCACGACCGACGTGGCTAACGTGGGTTGTCGGCCTCGTCATCGCGGCGGCGGGAGAGGCGATCCGGATTTGGGCGGCAGGACACCTCGAGAAAGGCCGCGAGGTGACGCGTTCAGGTCCCTACAAATGGAGTCGCCATCCGCTGTACGTTGGCTCTGCGATCATCGCCGCGGGCGTCATCATCGCGGCACGCAGCGCCCTGGTTGCGATCATCGGCGTGGCGTATGTCGGCGTCACCCTGCCGATGGCCATTCGTGCGGAGGAGGCGTTTCTTCATCGCGCGTTCGGCGACACCTACGATCTCTACAGGCGCGACGAGGCGCCACCGATGCTTCGCCGCTTCAGCCTTGCGCAGGCGCGGCGGAATCGCGAACA
>Ga0111538_10011006_pt1 | contig 12015 bp, 15 predicted proteins | sample SoiMethybrSBSTD1_FD_79669 | JGI IMG/M metagenome (GOLD analysis project Ga0111538, IMG submission 79669) | Bulk soil microbial communities from a Populus tree surrounding site in Tennessee, USA - Soil MetaG P. TD hybrid SBSTD1 (version 2)... | ecosystem: Environmental > Terrestrial > Soil >...
AACTGCGCAACAACTGATCGGTTCGAGGCGATAAGGCCAGCGCGGGCGACTGCGCCGGCCCTTTTCTTTTGTCGCTAGTCAGTGCGACAAACCGGGCAGCCGGACCTCAGCGACCTTGTCGCGGTACTCGGCCTTCGGATCGCGGCCGAGCAGCAGCTTGGTGCCCGCCAGCAGGCTGTGCTCGTTGAGCCAGATCTGCGCGCGCTCGGGTTCGAAGCGGATCAACTGTAGTCGCGGATCGTCCTTGCCGCCCTCGAACCAGGCAGCCACGAAACGATTCCACAGCCGATCGATCGTTGCGCGATCATTGTCGAGGACCAGCTCGCCGTGCAGCGAGGCGAACAGGTCGTGACCCTTGGATACGAAGTGGGCGACCGCGCGATGCTGTGAGCCCATCGCCTTCACCAGGTCGGTGTCGGTCGCAGTGAAGAACCAGATAGGCCCGCCTTCGTCGCCGTCATCCTCGAGTTGCGCGGTCATCGGCTGGCTGTGGCCTTCTTCGACGCCGGCCAGTCCGAGCATTACCGTCATGTCCGACTTCAGCGCCTTCCAGAGTTTCGTCGTCAGTTCCACTTCGTTGCTCATCTCGATCTCCTCGTCAATGAAGATCGAACGAAGCGGACCCGCTACAGTTCCCGGCTGAAGTCCGGCGGCTCGGTGAGCGGCACGATGCCGTGCGGATTCACCGCCGGGAACGAGCGATAGTAGTGACGCAGGATCTCGTCGTGGCGCACCGTCGCTGCGATGCCTGGCAGTCGATAAATCTCGCGTGTGTAGTTCCAGAGGCGCGGCATCGCGGTGAGCCGTCGCGTGCACTTGAACAGCGGCGCATACACGGCGTCGAACCGCACGAGCGTTGGAAACAGTCGCCAGTCGCATTCGACCGGTCGGTCCCCGAGGAGAAATCGCGAGCCGGCGAGCCGCTGCTCCAGCTCATCGAGCGCGGCTAGCAGCTTGCGATGCTCACGCTCGTAGACGAACTGCCTCGTTGCAGTCCCTACATCGTAGACCGCGTCGTTGATGCGCGTGCCGATCCACTGATTGAGCGCGTCGATCTTGGGGCGCAAGGGTTCCGGATAGGGATCGACGCTCGCGTCGCCGCCGACTGCATTCCACGCCGAGCCGAGCATGCGCATGATGTCGCCGGACTCGGTGGACACGATACGGCGAGCTTGCTTGTCCCAGAGCACCGGAACGCTCGCCCGGCCTTCGTAGCCGGCGTCGGTCGCCTCGTATGCCTGGCGCAGCGAGCGAAAGTCGTTCAGCGGATCCGCGTGCTCGCCGCTGCCGAACACCCAGCCGTCCGGACCGCGCACCGGATCCAGCGCCGACATCGACACCACATCCTGCAGCTGCTTGACGCAACGAACGAGCACCGTGCGTGCGGAGTAGGGGCATGCATGCGAGATGTAGAGGTGATAGCGTCCGCGCTCGGCGGAAATTGAGCCTGGGTTCATGCGCAAAGATCGGAGTGCCGGGAGGGCCGATTGTGCGCAAACTCGCGTCGCCTGAGAAGTATCATCGAGCCGAGGACATCATGCTGAAACTCCACGACTACCTGCCGTCGCAGAACGGCTTCAAGATCCGCCTGTTGCTGCAGCACCTCGGCCAGCCCTACCAGCACGTGCCGGTTGCGATTTTCCAGGGCGAGTCGCGCACGCCTGAATTCCTGCAGAAGAATCCGGTCGGTGCGATTCCGGTGCTGGAGCCGGAACCCAGCGTGTATATCGCCGAGTCCAACGCGATCCTGTGCTACCTAGCGGATGGCACTGCTTACTTGCCGTCGGAGCGCCTGGCGCGTGCGCGCGTGATGCAGTGGCTGTTCTTCGAGCAGTACTACGTCGAACCGACGATCGGCACGCTGCGGTACTGGACGCTCGTGGGCAAGTTGCAGGCGAACGAGGCAATCGCAGCCGTCAAGCGCAGCTCAGGCGAGCGCGCGCTGGATGCGCTCGAGCGGCACCTGAGTCAGCATCCCTTCCTGGCGAACGACCGCTATTCGATCGCCGACATCGCCGTGTTCGCGTACGGCCATCTCGCGGCCGAAGGTCACTTCGATCTCGCCACGCGTCCGTCATTCGTGCGCTGGGTCGAGCGCGTGAAGTCGCAGGCGGGCACGCTGCCGCAGATCTATCCGTACACGCCCGACGCTAGGGCGTGACGCGCTTGAAGGGATACTCGACGCGACGCGGCTTGCCGTCGCGTCCGGGCCCTTCGATCGCGGCGAGCAGCGAGCCGTCGGCCTGCTTCGCATAGATCACTTTCTTGGGAAAGTCGTGTTCGGGGTTTTCGAACACGGCCTCGCCGCCGCGAAGCGAGGTGAGCTTGAACGACGTCTCGGTCTGCTTCGACGGGCTTGCCACGTAGAAGATGTCGCCGTTCGCCTCTTGCCGTAGCAGCGTGAACTCGTACTCGCGCACCTTGCCGCCCTGGACGTTGCGCGCCATGCCCATCATCAGGCCGCCCGCGGGCGCCATCCACTGCTCGTCGATCAGGCGGTCGGCCTGCTCGATGCGCCAATGACCGGCGAGCCACGCGAAATCCTGCAACGTCGGTTTGGCAGGCGGCGCCTGTGCATGAGCCGACGCGGCCAGCACGATCACGCCCATCAACAGCGAAAACCTGCTCATGTCCGGACCTCCCCATTTTGGCATACATTACAGGGATGAGCTGGAACTCGCTGCTGGTACTGGTGCTGATCACGCTGTCGGGCTTCGCGGACTCGCTCGGCTTCGTGTACGCAGCGAAGATCTGGCAGAACGGCGTGCTTTCCTGGCCGGACGTCGGCCGCTCGGCGCTCGGCTGGGTCGTCGGCATCACGCTCTACGTGATCTCATTGAAGTACATGGCACGGCTCGGCGTGACGTCCGCCGAAATTCAGACGACGGTGTGGTTCGCGATGACCATCATCGGCGTGGTGATCTTCAGCGGCCGCTTCTTCAGCTGGCCGCGCCTCGAGCAAGTCGTCGCGACGCTCGTGCTGCTCGGTCTCGGCTGGTTGCTCGTGCGCACGGGCGAATGACCGTTCAAAGCAGCTCGTCGATCTGATGCTCCAGCAACGAGCGGCTCGGCAAGCCGACATGCTTTACGCATACCGTCCCATCGCGCTCGAGCATGAACGAGGTCGGAAAGCCGATGAACGGCCCGAACGCCTCGCTGAATTCTTCGCGCCCGGCGCCGATCAGCACCGGGTAGTTCATCTTCATCGTGCGTGCGTAAGGTTTGACGAGTTGCACCTCCTTGTCGACGGAGACGCCGAGCACGACGAAGCCGCGATCCTTGTAGTCGCGGTAGAGCGCCATGAGCGACGGAATCTCGCGCCGGCAAGGCCCGCACCAGGTCGCCCAGAAATTCACCAGCACCACCTGGCCCTTGTACTGACTCAGGCGCACGTCCTTGCCGTTGATGTCTTTCACGGTGAAGTTGAGGTTCACTTTCCGACGCGTGACGTTGCAGACGTCGTCGGCCGCATGCGCGCTCGGGCCGAGCGCCGCGAGCAGCGCGGCGAAGATGAACAGCGCTGTCCTCATCGTCCTCAAGGTCATGAACGTTTCGCGCGTTCGTCGACCGTCAGCGCAAACACATCCGGCCGGGCGTAGTGGCCGATGACGTCGAGGTCATAGCGGCCGCGCACGACGTCGTCCAGATCGATCTGCGCGACTACGAGCTCTTCGCGGTCGTACACGGGGCCGGCGAGCACTTCGCCGAGCGGCGACACGATGATGCTGCCGCCGCGGATCAGCGGACGATCGCGTGGCCAGTCCGGCACTGATGCCGCGGGCGGCGGCTGATACTGGCATGCGCTCACGACGAACAAGCGCCCTTCGTACGCGATGTGTCGCATGCTGACCTGCCACATGTCGCGCTCGTCGACCGTCGGCGCACACCAGATGTCGAGACCCTTCGCGTACATCGCGGTCCGCAGGAGTGGCATCATGTTTTCCCAACAAATGCAGGCGCCGACCCGACCGGCGTCAGTCTGCATCGCGTACAGCGTCGAGCCGTCACCCTGGCCCCAGATCAGGCGCTCCATTGCAGTAGGCACGAGCTTGCGATGTTTGCCCGCCAGCTCGCCTCGCGCGGTGAAGAACAGTGCCGTGCAGTAGAGCGTCGTGGTGTCGCGCTCGATCACACCGACCACGAGAGCCGAGCCGGTGGTGCGTGCCAGCTCGCCGAGCGCGTCGGTCTGCGGTCCGGGGACATCGATCGCCTCGCGCCAGTACTGCAGGAAGGCGTCGCGGCCTTCCGGCGTGCGATAGCCGACGCGCGCACCGAAGTCTGCACCTTTCGGGTATCCCCCGAGTGCCGCTTCAGGCATTACGACGAGTTGCGCGCCCGCGTCACGGATCGTGTTGGTGTAGCTGAGGATTCGATCGAGCGTGGCTGCTGTGCCCGCAGCCTGGGAGCCGATCTGAAGAGCGGCGATCGTCGCGGTGCGCATGGTGACGCAGAGTGTAACTTGAACTGCTTGCCCGTTCGCGCTTAGGCTGGCGCACAAACGGCCGAATCGCATACAACAACAACGACCATGCGCGTCGCAGTGATCGGCAACTCAGGATCCGGCAAGTCGACGCTGGCGCGTCAGCTCGCGACAGCGCACTCGCTGCCGATGCTCGATCTCGATACCGTTGCGTGGGAGCCGGGGAAAATTGCAGTCGCTCGCGATCCGCTGGCTGCGGCCCTCGATGTGAACGCGTTCTGTTCGGCCGGTCATCGCTGGGTGGTCGAAGGCTGTTACGCGGGGCTCGTGCGGGCGGCGCTGCCGTATGCTTCGGTGTTGATCTTCCTCGAGCCGGGCGTCGAGGTGTGCCTCGCGAACTGTCGCGACCGGCCGTGGGAGCCGCACAAGTACGACTCGAAGGAAGTCCAGGACCAGCACCTGGAGTTCCTGCTGACCTGGGTGCGCGAGTACTACACGCGCGAGGGCGACGCCTCGCTGATCGCCCACCAGGCGCTGTTCGACGAATATCGCGGGCCGAAGCACAAGCTCACGGCCCGCGTCGGGCTCGATCAGCTCGACGCTCTGACGCGGTGATTCTCGACCGCGGCGCTCTCGGCCACCTCGCTCTTCTTGCCCGTGAGATGCACCAGCAGGCCGATCACGCCCATCGCCCACACGATCACCGGGCTCGAAGGCAGGTCGGTGACCACTGACAGCGCGAGTCCTACGACGTAGCTGCCGAACGCGAGTGCGTAGCCGATCGCGAGCTGCCGGTTCTTCGCGTGGCGGTAGGTCGCGACGGCCGGCACGATCAGGCTGGTGAACACGAGGTACACGCCGACGAGTTGCACGGAAGCAGTGACGACCATCGCAAACAGCACATAGAAGCCGATGCGGCCGATCTGCTCGCGCCAGCGGAACCACACGATCGCGAAAATCGCCGTGAGCACTGCCGTGCGCATCAGCTGATCGTTCGACGCCCATAGAATCTGGCCTGCCAGCAGGTCCTTCAGGTTCTCGCCGCCGTGCGGATCGTTCGCGAGCATCAGGATCTGCGCAGTGGAAGCGAGCACGAACAGGATGCCGATGAGCGCTTCCTGCACTTCGGGCCGCTTGCGCTCGGTCCACGTCAGCAGCAGCGCGCCGGCAAGCGCAGCTGCGCCCGCCGCTGCCTGTGCGCCCCAGCCTTCGATCGGCAGACCGAAGCTGTTGGCGGCGATGACGCCGAGTCCCGCGACCTGCGCAATCGCCAGATCGATGAAGACGATGCCGCGCGAGAGCACCTGCTGCCCGAGCGGCACGTGCGAGATGACGACGAGGAGGCCGGCGATCAACGCCGGCCACAGGATGCTCAGATCGGTCGAGAAGAGGTTCATTTCAGCACCGCCAGCAGCTTGTTCAGAGTGTCGTCGAAAAGTCCGAACAGATCTTTCGCTTCCGGCGAGCCGCCGACGGAGAACGGCAGCACGATGACGGGAGCGTTGACGCGCTCGGACAGCCACTTGGCCGCCTTCGGATCGTTGTAGGCATTCACCAGAATCGCTTTCGGCGGCGAAGCTTGCAGCTTCGTGACCAGCTGACCGAGATAACCCGCGGTCGGCGGCATGCCGGGCTTCGGCTCGATTGCCGCCAGCTGCTGCATGCCGAGCCAGCGGCACAGATAGCTTTGGTCGCTGTGCATGACGACGATAGGTGCGCCCTTGAGCGACGCGGCTTTGCTTTCCCAACGTTGCATGGCTGCCTGCCACCGCGCATCGAAATCCTTCTCGCGCTGCTGGTAGTAGTCAGCGTGACTGCTGTCGAGCTGTGCGAGGCGCTCGCTCAGCGCCTTCGCGACGCGCGCGATGTTGTGCGGGTCTAGCTGCACGTGCGGATTGCCTTGCGGGTGAATGTCGCCGAGCGAGCGATCGAAGCGCTCGGGTTTCTCTACGAGCTGCAGCACCGAAGCTGCTTCGAAATAGCCGGGCGCGCCGGGTTGAATGCGGCTGTTGCCGGATTCCTGGGTCAGTACGGGCAACCAACCGATCTCCAGCTCGGCGCCGGTCGCAACCACCAGGTCGGCGCTGCGAGCGCGCGCGACGAGGCTCGGCTTCGCGTCGACGCGATGCACGTCCTGCAACGCGCTGGTCGCGACATAGACGTTGACCTGATCGCCGCCGAGCTCGTTCGTGAGCGCACCCCAGTCGGAGGTGGTTGCGAGAACTTTGATCGCGGCGTTCGCGGGGAGCGCCGCTGCCATTGTGAGCAGCACTAAGGCGTTGCAGATGAGTTTGAACATGATTGCGTGCCTCAGAACTTGTGCGCGCCATGCGCGCCGATGCCGTAGATGTATTGCAGGCGGAACGCGCGATCGCGATCTGCTTCGTCACGCGCGTTGTCCCAGTCGTACTGGGCGCGCAGGCGGGTGAACTCGCTGGGATTCCAGTCGAGCATGATCGAGATGCGATCCGGATCGGCCGGCAACAGCGCTGGGAATGCGGAGAGCGGCAGCACGCCGGAGTCGACCAGCCCGATGCGCGGCGTGCCCGAGTCGAGCGAGTCGTAACGCAGGCCCGCACGCCAGCGCGGCAGGAACTGATACACGCCCTGCAGATACCAACCGGATTGCGTGCTCTCATAGGCGTCGCTGAGATCGGAGCCTTCGGTGTCGAACGCCAGCTCGCCGGTTTCGCGCCGGCGCATGTACTCGCCCTGCACCTTGAGCTGACGGCGATTCGGATCGCCGACCGGCGTCCACTTCATCACCGCGTCCACGACCCAGGTGCGCGACTTGCCGGTGAACGAATCGGTCAGCGGCAATCCGAACTCGTCGATACTCTCGAATGCGCGGTCTTCGGCGCGCTGATCGAGGAACGACGCGCCGGCCCGCCAGCTGGTCGCAGCGCCGACATCGCCGCCGACGTGCGCAAACAGTGTCGCGCCGTTCAAGCCGTTGCGATTGCGTCGCGTCGCCGGGAACGCGTCGCCGTTGCCCGCTTCCGCGCCGAGCTCGATGAACAGGTCGGTGGGCGCCAGCCATTTCACCTGCACGCCATCCTGCTTGAACTGTCCGCCGAAGAACGCCTGGTAGGCGAGCGGCTGATCGACGAAGTCCCACGCGTGCGAGTGCACTTCGTTGAGATAGCCGAAGCCGGAGAAGAAACGCCCGCCCTTCGCGGTGAAGCCATCCGGCAGCGCCAGCGTGCGGAAGAAGGCTTCTTCGACTTCGACCTCGTTCTCGGGGGTGAGCGCCGCGGTCATCTGCGCCGAGAAGTAGGGATCGACGTTCGCGGCCAGCGTGATCTCCGACTCGCCGAGATTGAAGCTGCGCTCGCCGGGTCCGACCTCGCCGCCGCTCGGCATGAAGCCGCCGATGCGCCAGCTCTCCGGATCCTGGGAAACATCCGTGTAGCTGCCGGCGAGGATCAGCGAGATCGCTGGGTTGAAAGCAGTTCCCGGTGCGCCTGCGCCGCCTTGCGCAGGCATCGCCATCGGTTGCGGCGGCGGCGCCTGTTCTGCCAATGCACCGACCGGTGCGGATTCGAGCTGCGAAATGCGCGCTTCCAGCGCATCGACGCGTGTCGTGTATTCACTCTTCAGTGCCCGCAGCTCGGCGCGCAGGCTCGCGACATCGTCTGCTGCCTGGCCGAGCGTCGGCGAGATCGTGCCCGCAAGCGCCAGCAGCGCCGCAAGGGCTTTGGAACTCGTCATGGAAGTCCTCCTCTTCGAAGCAAAAAACATGAGCGGCGCCAGCGCCGGTCATGCGATCAGTGCGTCAGAAGAAGCGAGGAGGTGCGCGGGAGCGGAAGGGCGGGTGAGGAAGCGGACGGACGTCGGTGCCGATGCTGGCGGGAGCAACGCCCGCAATCTGCGGCGCGAACGGCACACGGATGCAGCTCGAGCTGCTCGCCATGCTCAGCAGCGGCGCCGAGGATGCGCACTGTCCGCAGAGCTGGGTGGTCTGGCCGGGCAGGCCGTCGGAGTCGGATTTCAGGTGGGAATAGGCGTGCGCCTCCATGCCGAGCTGGGCGATGAGCAACGCCAGCGACAGCAGGTGAACGATCAGGCGGCGACGACTACTTCTGAACAGGGCCCGGGCCTCCGAGCCCGAAGTATCCGCTGACTGCCCGCCGCCGACAATGGGCCCCGATGAAACATCTGCAATTCTTTACTTTCGTCACGACTCGCCACGAATCGTCGCTACTCTGCAATGTAGAGTACTTGACAGGGCATTGTCGGCAGCCGTAGCGTGCCAACGTGGGCACGCCCCGGAAGAAGCCGATGCAATCCGCCAACACGGTCCAGCTCGACTCGCACGCTGCCGCGACGCTGCGCTACATCCGCGCGTCGATGGAGTCTGCGGTGTCGCTCGCCGTACCCGGCTCCACGGGCGTCGCGTCCGGCATCGTCGGCCTGCTGGCTGCGGTCGTTTCTTCGGTTCCCGCACTGCGTCCGCACTGGCTGATCATCTGGTTGCTCGCTGCAGCCGCGGCCGCGGGCGTCGGTGGCGCCCTGCTGCTCCGGCAGCCCTCGCTCAGCTCATTGACGATCGGCGGCGCGCCGATCCGCAGATTCTTCATCGGCCTGCTGCCGTCATTGTTTGCGGGAGCGGTCATGACCTGGGTGCTGTGGACGAATGCCGGCGAACGCATGATTCCCGGCACCTGGCTGCTGTTGTACGGCTGCGGACTGGTGGCCGCGAGCGCGGCGACTACGCGCGCCATCGGCATTCTCGGTGCCTCGTTCGTCGCTGCAGGGTTGCTCGCTCTGGTGCTGCCGCAGGCGTGGCAGATTGCGATGCTGGGCGTCGGATTCGGCGGGCTGCACATCGTGTTCGGATATCTGATGGGAAGGGCAGGGCATGGCCGCGAAAGCTGAAGCACGCAAGACCGGCGCAGCGGCGAAACGCAAGCGGCCGAAGCTCGCCGCGGTGCCGGCGGCTGCAGCGACTGCTGACGATGCCAAGTTCGATCGGCTGATCTACGAGCGCGTGCGACTGGGCATCATGAGCGCACTCGCGGTGCGCGAGGAGCTGACGTTCACCGAGCTCAAGGCGCTGTTCGACGTCAGCGACGGCAACCTCAGCGCGCACGCGCGCAAGCTCGAGGAAGCCAGCTACCTCACGTGCACCAAATCGTTCGAGGATCGCCGCCCGCGCTCGGTCTATCGCATCACGGCGCTCGGCCGCAACGCGCTGCATCGCTACCTCGACCATGTCGAGGCCGTGATCAAGGCAACCCGTCGGTCGTAAAAAAATTTGCCACTCAACTCTGCATTATAGAGTACTCTCCAATGCACATCGCAATCATCATGGACGGGAACGGTCGCTGGGCCGTGCGCCGCCGCCTGCCGCGCACCGCGGGCCATCGAGCCGGCGCGACCGCGGTCAACACGGTCGTCGAGGCTGCTGCACGCCGCCGGGTCGGGATGCTGACTCTGTATGCGTTCTCGGCGGGCAACTGGCATCGGCCGGAAGGCGAAGTCAGTGCGCTGTTCGGCTTGTTCGAGCGCCACCTGCTCACGCAGACGCGCCGCTGCCTGGAGCAGTCGATCCGCATCAACGTCATCGGTCGCCGCGACCGCCTGAGCGCGCGCCTGCGCGAGCTGATCGAGCGCAGCGAACAGGCGACCGAGCATTGCGACGGCATGCGTCTGCGGATTGCGATCGACTACTCGGCACAGCACAGCCTCGTCGAAACCTGCCGCCGATTGCGGCCCGAAGACATCGATCGCTCGCGCTTCGTGGAACGCCTGGCGGAGGTCGACCACGCGACGCTGCCGGCGCCGGAGGTGGATCTGTTGATTCGCACCGGCGGCGAGAAGCGCCTCAGCGATTTCCTGCTCTGGGAGTGCGCGTACGCGGAGTTGCACTTCGTCGATTGCCTGTGGCCGGACTTCGACGAGCGTGCATTCGACGAGGCGTTGCAGGAGTACGCGCGCCGCGAGCGGCGCTTCGGCGCCATCGACGAAGATCAGTTTGCGAGGTCCAGCCATGGATAGCCTGCGACGTCGGCCGACGGTGCCTCGCGATATGGCGATTGCCCCGCCGCTCGCACCGATCCGCGCCGGCCGGAAGGTGCAATCGAACACGGCTTTGCTCCTGAATCCCTTCTACGCAAAGGATCCACGCGCGAGCTTCGGCAAACACGTGCTCACACCGACGCTTGCGCTGACGAGCATCGCCGGCGCAACGCCGCCGCACTGGGACGTGCGCTACTGGGACGAAAATCTGCTGCAGGGACCACCGCCTGCGGACCCTTTGCCGCACGTCGTCGGCATCTCGGTGCATCTCACGTTCGCGCGGCGAGCCTACGAGCTTGCCTCGTGGTATCGCGCACAGGGCTCGATCGTCGTGCTCGGCGGCCTGCACGTGCTGTCGTGTCCGGAGGAAGCGCTGGAGCATGCCGATGCGATTGCGATCGGCGACGGCGTGCAGCTGTGGCCGAAGATTCTCGACGACATCGAACGGGGGGCACTGCAACGCAGATATGCAGCAGACTACTCGAGAGCGTACGCGCTGGATCCACCCGCTCGGCGCGCCATCCTGCCGCGCGAGTCGTTCCTGACGACGACGAGCGTGATCGCGACCCGCGGTTGCCATAATCGCTGCGGCTTCTGCTATCTCTCGACCGACGGTCTGCACATGCCGTATCGCATGCGGGAAGTGCAGCAGGTGGTCGACGAGATCGTCGCAGACGGCCAGCCGTATGTCGTGTTCGTCGACAACAATCTCGGCTCGCGGCCCGCGTACCTGCGCAAGCTGTGCGAGGCGTTGCGGCCGCTCGGGATCATCTGGAGCGCGGCGGTAACGATCGATGTGACCGATGACCCCACACTGGTGCGCGCAATGGCGCAGGCGGGCTGCACCGGCGTCTTCGTCGGCTTCGAATCGCTGAACGAGGGCAATCTCACCGACGCGCGCAAGCGCACACCAGCGCCGGAAGACTACGCACGCCGCGTCGCGTTGCTGCACCGATATGGCATCCAGGTGAACGGCAGCTTCGTGCTGGGCTTCGATCACGACGGTCCTGACGTGTTCGCGCGCACGGTGCGCTGGATCGAGCAGAACCGGCTCGAGTGCGCGACATTTCACATCCTCACGCCATACCCTGGCACGCCGCTGTTCCGCCAGCTCGAAGCGCAAGGGCGCATCCTGCATCGCGACTGGGACAAATACGACACGGCGCACGTCGTCTTCCAGCCGCAGCACATGAGCTGCGAGGAGCTCGATCAGGGCTACGCCTGGTGCTACGACGAATTGTTCTCCCATGCGTCCAACTGGAAGCGGCGGCCGAGCGACAGCCGCGCAGTGCTCGCGTATCTCGCGATGAGCTATCTCTACAAGCGCTCGAACCGCTTCTGGCACCTGCTGATCCGCCATCGGCTCACTGCGGCGATGTGGCGGCCGCTGATCGAGCACTCGCGCCAGCGGCATCTCAGATTGCGGCCGCGACTCGCAGCGCTGGGCGCCGCGGACGAGGCAGCGGCGCGAGCGAGTCAGTGCGTCAGCGCAGGAGTGTAGTCGTATGAAATCCGATTCGCTGAAGTCCTATTCCGGCAAGCGTGCGCTGGATATGCTGGTCGCTGGCACGGCG
>Ga0111538_10011010_pt1 | contig 12013 bp, 8 predicted proteins | sample SoiMethybrSBSTD1_FD_79669 | JGI IMG/M metagenome (GOLD analysis project Ga0111538, IMG submission 79669) | Bulk soil microbial communities from a Populus tree surrounding site in Tennessee, USA - Soil MetaG P. TD hybrid SBSTD1 (version 2)... | ecosystem: Environmental > Terrestrial > Soil > Tree...
GACGCCGAGCGCGCCCGCAAGCGCTGGCAGGTGCCGGACGGCGCGCCGATCCTCTCGGTGTTCGCGCGCCTGCAGCCGTCGAAGGGCCATCTCGATCTGGTCGCCGCAGCGCCGCAGATCGTGAAGCAGCACCCGCAAACGCGCTTTTTGCTGTGCGGCGGCACTCAAGCCGGGATGCCGCTTCATCACGAGCTCGCGGTGAAGGCGGCGATCGCCGCGGCCGGACTCGAGCAGCACGTGCATCTGCTCGGCATGATCAGTGAAGAGGAAAAGTGCGACGTGCTCGCCGCCACGACGATCCTGGTCCATCCCGCGCAGTGGGAACCGTTCGGAATCGCGGTCATCGAGGGCATGGCGGTGGGCAAGCCGGTCGTGGTCGCGGACGCGCGCGGGCCATCGTACATCGTCGATCACGAGAAGACTGGCCTCGTCGTGCCCAAGGGTCGACCCGAGGCGCTGGCGAACGCGATCAACACCCTGCTCTCCGATCCGAAGCGTGCGGCGCAAATGGGTGCACGCGGCCTCGAGCGCGTGAACGAGCGCTATCACGTCCGCGTCGCCGCCCGGCGGCTCGAGGCGATCATCGAGCGCATCACCGGCGGCTCGGCGGCGTCGGAGATCTCCCGCGCGCCGACGCAGCACGGATCAGCTGGCGAGCAGGCTTGAATACGCGCGCTCGGTGTCGCGAGCAGCGCGCTCCGGCGTGAAGTACTCGAGCACGCGGCGGCGGCCGTACTCGCCCATCGAACGCCGGCGCTCGGGATCCTTGATCAGCGTCAGGATGTTCGCGGCAAGCGCCTCCACGTCCCACGGCGGAGACAAGAGCCCGGCCCGGCCGTGCTCGACGACCTCCGGCGTCCCGCCGTTGCCGACGGCGATCACCGGCAACTTCATCGCCATGGCCTCGAGGAAAACCACCCCGAACGGCTCCTCGTAGCTCGGCATCGCGTAAATATCGCTGGCCGCCATGATCTGCGGCACGTCGCTGCGCGGGCCCGTGAACGTGACGACCTGGGAAAGGCCCAGCGTCTGCACCAGCTCCTTCAGCTCGCGCGTGAACGACCCGCCGTGCACGTACGGATCGTCGTCGCCGACGATCAAGAGCCTTACCTTCGGAATCTCTTTTTTTACCAGCGCAAGCGCCCGCACCAGCTCACGCTGGCCCTTCCACGAGAACAGCCGCGACACCGAGACCAGGAGCGGCGTCTCGGTGTCGCCGCCGTACTCGCGGCGGATGCCGCTGCCGTCGATCGCGGGATCCCAGCGCCCCGCGTCCAGACAATTGAGAATCGTGTGCACCCGCTCCGGCGGCTTGCCCATGCCGATCACGGTCGAGCTGACGTAGCGCGTGATCCCGAATGCCGCGCTCGCGTGCCTGACCGCCCACTTCGCCGGCGCGGTGTACTCGTCGGACCACTTGACGTGCACGTGCACGACCGATTTTGCGCGCGCGAGCCGGGCGAGCGTCACCGCGTACAGGCCGTCGCGCGGCTTCTCGGTGCCGTGGATGATCTGGATCCGCTCGCGCCGCACGTAGCGGAGCAGGTCCATGAATTCGACCGGGAAGTTCAGGGAGGCGCGCATGCCGCGCGCGATGCCGCTCAGATCGCGCTGGCTCAAGCCCGGAACGAAGTGCGTCGGCCGCAGCCGGATGTCGGGAATCTTGCTGATTGCGGCCAAGGAGGGCGGCGTCGGGCCGCCGTCGCCGACGGTGCAGGCGACGTGCACGTTGAAGCGGCTCCGATCCAGGTGCCGCATCAGGTGCGCGTGGATCAACGTGTCGGCGCCCAGCGCCATCTGCGACTGGACGAACAGGACGTTGATTCGATCCCCTGGTGGCATTGGGTCGTCCTCGAGCGCGCCGACTATGCTCGAGGCGCGCCCGCTGCGGCAACCCCAAACGATCGTCGAAGCGGTATCAAGCCGCGCGGCGTGCGACTTCTTCCGCGTGCTGGAACACGCGCTCGGATCGCGCTCGCCCGAGGGCCTGCACCGAGGCGTGCCAGTAGATGAGATTGGCGAGGAGGCTGCATACGTGTTCAGACGGCATCGGCCGCGCCAGCTTGTCCCCGAGCTCGAGCCAGCGCCTGAGCACCGTTTTCAGCGCCGCGTGCCGGCGCGGGCTCGTGAGGCCCTGCCGCACCAGCCAGCGCGTCGCCGGATGGAGTCGGGCCCAGTTCTCGCCCAGCACCGCTATCAGCTTGTCCTCGTCCCACATCCCGAAAATCCGCACCTCGAGCTCGCCGTAGCTCTGGTGCATGCGCTCCCAGGAGGCGAGCGAGCGCTGCGCATGATGCAGCCCGCTTGCCCGCGGGTTGAAGCGGAACTTGAGTCCGCGACGGTGCAAGCGGTGCCCGAGCTCCACGTCCTCCGCACGCAAGAACTCCGGGTTGAAGCCGCCTACGGCCTGCACGTGCTCGCGGCGCAGCGACGCGTTCCCGGTCCAGAACTGGCGAAACGTCGGCTCCCAATCCCCGCGCGTCATCGCCGTGTACTGGCTTTCGAGCTTGGCCTGCTCCCAGGCCACCCACGCTTGCCCATACGAGGGCAACGAGGCCATTGGTCCCATCACGACCAACTCGCCATCGCCCTCGTGCGACGCCAGATGCTCGCGGATCAGCCCGCGAGAGGGCTCGATGTCGTCGTCCAGAAACAGGATCAGCGGCGCGCGGGCGGCTTCGACGCCGGCGTTGCGAGCCCGCGCCGGACCGCTGTTTTCCTGGTGGATCGCCCGGAGCTCGTAGCTCCGGCGCTGGGTATCGAGCCAGGGCCTGGTGCCATCGGTCGACCCGTCGTTGACGACGATCACTTCGAATTTTTGCCCAGTGAGCTCCTGAGCGTCGAGCGCGTCCAATGCGCGATTCAGTCCCGCGCGACGGTTGTACGTCGGCATCACGACGCTGACGTTCGGCTCGGCACTCACGGCCGAGCGGTTACCATCGCGCGCCTGCCCCGGCAACGAGACTCGCGGCCCGAGCGCCACAGCCGCGGTGGACTGCCGGCTCGCGCGGCGCTAAAAAGAAAGGCCAATGGCGAGAGTGGAAGCGCCGAAAGGCACGAGCGCCACCTTGCCACACCTGTCGCACGTCGAGGGCCTGCGCGCACTGGCGGCGCTCACGGTGTTCGTGAACCATGCCTACGCTCAGGTCTGGGAAGGTCCAGCCAATCGAGGCGATCCGAGCGCCGTGCTCGCACCGCTCAGCTACTCGCTGGTCGCCGGTCACCTGGCCGTCACCGTTTTCATCGTCGTTTCCGGCTTCTGCCTGACCTTGCCGGTCGCGCGTGGAAACGATCGATTGCGCGGCGGTGCGGCGGAGTTCTTCAAGCGCCGCGCAGTTCGGATTCTGCCGCCGTACTACGCCGCGATCGGGCTCTCGCTGGCCCTGATCTGGACCGTGATCGGCCAGCCGACGGGAACCCTGTGGGACGTGCCGATCCGCGTTTCGCCGACGACGATCGCCGCCCACGTCTTCTTGGTGCAGGACCTGTACGGGACCGGAAGCATCAACTACGTGCTGTGGTCGATTGCGGTCGAGTGGCAGATTTACATGCTGTTTCCGCTGCTGCTCCTGTGCTGGCGGCGCCTCGGACCGGCCACCACGGTGATCCTGGCGCTGGTCGCGGGCTACGCGCTCAGGATGGGCTGCGACGGCACGCGCGTGGCGCGGATGAACTCGCACTTTCTCGGCATGTTCGCACTGGGGATGTTCGCGGCCTACGTGGCGACATCGAAACACGAACGCTATCTGCGCCTGCGCAAGAGCAAGCTCTGGGGCTGGGCAGCGGCAGCGGCATTCGTCGCGACGCTCGTCATGGTCCGATACATGGATACCGTCGGGTGGCGCTTCGGGTTCATCACAATCGACCTGGTGGTGGGGGTGATGGCAATGACGGTGCTGGTACAGAGCTCCCGCGAGGAAGGAGGGGCATTGAAGCGAGCGCTCTCGTGGCGGCCGCTGGTATTCGTCGGCAGCTTTTCTTACAGCCTCTACTTGATCCACGCCCCACTGCTGCAGCTGATGTGGCAGTACGGGGTGAACCCGGCGGGCTTCGGCTCGGATGCGACGTTCCTGATCCTGATGACCGCAGGGCTTTTGCTGGTGCTCGCCGCGTCCTACGGATTTTACCGGGCGTTCGAAGCGCCGGCGATGCGAGCGGCCAGTCGGATCCGTAGCGACAAGGTCCCCGCCCCGGCTCTGACAACCTGACGACCTGGCTAACTACCCAGGACGCCGACGCCTTCGTATTCGAAGCCCTGCTTGCGCAGCCCGTAGTCGGACCAGATGTTGCGCCCGTCGATCACGTACGGGCGGCGCATCAGCGAGCGCAAGCGCTGAAAATCGGGGCTCTGATACTCGCGCCATTCGGTGACGAGCGCGAGCGCGTCGGCGTCCTTCACCGCGTCGTACGCGTCGTCGACCAATCGGATCTTGTCGCCGAGCACGGCCTTGGCCGTGTGCTTCGCCTCGGGATCGTGCCCGACTAGCTCCGCGCCGTCCGCGGCCAGCACGTCGACCAGAGTCAGCGCGGGCGACTCGCGAACGTCGTCCGTGCCCGGCTTGAAGGCGAGGCCCCAGATCGCGATCCGCTTGCCGCGCACGTCGCCGTCGAGCCGAGCCTTGATCTTGCGCGCCAAAACGCCCTTGTGGGTCTCGTTCACCCGGTGCGTGGCCGCCGCCAGCTCGAGCAGGATGCCGTTGTCGCTCGCGGTGTGGGCAAGCGCCTGGACGTCCTTCGGGAAACACGAGCCGCCGTAACCGGGACCGGCGTGCAAAAACTTGGGGCCGATGCGCCCATCGGTACCCACTCCGAGCCGAACCTTGTGGATGTCGGCGCCGACGCGCTCGCACAGCATCGCAATCTCGTTCATGAACGAGATGCGCATCGCGAGGATCGTGTTCGCGACGTACTTGGTGAGCTCGGCGCTCGCCGGATCCATGATCACCAAGCGCTCGCCCGAGAGCGAGACCGGGTGATACAGCCGCCGCATGACGTCGCGAGCGTGCTCGTCGCCGGGTTCGACCCCGACCACGATCCGATCCGGCTTCATGAAGTCGTTGACGGCGGCCCCCTCTTTCAGAAATTCCGGATTGCTGACGACGTGAACCTTGTGCGGCGCGTTTGCGACGATGCGCCGCACGCGAGCGTTGGTCCCTACCGGAACCGTGCTCTTGCACACGAGCACCGTGCCCGGAGCAGCGCGTGCCGCGACCAGTTGGGCGACGTTGTCGACCGCGCCGAGATCGGCTCCGCCGTCGCGACGCGGCGGAGTGCCGACGGCGATGAACACCACTTCGGCCGAAGACACCGCTGCGTCTAGGTCCGTCGTGAAACGCAAACGACCGGCCGCGACATTTCGCGCAACCATCGCGTCGAGCCCGGGCTCGTAGATCGGGAGCTCGCCGTGCTCGAGCTTCGCGATCTTCGACGCATCGACGTCGGCACCGACGACGTGATTTCCGACATCCGCAAAGCATGTGCCGGTGACGAGACCGACGTACCCGGTACCTACGACGCAAAGTTTCATGGTCCGCGGGTTTTAGAGTGGCGAGGGCGGCGGTTCAAGCCGCAGCGGCGGCGGGCGGAATTCAGGGGGCTTTCCGCTGTCGCAATCTCGTTTGTCGGTTGGGGCCGCGGTCTCGTTGTCGGTTGGGGCCGACCCCAACCGGCCCAACCGGCGCGCGGCGGGCTGGGGGGCGGGGGGTGCTCCGCGGCTCCACGATGGCCACGTTGCGGCTTCGGGATTGCGCAACGGCGTGCTCAACTGCTCCGGGATGTGCAATGGCGCTTCACATTCCGCGGCAGGGCTCCCCTGCGGCCGTTGTTCCCCCATGGCAAAATCGTAGCGAGCCTGTTTCCAAATTTCGCGTTCGTGAAATCTCGGAATTGCAGAAAGTCAGGTCGAGATGCCCATTTTTCCGCGCGCTTCGGCTGTGAAATGCTGCCGAAAGATCGCTGCTCCGCGCTCGCGCGTTTGCATTTTTGAAAGCTTCCGCAGACCCAGGCAACTCGTGCAGACCCAGGCAACTCGTAACGCGTAACGCCGAAAACATCTCGGCCCCCCGGGCAAAAAATTTTGCGCGTGCGAGGGGCGTGGGAATAGGAACCGGCGAAACCGGGTCAGGAAGCTCACGACGCGCGCCGCGTACTGTGTTAACTGAATGCTTGTCTCGCACGTAGGGTCCGCTAGAAAGAATCGAGGAGCAGTCGTGATGCAGCTGGTCAAGGGCATGGTCCAAGTGGGTGGCACCACCTACCGGATCGTTCGGCTCGAGCGCGGGCACTACGAGGTCGTCCGGATCTTGGACGACGCTAGTCTCGGCACGTTTCGGGCACGCCCTGCAGTTCAGGTGACGAGCGGCACCGATGAAGAGCTCGTGCTGCTCGTCGCGCGTGCGGCGATCCAGACCGGGAAGACCAGCTGGGTCGGGCGGCTGATCCAGTAGTAGATCGCGCGGTTCACGCGGTGGGGCGCCGCGCCTCGTCGGCGATCACGATCTTCAAAAGCTTCTGCCCGAACAGCGCTCGTTCGACCGCGCTCGGTTCGCGGCCGCCGGGGCTCTGCACCACGATGATGCCGTCGACGACTGCTTCGAGCGCCCGCATGTCGGTGTTCGCGGAGAGCGGCGGGCCGTCGATGACGATCAGCTCGTAGTGACGGCGCAGGTCGTTGACCGCGGTTTCGAATTGAAACGAGTGGAGCAGCCCGGGCGAGCGCACTCTCCCCTCGGCGAGCACGTGCAACGTCGGCAGGCACTCGACGACCACCCATCCGCCGGCCGCATGACCGTGAATGTGGTTGTGCATCTGTTGCGAGAAGCCCGCGCTCCTCGGCATCTCGACGCCCAGCAGCTGATGCACGGCGGGCCGATCGAAGTCTCCCTCCATGAGCAGGAGCCGCGGGCCGCCGCTTTCGGCGAGCGCCAGCGCGAGCTGCGCCACCGCGCCCGACTTGGTCTTCTGCCCGCCCTGGCCGCAGCTCACCATGACCACGAAGCAGCGGCCGAGCGATCGCTCCAGAGCGAGCTTCGTGAGCTCCGCGCGCAGCCCGACCACCCACCCGGCCATCGATCGCGCCACACCCGCCGTCCAATAAGCACCGACCGGAGCCACCATGACGCCGGGGCCGCCCTGATTTGCACGCGCCGGACCCCGCGCGGCATCAGCCGGAGGGGGTGGCCGCGGGCCAGAATCGACGACCTCGGCCTCCGTTTCGATCACCTGCGGGTGATTCAGCGGCTCTTGCTCCGCGGGAGGCGGGAGCCCATCGGGCTGAATCAAGGAGCCGTGTATCAGAGTCGTGGTTCGCTTCATCGGCGGGCGCCGCCGCGCCGGTTGCTCGACTGGAGCCGGTGCTCCGTTGCTTCGATTCGCGACCGGCGCCGCGGGCTTTTGCGGTGCGGCTTCCGCCCGCTGCTCCATCCACGGGATCTGGCCGAAGGGCACGTCGGGTGTCCGCGCCGGCTGCGGCAACACCGGCTGCGGCGGCGCCGGCTGTGGCGCGACGGGCGGTGGCGATTTGGAACGCTGCAAGGCGTTGAGCGGCACGTGATCCGGCGGAGGAGGATCGGAATCCGGCTTGTTCACCGACACGGCATAGGCGCCGGCGCCCGGCGGAGGACGCGACGATTGCCGCTGCACCGGGTCGAGCGCGGGCCCCGGCGCGGCCCCCGGCTCGATCGCGGGCGGCGGTGCCGCTTGAGGCGTCAGGATCGGCGCTGGGCGCCCCGAGGGCGACGCCCGCGACGTGATCCGCAAAAACGCCATCGCAGTGAGCAGCCCGCCGAGACCGAGCGTGACGAGCGCGCCGACGCCGAGGATCAGCGGTCGGTTCGGTTTCTCCGGCCGGGTCGGCAGCGCAGCGACGGTGGTCACGCGGGCCGTCAGCCCGGGCTGCGACTGCTCTTCGGGCGGCGCCTTGTCAGCGCTCTTGCGTGCGTCGGCCAATGCCTGGAGCTTCTTCTGCCACTCGGCGTGCAGTTGCGGAGCGACCGGGGTCGGCGCCGCCTTCTTCGGCTGCGACGACCCCTCGTACGCCGCGAGCGCGGAGCGCACGTGCACGAGGCGCGCCCGGAGCTCTTCGACCTTGGGCGCCGGATCGACGTAGGGGTTGTCGCTGTCGGTCTTCGGCCGGCGCTCCGCGTCGGCAATCGCGCGTTCCAGACGCGATCGCTCGCGCTTCAGCGTTTCGAACGCGACGTCGTTCGGTTGCTGGCCCGAAGCTTCGGGCCGCGGGGCGTCGAGCGCCAGCTCGGGATGAGCGGCGACGAATTCAGCGAGCTCCCGCGTGCGGCGTTCGAGCTCCGATTCGCGCTTCACGGGCTCCGGGGGAATTCCGAGTACCGTCGCGGCGCGCTCCGCGATCCGCTGGGCCGCCGCGTTGGTGGTTTGCTCGACCTGATCCGGCTTGCGCCACCGGAACTCCACCGCGTAGCTGAGCGCACCGTCCGGAAAGATCCGCAACGCCTTGCCGAGACGCTCCGCGGTCGCACCGCTCGTGGCATCGACGCCGAGCGACTGGGTCCAGGACCCGAGCTCGGCGGGCTCGAGCAGCCCGGCCCGCAGCTTGTCTCCGACTTCCGCTTGGCCAGCGGTCAGGGCGCGGGCAGCTCCGGTCGAATGTGGCTCGAGCAGCACGACCGCGCGCGAGCCGTAGGTCGCCGGCCACAGGAACGCGATGCCGGCCGCGACCACGAGCGGCATCGTCGACAGCGCCAGGGCGACCGGAAGCGGAAGCAACCTTGGCTGCCGCACACTACTTCGCTGCGTTTCAGCGATCGGGCGGCGCTGGTTCATGGGGCCTCGGCGTTGCTCCGGAGCGAGCAGCCGGCATCCTCGCACTTTCAAAGGGGCGGCGCAAAAGACTCGAAATCCCGAGCACGGGCCGCAAATACCGGCTCAGGCCGCTGCAAGTCATGGTCGTCCCGCGGCCAGCTCTAGCACGTGGTCAGCCAGCGCAAGCGCCGCAGTTAGCCCGGGGGATTCGATTCCGAAGAGGTTGACCAGACCCGTAACCCCGTGCTGGTCCGGGCCCTGGATGGTGAAATCCTGGGGCGGGCTTCCGGGCCCCGCCGTCTTGGGGCGAATCCCGGTGTAGCCAGGCAGCAGGCTGCCCGCCTCGAGGCCTGGGAAGTAGCGGCGGATCGCGGGGTAGAACGCGGCGGCGCGGCCTTCGTCCAGAGAGTAATCGACGACAGGGGTAAAGGAGACGTCGGGCCCGAACCGAGCTTGCCCCGCCAGGTCCAAAGTCACGTGGACGCCGAGCCCGCCGGGCTCGGGCACTGGATATACGAGGTGCCGGAACGGCGCCTTTCCGCGCAGGACGAAATAGTGTCCCTTGGCAAACCAGCTCGGTGGGAGCGTGGTTTCGGGCAACCCCGCAATCGAGCGCGCCACCGCATGAGCGTGGAGCCCGGCCGAGTTCACGACCAGGCGGCAGCGAGCCCGCAGCGGATCGGTGCCGCCGATCGAGAGCTCGATACCGCCCGGCACGACGCGACCTGCCAGCACCGGTGTGTTCACGACGATGCGCGCTCCCGCCGCTTCGGCGTCGCGTTTGAGCGCGGACATCAAGCCGTGACTGTCGATGATTCCGGTGGACGGCGAAAACAAGGCTCGCTCAGAGGACACGGCGGGCTCGAGCGTTCGAACCTCGGATCGGTCGAGCCAATGGAGATCGTCGACGCCGTTGGCTCGCGCCTGGAGCAGCAGGCGCTCGAGCACCGCCACCTCGTCGAGCGAGGTCGCGACGATCAGCTTGCCGAGGCGAGAGTAGCGAACGCCGGCGCGCTCGCAGTAGGCGTAAAGTGTCTGCTTGCCGGCGACACACAGGCGCGCCTTGAGTGAACCGGTCGGATAGTAGATCCCGGCGTGGATCACCTCCGAGTTGCGCGAGCTCGTGTGCGTTCCCGGGCGCGGCTCGGCTTCGAGAACCACCACTTCGCGGCCGGCGAGGGCAAACGCCCGCGCCACCGCGAGCCCGACCACGCCGGCGCCGATCACCACGACATCGAGCTCTTCGGTCTCTTTCATTGGATCGCACCGGGGGTCTTACCCGAATGACGCGGGCTCGAGCGACACGGTCCCGTAACATTTTGTCACGGGCCCGCGGTTGGGGCCGGGGCCCCAACCGACAACGGGACCGAGGATTTCTGCGGCGTAGTCATCGACGATCGGAAACATCCCCGCAGCAAGCGATGCGGGCAACGAGTGCTATAGGCCTGAAGTCTCGGAGCACTGTGATTTCGCTGATCATCGTCGGCCTCGGCCTGCTTAGCGGCCTTCTGGTTTTATTGATCGTCCGGCGCCTCGCTGGGCGGCAAAAGCCCGGCTCGCGTCCCCGTTCCGTGACCCTCGTCATGCCGGCCGAGCTTCCGAAGATCCAGGTCCCGGTCGCCCCGGCCAGCACGCGGGGCCCCCCGGTGTTGGTAACGCCGATGGTTGCAATCACCCACTCCGGGGGACGCAGCGCTCCGCCCGCCCCTACCCCGCGTGCTCCGCGCTCGCGACCGCGTCCACGGACGCTGCTGGGAATCGGCGCGGATCTGGTCGAGCTCGCGCGTGCGGTCCCCACCCGCGAACGCACTCCCGAGCCATCGCCGCCCGAGCCGCGTAGGGCGCCCGATCCGGCCTTGCTCGATCTTTACCCCATCTCCGGAGGCTGGCAGCCGGATGCTTCGCTCGTTCCCTCGAAGCGCAAGGCCCTCGCCGATCAGCTGCTGGCGCGCGCGATCAGCCGCTGCTTCGTGGTCGCGATCTTCGGCACGCCGGAAACCGCAGCCCGCAAGGCGCGCGTGGCGAGTGAGCTGGCGCTCGCACTCTCGGCCTCGGGTGAGCCGCGCACGCTGCTGCTCGAGGCCAACCTCCAGCAACCGAGGCTACACCACCAGTTTCGCGTCAGCATGCCCCCGTCGTGCGGTTTCTCGCAGCAGCTCCGGGCGCGAATTCGCGGCGCCACGGCGCTCAAGTGGGGCGTCGTCGCGTGTCGCGACAACCTGCACGCGCTGGTCGAGGGGCGCGTGTTGTCGCCGGGGGTCGTCCTCTCCACGCATTTCGAGGCGTGTATTCGCGAGCTCCGCGGCTGTTACGACCTGATCGTGATCGACGGCCCGTTCTCGTCCCAGCGCGCGGACTACCGCGCGGTCGAAGCGGTGGTCGACGGCATACTCAGGCTCGAGGACGCGCACTCTTCACCCGGTGCGAGTCCCCAGCTGCTTTCCCGGCCGGAGCAGCCCGCGTTCGACTGGTGAAAGGCGCGATCGCGGGCGCTACGAGCCCGTGCCTCCGACGACGACCGGGACGGTTCGCGCCAGCACATAGAGGTCGAGCCAGGGCGTCCAGTTGCGCACGTACTCGACGTCGAGCTGGCAGCGCTCGTCGAAGGTGGTGGCGTTGCGCCCGGTCACCTGCCAGATGCCGGTGATCCCGGGCTTCACGCGCAAGATGATCGCTTCTTGCTGGTTCATCTCCGGAATCTCGCGCTCGAGGTAGGGGCGCGGCCCGACCAGGCTCATCTCGCCGACGAGCACGTTCCAGAGCTGGGGCAACTCGTCGAGGCTGTACTTGCGGAGGTACTTGCCGACGCGCGTCACGCGCGGGTCCTTCTGGAGCTTGTGATATTTTTCGTACTCCGAGCGCAGCTTGGGATCGCGCTCGAGCACCTCGTTGAGCCGTCGCTCGCCGTCGCCGTACATGGTCCGGAACTTCAGCGCCGTGAAACGCACCCCGTCCTGACCGAGCCGCTTCTGCCGGTAGAACGCCGAGCCCGGCGAGTCGAGTTTGATCAGCAGGGCCAGCACGGCCAGGATCGGCAGGACGAACAGCATGCCGATGCTCGTCAGCACCACGTCCATGGTGCGCTTCGCGAGCCGCGGCCCCTGGAGCAAGAGCTGGCGCTGCACCTCGATCCCGAGCACGCCGCCGAGGTCGCGGGTGGGCGCGCCGAAGTGCATGAACTTGAGCAGATCGGGGATCACGAGCACATTCGTGTAGCCCTCGGCGTAGCGCTCGATCA
>Ga0111538_10011011_pt1 | contig 12013 bp, 12 predicted proteins | sample SoiMethybrSBSTD1_FD_79669 | JGI IMG/M metagenome (GOLD analysis project Ga0111538, IMG submission 79669) | Bulk soil microbial communities from a Populus tree surrounding site in Tennessee, USA - Soil MetaG P. TD hybrid SBSTD1 (version 2)... | ecosystem: Environmental > Terrestrial > Soil >...
CCAACCGGCACGCCAGGAGATCGGCATCGTCAGCGGATTTCGTGCCACCCTGGCGGTCGGAGGCAGGATCGGGTTGTGGGACGACCTCCTGCTGCGCTGGCTGCCGATCTTCTCGAAGCTGGCTCCGGACATCGCCGTGCGAGCGCTGATTGGTTTCGAGAGCGACTTGATGGACGCATTGCTCGAAGGGCGCGCAGACGTCGGAGTCATGTACACGCCGCAGGCACGCCCGGGGCTCACGGTAGAGCTGCTGCTTGAAGAACGGCTGGTAATGGTTTCCACACACCCCAACCCTTCCCCCGAACTGCAGGCGGACTATGTATTTGTGGACTGGGGACCCGAGTTCTTCGCGCAGCACAGCCTGGCGTTTCCGAGCTTCGCCGGCGCCGCACTCACAGTGAACATTGGCTGGCTCGGGTTGCAGCGAATACTGGCGGACGGTGGTAGCGGTTATTTTCCGTTACGCATGCTGCATGAGCACGAGCTGGCCGGACGCTTGCATCGTGTCGAAGCCGCGCCTGAATTTCGGCTCCCCGCATACCTCTGCTTCCCTTCGAGAACGGACTCCGAGTCGCTGTCCCTGGCCTTGGACACGATTCGGCGAGTGGCTGCAGACACTCAATAGGACCCGCTGCGATGCTCAGGCGCTGCCGGCCGGATGAGCTCTCGTGCGAGCAGATTCGCTCCCAAACCGTAGAAGTACAGATAGCCGCGGCGATCTCCAAAGCGCTCAACAGCGCGATCGATGGACATGCCTGGATCAAGCTGTAGCAGCGGTCGGAGCCCGCGTGCAGCGCCAACGTCGCCGGGCGGAAACACATCGAGCCTCCCCAAGCCCCGCAACAACACCAGCGCCGCGCTCCATGGACCAATGCCCGGCAGCTCCATCAATGCATGCAGAGCCTGCTGCGACGGCATTTGAGATATCTCCTCCTCTCTGAGCTCCCGCGCCTCGATCATGCGCGCGAGATTACGTAGCGTCTGTGCCTTTCCCCGACTCAGACCACATGCGCGCAGTTGCTGTAGGCGCGCGGCGGCAATCGCGCGTGCGCCGGCCGATGCGTGGTACTGCCTGCCGCGGTGCTCCACTGGCCGACCGAACCGCTGGACCAGACGACCGATGATGCTCACGCCGGCCTCCAAGCTCAGTTGCTGAAACGGAATGACGTTGAGGAACGACTCGAACAGGTTGGTGAACCGCGGGGGACGCATGCCACGCAATGCGACAATGGCGGTGCGCAGCGCGCCACCGATTGGCACGGGAAAGCGCAGAAAGGCGGGATCGAGATCCAGCCCGAGTATTCTCCTCAGGTTTGCAGTGATCGCAGCCGATGGCTCATCGCCGCGGGTGCGGTAGCGCACGTCAGGTACGTCGAGCGTGCCGCGATTCTCGACTTCGACAAGGACGGGACGCCCATTGACCTCGAGGACTCGCATGTAGTGGTCGTCCTCCCAAACATCAACGAGGTTCGAAGGCCGGCGCTGCAACACTCGTACAGTCGCCTCCAGGTTGAATGGTGCTCGCGTCGGCAGGTGCACGGCGATCGGCCTGGTCACCCAGGATACGTAATGGTTATGCCCTCTACGCGGGCGAACGAGGTGATCGAATGCTGCTGCGTTCGCGTTGCGCTGATGATTTCCTCGACCCGGATCCCTCTGGTGACCAATGCGTCAGCGATCAGCGAGCGATGGCAGCGCCACGGCACAGCCTCGGCACACATCACCGCGAGACGCTGCCGTTGCGCTCGTTCGACGAGAGTCTCGATGGCTGCGCCGAATGCGGCCGTCTGCATGTAGTCGGCGTAACCCCGGAACGAAGCGTTCCGCCAGCCGGCGTTTGCCGAATGCCGATTCGGGCGGCGAAACCCGCCCAAGCCAGCAATGTGTTCGTAACTGATCGCGGCTTCTTGCAACGATTGGGGCAAGCTCTCGCGGTTGAACTGCGGATTACGCCGCGAGCGAGGCACGGTGCGCACGTCGACGACGAGCTCGATGTGGTGCGACAAAAGCAGGGAGATGAAATCCTGGACGGAGCGCGTGGAGTGGCCAATGGTAAATGCTGCTTGTCCAGGAGACACGCGCCTACTCCGGCAGGGTGTAGCGTGCACTGACCAGCTCTCGCATGAGATGGCGGCTCTGCAGCCATGTGAGATCCGCCCGCAGCTCGATACGTTCCGCCTGCTGGGCTAAGTACTCGTCCCTGATGGCCTTGCGGAACCAACGCGAGTAGTCACGGCGTCGCAGGTGAAACATCCATGTCTGTTCATCAAGACCCTCTGCGATCTGACAAAACATCCAGAGATTCTGGGCCCGCAGGTTGAGTCGTCCCTCCGGACCGCGAAAGTAGAAGCTGTGATAGCGCAGATTGCCCTCCGCGTACTTGCGGTGGTGGCGGATGCGCTCGGCGCGACAGGGCTGTGGTTCAACCGCGAAGGGTGGCTGCTCGTCTCTGACCAGCCACACCACCACCTTGCCTTGCTCGTACGACAGGCTCGGAGGCCAGGTGAGCGGTTGCGCGACGGCGCCGGCGAACTTCTTCATCGTGCGCTCGGGCTCCTCGCCGACGGCGAGAACAAGGTCGATCGGCGCCAATACGGCCGGTGCCACGTGATCAGGATGGACGGTCACAAGAATTGCTTCTCCGAGGTGACTCGGCAACACCGCCGACACGTGGCCCCAGGATTGCGGAAGCATGTGATGGGCTTCATCAAGAACGATCCAGTGGGGTCGTCCGGTCCGTGCACGCAGAGCCTGCAGACCCGCGATGAGCTGCGAAAAGAATGGTGGCCGGTCCTGCAGCGGCAGCCCGAGCAAGTTCACGGCCAGATTGGTCGCCGGATCTTCGAGGCTGGAAAGAACCTCGCCAACACTCGGTGCACGCTGCGAGTTGCCCAAACACACTACTCCTTGCAGTGTGCTGTAGTCACCCTCTGGATCAATGATGCAGACTTGGTATGCCTTGTCGATGAGCCTCTCGATCAACCCCGCCGTCAGGGTCGATTTGCCGCTTCCAGAAGGCCCAGCAATGAGAACGTTGCGGCCATACGGTGGAATTCGCACGGCCGTGCCGTCGCCACGCTTGCCAATGAGTAGCAGGTGCTGCTCGAGCCTGCCCTCCATGCGACGCAAATCGTTCGCGATGAGCTCATCGATCAGTTCTGCGACACCGGCACCGTTCTCGCCCCGAGTAACAAAAGCGGCCCTCTTCTTCAGAGATGGGACTGCGTTGGCCACGGCAACACCGCACTCACAGCAGTCGAGAAGCGAATGATCATTTTCTGCATCACCAATTGCTACGGCTTCATGCGGTGAGAGGCCGAGCTTGCGAAGCGCGAACTGCAATCCTGAGCCTTTGTTGACGCCCGGTGGCAACGCCATAATCGCGGCACGATTGAAGATGACCTGCAGCTCGAGACCCAGCTCGCGGATCACGTCCAGCATGACCGCACCGTGCGGCTCATGCGTGGCTACGATGACGCTGCCGATTTCGAGCGGCGCCACCCCGCGCTCCCGCAAACGCTCAGCAAACGATGCCGGCAGCGGCGAAGCGAGCGGGATCTCATCGTGTTGCTTGGGGTCATACAGGACCGCGCCATTCTCGGCTACGATCAGGTCGAACAGGTCGACGTTGGGGCAAACTCGCAAAAGGTCCGCTACACGTCGACCCGTTACGAGCACCGCGCGCCGTCCCGAGACGCGCAGCCGCTCGATCGCCGCTGCGGCACTGTCGGAAAGCCGATCATCGATCGCCGCCGTACCGTCATAGTCAACTGCCAGGGCTAGGTAGCGCATCTATGTCCGCTGAACCTCCGTCGCCCGACTATCGAAGGGCTGAAATGCAGATATACCGGTAGGATGGCGTCTTTCATCACATCACCTTCGATCTGTCGACACATTCACTCGCGACCGTAGTTGTACGCGCTATACCTGCTTCGTTCTATTGTAAATATTCGTTCGCATCGTTCGCTTCGACCAAACATTGCGGCGTCGGCTGACCTAGGCACCACGCTGCAGACGATCATGCTGCGCAGCCAGATTGATATAGGTGGATCGGCGTGAGACAGCAGCCGCGTACTCAAGCGGCGGCAACTGCCGCAACGTCTCATGCACCCGTAATGGTGTGCCGAGGTCGCTCCATCCGCACGGACGCACTCGCATTACCCGCAGTGCGGACTCTTGCCCCTCGAGAACATGCCGCGAAAAATCGACCTCTGGCAGGAGGGCGTACCTCTCCTTGAAGTTCAGTCCGCCAACCGTCTTGAATCCTTTGTGATCATGCGTACTGACCAGCGCTTGCATCTCCCTTAGAAGCGCGCCCCAACGCGGTCGAAATAGATCGACCAAGCGCTGAGCGGAAGCGACCATGATGAACATGTTCCACAGACCGCCACTCTCGATCAGCCACCATGCATGCGACGCGCTTGGCTTCTCGACAAATCGGCGCACGCAATGACTGCCCCATGGGCCTCGAGCCCCAGGCACGATGTAGCCCAACTCAGTATCGGCATTGTGCGGCTCCAGTCCGAGGAGCAGTGGCCCACTATCGCGCCGGAGCACCACCTGAAGCGCCGAGACTAGCGACTCCCGCAGTGTGCCCTCGTCATCGACGTGGTGATCCGACGGGAGCAGCGCGACGATGGCATTTGGATCGTTCTTCGCAATCTTCAACGTGGCGTACAGAATCCCGACTGCAGTCCCGCGGTTTCGCGGTTGCACGATCAGATTAGCTGTCGGGAGGCGCGTCAACGCCGCGTTTTCCGACCACCAGCGCTGGTGCTCAGCAGCGACAATCGTGCAGATGCGCTCGGTGTCGACCAGAGCAGCACCGCGATTTATCGCTTCCTCGATGAGCGAGCGCTCGCCCCTGAGCGAGCAGAATTGCTTTGGAACCGGCGTTCCACATGGCTCCGTCGTCAGAGCACGCAGCCGCTTTCCTTCGCCGCCGGCGAGAACAAGAGCCCAAAGACGTTTCGCAGAGATCACCGGTGACCCTCCACTGCCGGTTGGATCTTCGCCTCGCCGGCGATGTGTGCGCGGCCCGATGCATAGCCCAGGTTGCGGTTGGCGAAGTCCCAGTTGATCAGATGAGCGAGAAAGACCGCGATGTAATCCAGACGTCGGTGTTGATAGTCGAGGTAGTAAGCATGCTCCCAGACGTCGATGGTCAGCAGCGGTACCAAACCCGCAGTCAGCGGCGTTTCGGCATTCGGCGTCGCCACAATCCTCAAGCGCGAGTCGTCCAGGACCAGCCATGCCCAGCCGCTGCCGAACTGATCGCCCGCGACGGTTACAAACTGCTGGCAGAAAGCGGTGTGCCCGCCGAAGTTCTCCTCGATCATACCGGCGATCGCACCGCGCGCCGGACCGCCTCCTCCAGGGCACATGCTGTGCCAGAGTAACGCGTGATTCCAAGCCTGCGCAGCAACGTTGAAAAGCGTGCTGCCCGGAGTACTGGACCGCACAATCTCTTCGAGGCTGGCACCTTCCATGGCAGTTCGTTGCACGAGGGCACGAGTCTTCTCTACGTACGCAGCATGGTGGCGTCCGTGATGTGTAGCCAACGTGCGTCGCGAGACATGAGGCTCAAGGGCGTCTAGTGCATAGGGCAACGGCGGCAATGTCAGGCTCATGTGGATTCTCTGTGCTGCAGAAGATGATGCGCCGAGGCTATTGACCGACTACGCGTGTCGCAAGCGATAAAAAATGGAGCTGCGAATCGGCGTTGTCGATGGATCGCGTACCAGCGCAGGCTTCTCGTATCGGCAAATCCGATACGCACGACGAATATTCATCGCTTGTCTGGCGCAACGATGTCTTCTACCGTCTCTCACGTTCCACGGAGACATTCAGTGATTCGGAGGCATCATGAGCACTCACAGAATTTCCACGCGACACTCTCACTCTTCCACACACGGCAGCAATACACCTCTCGTCGCGCGCCAGCTTGCGCTCAACCCGCTGTGGATGGTCACCTTCGCTGCAGGCCTTCTCTTCGGCATGCTGGCAGTGTTACTGACCTCGGGTTGATGCGATGGCCGGCGCCGCTGACCCTCAGATTCGCATTCTTCCTCTCAGCTCTCGAAGCGAGGTCGCCGAGCGAACGCTGGAGTTCAGGTTCACAAGACCTCACTCGATGACGTTCAGGGCGGGGCAGTTCGTCGATTTGACGTTGCTCGATCCAGCGGAGACGGACGCCGAAGGGAACACGCGCGGCTTTTCCATCAACAGCGCTCCTGACGAACCTGAACTGATCTTCACAACGCGCCTGCGCGACACCGCCTTCAAACGCGTGCTGCGATCGATGCCACTTGGCACCGGAGTTCAGATCGACGGGCCGTTCGGCGACTTCACCCTGCACAGCAAAGCGAGCCGACCGGCTGTATTACTCGCCGGTGGCATCGGCATCACTCCGTTCAGGAGTTTCGTCAGGCGCGCGGCGCACGAAAAACTGGCGCATCGCATCCTGCTCTTCTACGCCAACCGGCGTCCTGAGGACGCGCCATTCCTGGATGAGTTGTCCGGATTCGAGCGGGAGAATCGTCGTTTCACTTTCGTCCCGACGATGACACGGATCCATGACTCGAGCGCACCATGGACCGGCGAGACCGGCCGGATCGACCCTGGAATGATCCTGAGACATACGAGGCGCTCGGCCGCTCACGCGAACGCCATTTACTACATCGCCGGTCCGCCACAAATGGTGGCGGGCTTGCATGCCATCGTGCGCAGTCTCGGCATCGATGAAGACGACATCCGGATCGAGGATTTCTCTGGCTACTGATGCGTCGCCATTTCCGCTACGTATGGTGGAAGTACGAAGGCCGCTTTATGCACCTCAGGCGTGTAGTAGCGAGTTGCAACGCCGCTACCCGCATATCTCTCCGCAATGGTCTGGAGGTCGACGCCGTCTGCCCTCAAGTCCTCACTTGCCCACCCGAATGCGAGCTGCCCCCCGAAGTAGCTCGGAGACGCGACAAGATAGCTATTCACGACAGGGAAAGCGTGCGCCAGATGCCGCATGGCTGATCTGAACACCTGCGCTTGTACGAACGGCACACCGGCCTGACATACCAGCACCCCACCCGGCCGCAATCGTCTCTTCACCGCAAGATAGAAATCTGCCGAAAACAGCGCTCGCGCGGGGCCAATGGGGTCGGTCGAGTCGACGAGCACGACATCGAAGGATTGCTGCGTATCCCTCACGAACGCCGCGCCGTCTGCGTAGTGAAGCTGGAAGCGCTTGTCCGAGAACACCGCGGCATTGATCTCCGGCAGATACTTTCGAGAGGCCTCGACAACATCTGGATCGAGCTCGACTTGCGTAACACTCTGCAGCGTCCTGTGCTTGATGACTTCCTCCGCCAGTCCGCAGTCTCCTCCGCCGACGATAAGAACATCGCGCGGGCTTCCATGCGTGAAGAGCGGCACATGCGCTAGCATCTCGTGATAGATGAATTCGTCCTGCGTGGTCGTCTGGACCACGCCGTCCAGCATCAGCACGCGACCGAAAGTCTCATTCTCGAGAATCACAACGTGCTGGTAGCCAGTCTTCAGCTCAGCGAGGATTCTCGATGCCTTGTACGATACCCGCACCGGCCGAATGACCGTCTCAGCACACCATTGAGGTTTGCTCACGAGGCACGACCTCGCAGAATTTGCTCCATAACCGCTCGCTGAGGCTTGAAAGCTTCGAGCAGTATCTCGATGCAACGCTCCGGCCTCGCTTGCCCGCACATGAAAATATCGAGGGCTGCGTACTCCGCCTCAGGCCAGGTGTGAATCGAGATGTGGCTTTCCGCAAGCACGGCAACGCCGCTGATTCCGTCGTTCGGCTCGAACCGGTGCAAATGTATATGCAGCAGTGTTGCTCCAGCTGCGTCCACACAGCGTCGCAACGTGGTCTCCACGACTTCCATGTCGGACACATGAGTCGCGCCGAATAGATCCAGAAGCAGGTGCACTCCTGCAGAGGGTACGCCTGATCGCGATGGCGGGAACTGCGGGGTGTACTTGTTTGTGGATGCCCCTTGATGCAGAAGCTCGACTTTGAAACTGGATGGATGCGCTGTGCTCCATGCGCGGGTGACGCCGACCGATGCAGTCATTTTGTGCAATACCTCCTGATCAATTGATCGCACGCAGATGGTGCTTACACCCACCCGGGGACTCCGAGACTCGGCTGCGACGTGGCGTTATCAGCACGTCCGTCGCTCCGCTTCTCGCGACCATGCCAGACATGCCGCGCCGGAACAGCTCGGAGACACCTGGCCAACGGTCCACTTCCACCACCACGACCTCTGGAGGTGCGCCAAGCAATGCTGCTGCCGCTTTTCGAACTGGCGCCCTCCAGATCCTGGGTCGCGAGCGAATTGGATAAACTGTTCGCACTGGTGCGCCGCCCCTCAGTACTTGCAGTCTGTCAAGGTCGTTCTCGAGAGCGAATGCTTGGCAGCACGACTCGGCGATTACACCGGCGCCTGAATACGCGCCTGGCTCACCTCGGTTGACGACAAGTGCTGGGCAACTGGCCTCGCTCGCCAAGCGTTCGGCCGTCGTTCCACGGATGCGATCGAACACACGTGCGCTGGCGGCTCCCAGTACGACCATGTCCGGACGCCAAGCACGCGCGACTTTGATGATGGTCTGCTGGGGATTGCCTACGCGAACCGTTACTGCCGGCGGTTGACTGAAGGCTGCTGCGTCCCGCAAGTGCCACTCTAGGGCACTGCGCGCAAGATCCGCCTTGCGACCGGCAATCCGCAACGGCAATTCGCCGTCAACTACGTGCAGTAGCAACAGCTGGGCATCCGTTACTTCAGAGAGCCAAAGTGCCTTTTGCAATGCCCGATCGGACCGGGCCCAAAGATCAGTCGCGCAGAGCAGCTTGAACCGAGCACTGCCCAGCATGGAGTCCGCGTGCACCTCGAACGCGCCAGGGTTTTGCTTCGAGACGAGGCTCAAGCTGTTCATGTCGCGCGCCGGCGCGCATGGAGAATCTGGTTTTCCATCTCGCACTCCCTCAGTCAGCCTCACTGCGCGCAAGTGAGCGGAACGGCTATGGGCCGTCTTTGTACCGGCTGAGGAAGATCTTATCCATTAGAATTATGTGGCCGAACACTTCGGTTTTAGCGAACCTGACATGCGTGCAGTCAGGCGAGCGAAAGGAATAAGTAAGCGACGAGCAGTGCCAGATGCACTCCGGCCTGCGGCAATGTAGCCCGTCTGGGCATTACCGAAAGCACCGTGACAAGAAAGGTCAGCACAAGCAGCACGATCTGCACGGGACCAAGCCCGAGCCTCACCGCATCGGCTACCAGATCGAAGCGATTGCGATGGTCGGGATAGTCAGCCCGATGCATGCCATCGCTGAACCGAATGCGAGGTTCAGACTCGTCTCGATGCGATTGTGATGCGCGGCGCGGACTGCTGCGACAGCAGCTGGCAGCAACACTAGTAACGCGATGGCGACGCCCACGATGGAGATCGGGAGTCCCGCCGCGATTGCGTAAGTCCGATTGTTGGCAAGGCCAACCTCGCGCTGCCGACTACAGAGAGCAGCGCCGCAAAGGCGAGCGACGCCGACGAAAACTGCGGCCCGGGTCCGCGTGCAATGAACGCCGGTAGTACCAGCGCCAGTGCACACAGTGTCGCGACAGCGGCAAGAGCCTCGCCAGCCGCGTCGGCATTGAAGGAAATCTTGAACGCACGACGTGCACCAAACGTGATGAACGACTACTTCTGCGTGGTGCACTGCTGCGAGCATCGACGCCGCGAGCATCAAGGTGATGAATACGACGAATCCACCTGCAAGTTCTCGGCCCCAGGCCAACGCCAGGACCACGACTGCAAGCATCGGGATGGCGTTGCAGCGCGCGCTCCGACAACATTCATTGCTGAGCGTTGTTTCATTTCGAAAGCATCGTACTGCTGGAGGAGCGACGCACCGAAAGGTAGAACAATGGAATGAAGAAAATGCCGAGCAGCGTCGCTGCGATCATTCCGCCCATGACACCTGTGCCCACCGCGATGCGGCTCGCGGCGCCTGCGCCGGTTGAGATTACCAACGGCACCATGCCGAAGATAAATGCGAGCGAGGTCATGATGATTGGCCGCAAGCGCAGCTTCACGGCGCTAAGCGTCGCATCTATCACACCCTTACCTTTGGCTTCTTCTTCGATCGCAAATTCCACGATGAGGATCGCGTTCTTTGCAGCGAGGCCGATGATCGCAATCAGGCCTACATTGAAATACACATCCGCCGGCAACCCGCGACTCATGGACAGCAGCACCGCCCCGAGCACGCCGAGCGGCACCACGAGCAGCACGGACAGGGGCACTGACCAGCTTTCGTAGAGTGCGGCCAATAGCAGGAAGACTACGACCAGCGACAGGCCCAACAGGCTTCCGACCTGCCCTGCTGCTTGCTTCTCCTCGTAGGAGATTCCGGTCCACTCGAAGCCAAATCCTTCCGGTAGTGCTTGCACGAGGCGCTCCATCTCTTCGATGGCTTCACCGGTGGAGTGGCCCGCAGCGGGAGAGCCGGAGATCGTCATAGCCGGATAGCCATTGTAGCGATCGAGTTGCGGGGACCCCGCCGTCCACTGCACCGTCGTAAACGCTCCAAACGGAACCATGTCGCCGGTAGCGCTGCGCACACGCAGCGCAAGCACATCGATGGGCGTCATGCGATATGGAGCTTCAGCCTGAAGCAGCACACGCAGGATGCGTCCCTGATAGGTGAAGTCGTTGGCGTAGGCGCTGCCGAAGGAGATCGCGAGCGTCGCGTCGACATCGCCGATAGACAGCCCGAGAGCTCGGGCCTTGATGCGATCGATCAGTACGTGAAGCTGCGGCGCATCCGCCTGGCCTTCAGAGCGCACTTGAGCGAGTGTACTGCTCTGACTCGCGGCGGCGAGTAGCTGATCCCGCGCGGCAAGGAGCGCCTCCTTTCCCTTGCCCGCACGGTCTTGCAGTTTGAGTGTGAAACCACTCGATACACCAAGACCGGAAATCGCGGGCGGATTGAGGGAGTAGACGAGCGCTTGCTTAACCTTCGTCATCGCAGCCATGGTCCTGTCGATGAACGTGGATGCGCTGTTCTCGTCCCCCCGACGCTCATCCCAAGGACGCAACGCGACGAACGCCATCGCGTTCGCCTGCCCCTGACCGAAGAAACTGAAGCCCTTCACGACGTTCACGCCCTGTACCTGAGGCTGTGCGGCATAGAAAGCTTTGACCTGCTCAACAGCTTCACTCGTGCGCTGCGTCGTCGCGCCAGGAGGTGCCTGGATCACAGTAAGGACCACGCCCTGGTCCTCGGTCGGCAGGAAGCTGCCGGGCAGTCTCAGGAACAACACCAGCGCACCGGCGATGAGCACGAGGTAGATTGCGAGAAAGCGCAACGGCCGAGCAAGAATGCCGCCGACGCCGGACTGATAGCGATCAGTGGTTCGCGCGAACCAACCGTTGAATCCGCCAAACACTCGTCCGATGACCCGTGACTTGCGCGCCGTTTGCACATCGGCTGGCGCGTGCTGCTTCAGCAGGGTCGCGCAGAGCGCCGGGGTCAGTGTCAGCGCGAGCACGGCGGAGAATGCGATCGAAAGCGCGAGCGTCACCGAGAACTGGCGATAAATTCCCCCTGTTGATCCGGGAAAAAAAGCCATGGGCACAAAGACCGCTACTAGCACGAGCGACATGCCCACGATGGCCGAGGTGATCTGCGACATCGCTTTCACCGTTGCATCATGCGGTGAAAGATGCTCCTCCTTCATGATGCGCTCGACGTTCTCCACCACGACGATGGCATCGTCTACAAGGATGCCGATGGCGAGCACCATGCCGAAGAGCGACAGCACGTTGATCGAGAAGCCGAACATCCACAGGCCAAGGCACGCACCCGCCAACGCGATCGGCACGACGATTGTGGGTATCACGGTAGAGCGCCAGTTCTGCAGGAACACGAACATCACGACGAACACGAGTGCGATGGCTTCGGCCAGCGTCTTGATGA
>Ga0111538_10011012_pt1 | contig 12013 bp, 9 predicted proteins | sample SoiMethybrSBSTD1_FD_79669 | JGI IMG/M metagenome (GOLD analysis project Ga0111538, IMG submission 79669) | Bulk soil microbial communities from a Populus tree surrounding site in Tennessee, USA - Soil MetaG P. TD hybrid SBSTD1 (version 2)... | ecosystem: Environmental > Terrestrial > Soil > Tree...
CCGAGCTCGCCCGCGCCGCGGCCGTCACGCGTCTTCTTCAGCGCCGCCGACGCATCGACGATGCCGGCGCCGTAGTGGTCGTCCACGCGCCCGCCCGCCTGGTCGCCCGACTTGGGCTTGCGCGCGGTGCCGAGCAGGATCTCCTCGACAGCGTCGGGTTTGCGGACGCCCGCGCCCATGATCAGCGCGGCGACGCCCGCCGTGTGCGGCGACGCCATCGACGTCCCCATGAACCACTGATAGTCCGCGCGACCGACCTGACCCTTGAGGATGGTGTGTTGCAGGACACCATCGGGCTTGCCGTCGCCGTCCTGGTCGACGCGGGTGTTCCCGCCCGGCGCGGCGACGTCGATCTCCTTGCCCCAGTTCGAATAGAAGGTCGTGCTCTCGTCGAACTGCGTGGCCGCCACCGCGACCACACCCGGGTAGCCGGCGGGGTAGCCGACACGGCCGCGCCCGTCGTTGCCCGCCGCCGCGACGATGACGACGCCCTTGTCGCGCGCGTATTTCACGGCGGCGCCCATGCTGCCCATTCGCGTCGGGCCCCCGAGGCTCATGTTGATGACGTGGGCGCCGTGGTCGGCCGCCCAGCGAATGCCCTGGGTGATTCCGGCGACCGAGCCGGAGCCGCCCGCGCTCAGCACCTTGATCGGCATGATGGTGGCGCCGTACGCGACGCCGGCGACGCCCACCTTGTTGTTGGTCGACTGCGCGATCGTGCCCGCGACGTGGGTGCCATGGCCATGGTCGTCTTCGGCGTTGTCGTTGTTGGCGATGAAGTTGTAGCCGGGCACGAACTTCGTCTCGGCGAGGTCCGCCACCTTGCTGACGCCCGTGTCGATGACCGCCACGATGACGCCCTTGCCGTTGCCCCGCTTCCACGCGTCGGGCATGCCCAGCTGGCGCATGTGCCACTGGTACTTGTAGCAGGCGTCATTGGGGAAGCTGCTGCCCGGGGCGCCCGCCCCGCACTCGGCCTCCATGCCTCCGCCGTCGAGCGGAGCGGCGAGCTCCTGGGCGTCCTCGCCCGGGGGAATCGCTGCGAAAGATTCGTAGTCGGCGTTCTCGACGCTGGGATCGTGGGAGAGCCTGGCCAGCGCCGCCGCGGCCTCGGCCGCGCTCGAGAACTCGACGCGGTACATGCGATCCGTCCGCGAGTAGTCGCTGATCGGGATCTCGGTCAAGCCGTTGTTCGCCAGCGTTTCCGCCGAGACGTCGTCGCGGAAATCGACGATCAGGCGGGTTGAGTCCGCCCCGGCCGCAACGGCCAACGCCGCGTCGGCGGGGGCCAAAGTCTTGTCGGTCGGCATCCGGGACGGGCCCCCGTGCCACAACAGGGCAGCCGCGACCAGCGTGACCCCGAACCCCAGCCACGGAACCAGCCTGGATTTGGACATCATAGCGACATTATACGGCTGGCTTTGCGATTGTGCCCCGGGTGTCCCCCCCGGCCCGCGAGATTTCTCCAAGGCCGTGATACAGTGGCGCGACCCGTCGCCAAGACCGCCCAGCGCTTGCGAAATTCCTCCGCCACGCCGCCTTCCATGCCCCGCTCGAAAGCGACCCGTCTGCTCGTTTGCCTGACAGCGCTGGCGCTGGTGGCGCTGGCGACCTCAACCACGGCGCGCGCCGAGGCCGAGGACTCGGCGGCTGTCGAGAAGGTCACCAAGCTCAACAAGAAAGCGGTCGACGAGTACCAGAACCTGAACTTCGAAGAGTCGCGCAAGCTGCTCAAGAACGCGATCGAGATCTGCAGCCAGTCGGGCCTCGAGAACCACCCGGTCACCGCGCGCACCTATGTCCACCTCGGCATCGTGACGTTCACGGGCTTCAAGCAGAAGGACGAGGCGATCAAGCAGTTCCGCAAGGCGCTCGAGATCCAGGCGGACATCAAGCTGGACAAGATCCTGGCCACTCCGGAGGTGCAGGAGGTCTACGACGAGGCGGTCACCCAGCAGAAGGAAGCCGCGGCCACACCGAAGAAGCCGGACCTGAAGCCGGGCGAAGGTATCGACCACGAGCCGGTCAGGGAATCGCGGCAGGGGAACCCGATCCCCATCAAGGTGAACGTCGATCCCAGCCTGGGCGCGAAGAAGGTCGTGTTGTCGTTCAGCGCCGACGGCGCCGACGATTTCGCCGAGCGCGAGATGAAGGAGGACCCGGCCGTCAGCGGCGGCTACACCGCCGAGATCCCGGCCTCCGCCACGATGGGCGGCGTGGTCGACTACTTCATCGAGGCGCTGGGCGACGGCGAAACGCCGGTCGCGGCGAAGGGCTCCGCCAACAAGACGCTCAAGATCTCGATGCTGAACGCGAACGGGCAACCGCTGGTCCCGGTCGTGAAGAAGAAGACGGTGAAGAAGCCCGTCGAGGCGGACGAATCGCCGAGTCTGTTCTTCGGCCTGGCAGTGGGCGGCGGCGCCGGGTGGACGACAGGCAAGGGTGAGGTGAACGCAACGAACAACGTGGTCAGCCCGGCCGGCTTCGAGCTGTCTCGGCTGCTCCACCTCACGCCCGAGGTCGGCTACTACGTCACCCCCGAGCTGCTGCTGTCGGTGCAGCTGCGCTTTCAGCTGATCAGCGGCGTCACCGACTACCACTCGGACCTGGCGAACCCCAACGACCGGGGCTGTGGGCCCGACAACATCTGCCCCGGCGGGAGCTACGCCTTCGCCGGGTTCGCGCGCGCGACCTACTTCTTCGGCGATGGGGATCTGCGGCCCTACTTCGCGGGCAACCTGGGGGTCGGCACCATCCGCCACGTGGCCACGTTCGAGTCGCAGCCGTTCTGCGGCCCGCAGCGCGACCAGACCTGCGTCGACACGGTTCCGTCGGGGCCGGTGTTCGCGGGCGTGGGCGCGGGCATCATGTACAACGTGAGTCCGACGTTCGCCCTGACGTTCGGCACGAACGCGCTGCTCGGGTTCGGGAAGTTCACGTTCCACGTCGACTTGAATGCCGGCGTCGCGCTCGAGTTCTAGTCGCGGTCGCGCGAGGCGCGGAGCGGCGCGACTAGGTCTTTTCGGGTTCCCAGAGCGGCTCGGCCTCGCCGTATAGGCGCGCGGCGTGGCGGCTCATGACGAACAGCGCGTCCGACAGCCGGTTGACGTAGGCGAGTGAATGTTCGCCGATCGGCTCGGCGTCGCGGAGACGGACGACATGGCGCTCGGCGCGCCGGCAGACGGTGCGCGCGAGGTGAAGGTACGCGCCGACAATGCCACCACCTGGCAGCACGAAGCTGCGCAGCTCCGGCAGCGCCTCGTTCCAGCCGTCGATCTCGTGTTCCAGCGCGGTCACGTGGCGCGCCTCGATCACCGGCTGCTTCGGGTGGCGATCGGCGGGCAGTGTCGCGAGGTCGCTGCCCAGGTTGAAGAGCTCGTTCTGAACGCGGGTCAGCACGGCGGCCAGCGCGTCGGCTCCGGCGGGCGCGTCGGGCGCCAGGAGCGCCGTACGCGCGATGCCGATACAGGCGGAGAGCTCGTCGACGGTCCCGTACGCCTCTATGCGCAGGGCGTCCTTACGGACCTTCTGCCCGCCGACGAGCCGCGTATCGCCGCCGTCGCCGGCCTTGGTGTAAATGCGGTTCAGCCGCACCATCGCCGCCCACCCTACCAGATTCGAAGAGACCCTCTCCCCGCCGCAGTGAAAGGCAGGGAGAGGAGGAGAAAGGTTCTTACAGAGCGTCCTTGGCGGCCTTGACCGGGCGGGCCTTGAGCACCTTGCGGGCCGGCTTCGCCTTGAAGGTCATCGGCTCCTTGGTGAACGGGTTGATCCCCTGGCGCTCCTTGGTGGCGGGCTTCTTGATGACGACGAACTTCGCGAACCCGGGCAGCACGAAGAGCCCGTTCTTCTTCAGCTCCTTGTAGCCGGTGGTGGCCAGCGACTCGAGGACGCGCGCGACGTCCTTGCGCGCAAGCTTGTCCTTGTGGGCGTCAGCGATTGCCTGGATGATCTGCGACTTCGTCAGAACCTTCGCCATTTTCGATCTCCTTTGTTCCTGTCTTCGATGCGGCGGCAAACGTGCGACCGCGAATTCGGGTGCAGACTCTAAAGACAAAGATCGTCGCGCGAAACAAAAAACAGCATAAAAAGCCGGTAAAAATGCCGCACAGGCCCGTGGTCAGTTTCCCCTTGCCTCATGTGCGCGATTCACATACGAGGGAATCGAGCATGGTGGTGGCACCGTTCCTGAAGTGGGCGGGCGGCAAACGCCAGCTGCTGGCGCACATCGAGGCGCTCGTACCCGAGCGTATCGACACCTACTTCGAGCCGTTTCTGGGCGGGGCCGCCGTGTTCTTTCGGCTGGCGGCCCGTGGCCGCTTTCGCCGTGCCGTGCTCGCCGACGCCAACCCGGAGTTGGTCAACTGCTATCAGGCGGTTCGCGACGACGTCGACGGCGTGGTCGCCGAGCTGCGCAAGCACCGCAACGATCGCGTGCTGTATTACCGTGTGCGCCGCCGCGATCCGGCCAAGCTGTCGCCGACGGCGCGCGCGGCGCGCCTCATCTACCTGAATCGCTGCGGCTACAACGGCCTCTACCGGGTGAACAGCAGCGGCCAGTTCAACGTGCCGTTCGGCAGCTACAGCCGGCCCGTGATCTGCGACGAACCGAAGCTGCGGGCCGCTGCCGCCGCGCTGCGAAAAGTGAAGATCGAATGTGAAGACTTCGCGCACACCCTGCGGAACGTCGGCCGCGGCGACTTCGTCTACCTCGATCCTCCCTACGTGCCGCTGTCGGCGACGTCGTCGTTCACGGCCTACGCCGCGCGCGACTTCGGCGCGTCGGATCAGGAGCGTCTGGCGACCGTGCTGCGCGCGCTGGGTACGCGCAAGGTGCCTGCACTGCTGTCGAACTCGGACTGCGCGACGACGCGCGAGCTGTACCGTGGGTTCGAGCGCATCGATCGCGTTCCGGCCCGGCGCGCCATCAACTCCGTCGGCCACGGTCGAGGTCCCGTCGACGAGCTGCTGGTGCGCAGCTTCGATTACCCGGTTGCGACGGTTGCGACGGTGATGGCCGTGACTACGTTGAAAGGTGGGAACGGGGCCGGTGGACCGCGGCGGGCGGGCCGGTCGATGGGGTAACCCGTGCGAAAGCACGGGGGCAGAGGCCGAGGGCGCCAAGACGCTCCCGGCCTCTCGCTTTATTACCCTCAGAACCCTGGGAGGGTAAGAAGCGCGACCTCCCGGCATCGCAGCTTGCGCTGCGATGTCCCGCTCGGTACCGAACCTCCCGCGATGAGCTCCGCGCGGCGAAGCCGCGCTGCGCTCCACGCGCATCGCGCCGTGTTATCGTCTCCGCCGATGTCGGGCCGGCGCCCCAGGTTGCTCGCCGTCGTCGCCATGATCGGCGCCGTCGCGGCGATCGCGGTCGGAGCGGCCGGATGCGGCCGCAAGCCGGCGGCGCGGACCCTGGGTGGGGTCACGATCGAGGAGCTGAAGGTCGGGAGCGGCGCGACCGCGACGTCCGGAAAGGTTGTGTCGGCGCACTACGCGGGCCGGTTCCCGGACGGGACCAAGTTCGACAGCTCGTACGACGCCGGCGCGCCGATCGACTTCCTGCTGGGCTCCGGCAAGGTGATCAAGGGCTGGGACATCGGCATCGAGGGGATGCGCGTGGGCGGCAAGCGCAAGCTCACCATTCCGCCGGAGCTCGCCTATGGCGCCCGCGGCGGCGGCCCGATCCCGCCCAACGCGACCCTGGTGTTCGACGTCGAGCTGGTCGCCGTCAAATAGCCGTCACGTAACCGCCGGTAGACGCGCAGCATCCCATCTGGGCGCTTTGACTAGCCGCTCCCGCGCGTAGCGCGGGATTGCGGCTACTATCAAGAAAAGTAGTCGCACGCCGCGCCTTCGGCGCGGAGCGACTAGCAAAAGAGCGAAAGTTCATTAAACTACCGCGCCTTTCCACCTGAAGGACGACAAGCAGCCATGGCCTCCATCGCACTCGAAAAAGTTCGCAACATCGGCATCTCCGCGCACATCGACTCGGGCAAGACGACCCTGTCGGAGCGCATCCTCTTCTACACCGGCAAGATTCACCGGATCGAGGAGGTCCGCGGCAAGTCCGGCGTGGGCGCCAAGATGGACTCGATGGATCTCGAACGCGAGAAGGGCATCACCATCCAGTCGGCGGCGACCTACTGCGAATGGAACGGCCACGTCATCAACCTGATCGACACGCCCGGCCACGTCGACTTCACCATCGAGGTGGAGCGCGCGCTGCGCGTGCTCGACGGCGCCGTGCTGGTGCTGTGCGGCACCTCGGGCGTGCAGTCGCAGTCGTACACCGTCGATCGCCAGATGCGGCGCTACAACGTCCCGCGGCTCGCGTTCATCAACAAGCTGGATCGCGCGGGCGCCGACCCGGCGCGCGTCACCAACCAGCTCAAGGAGAAGCTGCGCCACAACACCATCACCATCCAGCTGCCGATCGGTGAGGAGGCGAACTTCGAGGGGATCATCGATCTCATCAAGCAGAAGGCCTATTACTTCGACGGCGACAACGGTGAGGACATCCGCGAGGAGGAGATCCCGGCTGACCGGCTCGAGGAGGTCAAGACCGCGCGCCACGACATGATCGCGTCGATCGCCGATCACGACGACGCCATCGCCGACAAGTTCCTGGCCGAACAGGAGCCGACCATCGAAGAGCTCCATGCCGCGATTCGTCGCGTGACCATCTCGCTCAAGATGACGCCGGTGTTCATCGGCTCGGCTTACAAGAACAAGGGCGTCCAGCTGATGCTCGACGGCGTGAACATGTACCTCCCGAATCCGAAGGAGGTCACCAACGTCGCGCTGGATCAGGACAAGAAGGAGGAGAAGGTCATCCTCGAGTCCGATCCGAAGAAGCCGTTCGTGGGCCTCGCGTTCAAGCTCGAGGACGGGCGCTACGGGCAGCTGACGTACATGCGCATCTACCAGGGGTCGCTCGCGAAGGGCGACTTCATCGTCAACAACTCCAACAACCGCAAGCGCGTCAAGGTCCCGCGTCTCGTGCGCATGCACTCGAACGAGATGAACGACATCGAGACCACGACCGCGGGCGACATCGTCGCGCTGTTCGGCGTCGAGTGCTCGTCGGGCGACACGTTCACCGACGAGTCCATCAACTACACGATGACCTCGATGCACGTGCCCGAGGCCGTCATCTCGCTGGCCGTTGCCCCCAAGGACAAGACCAACGCGGCCCAGTTTTCGAAGGCCCTGAACCGCTTCACCAAGGAGGATCCGACCTTCCGCGTCCACCGCGACGAGGAGTCGGCGCAGACCATCATCAGGGGCATGGGCGAGCTGCACCTCGAGATCTACATCGAGCGCATGAAGCGCGAATACGCCTGCGAGGTGATCGCGGGAAAGCCGCAGGTCGCGTACCGCGAGGCGATCGGACTGCACTCGGAGTTCAGCTACACGCACAAGAAGCAGACCGGCGGCTCCGGCCAATACGGCAAGGTGGCGGGCTACATCGAGCCGCTGCCCGCCGAGCACCCGACCGGCTACGAGTTCGAGGACGACATCACGGGCGGGGCGATTCCGCGCGAGTTCATCCCGGCTTGCGACAAGGGCTTCCGCGAGGCGATGAAGAAGGGGCCGCTCATCGGTTTCCAGATCGTCGGCGTGAAGTGCGTGATCAACGACGGTGCTTCGCACCCGGTCGACTCGTCGGAAATCGCGTTCCGCACCGCGGCGCTCATGGGCTTCCGCGAGGCGTACATGGCGGCGAAGCCGACCATCCTCGAGCCGATCATGCGCGTCGAGGTGCAGTTCCCCGAGGAGTTCCAGGGCGCGGTCATGGGCCAGCTGAACCAGCGACGCGGCACCATCATCTCGTCGGAGAAGCAGGAAGGCTTCGTGCAGGCGATGGCCGAGGTGCCGCTGAACGACATGTTCGGCTACTCGACCGATCTGCGCAGCGCCACCCAGGGCAAGGGCGAGTTCACGATGGAGTTCCAGAAGTACGCCGAGGTCCCGAAGCAGGCGCGCGAAGTGATGATCGCCGAGTACAAGGCCAAGAAAGAAAGGTAGCCGCGCGCCGCCTCTGGGCGGCTTGCCCTCACGCCGCCACGCCGCCACGCCGCCACGCCGCGCAAGCGGGAGAGGAGGTTAGGACGGCGCGGGGTCTGGGTCGGGCGGCTTGATCGGGTTCTGATCGTCGGCGGCCTTCAGGTAGAAGCGCGAGATGTCGGTCTCGTCGAGCAAACCGACGACGTTTCCCTCCCCGTCCGTCACCTGGATCTCGTGCAGCTTGTTGTTCAGCAGCGTCTCGGCGGCGGTGCGCAGGTCGGCGTCGGAACGGACGCTGAGCTTGGGGGCGGCAATCGGCACCCCGCTGACCGAGACCAGGCGCATCACCGAACCCACCCGGGTCGTGCGCAGGATGTCGAGCGTCTTGTGCTGGTGGGCGGGTGAGTCGCGCTGCGTGGCCAGCTGCGCCCGGTACAGCGAGCGGCGGCGCAGCACGACGAACGCGATCCCCTCGGCGAGCATGAGTGGGACCAGCAGGTCGTAGCTGCCTGCCAGCTCGCACACCAGGACCAGCGAGGACAGCGGCACGTGCGCGATGCCGCCGTAGAAAGTGCCCATCGCGACCAGCGCGAAGGCGCCGGGTTGGATGTGGGGATCGTTGAGCAGCATCTGCGCCGCGCGCCCAAACGCCCCCCCGAACAGCCCGCCGATCACGAGCGACGGGGCGAAATCGCCGGCGCTGCCGCCCGAACCGATGGTCAGCGACGACGCGATGATCTTGGCCAGGCACAGGCCGGCGAGCAGGCCGACGCCCGCCCACCCGATCGGCAGCCAGTCGGATCCGCTGATCGCCAGCTGGACGGCGCCGTAGCCGCCGCCCAGCAGGCCCAGGCCCTGACCCGGCTGCGCCACGCGCCAGCCGACGAACAGGATGATCGGCACGCAGAAGACGCCCAGCGCCAGCCCGCCCAGCCCGGGGCGCGCCCAGCGCGGGATCGCCAGCGACGCGGTCACGCGCTGGACGGTGCGCAGCGACGACAGGAACATCACCGCCAGCGCCGACACCATCAGGGCCAGCAGCGCGTACAGCGGCAGGTGCTTGATGATGAACGGGAAGTGCCCGGGGTTCGAGAACATGGTCGCTTCGCCGAAGATCGTGATGACGACCGAATACGCGACGACGCTGGCGAGGACCGCGGGGATCAGCGCATCGGATTCGAAGTCGTCGCGGTACAGGACCTCGACGGCGAGCAGCGCCGCGCCCAGCGGCGTGCGGAACACGGCGGAGATGCCGGCCGCGACGCCCGACACCATCAGGATCCGGCGCTCGCGCGCGTCGACGCGCAGCAGCCAGCCGCAGGTCGAGCCCAGCGCGCCGCCGATCTGCATGGTCGGCCCCTCGCGGCCGCCCGAGCCGCCCGTCCCGAGCGTGAAGATCGACGCCAGCGCCTTTACCCACGACACCCGCCGGCGCACCACCCCGTCCTGGCGATGAAACGCGTTGATCATCGCGTCGCCGCCGCCGCCCCGCGTTTCGGGCGCCAGCTCCGAGATGATGCCGCTCGCCAGCGCGCCGATCGCCGGCACCAGCAACAGCAGCCAGGGCCGGAAGTGGTGGACGCCGGACAGCTCGGGCAGGAACGTCTCGCCGTGCGCGCGCAGCGGGCGGTAGCCGCCCAGGTCTTCCAGGATCAGCCGCTGCACCACCTCCAGCGCGGCGAAGAACGCCGCGCCCATCAGCCCCGCCGCCACACCGACGATCGCGGCGTGGAACAGCATTCGTCCGACGATCCTCAGGTCGGCGGGGGCAGCCTCCTTCAAAATCGTCGTCAACAGCTCGCGACCGACGACGCGTTTCATGGCTGATGTAAGAGCCGCATTATGCCGGGGTCATCTGTGCAAAGCGCGAAAATCGCGTCGTGTTGACTGGGCGGGATGCGTTTGTGAAGCTGACGGGCGATGCCGCGCGTCGTGCGAACCTTCGAGGCTCCCGACCAGATCCAGGAGAAGGCCGGCGTCACCCTGGCGGTTCTGGAAGTCGGCGGCATCACGGTGGCGCGGATCGTCCACCCGCCCGGCTGGCGCTGGTCCAAGGACGTCCGGCCGCTGGTCGGCACGGAGCGTTGCCAGACCCGGCACCTGGGGATGGCGTTGTCGGGACTGATGGTCGTCGAGTTTGCGGATGGCTCGACGCAGGAGATCGCCGCCGGCGACCTGTTCGATGTGCCGCCCGGCCACGACGCCTGGGTCGAGGGCGACGTGCCGGCGGTGAGCATGGAGTGGAGCGGGGTGCACGACTGGCTGCGGTCGCGGGAGTCCGAGCGCGTGCTCGCCACGCTGCTGTTCACCGACATCGTGGATTCGACGCCGCTCGCGAGCCGCCTCGGGGACCGGGGCTGGCACGCGCTGCTGGCGGCGCACGACGAGATCGTACGGCGGATCGTGACCGACGCGCACGGACGCGAGGTGAAACACACGGGGGACGGCTTCCTGGCGATGTTCGAGGGACCCGGGCGGGCGCTGGGCGCGGCCGGGCGGATCCGGGAGGGGGTGCGGGCGCTGAACATCCAGGTGCGCCAGGGCGTGCACGTGGGCGAGGTCGAAGTGGGGGCCCACGATGTCGGGGGCCTGGCGGTGCACGAGGCGGCCCGCGTCATGGCGGCCGCGGCGCCGGGCGAAGTCATGGTGTCGGACATCGCCCGGACGCTCGCCGCCGCCTCGGGATTCGATCTGGAGCCACGCGGCACGCGGGAGCTGAAGGGCCTCGACGGGCCGCGCGCGTTGTATGCGTTGCGTGACCCGGGCACCCGCCCGTAGCCGCCGCACAGCGAGCGTCTTCTAGTAGAGTGAGGGCCGGCGATGGCGCTTCTGGTTGAGCAACTGCAGTGGTCGGATCCGCTCACGCCCGAGACCCACGATCCGGCGTGGGAAGACGAGGTGCGCGGAATCACCGGGGGCTTCGTGCCGAGCTCGATCACGCGGGTCGCCTCCAGCCGGTGGGTCCGGCGCGCCTATCTCGATTGCGTCCGCATGCCGATAGCGACGCTGGCCCGTTCGGAGCAGGAGCTGGCGGGGCTGGTGACCTCGCAGGAGAACGCCTGCCGCTACTGCTACGGCTCGGCCCGCGTGCGGATGAAGATGATCGGGTTTTCGGACGAGATGATCGACCGCATCGAGCGCAACGTGCAGCTCGTCGAGGCCGAGCCGCGCGAGCGGGAGCTGGTGCATTTCTGTCGCAACCTCGCGCGGTCCAAGCCGCGCCCGAGCCGGGAGGCGCGGGAGAGGATGCGCGAGGTCGGCTTCAGCGCACCTCAGACCGCGGAGCTGGCGTTGATGGTCGCGGTGGTCGGCTTCTGTAACCGCGTCTCGACGTTGCTGGCGGTGCCGCCCGAGGTCGAGATGGAGGCTGGCAGCAAGGGCATCAAGGGGATGTGGCACAAGCTGTCGGCCTGGCTCCCGGCCAAGAAGCCGATGTCCATACCCCCGCCCGACTACCCGCCGCCGACCTTCACGGGCCCCTTCGGGAGCGTCGTCCGCCTGCTGGAGGGGTTGCCGGCGGCCGCCACGTTCGAAGTGATCTTGAACAGCGCGTTCTCGTCCGAGGTGCTGCCGCGGCGCACGCTGAACCTGATATTCGCGGTCATCGCCCACACGCTCCAGTGCCAGCTCTGCGAGACCGATGCCGCCAACCTCCTGGAAATCGACGGGTTCTCTCGGCGCGAGCTCGCCGAGGTGCTCGAAACCCTCGCATCGCCGCGCCTCACCGACGCCGAGGCGCTGCTGATCCCGTGGGCACGCGATACGGTGTGGATGCCGGAGCAGCCGGCGCGCATCCAGGAGCGCACCCGTCCCCTGTTGGACGCCCTCGGGCCCACGGTGCTGGTCGAAGCCGTGGGGGCCGCGGCGCTCGCCAACAGCTGCGTGCGGCTGACGATGCTCCAGGTATGACGGTTGCGCTCGCCATCGCGCTCGGCGGCGTGATCACGGCGCTCACCGCGCTGGGGCTCCACGCGCGCCGGCTGCGGGCGGAGGTGGGGCGCCACCG
>Ga0111538_10011013_pt1 | contig 12012 bp, 10 predicted proteins | sample SoiMethybrSBSTD1_FD_79669 | JGI IMG/M metagenome (GOLD analysis project Ga0111538, IMG submission 79669) | Bulk soil microbial communities from a Populus tree surrounding site in Tennessee, USA - Soil MetaG P. TD hybrid SBSTD1 (version 2)... | ecosystem: Environmental > Terrestrial > Soil >...
ATCGGCTCAGCTAAGGAACGGGCGGCGACCCTCCTGCAGCAAAAGCTCAAGGCGGAAAAAGCGGGTTTGCAAGCCAACGATTCCGCCATCCGGCAGCTCGAAGAAACATTTAGAGAAAAGATCGAGGGGCTGGAAACCGAGTTAGCAGAAAAGCAAGCGACTCTGGGTCAGCGTGACGCAGCTGTTACGGCGCTCAAATCGGAGTTAGCCGAACTCAATCGGAAGGTTGTGGATATTACCACTGCGCGCCAACATGCCGAAAGTCTTTTTGAGGAAGCGCTCAAGGAGCGTGATGGTCTGGTCGAGTCCAAAGAATCTGCACTCAAGCGACTCGAGCACGAGCTCAATCGGCAGATCGGAGACATGCAGGCTGGATTACGCGAGAAGGAGCAGGCGCTGAGTCAACGCGAGGCAGAATTGGGCGCCCTCAAAAATCAGCTCGCACAGGTTGTCTCTGCTCGGGAGCAGGCGACCCGTGCATTTCGTGATGAGCTCCAGGTCAAAACCGAATTGCTCGATGAGAGAGCCGCCACCATTCGCGCCTTGGAGGAGCGGTTCAGCACAAGAATTCATACGCTCGAACTCGAAATTGGCGAAAAACAAGAACTGCTTGAGTCGCGTGATGGCGAGCTTAAGGCGGCGTTGACGAAGCTCAATGCGATTTCCGGAGACCTGACCGAACTCGGCGAGACCAAGGAACAAGCTCTCCGATCGCTCCAGGATGAAATAGAACAGAAGACAGACGCACTAGCCGCAGCGCAATCGGCGATGAGTGCTTTGGAAAAACGGTTAAATGCCAGGGCCGGGGTGCTCGAGACTCAATTGACCGAAAAACAGGAACTGCTAAGCGCGCGTGACTCCGAGCTCGACGCGCTGATGATAAAGGTTACCGACCTCACGGAAAAGCTCGCTGAGGTCGAAGCCGAACGGGAGAGATCGGATCGCCTGCTCCAGGAACAGCTTCGGGAGCAAACCACTTTGTTGGAGTCGCGAGCTAGCTCCATCGGTGAGCTTGAAAACCAGTTGCGCAGCAGAGTTGAGACGCTGGAACGTCAAGTCGCCGAAAAGCACAGGCTTTTGGAGGCAAGCGGCACCGAATTGGGTGAATTGCAGGCGCAGCTAAACGCGCTCAACGAGCGATTGGACGAAAGCGAAGCGGCGAAAGTGTCCCTTGAAAATCTCTTGGACGAAGAACGACGCAAATCTGACCGGGCGCTTGCGGTCGTGGAACAAGAAGAGCCAAGCGACGAGAGACTCAACGGCGATGCCGACGGGCTTGAGAATCTCTTGAATGAGCGCGAACAGTTGTTGCAAGCGCGTGACAAATTGATTCAAAATCTAATGACCGAGCTCAAAGACAAGAAAACTCAGCTGGCTAGACAAGAAATCGAAGTGTGGCAGAAAATCGAACGCCGCGAAGCTTGGAAACATCGACTGTCAAAGTTTGGTATTCGCCTCAAGGACTGAACAAGAATCCCGCTGCTTATCTTAGCGGTCGACCCATACCCCGTGTAAGAGTGCCTCGGTTTACTGTGTGGCGCGTTTGTGTCAGACACGCGGCTCAACTATTTCTGGACATAGCTCGCAGGCATCGGGACGCGCAAAATATTGACGCCTTCCGTGTCCTCGATGTAACGAATAAACCGGTATTTATTTTCCAGCTCATCATATTTGAGCGGTGGTGCTTCAGCGCGACCCGCTTCGATGCGCGCCCAGATGAAATGCGGTCCATTCTGATGCAAGGCATGGTTGACGGCCGCCTTGAGTTCGTCGACAGTTTCGGCAGGAACTGAGCTTTTGATGCCGGCGTCGCGGGCAATGGCAGCAAAGTCGATTCTGCCGGCGGTCGCTACGGTAGGCTCGCCGCCGGAGGATTCGTATTGCTGGTTGTCCCAGCAAATATGGATCAGATTTTTCGGCTGGTGTAATCCAACCGTGGCAAGCGAGCCGAGATTCATCCATAGAGCGCCGTCGCCATCGAAGACGAAAACTTTGCGCTTGGGCAGCGCGAGCGCAACACCGAGCCCGATCGAGGAGCAGAGGCCGAGAGTCTTGACCTGGATATTGCCGTCGCTCGGGTGCACCGCATTCCATTCGGCGGTGGCGCCGCCGGCGGTCGTGATAAACATTTCGTCCTTTACGAACGGCGCGATCGCCTGAAGACATTCAAATCGTTTCATGTGCGACCCTACAGCACCGCTCGGGTAAGCAGCAAAGCAACCGGCCTTTTCGAGCTGTTGGCGAGCGTAACGGCGCCCGCGATGTCTTGTTTCACCTTCATAGCATCGCGCATGACGACGTATTTGATTCCCAACCCCTGCAGTACGGGCTCGGTGACGAGCCCCACCATATGGAAAGCATTGTCGCCGATATCTCCCGCATAATAGATGAGCAGCAAAATCGGCATACCGAATTGCAATGCGGTCGTGGTGAGCGCGTTGCAACTGTTCAGCAAACCGCCGTTCTGCATTAACATCGCGGTTTTTTTGCCGCCCAGATGCGCACCGGAGCACACGCCGATTCCTTCCTCCTCGCGTCCAACCGGAACATGGGTGATCGCCTTGTCCTCGTAGAGCAGGTTGATCAGTTGCAACATATTGATATCAGGCACGCTAGCAATGAGATCAATGCCCGCCTCTTTCAAACCCGCTAGAATCTGCTGCGCGCCTGCAACGGTTCCCATGGAAATTCCCGCAACCGAGTGTGAGATCGCTATCGCGACCTTGCCTCACCCTACCTCGTGGCTTTTCTCTTCTAAGAAATAACCGCCATCGCTGTCAAGCGAACATGCATATTTGACACTCAATGGGCGATTCTGTTAGCAGAGAAGCGATTCAAATACCGGAGGTGTGGCTGTGATTGTCTCTCTCTTCATCTGGCGGCTTTCGATAAAGCAGAGCGCTAGGATCGCTCTAGGCTCAGTGATCATTTTATGCTCCATCAATGCAATTATTGCCTCGGCTGCAGACTATCCGACCAAAACCATTCAGATTATCAATCCGTTTCCACCCGGCGCGGTGACGGATATTGTTGCGCGGATTGTCGCCCCCAAACTGTCTACGACCCTGGGCCAGCAGGTGATCATCGTCAATAAATCCGGCGGCGGTGGCGCCGTAGGAATTCAAGCGGCGAGAGACGCCACGCCCGATGGTTATACGATTCTCGTCACGCCGCCGCCAATCCTACTGATTCCGCTGGTGAACAAGAATTCAGGTTTCACAATGAAGGACTTCACACCGCTGGTATTGGCGACCAGCAGCCCTAACACCACGGTGGTCAAGGCCGACGCGTCATGGAAGACCTTTGAAGATTTTATCGCCGAGGCGAAAAAAAATCCGGGCGCGCTGACTTACGGCTCCGCCGGTCCCGGCACAACGCCGCACTTTATCGGCGAATTGGTAAAGCTAAAGACGAAGATCGATTTGACGCATGTTCCGCTTGGCTCGGAATCCGCTGCGGCAACGGCTGTGCTCGGCGGACATGTGAACATCGCTTTTCTTACGCTCGGGACAACACGAAGCCATATCGAAGCGGAAACCATGCGCGCTCTTGCCGTCGCTTCGAATCGCCGGCTTAAAGATTTCCCCAATGTGCCGACCACGGTAGAGAAAGGATTTCCCGAGTTAAACTTGAAAATCTGGGTGGGCTTCTTTGCGTCGGCGCAGACCTCCGGCGCGATCGTCAAGCGACTCGCTGCCGCGCTTGGCGACACGCTAAAGGATGCCGAGGTTATTGGTCAAATCGAAAAGGCCCAGGCGCTCGTTGAGAATTTTGGCCCGCAGGACGCCGCGAAATTTTACCTTGAAGAAGAGCACAAATGGTCGGAGGTCGTCAGAGCCGCAAAAATCGGCGGTTGAGATTCGCGAAGCCAGCTCTGATTCGATGAAGCGCTCCCAGCTCGCTGTCTCGCTTGTTCTCTTTGGATGGGCAGCGTTTCTTTTAATACAAAGCCGGCATCTTTCGTTTGGCAGTATGCGAGTGCCGCAGACGGGATTTTTTCCAACGGTACTGGCAATTCTACTGTTGATTCTCGCTGCCATCCTGTTTGGACAGGGGTTTGTTGGCGCGGAATCTGGGCGAGGACCCGATAAGATCCTGGCCGAAGGGTGGTCCAGAATCGGCCTCACGTTGGCAGCAATGATCGCGTTCGCCCTGGTGCTCGAATCGTTGGGCTTTTTACTCAGCACGTTCTTCTTGATGATTCTCCTGCTGCGAGCGATCGAATCGCAACGCTGGTCGAAAGTCGTTGTCGTCGCGGTTTTGACCGCAATCGCTTCCTACGCAATCTTCGGTTGGATTCTCGGCATTCCTCTTCCTGGCGGGGTCCTGGGTATTTAACGTGGATATTTTCGCCAATGTGGCGCTGGGCTTCTCTGTTGCGCTGACACCGACCAATTTGCTGTTTTGTTTTCTCGGCTCCGTGGTCGGTACTCTGGTGGGCGTGTTGCCGGGATTGGGTCCTGTAGGCGCTGTAGCCTTTTTGCTTTCATTGACGTTCAAGATGGCGCCGGCAACCGCAGTCATCATGCTTGCCGGGATCTACTATGGAGCCATGTACGGCGGCTCCACCACCTCTATTCTTGTCAATATTCCAGGTGAAACGGCCTCGGTGGTGACGTGTCTCGACGGTTACCGTATGGCGCGTCAAGGGCGGGCGGGCGCCGCGTTGGGAATTGCCGCATTTGGTTCGTTCATCGCGGGAACATTCGGCGTGGTCGGTCTGATGTTTCTCGCACCGATGCTCGGCAGAGCCGCGCTCCGATTCGGCCCGGCGGAATACTTCGCGCTTACGCTGACGGGACTTACGCTGGTCGCCTATTTGACACAGGGGTCGATGATCAAAGCGCTCATCATGGCGGTGCTCGGACTGCTTGCCGGCAGCGTCGGTATGGATCCGATCTCCGGAGAAGAACGGTTCACATACGGGAGCCTCACTTTGCGCGACGGGCTGGGTCTCGTGCCGGTAGCTATGGGGCTGTTCGGCGTCGCCGAGGTCTTGGAAAATTTGGCCGCAATCGGTACTCAATCGATTTACGAAACCAGCATCAAGGGTCTGCTGCCGAACAAAAAAGATTGGCAAGCCAGCGGCTGGCCGATCGCACGCGGTTCGGTCATCGGATTTCTGCTGGGAATTTTGCCCGGGCCCGGGCCGGTGATTGCATCCTTCGTCTCTTATGCGATGGAGAAGCGGCTGTCACGCCATCCGGAAAGATTTGGCACAGGCGCCATCGAGGGTGTTGCCGGGCCGGAGGCGGCAAACAATTCCGCGACCGCTGGATCTTTCATCCCATTGCTTTCGCTGGGCATACCGACGAGCGCCATCATGGCACTTTTTATGGGCGCCCTGATGATTCACGGTATTCAACCGGGTCCGCTGTTCATCAACAAATACCCGGAGCTTTTCTGGGGTTTTATCGCGAGCATGTACATTGGCAATGCTATGCTGCTGGTACTGAACCTGCCGCTGATCGGGATTTGGGTGCGCGTCCTCAAGACGCCCTATGCCATTTTGTTTCCAATGATTTTGTTGTTTTGCCTGGTCGGCGTCTATACATTGAATTCCAACACGACGGAAATCATTATCATGCTCATCTTCGGGATCGGCGGATTTCTCTTGCGCCGGCTCGGCTTCGAAGGCGCGCCGTTTATTCTTGCCATGGTACTGGGTCCGATGATGGAAACGTCACTGCGCCAATCACTGCTGATCTCGCGCGGCAGCTTTGCGATCTTTTATATGCGGCCGATCTGCGCGACGCTCTTGGTAGTGACCGCGATGTTTCTGCTATGGCCGCTGATGAGAAAGAGAAAGCAGGCAAGAACTAGTCACGAAAATTAAGTCATCTGTGCCCAAGCTGTCATTTGGAGCGCAGCGAGAAATCTTTCTTTGAGCACTAACAACAGGGGAAGATTTCTCCCTTCGAGTCGAAAGGACAATTGGGATCGTCGAAATGAAGATGGTCAAAGTGATAATCTGAATGGTCCAAGTAATAAGATACTGAATGTCTACAGAATACAGAGCAGGATATGCCAGGCTCACGAATCCGTAACTGCAAAGTCGCCATTGATCGGATTCATTTCCCCTTCTTCAGCTCGTCATTGAGTGCGCGAATGATCGTAAAGTCATAGACCTGCTCGGGCGAGACTTCGCGCTCGATCTTGAGCGAGCGCCGCTGGAAGGCGATCATTTTTTCCTGGAGGGCTCTTGGAATGGTGCCATCGGCGGACATGATTTTCAGCGCCGATTTATACACATCGGCGGCTTCGCTGTCGCTGATCTTCATGGCCGCGGCGAACTTCGGCACGACTTCTTTTTCATTGGTTTTCAGCCAGAGAAAACCTTTGAGCGTTCCGCGCAAAAAACGCTGCACGAGTTCCGGCCGCTGCGCCAAAGTTTTTTCCGCCACCACGACGCCGGCGGTGATAAATTCCAAATCGTCGCCATAAAAAAGCAACTCGTTAAAGCCATTTTTCTTCGCGATCAAGCGGTCCGATTGATTCAATACGGTAGCGTCCACGGCACCCGAGAAAAGCGCCGCCAACCGACTTGGCGTCGGCTCTATGGCGCGCAGCACGACGTCACGTTGTGGGTCGATGCCATGCTTGGGCAAAAGCTCGCGTGTCATCTGATCGAGCGCCGCGCCGAAGCTCGACACCGCGATTTGTTTCCCGCCTTTGAGTTCTTGAAGCGTTTTGATGGTTTTGCCGGCATAAAGCCAGTTAAGCGGGCGCGTATCGAAGACCATGACGATTTTCAACGGCAGACCGCGCAGCACCGCCCCTGCGCCCTGTCCGAGTATTTGGCTAAATTGAAAGCTGCCGCCGACCAATCCCTGAATGCCGGGCAGCATGCCGGCCTGAATGAGCAGAACGTCGAGGCCTTCTTCACGGTAAAAGCCTTTTTCTGTGGCGAAACGATAAAGGAGTGCGTTGGGGCTGATACCGGCGGAGACATGGACGTTGACCTGATCCAAGGCAATTAGCGGGCGAGCAGAAAAGAATGCGACCATAAAGATCACTAGCTTCCAATTCATGGTGAATCGACCCGTCCTTCCGGGGTGAAGTGGCATATCGGCTAAAACCCGTATTTTTCCTGAGCGGCCAGGGCGACGTCCAGAGCCGATCTCAATTCCGGCCGCGCGCTGACTTCGCGGAAAGCTTTGCTGACGGCATCGTCGCGCAGAATGTCGGCGACAGGAATCGCATTTGCGAGAGTCCCTTTGTCGACCATCTCGCCGACGATCCTTTCGATGGCCGAGGCCGCGACAGCGCCGTCAATCGGCAATGCCCAGCTCTCGACCCGGTCCGGCGAAGTAACGATGGCGACGGTGCCGCGCTCGTCCTCATTGTGCGTACGGGTCCTCCTAAGCCGGGCTTCGAGATCCCTCAGATATTCGAAATGGCTCACGTCGCGCATGAACCAGAAGGCGCGAATGATCGCACGGAAGTAATTTTTAAGCTCCTCGGCGCGCTTTTCGATCATTTGTTTGGTGGCGACCGTGAGCTTGCCGGGTCGGCGTGGGAAAATTTTATTTGGATCGAGAATCATCGGGTAGCCCTCGCGTTGGAGCTGATCGGAAAACGGCGGCTGCGAAGTGATGGCCTCAATTCGCCCCGAGCGCAACATTTCCATATGCGCCGGATTGTTGCGATAGCCGAAGACCGGATCATAGACCCACTGAACACCTTTGAACGGATCAATGCCCGCCTGGCGCAGCGCGTCCGTGATAAAGACTTCGACCAGCCCTTCCTTCTCGCGCATACCGATACGCCCACCGCGTAGCTTACTCATGTCCGTCACGTGCTTGGCGCCGTACCATTTGAGAAATGGCGTGTAGCGCCAGCCGCCGACGATGTAAATTTCCGCGCCGCGCGCGCGTTGGTTAATCGCCGGTTCGACGTCCACGGCCGTCGCGATATCGACGCCGTGATTTTTCATCGCCAGTGCCAGTCCATCGCGCTCCAGCGGGCCCGGAATAAGGCCGCGCGGGTCGTAGTCGTATTGCTGCAGCCCCTCTTCCTTGAAAAAACCTTGCTCCTGGGCAACAGCCATCGCGACTTGATGACCGACGTGATAATTGCTGTTGGCAATCAGAATAGGCTGATCAAGTGTGCTCATGCCGACTCCGTTCGGTTAAATGTTCCATGCGATTTCCGCCGCCGCCTCAGCTAATCGAAAAATGAGGATTCTGGAACCGGCGCAGCTTCGGAAAAATTCCCGCGACAATTGCAAGCACAAAAAGAGTTGCCATTCCCCCCGTCAAAGCCGATCCCGGAGCGCCCAGCCAAGCAGCGACCAAACCCGATTCGAACTGGCCGAGCTGTGGGCCGCTACTGGTGAAAATACTATTAATGGACGACATTCGGCCGCGCAATTCGTCCGGTGTGCTGAGCTGGTTGATGGTTGATCGCAGTATGGAGCTGATCGTGTCGCCGGCTCCGGTTAAGGTAAGCATCAGAACCGAAAACCAGAATACCTGCGAGCCGGAGAACAGCACGGTCGAGACTCCATAGAGACCGATGCCGAGAAAGATCCAACGTCCGCCGTGCCTAATGGGGCCGAACAGCGCCATGCTCGCGGCCGCAATCAAAGAGCCGACCGCGCGCGCCGCGTACAGGATACCAAGCCCTTTGGGCCCAACGAATAAAATGTCGCGCGCATAGATGGGAAACAACCCGCGCACATTGCCGAAAAAGGTCGCGCTGAAGTCCAAAACCATCAGGGGAAAAATGACGCCGTGCGACCAGACGAATTGCAAGCCTTCAAGCAGCGACGCCAGTGAAATACTTTTCCAGCCTCCTCCCTGAGGGATCTTGGCGCGGAGTAGAATGAGCGCGGCTAGCATGGCGATCCACGAGCCGCCATCGACGGAATAACAGACTGCGGGCCCCCAGACCGCCAGCACCACGCCAGCAATGGAAGGTCCGGCGATGATGGGCACGTAGCGCTGTGTGCCTTGTAAGGCCAAAGCTTGTGCGAGCAATGGCCGTGGCACCAGGTTCGGAATCATCGACTGACGCGACGGCTGCTCGAGGGATGTAAAAAATGCCAAGAACACCGTCGCGATGTAGAGCATGTGCGGACTGGCTTTCCCGGCGAGAGTTAACCAAGCGAGAGTCGTGGAAACACAAAACAATCCTATTTGGGTGCACATCATCAATTTGCGACGATCCACCGCGTCAGCCAGTAACCCGCCGACCAGCAGGAGGGCAATTTGCGGCAGCGCGCGAGCGACTCCCAGCAAACCGATCTGCAGCGGCGAGTTTGTGAGCTCATAGATTTGCCAGGCCATAGCGACGGTCGTGAATTGAGTGCCGATGCTCGATAGAAACGACCCCGTCCAGAAAACGCAAAAGTCACGGTGGCGCAGAAGCGAGAAAGGACTTGTCTCTTGCGTCATCTTTGAATCGGGTTCATCGAAGTATTTTCGTGGAGTGCTCCGAGGGATCTAACTGTCGTGTCTTATCTTAAAGCTAGCTGAACGACAAACCGAGCGCCGAAGAGTCACTGTGAAATTTCGGCAAAGCATCGGAAAAATCTGGCGGTTTGTTCAAGCTTAGGTATAATAGCGCCATTCCAGTAATCCGATCTTTAGAACCGGAGGTCGCCAAATGCGAAACGGAAAGATCCGTATCGGCATTATGGGCTTGGGACAGATCGGACGGCACCTCTATCACCTCGCGTTGGAAAATGACGACATCGAGATCGTTGCCGTAGCCGATATTGGCAAGCCCGAAATCATTGAGTATCTGCTCAAAAGCGAAATTAAGGACGAGCTGCAGTGCCAGCTCAGAGACAATTATCTGGTGAACGATAAGTTTCGCACGCGTATGTTTCAGCACGTGCGGCCAGAAGAAGTTCCGTGGGATGTTATGGATATCGATTGCGTGGTGGATGCGACTGGGCGATATCGTCGCCGCAGCGATGTCGAAGGCCATCTGCGCGCCGGGGCGAGACGTGTGATTCTCGCCTCGCTTCCAGCGGACCCGATCGACCGAATCGTCATCCCCGGAATCAATGAAAGTCACGCAAAGGTCAGCGACAGGATCATTTCCGCAGGTTCCGCGACCACCAATGCGTTTGCGTTGTTGCTGCAGCCTCTGGATGTGGCACTTGGGGTGGATTGTGCCTCCATGACGACGGTGCACGCCTACTCCAGCGATCAGTCGCTCCAGGATTACGCTCATGAAGATTTTCGACGCAGCCGCTCCGCCGCCGAAAACATTATTCCCAACAAAAACGAGTCGGCGCATTGGGTCGAAACTGTTCTGCCCAAGTTCGCCGGAAAGTTGAGCGGTTATGCGCTGAACGTGCCGGTGCAGCGCGGCTCGTTGCTCGATGTCAATTGCGTCATGCAGAATAGCGGCATTACCATCGAGCAAGTCAACGAAGCGATGCGTTCCGCCGCGGCTCGTAATCCGGAACTGATCGGTGTCAGCGATGATCCAATCGTATCTTCCGACGTGATCGGTTGCCGACAGTCTTTGCTCTTTGACTCGCGCGCGACCATCAGAGCCGGTAAAAGAATCGTCAAAGCGCTCGCCTGGTACGAGAGTTTGGGGCATGCGTGCCGCGTACTCGAGGTCGTGCGGCAATATAGCGGGCTTGGCCGGACCGGAGGTGAGCGATGAGAGTTGCGATCAATGGTTTTGGACGGATTGGCCGGTCGGTATTTCGTATTTTGGACAAACGCGCGGATGCCGAACTGGTCGCGATCAATGACGTTTTCGATCATGATGCGCTGCGCTATCTGCTTAACTACGACACGGTGATGGGGCGATTCGAGGGCGTCTTACGGCTAGAAGGAGACGAGCTTGTGACCTCCCACGGACGGACGCGCATGATTCAGGAACGAGATCCGCTGAAGCTGCCGTGGCGCGCTATGGGAATCGAGGTCGTGATCGAATCGACGGGCATCTTCACCGCTCGAGAACAGCTTCAAAAGCATCTCGAAGCCGGCGCGAAACGGGTGATTTTGACGGTGCCGGCGAAAGACAAGATCGATTATACCGTCGTCATTGGCGTCAACGATGACGGTCTCAAGCCCGAGCACCGGATGATTTCCAATGCGAGCTGCACGACCAACTGCCTCGCGCCGATGGCCAAAGTGCTGCACGATTCGTTTGGGATCGTCGAAGGCATCATCAATACCGTGCATGCCTACACCAACGACCAGCGGCTTGCCGACGTGCCGCACTCGGATTGGCGCCGTAGCCGCGCCGCAGCGGAAAATATCATCCCGACCTCCACGGGAGCTGCAAAAGCGGTCGGAGAAGTATTGCCGCAGCTGAAGGGAAGACTGGACGGCATCGCCGCGCGCGTGCCGGTGCCGGACGGCTCAGTGGTTGATTTATTTGTTGAGCTGGAGAAGGCCGTCAGTCCGAAGGAGATTCACGAAGCCATCAAGTCGGCGGCGGAATCAAAACGAATGAAAGGCATTCTGCAAATGATGGAGACGCCTGTGGTCTCGTCGGACGTCATTGGCAACTCGCACTCATCGATTTTCGATTCCGCATTCACCAGCGTCACCGAGAGTAAATATCTCAAATGCCTGAGTTGGTACGACAACGAGTGGGGCTATTCCAATCGGGTTTGCGATTTGCTCGGATTGCTCGCGCAGTGGGGGTAAAGCTGTGCCGGTTCGGCGTCAGAGAAAAAGCCCCTTACCCCCTTCAGGCTTGACCTGTTCTTACTGCTTCTATACGGCGTCGATAAAGGCGCTTCTTCAATGTTTGCGGTCTCACTTTAAGGTCTTCACGGTCGATTTCCATCAAGTAAACCCCTTTTGATTGCTTGTCGTCTAATGGGCTGAGGTCGGCCCAAAAGACGAGGCACGATCCCGGAACCGATCGCGATAGTCTCTATCGCCACGGTAACCTCAATCCTATTCAGGACAAAAAAAGGAGGGTTTATGGTATTTAAAGCTAAACATTTCACGACTATAGCGCTCATTTTGGGTGTTGTACTGGGCCTCAGTCTCTGGTTGTCGCCTAGCTATGCGCAGATGCGGCACG
>Ga0111538_10011015_pt1 | contig 12010 bp, 12 predicted proteins | sample SoiMethybrSBSTD1_FD_79669 | JGI IMG/M metagenome (GOLD analysis project Ga0111538, IMG submission 79669) | Bulk soil microbial communities from a Populus tree surrounding site in Tennessee, USA - Soil MetaG P. TD hybrid SBSTD1 (version 2)... | ecosystem: Environmental > Terrestrial > Soil >...
GAGTAGTAATGCGGCGCCACGACCAGCACCGCGTCAGCGCCTGACGAGGCCGCGTCGCGACAACGGGCGATGCAATGCCGGGTCGATTCCGCGCCGGTGCCGGCAAGCAGGGTGCGGTCGCCGGGGACGAGCTTCCGCGCCGCCTCGATGAGGACACGCCGCTCGTCATCTCCCAGCAGCGCGGCCTCTCCCGTGGACCCCGCGACGAGCACGCCTTCCAGGCCTGCCGCGAGATGCGCCCGGACGTTGGCCTCGAAGCCGGCCATGTCGAGCGATTCGTCCGCCTTGAACGGTGTGACCATGGGGCCCATCACCCCACCAAACCGGCGTGCCATCATCGTCCTCCAGTTACATCCGAGAATGGCGAGGCCGACTCGCCCGATCCTTCCCGGAACATGTTCATCTTGAGCTCGAAGTCAGCCGGTTGCGTTGACGCCGCCAGGGCGACGTCGAACGCGACGATCCCCTGCGTCACCAGGTCGGCCAGGTGCTGGTCGAACGTCTGCATCCCGTACTGCTCGCGACCATCAGCAATGTAGTCGCGGATTTCGCCAATGCGCTGCTGAAGGATCAGGTCGCGGATGGTGGCCGTCACGATCATGATCTCGCAGGCCGCCACGCGTCCCTTCCCGTCCATTCGTGGGAGGAGTCGCTGCGATATCACCGCGTGAAGCGCCTCCGCGAGGCGGAGGCGCACGCCGTCATGTTCCTCGGGGGGGAACATCGAGATCATGCGCATGATCGTCGTCTGAGCGTCAGGCGTGTGCAGCGTCGACAGGAGGAGGTGCCCCGTCTCGGCCGCCTTCATGGCGGTGTCGATGGTTTCGGCGTCCCGCAGCTCGCCGAGCACGATGACGTCCGGGTCCTGCCGCAGCGCGGCGCGCAGGCCGAGTCGGAATGATTCGGTGTCGGTTCCGACTTCGCGCTGGGTGATGGAGCAGCGGATGTCACGATGAAGGAACTCGATAGGCTCCTCGAGCGTGACAATGTGCAGCTCCATGGTCTCGTTCTGGTGGCGCATCATGGCGGCCAGCGAGCTCGATTTCCCCGATCCGGTTACGCCGGTCACCAGCACCATGCCGCGCTCGGTCTCGGAGATCCGCTCGTAGACGGACGGCAGGCCAAGATCGGCCACGCCAGGCACTTTGAACGGGATGATGCGCATAACGATCATGAAGCTCGAGCGCTGCCGCGAGATGTTGACGCGGAACCGCCCGATGCCCGCCGCTCCCCAGGAGCAGTCGTAATCGGTGATCTGGTCGATCTGCTCGCGAACCTTTTCGTTCGTGATCAGCCGCAGCGCGATCGCCCGCGTCTGCTCGGGCGTCAACGCCTGCTTGGTCATGGCCACCAGCTTGCCGTCGACCCGGGCGCGAAAGACGTCGCCGGCCTTGATGTGCAGGTCCGACGCTCCACGATCGATGGCTGCCTTGATGATCTTTTCCATTCAGTCAGTATCCCGAGTGTTTGTCGATCTGGTTCCTGAGCGGCTTGCCCGCACGATACCGCGCCCAGTTGTCGAGGAAAAGTTCCAGCGCGCGTTCCCAGAACAGTCGCGGAGATACCGCGGCCACGTGAGGGGTGATGAGCACATTACGCATGCCCCATAACGGACTGTTCACGGGCAACGGCTCTTCCGCGAAGACGTCGAGGACCGCGCCACGAAGCTGTCCGCTTGCCAGTCGCCGAATGAGTGCATCCTCATCGAGAAGTGCGCCGCGTGCTACGTTCACGACGATTGCGCCGGGCTTGAGGCAATCGATTCGTGATGCGGATAACACTCCTCGCGTCAGGGGCGTCAGCGGCGTCGCGAGCACCACGATGTCTGCCTTCGGCAGCTCGGCGTCAATTTCCTCCAACGTGATCGTTCGCTCGAATCCCTCGGGCACGGGTTGATCGACCCGGCGTCGAGCACCCACGCACGGACAACCAAGCGCCGAAAGGCGTCGCGCCAGGGCCGAACCAATGCCCCCCGCGCCCACAATGAGGGCGCGGCACTCGGACAGCTCTCGCGCCATCGAGGGATCGGAGACGAAAGGCGCCTTATTCCACTCCGATCGCCGCTGCTGGTCAACCGCGATGTCGAGGTTGCGCACGAGGTAGAAAATCCCCGACAGCGCCTGCTCGGCGATCGGGTCTCCCATGATCACCGCGGAGTTCGTGATGCGCACGTCGCTGGCGAGCATCTCCGGATAGAGGAGGCTCGCGACGCCGGCGGAGGCTGACTGGACCCAGCGCAGTTTTTTTGCGACGAGGAACAACGGACGAGGGAGCCCGAAACCGAAGTAGATCTCTGCCTCTTCCACCGCGGCGATCAGCTTTGGATTCGAAGCCGCGCCTCCGTCGCCGTCAGAGGTGGTTGGCGTGCCCGGGATGACGACCTCCCAGCCTTCTGGCGTTGCCTGACGAATTCGCTCTTCGCCATTGGGCGGGAGCGCCCAGTTTTTCGAGACGGCGTTCAGGTCGACAACAAGGCGATGGCGGATGTCGGAGGTCGGATTTCGGATATCGGACACCAGAGCTTTGGACTGGACTGAACTGTGGTCCTGGACTTGGACTTGGACTTGAACTTGGACTTGATCTGGCCTGGCCTAGGTTAGTCCCATGAGATCTTTCACTTCCGCCATCGTCTTCTTTGCGATGCCTGACGCGTGCGCTGCCCCCGCATCCAGCGCGTCGGTCACACGCGAGGGATTTGCCGTGAGCTCCTCGGCGCGCGAGCGAATCTGCGTGAGCTCGGCGTTCATGTTCTCGAAGAGCACCTTCTTGCAGTCGATACATCCCCACCCCGCGGTCCGGCACTGCACGGCGACGTGGTCCACCGTGGTCGCCGGCGAAAACGCCTTGTGCAGGTGGTAGATGTTGCAGATCTCGGGCGTGCCCGGGTCCTCGCGCCTGACGCGGGCCGGGTCCGTCATCGCGGGGCGCAGTTTCTTCCAGATCTCGTCAGGCGTCTCGAGCAGGCCGACCGTGTTGCCGAGCGACTTCGACATCTTGGCCTGGCCATCGAGCCCCATGATACGCCTCGTCGGCGTTAGGCGGGCTTGCGGCTCGGGGAAGTATCCCTCGCCGAATCGCGCGTTCCAGCGGCGCGCGATCTCGCGAGAGAGCTCGAGGTGCTGTACCTGGTCCTCGCCCACGGGAACCAGGTCGGCCTTGTAGAGCAGGATGTCGGCCGCCTGGAGCACGGGGTAGTTGAGGATGCCGGCCAGGACCGATTCCTGCCGTGAGGCCTTGTCCTTGAACTGCGTCTGCCGCTCCAGTTCGCCCAGCGGCGTGACCGTGTTGAAGATCCACGCCAGCTCGGTATGTTCCGGCACTCGTGACTGCACGAACAGCGTGGCCTTGTTGGGGTCGATGCCCGCGGCCATCAGCGAGAGTGCCATCTCCATCGTGCGTCGCCGCAGGTCCTCCGGCTCATACACACCGGTGATCGCGTGATAATCGACGACGCAGATGAAGGACTCGATTTCGTGCTGCAACTGCACCCAGTTCTTGACCGCACCCAGGTAGTTGCCGATGTGCAGTTCGCCCGATGGCTGGATGCCGCTGAAGATTCTTGGCATCCGGGCAAACTAAGGGCGGCGTGAATGACGTCGCAACGAGCGAGCGAGGCGAGGGCCAGTACGCTCCTCGATGCGGCGGTCGCCGCGGCCAGGGTGGCGGCTGACTTCATCCGGTCTCGCAGCGCCGATCGGGCGGCACTCGACATCCGTGAGAAGCAGGCCTCCGACTTCGTCAGTGAGGTGGACACCGGCGCCGAATCCCGGATCCGGGAAGTCCTCGAACGCGCGGTACCGGGTGCCATCATCGTCGGCGAGGAGATGTCGCCAAACGCGTCCACCGCCGGTGAAACGGTCTACGTAGTGGATCCGCTCGACGGAACGACCAACTTCCTCCACGGCTTCCCGGCGTATTCTGTCTCGATAGGCGCGCTGATGGACGGCGAGGTGGTAGCGGGCGCGATCCTCGACGTCCCGCATGGCGAGTTGTTCACGGCGACGATCGGTGGCGGTGCGTTCCTCGACGGGAGACCGATACACGTCTCATCCGTGCAGGCCCCGAATCGAGCCCTCGTCGGAACCGGGTTTCCCTTCAAGAACCTCGAGTTCCTCGATGATTACCTCCAGCAGTTCGAGAAGATTACTCGCGCCCAATCGGGGATTCGCCGCGCAGGCAGTGCAGCGCTCGACCTCGCGTCAGTGGCGTGCGGTCGCTTCGACGGCTTCTGGGAGTTGCGCCTGGCGCCGTGGGACATCGCCGCGGGCCTGGTGATCGTCCGTGAGGCCGGTGGCCGGATCACTGACCTTGTCGGCCGCGACATTGTGCCCAGCTCCTCACCCGTCGTTGCCAGCAACGGTCATTTGCACGACTGGTTGCTCGAGTGTCTGCGAGATGATGTGTAGTACCTTTCGTTGCAATCCGCTCTGATCCGTTCGTTTCGGGTTCCTCCCACATCCCACCTCCCACATCCAGTCCGTGAAGCTCGTCGAATGTGTTCCGAACTTTTCGGAAGGTCGTGAAAAGGGTGTAGTCGATGCCATTCGTGCGGCGGTTGCGGCCGTGGATGGTGTCGCTGTGCTCGACATCTCCTCCGACGCATCGCACAACCGGTCCGTACTGACCTTCGTTGCGCCGGTGGATCGCGCCGTGGACGCAGCGTTCGCCGCCATGAAGGAAGCGGCGGCGCGGATCGACCTGACGAAGCACAAGGGCGAACACCCTCGTATTGGCGCCACCGACGTCGTTCCCTTCGTTCCCCTCGAGGGCGCCACGATGGAGGACTGCATCCTCCTGGCCAGAACGTTAGGCGAGCGCGCCGCGAAGGAGCTCGGTATCCCCGTCTATCTCTACGAACGCGCCGCCACGCGTCCCGATCGGGTCAACCTGGCCGATGTTCGTCGCGGCGAGTTCGAGGGCTTGCGCGACGAGATCGCAACCAATGCAGCGCGAAAGCCCGATTTCGGCGACTCCAGGGTCCATCCAACCGCCGGCGCCACAGCCATCGGCGCCCGCCCCTTCCTCGTCGCCTTCAACGTCTACCTCGGCCCCGCGACCAACATGCACGTGGCGCGCGAGGTCGCACGCGCGGTGCGTTTCTCCACCGGTGGTCTGCGACACGTGAAGGCGCTCGCACTCGAGGTCGAGGGTCAGGCCCAGGTGTCGATGAACCTCGTCGACCTCGACGGCACACCCCTGCACCGCGCCTTCGAGATGGTGAAGATGGAAGCCGAGGCGCTCGGCGTTTCGCCGACGTGGAGCGAGATCGTCGGGCTCGTGCCCGAGCGCGCGCTTTATGAGACGGCCGCACGCCACGTGCAGCTCCGTGGCTTCACGCCAGGCATGGTGCTCGATCGTCGCGTGCGCGAAGCGGTCGCCGGTGGAGAGACCGTCGCGGGATTCACTTCCGCGGTTGCTTCTCCAACTCCGGCACCTGGTGGCGGATCGGTTGCGGCGCACGTCGGCGCGCTCGGCGCCGCGCTCGCGCAGATGGTGGCCGGCCTGACGGTTGGCCGGAAGAAGTACGCGGCGGTTGATGCCCAAATGAAGGAACTCGGGCTCAAGGCAGCGGGCCTCGTGCACGAACTCCAGAAGCTCGTGGAGCGCGATGCGCTCGCGTACGGCGAGGTGACGACGGCGTACAAACTGCCGAAGGATACCGAGCAACAGAACGCATTCAGGACGAAGGCGATCGATGACGCGCTCGTCCACGCGGCGCAGGTGCCGCTCGAGACGGCGCGCGCGTGTGCCGCCGTCGCCGCGCTCGCGGCCACGGCCGCGGAACATGGCAACACGAACGCCGCTTCGGATGCAGGCGTTGCTGCTCTGTTGGCGGAAGCGGCGTGTCGCGGCGCGGTTTACAACGTGCGGATCAACGTGTCGTCGATGACCGACAAGTCTGGCGGCATGTCGATCGCCGCCGAAGCCGACACGGTGTTAGGCAATGCGAGCCGGTATGCAGCGGCAGCGACCGCGGCCGTCGAGCGTAATATCACGATCAGCACCTGAAAGCTTGAACCACAGAGAACACAGAACTGACGTGGTCTTCCTGTGTTCTCTGTGGTAAATGCTTTTCAGCAGGTCATGATCGACGGTATCTCGTGATTACGGAATCGACCTCCGGGACGCCGGTCAGCGGAGGGTAGATCTCGTTCGCGTCCGCGCCCGCCTGGAGCAGCATCTCGATGACCCGCGGATAATCGGCTCCTGGTGTCGGCGCGTTCGTGACGAACCAGCACGTCGAATCGACGACCGTTCCGCCCCAGGTGTTTCGAACCTCGAGCGGCGCGCCCTTCGCAAGCAGGATCTCAATGACGTCCAGCAACCCGCGTGCCGATGCCCAGTGCAGTGCGGTCATGCTGTCGTTGTCCTTTGAAGCCGCGTCGACACCGAGTTCGAGCAGGTATCGCGCAACGTCAGCTCGCCCGAACTTGCACGCCCACACCAGCGCCATCTCGATCTGCCCTTTCGTGTCGTCCGGAATGTGAACCCAGTACGGGCCATGATAAGGGCCGTGTTCCCGCGCCAGCGTGTTCGGATCGATCACCCACTGCCTGACGAGATCCAGCCGGCCAACGGCGGCCGCGACGACGACATGGTCGATCGCCGCGCCGCGGCGGGCGAGCGTGTCGGCTGAGTCACGATAGCCGAACGCCAGCGCGGTAAGAATCGGCGAACTGTCCTTCGCGAGGCCATCGATGGCCGCGCCGTGATCCAGGAGCACCTCGGCCAGCTTCGACTGCAGTCCCGCTTCGGCCGGATGCGTGCTCGACACCAACAGGTTCATCGTCGTCTGGTAGACGTCACCGCCATAGGTGTCGGCCAGGGCATCCACCTTCGCCCCCGCCGCGATCAGTCGTTCCGCGATCTCGATGGCGTTAGGCGGCGTCTTCTGGCGGAAGTCCTCGACCCCGTTGGCGGCGATATAGTGCAGCAACGTGACGTGGTGTGTGCGCTTCGATTTCTCGTGAACCAGGTCCGGGTGCTTCTTCAGTAATTCGTCGAGCGTCGCCACGTCTCCGCTGACCACGGCATCAGCCGCCTGCTCGAACGCGCTCGTTCGCGACACCGTTCGGAGCGCCTCGATTTCAGCGGCGAGACTGGCCCAGTTTTCGTAGCTGTGCGCCTGCGCAATCAGGTGCTGTGCGTCGGCGAGCGCGAACTCACCGCGCGCGCGCCGCGTTGCGACCTCCTTCTCGAGTCCCTCGACGGCCCGGTCGAAGCTCCCCTGGACGAAGTCCGTGATCTCGACGTTGAGCAGCTTCGTCAGTGCGCGGAGCCATTCCTCGGCCCACTGCTTGACGGCGTTCGGGTCGCCCGAGTTGGCGGCGACGACGAGTGACTTGGCGCGCTTCCGGTATTGCTCGATGTCCGGGCGCGGCGGGAGCGGCAGCGTATCCATGGCGAATCTCCGTTCAATGCTCGCCTGTGGTCCGCCGTCGTCAGGCTGAATGGAGGTTCGAATTATTGAGTTGAGAGTTGTGAGTTGAGAGTTGTGAGGCTCTCAACGTTCAACTCTCAACTCTCAACTGAAATGTGGGTGGGCATGGCCCTTTCCGCGGACTGGATGCGCCCCTCGCGCTGACTCTACCCTACGCGACTCTGCGCCAGGGAGCAAGCGCGCGAACAGCACTCAGCGTGGGACCAGCGAACCGCTCTGTGTCAGGATGCGTGGACCGGCCTCGGTGACCGCCACCGTGTGCTCGAAGTGCGCCGAGCGTGAGCCATCCAGCGTCACGATCGTCCATTTGTCCTTGAGCGTGCGCGTGGCCGACTTGCCGATGTTCACCATCGGCTCGATGGCGATCGTGAGACCCGAAAGCAGCTTGGGTCCGCGCTTGGGCGTTCCGTGGTTAGGCACCTGTGGATCCCCGTGCGGCTTGGAGCCCACGTAATGCCCCACCAGGTCGTCCGCGGTCGTGAATCCCGCGGCCTTCACCACGGCCTCGATCGCCGCGCCAATGTCCCCGATGTGGTTGCCAAGTCGCGCCGCGTCCACGCCGGCATCCAGCGCCGCCTTCGTGACGTCCATCAGCCGCTGCGACTCGGCGTCGATCGGCCCTGCCGGCACCGTGATCGCGGCGTCCGTGAAGTATCCATCGAACTGCACGCCAACGTCGAGCTTCACCAGGTCGCCGGCCTTGATCACGCGCTTCGCCGACGGGATGCCGTGCACGATCTCCTCGTTGACGGAGATGCAGGCCGACGCCGGGAATCCGTACAAGCCCTTGAACGCGGGCTTGGCACCCTCGTGCGACCGGATGAATTCCTCGCACGAAGCATCCAGTTCCTTCGTCGACAGGCCCGGCCTCACCAAGGCAGCGAGGTGGTCGAGCGTGGCCGCCAGGATCGCACCGCCGCGCGCCATGATCTCGATTTCGCGCGGCGACTTGAGCGAGATCACCGGTCCCTCCCGAGGGCCAGGAGGGCCCGCTTCAGCACGTCATCCGTCGAGCCAACGGCGTCTATTGATTTGATCCGGCCGCCGTCGTGCCGGTACCAGTCGATCACCGGCGCCGTCTGGCGCTGGTAGACCGAGAGACGGTTCCGGATGGCCTCCGGCTCGTCATCCTTCCGCCTGACGAGCGTCCCGCCGCACTTCTCGCATTTCGATCCGGGCTCGCGGCCCGTGTAGGGCGTCTGGCAGGAATCGCAGACCGTGCGGCCACTGAGGCGTTTCACCAGCTCCTCGTCAGGCACCTCGAAGATCAGCACCGCGTCGAGTTTCCGGCCCAGTTCGTCCAGCGCGCGCTCCAGGCCTGCCGCCTGGGCCTCGGTCCGCACCACGCCGTCGAGGATGGCCCCTTTGGCCGCTCCGGACGCGCCTAACGCGTCCTTAATGATCCCGAGGATGATGTCGTCGGAGACGAGGTCGCCCCGGTCCATGATCGCCTTGGCGGCAAGGCCCATCGGCGTTCCTTCCCGCACGGCCGCCCGGAGCACGTCACCGGTGGCGATCTTCGGGATGCCCAGTCGCTCAGCGAGTAAGTCGCCTTGCGTACCCTTTCCCGCTCCGGGGGGACCCAGCAGCACGATGATCATTGGGCCCGGGGCATGGGGCACGGGGCATGGTGAGATCGGGCCGACAGTCCGGAGCGCTTACCCCAGGCCCCAGGCCCCATGTCCCATGCCCCCATTAGAACCCGCCGGTCCCCTGCCGTCCCCGGAACCGCACGCGTCCCTTCTTCATGAACCCGTCGTACTTCCGGAGCAGCAGGTGCTGCTGCATCTGCGCCATGCTGTCCAGCGCGACGCCAACCACGATCAGGAGCGACGTTCCGCCGAACTGGAACGGGGCGTTGATCCACCGCGCGATGATCGTCGGCATGAGCGCGATGACCGTCAGGAAGAGCGCTCCGGGCAGCGTGATGCGCGTAACCACCTGGTCGATGTACTCGGCCGTCTTGGATCCTGGCTTCACTCCGGGAATGAACCCGCCCTGCTTGCGCAGGTTTTCGGCGAGGTCGATCGGGTTGAAGATGATCGACGTGTAGAAATACGTGAAAAACAGGATCAGGACCGCCATCAGCGTGATGTAGAGCCAGCCTCCGGGCACGAACAGTTCGGCCAGACGCTGAGCCGTCGGGTTCTGGCTGAACTGCGCCACCGCGCCGGGCACCACGATGACCGACTGCGCGAACACGATCGGCATGACGCCTGACGAGTTGATGCGCAGCGGAATGAAGTTCCGTGCCGCTTCCCTCATGCGGCCGCGTCCCACGGTTCGCTGCGGTATCTGGATCAGCACTCGCCGCGCGGCCAGCGTGATCGCCACGACGCCCGCCACCACGCCCATCATGACGAGGGCAAAGATGAACAGCGAGAAGGGCCCGAGGGCACCCGTGCTCACGAAGCGGAACGTGTTGAAGATGCCCGGCCAGAAGCCGACGACGATGGAGAAGTAGATGAGGAGGCTCGAGCCATTCCCGAGCCCGCGCTCGGTGATCTGCTCACCCATCCACATCACGAAGATCGCGCCGGCCGTCAGGAACAGGGACATCTGCACCTTGAACCAGAAGCCGGGATTGGCCACAGCCCCCTGCAGCGACTCGGTGAAGATCGCGAAACCCCAGGCCTGGACGAGGGCCAGTATGACCGTTGCATAACGAGTCCACTGGGTCAGCTTTTTCCGGCCGTCCTCGTCCTTCTGCATCTTCTCGACGGTCGGGAGCACCGCGCCGGCGATCTGGACGAAGATCGACGCCGAGATGTACGGCATGATCCCCAGCGCGAACACCGTCGCGCGCGACAGCTGGCCGCCGACGAACAGGTCGTAGAGGCCGAGCAGTCCCTGGCTGCCCTGGTTCTGGAAGAAGTCGCTGATCGCGACCACGTCCACGCCGGGCGCCGTCACTACCGAGCCCAGTCGATAGATCGCCAGGCAGATGAAGGTGAACTTGATCTTCTCCCACAGCTCCGGCGTCTTGTAGATGTTCGCCAGAGCGGCAGCGGGATTCGCCTGTGCCATGAATTACTCCTCGACGCGGCCGCCCGCCGCTTCGATACGGGACCGGGCGCCGGCGCTCACTTTCACGCCGCGCACGACAACGGCGCGCGACAGCTCGCCGTTGCCAAGGATCTTTGCGGGACCCTTGCGGAGACTGATGACGCCGGCCTGCACCAGCGTTTCGCGCGTGACCTCGGTTCCCTCCGGCATCGCCGCCAGGTCGTCGAGCGAGACCTCCTGCGATTCGACGCGGAACGGATTCGTGAAGCCGCGCTTGGGAATTCGACGCGTGATCTTCATCTGGCCGCCCTCGAACCCGGGCTTTCCGCCACCAGGTCCGCCGTGGCCGGCACGCGCCATCGCGCCTTTATGTCCCTTGCCCGCCGTCTTGCCCTGGCCTGATCCCGGACCGCGGCCCAGCCGCTTCCGGTCGCGATGCGAGCCGGGCGCCGGCGAAAGGTTGTGAAGTCCGATCTTCTGGTCCGTAGCCACGTTCATCACTCCTTCACCGGCGTCACCGTGACCAGGTGGCGCACTTTGTTGACCTGGCCGCGCAGCGCGGCCGAGTCGTTATGGATAACCGAAGCCTGGTGATGCCGCAGCCCCAGCGACTGCAGCACCAGGCGCATGCGCCATGAGTGCCCGATGCCGCTTCGTACCTGCGTCACCTTCACCTTGCCGTTGGTTGGCTCCTCACGCTTGGGCGTCACCTTCGGCCCCCGCGTGCGGTGCCAGACGAATGTTCTAGGCATGCGCCGCCTCCTTGCCGCGGGCGCGTGAACGGTACGGGATCGAGGAAGGCTCCATGCCGCGCTCACGCGCGATCTGGTCCACCGTCGTCAGGCTGCTGAGGCCCTGAATCGTCGCGCGCACGAGGTTGTGCGGGTTGGTCGAGCCGAGGCTCTTGGTCAGGATGTCCCCGATCCCCGCGCATTCCATGACGGCGCGCACGGCGCCGCCGGCGATGACGCCGGCACCAGGAGCGGCGGGCTTCATGAACACCTTCCCAGCTCCATGATGTCCGACGATCTCGTGCGGAATGGTCGAACCGGTGAGCGGCACGCTCAGCATCTTGCGACGCGCCCCGTCGACGGCCTTGCGGACCGCCTCGGAGACCTCGTTGGCCTTGCCCGTCGCATAACCGACGCGGCCCTTGCCATCGCCGACCGCCACGAGCGCATTGAACGAGAAGCGCCGGCCGCCCTTCACGACCTTGGCGACACGGTTGATCGCGACCACGTTTTCGAGCAGGTCCGATCCTTCGCGTGCCTGGGCTTCGCCGCCGCGTCCACCGCGGCCGCCATCACGGCCACCGCCCTCACGACCGCCACGACCGCCGCCTTCGCCGCCACGACCCGGTCCGCGTCCGCCGCCCTGGCCGCCTGGTCCACCGCGACCGCGCCCAGCGCCGCCGCCGCGTCCACCGCCGCCACGACCGCCGCCGGCGCCACCGCCGCTGCGCCCGCCGCGATTACCACCGCCGCCGCCTGGTGCTCCCGTTGTCTCAGCCATGTCAGAACTCCAGTCCGCCCTCGCGGGCGCCGTCGGCCAGCGCTTTCACGC
>Ga0111538_10011016_pt1 | contig 12009 bp, 8 predicted proteins | sample SoiMethybrSBSTD1_FD_79669 | JGI IMG/M metagenome (GOLD analysis project Ga0111538, IMG submission 79669) | Bulk soil microbial communities from a Populus tree surrounding site in Tennessee, USA - Soil MetaG P. TD hybrid SBSTD1 (version 2)... | ecosystem: Environmental > Terrestrial > Soil > Tree...
CTCCACAACGTCGAATTGCCCCTGATTTACAGCGGTGTAAGCGCACGCGACCGCGGGGAGCGCGCACGGAAAGCCCTTCAAATGGTCGAACTGACAGACCGCATGCATCACAAGCCCAATGAGCTGTCTGGCGGACAACGCCAGCGCGTAGCCATTGCGCGTGCCCTTGTGAACAATCCCTCGATCATCCTGGCGGACGAACCGACCGGCAACCTGGACTCGGCGACTGGAGAAGAAATTCTTCGCCTGTTTGAAAAACTGCATTCCGAAGGAAACACCATCATCCTCGTGACGCACGATCGTGACGTGGCGAATTACGCACACCGTGTCATCAGCATCAAAGACGGCAGGATTGCTTCGGACGAACGTATCGGCAGGCAGACGGAGCAGATGAACCAGCCCTTGCGCGGCTGACAGAATCGAATAGAACGGGGAAATGTTCAATGTTCACTGTTCAATGAACATTTCCCCGTCCCTATTTACTCAGCTGACACTTAAAAGTTCAGCCGCAGGCCACCAACCGCCCAGGCCTTCGGCCCGACAAACCCATCTTCAAACGCCCGCTGGTTGAAAATGTTATCCACTTTCATATACAGCTCCATCGATCGGCTTTCACCCACCGGCCGCTGGTAACTCACGACCACATCCGCCTTGTGCGGGCCATCAAATACAAACTGCCTGCCAAAGCTTCCTGACATCGTCAAAGTGTAGTCGCTCAAGATCGACATGTCATACGCGACGCTGATGCGCCGCCCGATCCATTGCGTCACCGTGAAACTGAAGGCATGCGGAGAAATACCAACAGCCCTGTAGTAGCTCGTGCCGATGGTGGGCGTCCTGCGGTCCGAGTTTGTGTACGTGTAGGACGCGGAGACTTTTGTTTGACGCAGCGGCGAAAGGTCCCCGCTCACTTCGAATCCCCGCGCGACCCCTCCCTGGCTATTTGCATAACCGAAGAATCGGGCGAACGGATCGCCCGAAGGCAGGCTATTCAAAAAGGTGATGGTTTCCTGCAGATTCGTGTAGAAGAACGTACCGCTCAGCTGCAGCTTTGATTCGAAGAGCCACTGATCCAGGCCTCCGTCTACGGCAACGGCACGCTCCGCCGCAAGTCTGGGATCTCCATAGTAAGAACCAAATCCTCCGCCATATCTTTCAAACCCCGAAGGAGCGCGAAAACTGTTCCCGATATGCGCCCGAAGCTTTGTGTTGCTTTGACGAATCATATAGGCGACAGACCCGTCACCCGTATAAGCCGTCGGCGGCTCGACCGAGGAGACGCCGCTGTAAGGAGACGTAAACCCCGTAAAGCTCGGCTCCTTGAGATCGAAGAACTGCACACGTCCGGCAGCAGTCAGTTGAAGCTGGCCGTCCATCAGACGTACCTGGTCCTGAACGAACAAGGCATTACTGCGCTGTCGAAGCGTGATGCTGTCCGCCGACGGATTCAGACCGCTGAAGCTGAAATACTTCTCACGTTCGAACTCATACCCAACGGTCAGAAAGTTGTAGAGTCCGGCACGCTGGTCCAGTCGGGCTTGCACGGCATCGGTATAACCATCGAACGTATCGCGCGATGGCGAAAACGGCTCGAACGGACCAGGTCCGCCGGGCCCGTCAATGTAGGTCCGCTTCGTCTTCACGCGTTGATATGCAACGCGGTAGGACGTCATCGGGGAGACCTGATGTTCCAGGGTTCCCGATGTGCTCAGAAATGAGCCGAGCCGCCGGCCGTCAGGATCATTCTGACTCGGGATGTATGTGGCATTTCCTGGCGTGAAAGACGCTCCCCTCTCAAACTTCTCCAACTCGTCAATCGAAAGCGCGACTGCCTTCACCGGACCGGTTGCCGGAATGTTTGGAAGAAGGGCAGCCGTGGCTCGCGGGTTTTCCGTACTCGACAAATAGTCATCGGCATACCACACGCGTGCGGCCGCAGTAAGGCCGGGTTTAAACGAATACATCAGCGTTCCCTGCGGACTTGTATTTCTGTAAGGGATACCATCACGCACGCCCTTCGTGACATTCATGTGCGCGATTCGTGCGCTGTATGTCAGCCGATCGGATGAAACGCCGCCCGCAACACCGAGCGCGCTGCGAATCAAACCAAGTCCGCCGCCTTCTGTGAGGAAATCTCCGCGAAAGCTGCCTCCACCGGGGCGCGAGGTGACGTTAACCACTCCCGCAAGAGCGTTCGAACCGTAGAGTGCTGAACTCGGCCCTCGCAATACTTCCACGCGTTCCGTATCCACGGTCAGCATGCTTCCAAGAAATCCGGTAGCGTCGCCTTCAGGGCTGGCAGCATCTCGAAGGCGCATGCCATCAACCAGGACGGCAGTGTCCTGATTTCGAAGACCGCGAGTCTTTATACTGACGAGACTGCCGGGCCCCTCGAGCTGTTTGACGCGAATTCCCGGCAACGTTCGAATGGTCTCAACGATGGAGAGTTCGTCCCGGAGTTTGATCGTGTTTGCATCGACAACATCGATTGCTTTGCCGGATTCTTCTCGTCGCTGCGGTCCTGCGACCGCCGTTACGAGCACATCCGTGCGAGTGGGCGTAACACTCAGACGCAGATCTTCACTCTGATCTCCATCGATGTTTATTTCCATCGATGCAGACAGGGCGTTGGAAGCGACCACGCCTTCCAACAGGTAATCACCTGACGTTAATCCTTCGAACGCATAAGCGCCTTCCGCGTTACTTGACGCGACGCGCCACTGGCCACTGCGGCGATCGAACAATTGCACGGTGGCTCCCCTCACAATTCGTCCCTGGGGGTCAACGACCTTGCCCCGGAGGCTCTCCGCGCTAAGCGAGCCGTAGAAGACTGGGATCATGATCAGCACTCTGAACATTCCCGTCAGAAATGCAGACCGAGCCGAAAACGTAGACATAACCATGCTCCTCTCGGAGCCTAGGGGGAGATGCAGAAAGGTAGGAACCATTCAGCCTCTCCTTACGAAGGCTCAAATGAAATTTCGGCATTGTTTGCCGGTCATCGACAGGTCTTCGGACTGCCAGGCGTTGAACTTTTCCTACTCGCCGTCGCTTCCCAGCTCCGTTGAGCCAGTGCGTTAATTACGGCTTTCGTTCCTGTGTACCGCTGCGGGACAGTTCCGGGATTTCACCGGATTCCCTTTAGGCCTGATTGCTCAGGCCGATCGATAACGTGCGCAGGTTAACACGATCGGTGAGATCTGTGAGTGGTTTTTCGGGGGACTTATTCCAGTCCGCTGGCGCGGCTCTGTTCGCGGGCGAGCCCAGCCTGGTCCAGGTCGCCATCACCGTGAGCGATAGCACCGAGGAGCCGTTCGAGGTAGACGTCGTGACTTGGCATCGGCACGTGCGCAAGATTTGCAGCGCCCGCAATAAGGATTGCATCCTTCATTCCGATCGTGATCGGCGAACCGACCTTGTGGTAACTCTCGTCGACCATGGTCTTGCCATAACCAACGTATGCGGGAGCGCCGGCAAACAATCCTTCGGTCAAGACCTCGTACAGAACCTTTGCTTCAACACCGTGCTTGCGGACGAGAGAGAAGCCTTCGCCCATCGCGGTAATCGCGCAACCCAGCACCGCATTGTTCGCCAACTTGATCGCGCTTGCCGATTCCGGTTTCAGGCCGGCATAAAAGATGCGCCGCCCCATCAGCTTGAACAGTGCCTCACATCTTTCGAGGGCTTCCTTTGGCCCGGCCGGTACTAGACCGAGTTGGCCGGAGGCCGCAAGATCGGGGCGTCCGAGTACGGGTACAGCGATCAGCGTCTGCTTTGATTTCGCATGTGCGGTTTCCAGCGCGCGAATGGTTGCAATGCCATAGGTCCCGGACGCCATATGGATCGCACCTGCGGGCAGCGATGCGCAGAGACCTCCACGGCCCAGCGCTACTTCATGAACCGCCGCGTCTTCCGCGAGCATCGTGATGACGACTTCGCGATCTTTGCACAGATCCTCGATCGAAGAAGCAACGTGGGCTCCGCCTTTGGCAAATTCCACCGTCGCCTGCGTCGCGACGTCATAAACCGCAAGATCGTGTCCACCGCTCAGAATGCGGTGAGCCATTCCCTTCCCCATTCGACCGAGACCGATAAAACCTATTCGCATGAGGTCACTCCTTTACTCGAGACCACTGGCGCGGGCCTGCTCACGCCCGACGACAGCCCAGTCCTTGTTCCCATCGTTATGCGCAAGCGCAGACAGCAATCGATCGCGGAATGCATTCCCGCTCGGCAGCGGCACTCGAGCCGCTTCGGCGGCGGCCATGATGAGGCCGAAATCCTTTAAACCGAGGAGCGTCGTGAAACCCACTTTGTCATACGCCTCATCCACCATGATCTTGCCGTAGACCTTGTAGGACGGGGCTGCAAAGAGACCTTCAGTCATCACTTCATAGAAAACCTGCGGAACCACACCATACTTGCGGACAAGCGAAAACCCTTCTGCCATTGCGCCGATGGCGCATCCCAGCATGAAGTTGTTCGCAAGTTTCGTGATCGAGGCATGCTCCGGTCGCTCACCACATTGAAAGGTACGCCGCCCCATTACCTGAAAGAGCAAATCGCACTTTTTCACAGATTGTGAGGGACCTCCCGCAACAATCGACACCTGGCCGGTCGCAGCCATGTCCGGTCTTCCCAGAACCGGTGCTGCCACCAGGATTTGCTTCGCTTCATTGTGGACTGCAGCCAGCTTTTGAATTTCAGCAACCGCGTGAGTGCCCATAGCGAGATGGATCTCTCCGGGAGCCAGGGACTCGCGAATCCCACCCGGGCCCAGCGTGACTTCGCGAAGAGCCGCATCATCGCTCACCATCGTGATGACGATTTCACGGCCTTCGCAGGCGCCTTTTACTGAAGGTGCAAGCGTCGCACCGGCTTTAACTAAGTCCGCGGCTTTCTCCGGCGATCGGTTGAACACCACGAGGTCATGGCCCGCGCCCAATAGTCTGTTCGCCATGGCCAGACCCATCCGGCCCAGACCGATAAAACCCACTCTCAACCTGGTTGCTTCACTCATGAAGGCTCCTTAGGAGGAAAAGAGGAAACACTACAGATAGCCGCCACATCTGTCAACGCGTGGGAAATTCTTTTGTCCACCCTTGGCTAATCCCGGCAGCCCTTCGGGCTGCGTCTTTCACGCCGAAGGCATGACACGAGCGAAAGCGAGCCACCCCAAGGTTAGCGACGACATTCCGGAACTTTTGGCAAACTGGGAATTGCTCACCGTCCCCAATTCTTCCTATCCTAGACAGTCTCTATGCTCGAATCTGTAAAACAATGGATCGATGCGGCGCGACGCGTGGTTGTGCTCACAGGCGCCGGCATTTCCACCGACTCCGGAATACCCGACTTCCGTGGACCGCGAGGTGTGTGGACACGTAATCCCGAAGCCGAGAAATTATCCAACATCCACTACTATGTCGCCGACCAGGAAATCCGCAAGGCTGCATGGCGAGCGCGGCTCACCCACCCTGCATTTCACGCGAAGCCCAACCCCGGTCACGCGGCCCTTGCCCATCTCGAGCGTCGCGGAAAGCTGCGCGCGCTGATCACGCAAAACATCGACGGACTGCACCAGCAGGCGGGCAACTCTCCAGACCGCGTCATTGAAGTGCACGGAACTGTCCGCGAAGTCATCTGCCTGAACTGCGGCTGGACAGGCCCCATGATGGAGACGTTGGAGCGCGTTCGAGAAGGCGAAGAAGACCCACCGTGTCGTACGTGTAGCGGCATCCTTAAAAGCAACACGATCTCGTTCGGACAATCGCTGGTGCCCGAAGTCATCGACCAGGCCATTGCCGCGTCTCAGGAATCGGACGTGTTTCTTTCCGTGGGAACGAGCCTGGCGGTCTACCCGGTGGCGGGTGTGGTGCCCACAGCCAAGGCCGCTGGAGCGCGCGTGGTCATCATGAACGCGCAGCCAACGCCCTTCGACCGGATTGCCGACGCTGTGCTGGACGGGTCGATCAGCGACGTGCTGCCGAGGGTTTGTGGAAAGTAGCCCACCATTTCACAATGAAGAAGCACACACCCAAAACACTCACCAGCATTGAACACCACCGGGGTTTTCGACTATTCTCGCTAGGTTCTGACGAAGGAAGGACCCAACTCCATGTCAACGACCGTGGACCGAACCGAGAAGCCAACTCCAGCGAATATTGAGCTTTGGCTTCGCATGTATAAGCAAATGCAGAGGATCCGACTATTCGAAGAGGCGGTGAACCAGCTCTATACCCGCGCTCTCATGCCAGGTCTTGCCCACCTCTATATAGGCGAGGAAGCCGTCGCCGTTGGAGTCTGCGAAGCCTTGCGGCCAGACGATTACATAACAAGCACCCATCGCGGTCACGGGCATTGTCTTGCCAAAGGCGCCACGCTGGACCTCATGTTCGCTGAACTGCTTGGGAAAAAAGCCGGGTACTGCAAGGGCAAGGGCGGATCGATGCATATCGCGGATCCCGCAACTGGAAACCTTGGAGCCAATGCCATCGTCGGTGGCAGCACCGGCATTGCGACAGGCGCCGCCTTCTCCGCAAAACGTCTCGGCACCGGCCAGGTGGCGGTCTGTTTCTTTGGCGACGGCGCTCTCGGGCAGGGACTGCTGTACGAAGTGATGAACATGGCCTCGCTCTGGAAGTTGCCGGTGATCTACGTGTGCGAAAACAACCTGTACAACGAATACACCCACATGTCGGAAACCACAGCAGGCAATATCGAGTTGCGCGGACCCGCCTTCGGTGTGGAGTCGCACAAGGTCGATGGTCAGGATGTGCGAGCTGTCCATTCCATAACGCAAAAACTGGTCGAGAAGGCGCGCAAAGGTGACGGTCCCTCCATTCTTTTCTGCGATACCTATCGCTTCCATGGACACCACGTCGGCGACATCGCCCGCGAATACTATCGGCCCAAACAGGAAGAGCAGTCATGGAAGACCGACCGCGATCCGGTAACACTCATGGAACGATGGCTCAGCTCCCAGGGCGTTGCCGACGGCGCCGCCTTCGCAAAGATTCAAAGCGAGGTCCAGAAAGAAGTCGATGACGCCGTGAAATTCGCAGTCGACGCACCGTATCCGAATCCCAGTGAGGTGGACGAAGACGTTTATGCCTGAAACAGCTATTGCCACACGAGAGCTCAGCCTGGCCGAGGCCGTTCGTGAAGCTCTTGCCGAAGAGATGCGACGCGACCCGAAGGTATTCATCTGCGGTGAAGACATCGCCGAGGCGGGTCATCCATTCAAAGTGCTCACGGGACTGGTTCAGGAATTCGGCACGCAACGCGTGATCGACACCCCGATCTCTGAAGCCGGATTCACCGGAATCGCGGTCGGAGCTGCAATGACGGGGATGAGGCCCGTCGTCGACATCATGTTCGGCGACTTCCTCGGATTGACAATGGATCAGATGGTCAACCAGGCCGCGAAGATTCACTACATGTCGGGCGGTAAATGGAAATGCCCGATGGTCCTGCGCACCACGCTGGGCGCCACGCGACGATCTGCGGCGCAACATTCGCAGTCTCTGCATGCCTGGCTATGCCATATCCCCGGGCTGAAGGTGGTCATGCCCTCGACTCCCTACGACGCGAAAGGTCTTTTGAAGTCCGCGATTCGCGATGAGAATCCCGTAGTCTTCTTCGAAGACAAGATGATGTACAAGCTGAAGGGTCCGGTTCCCGAGGGGGATTACACGATTCCTCTGGGTGTAGCGGACATCAAGCGCGAAGGAACTGACATCACCCTGGTGGCCACCAGCAGCATGGTTCAGGTGGCTCTCGGCGCTGCAAAACTGCTCGACGAGTATGACATCAGCGCTGAGGTCGTCGATCCTCGGACGCTCTGGCCGCTTGATGAGAAGACGTTGATCGAATCGGCAAAGAAGACGTCGCGTGTGATCGTCATCGACGAAGGATATGGTCGTTACGGCGCAACGGCGGAACTCGCATCGGTAATAGCCGAAGGCGCCTTCTTCAACCTGGAAGCGCCAGTGAAACGAATGGGGGCCATGCACGTTCCGATTCCCTTTTCGCCTCCGCTCGAGGATGCGACGGTTCCCACGGAGAAAACAGTATTTGAAGCAGCCCGCGCCCTCTGCGGATAGGAACTCATAAACATTATGGCGACCAGTGTTGTGATGCCCGCGCTCGAAATGGCGCAGGAAACCGGAAAGATTGTCTCGTGGATCAAGAAGGAAGGAGACACGATCCGAAAGGGCGAACCTCTCCTTGAAGTTGAAACCGATAAAGCCGTCGTTGAAATCGAGGCCTCAGCAGAGGGAGTCCTTCGTGGCGTGAAATCCCAGCCCGGTGACGTTGTTCCGGTGGGCGCCACTATCGCGTGGATTCTCGCCCCGGGCGAAAGCATTCCCGCGGAGACCGCCAGTACAGCTCCCGCTGCACGCACGATGACCGAGCAGAGCCGGCCGGCTCCGGCCTCGTCGCCGACACCGACATCGCGGTCCGCTCCGGCTCCATCATCCGGCGACATTCAGATCTCTCCCAAAGCTCGGCGGCTGGCAAAAGAGCTCGGCGTGGATATCGCAACGGTGCGCGGATCGGGACCTGACGGAACGATCACGAGCGATGACGTCAGCGCAGCAGCGAACGCCCGCGTAGCGGCCCCGGCAGCTGCGCCCTCTCCGTCTGCAGGCGCCGGGCTCAGTACCATCGCCCGATTGATGGCCGAACGAACAACGCAGAGCTGGACACAGGTTCCCCATTTCTTCCTCGTACGCGACATCGATGCCGGAGCTTTGAATGAGGCACGATCCAGGCTTGGCCCCGCCATTGAGAAGGATCGCGGCGTCAAGTTGACTCATACGGACTTGCTGGTCGCCATTGTCAGTCGCGTGTTGAAAAAGCACCCGAAGATGAACGCGATGTGGAGCGGGCAAACCATTCAGATGAATCCGGACATCAACATCAGCGTCGCCATGGCGGTGACCGATGGCGTTATTGGCGCCGTCATTCCCAAAGCAGACTCCACAAAGCTGGCCGACATTTCCGTTCAGCGCCGGGATCTCGCGGATCGCGCACGAAGCGGCAAGACGAAGCCGGCCGATGTTGCGCACGGCACCTTTTCGATCACGAACCTCGGCATGTACAACATCGATGCGTTCAACGCGATCATCGCTCCGCCGCAGGCCGCGATACTTGCGGTCGGACGAATCGGCGATCGAGTCGTCGCCGTCAGTGGGCAGCCCGCCGTTCGTCCGATGATGACGCTGACATTGTCCAGCGATCATCGCGTTGTCGATGGCGCACAAGCGGCCTTATTCCTGAACGATCTCGCCGAGGCTCTTCAGGCACCGGCAAGCTGGCTTTCATAAGAACCTAATTCTTAACATGGGAGATGATCATGGCGAAGAAGCCAACCAAGCCGGAATTCCTTCCGGTCAACGAGGACGATCTTAAACCGGCATACCGCTGGAATCGTCCGCTTCAGGCACCCGGAACGACCCAGGTCGATTTTGAAGAGCGTGTCGATTTCAAACGGCTTCATCGCTATCGTCTGGCACGAACCCGCCAGGCACTGGGCAACTCCGGACTCGGAGCAATGTTGTGCTTCGATCAGTACAACATCCGCTACATCTCGAGCACCGTTATCGGTGAGTGGGCTCGTGACAAGCTGATCCGATATTGCCTCCTGACCGGCAACGGCGACCCCTGGGTGTGGGATTTCGGCTCAGCGGCGCGTCACCATCGCCTGTATTGTCCCTGGTTGCACGAAGATCACATCCTTGCGGGAAATCCCGGCATGCGCGGAGCGATTGGCCCGAAGGTCGGACTGTTCAAACAGGCCGCAAAGGAGATCAAAGCCATCCTGAAGAAGGAGGGCGTCGCAGATATGCCGATTGGTCTCGACATCTGCGAGCCTCCGATGCTGTTCGCGCTGCAGGAAGAAGGCATCGAAGTTCGCGACGGGCAGCAGATGATGTTGCTTGCACGTGAGCTCAAGAATTACGACGAGATCACGCTGCTGAACATTGCATCCAGCATGGTGGACGGCGTCTACCAGGACATTGCAGCAGCATTGAAGCCCGGCGTGAAGGAAAGCCAGATTGTCGCTCTCGCCACGCACCGGCTTTACGAAATGGGTTCCGACTGCGTTGAAGCGATCAACTCGATTTCAGGTGAACGTTGCAGCCCGCATCCGCACAACTTCACCGATCGACTGATCCGGCCGGGAGATCCCGCATACTTCGACATCATTCATTCCTTCATGGGCTATCGCACGTGCTACTACCGAACCTTTACGGTCGGCAGTTCCACGCATCCGCAACGCGAAGCTTACAAGAAGGCTCGTCAGTGGATGGACGACACGATCGAAATGCTCAAGCCCGGGATGAGTACTGACAAAGCGGCCAAGCAATTACCCAAAGCTTCCGATATCGGCTTCGAGAGTGAAATGGCAGCCTTCGGGTTGAATTTCTGCCATGGCCTCGGACTCGGATTGCACGAACGTCCGTTGATCTCGAGACTGAATTCGTTCGAAGAGCCTTATGAGTTGAAGGCCGGTATGGTCTTTGCCGTCGAAACATTCTGTCCTGCGACTGATGGAACGTCCGCGGCGCGTATCGAAGAGATGGTGGTGCTGACGCCGCAGGGCGCGAAGATCATCTCGCTATATCCCGCGAAAGAGTTGCCCGTCGCAAACAAATACTGAAATAAATAGGGACGTACCCCAATTAAATTCCGCCGATGGAATTTAATTGGGGTACGTCCCTATTTATTTCTATTTGCAGGTGAAGTTTGCGGCGTCGTTGGTGTCGCCTGTGCCTTTGTATTGCGCTGTCTGCGGGTAGGGGCATAGCGGACGCGTCTTCTCTACAATGCCATTCGTGCTACGCGAAGCCAGAATGGAGTCCGGTGCCTTTCCTTTGTCTCTCCATTGATCGAGAGCGCTCAGAGAATCCCACGTGCTTGGGCCGTCACCACCGGCACAATGCCCGACACCCGGCAGCATGAAGAGGCGGATGTCATTTGATGTCTTGGCCGCGCCGCCCAGGTTCTTCACGACATCGTTGTAGTACTGGACGCTGTTCCCCGCCGGAATTCCCGGATCGGCCCATCCGTGATACATCAGCAGCTTTCCACCGTGATCGACGAATGGTTTCAGGTTCGTATCGCTGGAATTCATGACAGCGCCAATCGCCTTGTCGAAGGCGGGGACATCGCGCTCGATGTTGAGGTTCCGGTAGTCCCAGCCTGGGTCGTTGAACACGAAGTAGCGGTACATGTCATACGCGATCCCGACGGGATTCGATAACGTGCCATTCCAGCCGCCTTCGCTGCCGTACGCATAACCGCTAAACAACCCGGGCCCTGCAAATACGCGTCTCGCGGTTTCCACTTGAGGCGCCGTCAGGCAAGTCGCGTTGTCACCTTCCTTGCATAACAGGACGCCCGGGTCGAACCTGCACTTGCCGGGATCTTCAATCACGCGATCCTTGACACCGTCGAGAGCGTCACAAGCGGCAAGCACTCCATCGTGCAGCGCGGCGTATTTATTCTGCGGGATCAAACTGGCATCGTCGCGATGCGATTGCTGCGCGACCCACACCTGCGTTCCGTGAAGCCTGGAGGCATTCACGGCGCTCGCGCCTGCGATGATGCCGTCGAAGTCCAGGGGATACCGTTGCGCGGAGGTCAGCGCCTGACGGCCGCCCGTCGAGCATCCCTGGAAATAGGAGAGCCGCGGACCACCACCATAGAACGCCGCGCTGATCGCCTTTGCAGCGATAGTCATTTCATGAACGGCCCTGTACGAAAAATCGATCACCTTTTCGGGATGATCCACGACGAACGTGGCCGAGCCTCCGGCATGTCCCGTATCGGTGCTCGTCGCGGCAAAACCTGCGGACACCGCTGGCCCCATCGCGTTGTAACTGATGGAACCCGCCCATGCGCCATTTCCGACGGCCAGGAGTTTGTTGTTCCAGCCACTCGCCGGCATCCACACCTCGATCTTGATATCCGAGTCACTCGTGGGTGTGAGTGTGGCGGCAA
>Ga0111538_10011018_pt1 | contig 12008 bp, 7 predicted proteins | sample SoiMethybrSBSTD1_FD_79669 | JGI IMG/M metagenome (GOLD analysis project Ga0111538, IMG submission 79669) | Bulk soil microbial communities from a Populus tree surrounding site in Tennessee, USA - Soil MetaG P. TD hybrid SBSTD1 (version 2)... | ecosystem: Environmental > Terrestrial > Soil > Tree...
CGCTGCGCGAGGAATACTGGCGCTCGCTGCGTGAGCTCTTCACGCGCGACGTGACCCATGCCGACCTCAGCCGGCTGCTGGAGCACGAGGTCGGCGAGACCTTTCGCTTCCTGACCCGCGAGGTCGATACGAGCGACCTCGGCACGCTACCGTGGTGGCGCCGCTACCCCCGCGCGGCCGTGCGCCTGTTCCTGGCGGTCGCGTACCGGCTGAGCCCGTGGCGGCGCGTGCTGTTCGCGGCTTCGATGTTCGGGCTCGCGCTTGGCTGGCTCACGTTCCTTGCCATCGTCGCGAGCGAGGGGCCGTTCTCGCTGCACCCTCTGTTCCAGGTCCACACCTGGCTGCTCCTGTCCGGCACGCTCTTCGCGCTGCTGCTGGTGCTCGAGCTGCGCGACAAGCTCACGCTCAAGGGCGACCTCGAGATCGCGCGCCAGATCCAGTTCGGTCTGCTGCCGTTCGAGCCCTTCGACAGGGACGGCGTCCACATCGAGGCCGCGATGCGCCCGGCGAACACGGTGGGCGGCGACTACTTCGACGTGATCGAGCTCGGTCCGGGCCGGCTCGCGGTCGCGGTGGGGGACGTGGCGGGCAAGGGCATGCCGGCGGCGCTGCTGATGGCGCTCTTGCAGGGGAGCCTGCGCACGCTCGTCTCGGCCGGGCTGCGCGGCGCCGAGCTGGTGGCGCGCCTCAACGACCACCTGTGCGCCAACATCCCCTCGAACCGGCTGGTCACGCTCGTCTACGCCGAGCTCGACACGCGCTCGGGCGAGCTGCGCTACGTGAACGCCGGCCACAACCCGCCGTTCCTGCTCTCGCCCGGCAGCCAGCCGGCGCGGCTCTGCGCGACGGCGATGGCGCTCGGCGTCACGACGCAGGCCGAGTTCACGTCGATGACGCTCGAGCTCGAGCCGGGCGACCGGCTGGTGCTCTACACCGACGGCGTCACCGAGGCGGAGGACCCGCAGGACCGCGAGTACGGCGACGCGCGGCTCGGCGCCTGGCTTCAGGCCAACCGCGAGCGGCCGGCGCGCGTGCTGATCGACGGCGTGATCGGCGAGGTGCTCGCGCACTGCGGCCACGCGCACCCGCGCGACGACATGACGCTCATGTGCCTGGAAAGGGTGCGGGACAAGACCAAGGCATCACACCAAGACGTGCAGAGTAGCCGCGGGGCCGGCTCGCACGATGTCTCGGGCCAGCTGCGGAAGTAGCGGGCGGCGTTCTCCGAGCGCCTGGCCACCGGTAGCTCGCGTCGCGCAGGCGGCGCGGTCCGCTTCATCGACGTATCGCTCCGCATCGCCATCCCTCTCTGATACGTGCGGGGACGACGCCTCGATATGAAGCCGCCAATCATCCGACTCGCCAAGTGGCGGTACCTGCTGTGTGTCGTACTGTTTTCAGTAGTGAGTGTCTACCTGGCTAGAGTGGGCTATTCCATTGTTCATTGGAAGGCATACATCTGGCTTCCCGGCTATCTCACCGCTCCATTAGAGGTACGGCTAGGCGGCCGGCCTGAGCACTTGATCTTCGTCATGGTCAATCATTACGAACCGGGCTTCGGTGATGCGGGATTGAAATTGCACCAGAGGTGGACCAAGGCCTTCCTGCCCATCGCCAGTGGTCACTACGATTCATACGGAAACCGCTTCAAGTGCAGCTGGTTCTATCCTTACGACCAAAAGCACGACCGCGTCCTTGCCGGCTTGGCGTCCCTGGCTTACGAGGGTTTCGGCGAAGTTGAGCTGCACTGGCACCATCCGCGCGCGAGCAACGAAACCTTTGAACGTATGCTGGAATCGGCGTTGCCGTGGTTTCATCGCTATGGCGCTCTCATCTCATCGGCGGAAGACCAGGCGGCCCAGTTTGCGTTCATTCATGGGAATTGGTGTCTGGACAACTCGACACCCCTCTGCGGAGTTACTCGCGAGCTCGACATTCTACGCAAGCATGGATGTTACGCGGACCTCACGTTCTCGACGATCGGTACAGACGCTCAGCCCTCGAAAGTGAACGCCATCTACTATGCGCGCGACTCGGACGGAAGTAAGTCATACGATACCGGAATCGATGTCGCAGTCGGACGCAAGCAAAGTGACGCCCTGATGATGATCGAGGGTCCCATTAGGATCGATTGGAATGGTCATATGAACTATGGCGCGGTCGAGAGTTACGCATTACCCACCGCCAAGTCCATCGACCAGTGGATTGATGCCAATGTCCACGTGCTGGGCCGGCCCGAGTGGGTGTTCGTGAAAGTATCGACGCACGGTCTTCAAAGCCTCGACATCGTCGAGGATGGACACCTTGATTCGATGCTTTCGGACCTGCGTTCGATTTGCGACCGAAGAAGATTGCACGTTCACTACATGACCGCGCGAGAGTGCTACAACGTGATCAAGGCGACAGAAGACGGGCGATCAGGGAACCCTGAGGAATTCCGCGACTACCTCCTGGCTAAGCCTCGTAATCTCGTCACGCGTCCGCCTGCAGCATCCGCCAGTGGAAGGTGAAGGAGCTTGTGGCGAGGGCTCGGTGACAAACGGTATCTGCGTGAAGTACGAGTGTTTGCATTCGGTTCTGATGTGACCAGGGGTAACGTCAGGATGCGGCCGGGGCCTGGGGAGCAGCCGGGGCACTGATCCGCAGCGCGCCCTGCTCGAGCCACTGAGCGAGCGGGCGCAGGATGCGGAAGCGGTCGGCCGCCAGCTCGCTCTCGAGCTGGTGCAGGGTCGTGCGGCTGCAGGCCTTGTTCCAGATCGAGACGACGAGGTCGTACTCGCCCTCGTCCTCGACCGTGGCGGGCGAGTCGCCGGTCGCCTCGAGCGGCGCGTCCTCGGGGACGAGCGCGCTCGCGGCGGTCACCTGCTGATAACGCCGCAGCCCTTCGCGCACGAGCGTGCCGAGCTCGCCGAGCGCGGCCCGGCCGTCGGCGGCGGTCTGCGCGGCCTCGAACGCGAACTCGCCCGGAAACGGGCGCTCGAAGAGCTGGTAGAAGGCATTGGCCCCCGTCCGGTGGGCGAAGTGCGCGTCGGTCAGCCGGCCCTGCGCGAAGTCGATCGTCGCCGGCGAGCCGCGGCCCTCGCGCGGCAGCAGGCTGAGCGTGCCGGTCGCCTTCTCCTGCGCGAAGCGGTAGAGCAGCGCGGGCAGGCTGTAGCCGTCGAGCTCGCCCGAGTAGAGCGGCGCCGTCCCGGACTGGGCGCCGGTCGGCACCAGCCCGTTCTCGAGCGCGCGCGCCGCCGCCCGGCCCGCGGGCTGGGCGGGGAAGCGCTTCTCGACGTCCTCGAGCATCGCCCGGACATCGGGCGTGTCGGTCCCCGCGAGCGCGGCGATGAGCGAAGGCGCGTCCGGGTCCTGGCGCGAGACCAGGCGGCTCAGCATCCCCTTCGGCAGCCCCTCGCTCACGAGCGCCATCAGCGTCTCGACCACGTCCGGGCCGGCCGAGAGGTCCTGCGAGCCGAGCTCGGCGAGGCGCGCCATGGTGTCGCCCAGCTCCTCGCGCTTCGAGAGGCCGTGCCGCATCAGGATGCGCCAGCCCGCGGGCCCGCCCTGGCGCGCCAGCCCCGCGGCGATGCGGTCGAGCGCGGCGAGCGCTTCTTCCTCGGCGGCTGCGTCGATGTCGTTCTTCTCGAGCTCCTTCTGCCACTCTTCCAGCAGCGCGGCGAGCGCCTCGGTCACGGCCGGGTGGCGCGTCTGCCCGAGAAAGTTGAGCGCCTCCTTCACCAGGAAGCCCGGGCGTCCCGGCACCCCGCAGCGCGCGACGGCGACCACCTCCGAGTCGGCCGCCTCGCCGGAAGGCCGCGGGATGAGGCGCAGCAGGTAGATCCAGTTGCGGCGCGCGAAGTCGCTCGTCGCGTCGGGCGCCGCCTCGAGCCGCGCGCGCGCGAGCGCGCGCGCCTTCTCGCCGTGCACCACCAGCATGTCGAGCTGCAGGCGGCGGCGGTCGCGGCGCTCTTCGGTCACGAGCTGGTCGAGCAGGCGCTCCGCCGAGAGCCCTTCCTGGAAGAAGTCCATCACGTCGCTGAGCTGCTGCTGTCGCTCGGGCCGCTCCATGTACTGGCGCAGCCGCGTCGGATCGAGCGCCTCGTGGCCCTTCTTCTGGACCGGCTCCAGGAAGCCCGGAGCGATCTCCTTCATGCTCGCGAGCTTGCGCGCCAGCTCGAACATCTGCACGGCGCGGCCGAGGTTGCCCTCGTTGAACTGCTCGGTCGCGGCGTTCACCAGGTGGCGGTAGCGCCGCGCCACCTCGACCGGGTCCTCGGCGAGCGCGACGATCTGCCGCATCGCGCGCACTTCGGGAGGCGGCGCCACCTCCGTGGTGTCCGCGGCCAGGTCCTTCGGCAGCGCCCAGTCGCCGAGCTCCTCGCCCAGGCTCCGGAACACCTGCTCCGCGGCGGACGCGACGCCCGCCTCCTTCAGCCGCCGCAGGTGGCCCTCGAGGTCCTTCTCGCTCCGCGCCTCGATCGCGGCCGCCGCGATCGCCTGCGAGGCGACGCGTCGGCGCGCGAGGCTCGCGCCCGGCCCGAGCAGCGCGTCGCGCCGCAGCCGCTGCTCGAGGATCGAGAGGCGCCGCAGGCCGGGCGTGCTGGTCGAAGGCGGAGGCTGCGGCGCGGCGGAGCCCTGGGGCTGCGCGAGCTCGACGGGTCCGCTCCTGACCATCTCGGCCTCTCCGAGCTTCGCGAGCGCGCGCCGGAAGCGGTCGCGCTCGAGCCCGGGCGGGCAGGCCGCCGCGAGCATCGAGCCGACGCCGTGGAGGAAGGAGAGCAGCTTATTGTTGTCGACGAGATCCAGCTCGCCGATCACGCTCAGCTTGTGCAGGGCGTGGTAGAGCAGGTCGACGAGCGGCGCGTCCTGCTGGCCCGAGAAAGCGCGCTGGCTCCAGGCGAGGATCTGCGCCGCGGCGGCCGCCTCCGTCTCGACCATGAAGACCTCCACCGAGTCCGCGACCATCAGCGGCGGCACGCGGTCGGCGAGGTACATCTCGATCTCCTCGAGCGCCGCGCGCAGCTCGGCGCTCGTCTCCTCGAGCTCCGAGAGCGCCGGGCCGAGGTCCTTGGCCGGGGTGGGGTCGTCCGCCGCGAAGGCCGCTTCCGCCTCCGCAACCTCGCCGCCGAGCCACGCCACGCGCAGCGCGTGGAGCATCTCGGTCGCGTGGGCGTGGCGCGCTTCCGGCTTCTTCGACAGCGCGCGCATCACCATCGCCACGATCCCGGTCGGCAGCTCGGGCATCAGCTTGCCGAGCGGCTCAGGGTCGCGGTGCACCACGGCGAACAGCACGGCCGGCACGCTCGCGCCGGTGAACGGTCGGCGCCCCGACAGCAGCTCGTAGAACATCGCGCCGAGCGAGAAGATGTCGGAGCGCGCGTTCGCGCGGTCGCCGTGCGCCTGCTCGGGCGCCATGTAGTAGGGCGTGCCCATCACGACGCCGCTCGCGGCCGCGTCCTGCACGCGGCGCGCGAGGCCGAAGTCCATGATCTTGATCTGGCCGCTCGGCAGCACGTGGACGTTGCCGGGCTTGAGGTCGCGGTGCATCACGCCCTTCGAGTGGGCGAAGGCGAGCCCGTCGAGGATCTGCTCCATCATCGCGAGCTTCTCGTCGAGCTGCATCGCCTTGCCGGACGAGAGCAGCTGGCGCAGGTCGTGCCCCTCGAGCAGCTCCATGGCCATGTAGGCCATGCCGCGCTCCTCGCCGAAGTCGTAGACGGTGATGATGTTCGGGTGGTTGAGCTGCGCGGCCGCGCGCGCCTCGTCCTGGAAGCGCTTCCTCGCCTTCTCGTCGTCGCTCAGCCGGCCCAGCACGACCTTGATCGCGACGTCGCGGCCCAGCACGGCGTCGTGGGCCCGGAAGACCTCGCCCATGGCGCCCGCGCCGATCTTCTCGACGATCGTGTACTTACCGACCTGGCGGAGCTCCATCTGCGGCCGCGACGATCCTACCATGCGGATTTCGAGCCCCTGGCGCGCGCGGTACACGCGCGGTATACGCGCGCGGTGCTTTTTCGTGGATCTCCGGCTACACTCGCGAGCGGTCGTTCCTTTGTCTTCCCACACTCGACATCATTCCCGCAGGAGGATCCCGTGGCAGAGCCCAACGGCCGCGTGAAGGCCGCGATCGAATACCTCGACGCCAACCTCTCCCGCTTCCAGGCCCAGCTGGTGACGCTCTCGAAGATCGCCGGCGTCTCCTCGGCGGAGCCCGCCCCCTCTCCGGTGATGCGCCGATCGGCCGAGGCGATGGCCAGCGTGATGCGCGAGGCCGGCGTCGAGAACGTGGAGGTGCTCGAGATCGACGGCGTCCACCCGTACGTCTACGGCGACTGGCTCAAGAAGCCGGGCGCGCCGACCGTGCTGCTCTACGGGCACCACGACGTGCAGCCGGAGGGCCGCCCCGAGAAGTGGCTGTCGCCGCCCTACGAGCCGGTGGTTCGCGACGGCCGGCTCTTCGGCCGCGGCACGGCCGACGACAAGGCCGGCTGCATGACGCACATCGCGGCGGTCGCCTCCTACCTGAAGTCGGGTGGCGAGCTGCCGGTGAACGTGCGCTTCGTGATCGAGGGCGAGGAGGAGATCGGCTCCGAGAACCTCGACCGCTTCCTGAAGACCTACCGGGAGCGGCTCGACGCCGACTTCATCGTGCTCTCCGACACCGCGAACTTCGACACCGGCATCCCGGCGCTCACCTATCAGCTGCGCGGCATCTGCACCGTCGACCTCGAGGTCCAGTGCCTCGAGCGGCCGGTCCACAGCGGCATGTGGGGCGGCCCAGTGCCCGACCCGGTTCAGGTCGCGAGCCGGATCATCGCCGACCTTCAGGGCAAGAACGGCCAGCTGAACGTGCCGGGCCTCTACGGCCAGGTCGCGAAGACGGGGAAGAGCCAGCTCGCTCGCATCCGCAAGCTGCCGTTCAACGAGGCCAAGTTCAAGCGCGAGGCCGGCCTGATGAAGGGTATGACGCTCACGGGCGAGAAGGGCTTCTCGGTCTACGAGAAGATCTGGACGCGCCCGTCGCTCACGGTGATCGCCTTCGAGGCGCGCGCGATCAAGGGCTCCTCGAACCAGATCATCGACAGCGTGCGCGCGCGGCTGTCGCTGCGCACGGTGCCGAACATGGACCCGAAGAAGGCCGGCAAGGCGCTCGTCAAGAAGCTCACGACGAAGCCGCCGTTCGGCGCGAAGGTCACCGCCACGCTCGTCGGCACGACGCCGTGGTGGGCGACGGACCCCGAAGGCCCCGCGTTCGAGGCCGCCCGCCGGGCGCTCAAGGCGGGCTACGGCAAGGAGACCGCGATGATCGGCGCGGGAGGCACGATCGGCTTCGTCGGCCCCTTCGCGGACCTTCTCGGCGGCGCGCCCTGCCTGCTGATGGGCGTCGAGGACCCGCTTTGCAACGCGCATTCGGAGAACGAGAGCCTCCACCTGGGCGACTTCGTGAAGTCGATGCGCTCGGCGGTGTACCTGTACGACGAGCTCTCGAGAGTGCCCACGAAGAGGAAGCGGGCCTAGAGCGCCCATGAGCCGCGTGCGCGCTCGGTCGGCAGTCGTGCTGCTCGCACTGCTCGCGGCCTGCTCGATCGAGCGCACCACGCCGCCCCCGACGCCCACTCCGGCCGAGGTCTCGCTTCGCTCGTACTTCTCGCCCGACGCTGGCGTCGACGCCGCCGGCGTGCGGCTCATCCCGATCCGCACACCCAAGGGCCAGTTCAACGTCTGGACCAAGCGCTTCGGGCACAACCCGCGGATCCGGCTGCTGCTGCTCCACGGCGGCCCCGGCGCGACGCACGAGTACTTCGAGGCGCTCGAGCACGCGCTCGGCGCCGAGGGGATCGAGCTCATCTACTACGATCAGCTCGGCTCGGCCTACTCCGACCAGCCGAAGGACGCGTCGCTCTGGACCGTGGAGCGCTTCGTGGACGAGGTCGAGCAGGTGCGCCAGGCGCTCGGCCTCACGAAGGACGACTTCTACCTGCTCGGTCACTCCTGGGGCGGCATCCTCGCGACGGAATACGCGCTCGCGCACCCGGATGCGCTCAAGGGCCTCGTCATCTCGAACATGATGATGAGCATCCCCGACTACAACCGGTACGCCGAGGACGTGCTCGCGAAGCAGATGGACCCGGCGGTGGTGAAGGAGATCCACGAGATCGAGAAGAAGGGCCAGTACGAGAGCCCGCGCTACACGGAGCTGCTGATCCCGAACTTCTACGCGAAGCACATCTGCCGGCTCCCGGAGTGGCCCGACGCCGTGAACCGCGCCTTCGCCAAGCTCAACAAGCAGGTCTACGTGCTGATGCAGGGGCCGAGCGAGTTCGGCGCCTCGGGGCGGCTCGAGAAGTGGGACAGGAAGGCCGACCTCGGCAAGCTCGAGATGCCGACGCTCGTGATCGGCGCGGCCCACGACACCATGGACCCCGAGCACATGCGCTGGATCTCGACCCAGGTGAAGCACGGCAGCTTCCTGCTGTGCCCGAACGGCAGCCACATGGCGATGTGGGACGACCAGGCCGCCTACTCGGCCGGTCTCGTCCGCTTCCTGAAGGAAGTCGACGCCGGGAAGACGACGGTCGCGTTCTGAGCGGCGCGATGCTGCGGCCGCTGCTGCTCCTCCTCGCGCTGCAGCCGCCCGCCGGCCCTGCCGCCGAGCGCGTGAGCGTGACCGTGCTCGCGACCACGGACACCCACGGCAACCTCCTGCCGTACGACTACTTCACGAAGCAGGCCGCGCCGCGCGGCCTCGCCGCCATCGCGACGCTCGTCGAGTCGGTGCGCCGCGAGACGAAGAACACGCTGCTCGTGGACTGCGGCGATACGATCCAGGGCTCGCCGCTCGCGAGCGTCTACGAGGTCGAGCGCCGCGAGGGCCGGACGCGCGACCCCGAGCCGATGATGCTCGCGATGAACGCGCTCGGCTACGACGCCATGGCGGTCGGCAACCACGAGTACAACTTCGGCCTCGAGGCGCTACAGGCGGCGCGCGCGAGCGCCCGCTTCCCGTGGCTGTCCGCCAACACCGAGACCGGCGGCGCAGTGCCGCCATTCGCGCCGTACCTCGTCAAGACCGTGGCGGGCGTGAAGCTGGCCGTCATCGGCCTGACGACGCCGGTGATCCCGCAGTGGGAGAAGCCTGAGCACATCCGCGGCCTGTCCTGGCTCGACCCGGTGACCGCCGTGCGGCGCGCGCTCGCCGCGCTCGAGGCCGAGCGGCCGGACGTGATCCTGGTCGCCGTGCACGGCGGCCTTGGCCGCGACCCGGAGACGGGGGTCGCGGGGCCGAACGAGTCGCCGGGCGAGAACCCGGTGTGGTCGCTCGCCGAGACGTTCCCGCAGCTGACCGCGATCGTCTTCGGGCACACGCACAAGCGCGAGCCCGGCCGCCGCGTGAACGGAGTGCTGCTGGTGCAGCCGCGCAACTGGGCGGCGGAGCTGGCGCGCATCGACGTCGCGCTCGAGCGCGAGCCCGGCGGGCGTTTCAAGGTGACGAGCGCGACGAGCCAGCTGCTGGCCGTGACGGCGGAGACGCCGCCCGACCCGCGCATCGCAGCGCTCGCGCGTCCCTATCACGAGGCGACGGAGCGCTCGCTCGACACGCCGGTCGCCGAGTCGGCCGTCGACCTCAGCGGCGCGCGCGGCCGCTTCGAGGACAGCGCGCTCGTGGACGCGATCCACGAGGTGCAGCTCCACTACGCGCAGGCGCAGGTGAGCTTCGCCTCGCTGTTCCAGACGCAGGTGAGGGTCGCGCGCGGGAGGGTGACGCGGCGCGAGCTCGCCGCGCTCTACATCTACGAGAACGAGCTCTACGCGGTCGAGGGCGACGGGCGCATGGTGCGCGAGGCGCTCGAGAACGCCACTCGCTACTACCAGACCTGCCCGGAAGTCTCCTGCTCGCACGGACCGCTCGTGGATCACGGCGTTCCCGGCTTCAACTTCGACACCGCCCAGGGCGTCGCGTACGCGATCGACCTGCGCCAGCCGGTCGGCAAGCGCGTCGTCGACCTCCGCTATCACGGCGCTCCGCTCCGGGACGACCAGCCGCTGCGGATCGCGGTCAACAACTACCGCGCCGCAGGGTCGGCGGGCTACACGATGTTCCGCGGGGCGAAGGTGGTCTGGCGCAGCAACCGCGAGATCCGGGAGCTGCTCGCCGACTACTGGGCGGGCAAGCGGCTTCCCGAGAAGCCCGACGGCAACTGGCGGCTGCTGCCGGAGGGCGTCGTCGACACGCTGGTGCGCGAGGAGAGCGTGGCGCGTTGAGACGCGCTCTCGCGGCGCTCGCTCTCGCCCTGACGGCGGCCACGGCAGCCGCCCAGCCGGCGGGCGACGTCCTCGTACGGTTCGAGCTGAACGACGCGCTCGTGAAGGGCCGCGTGCTGCCGGGCGTCTCCGTCCGCGTCGAGCGGCCGGGAGGCGGCGGTTCGGTGAACGCCGGCCAGACCGGGGCCGACGGCCGCTGGGCGACGCGGCTCGCACCCGGGACGTACGAGGTGAGCTACCGCCTCGAAGGCTACGTGTCCTACACGAGCGAGGCCACCGAAGTCCGCGAGGAGGGGCAGCTCGTCACGGTGAGCCTGTCGCCGGTCGTCGAGGCCACGGAAGCGATGGCCCGGGACGTGCGCCTCATCCTCAACTGGGGATCGCGCTCCAACCAGGTGAAGGACGCCGACTCGCACTTCGCGTGCGCCTGCGGCGACGCCACGCGCCACGTCTTCTTCAGGAACCGCAAGCACGAAAGGGCCGGCCACACCGTCGAGCTCGACGTGGACGACACCGACTGGGGCGGTCCCGAGACGATCACGCTCACGCAGCCCCCGAAGGGCAGCTACACCTACTGGGTCCACGACTACAGCGGGCCGCCGGCGTTGCTCGGCGCGTCCGATCTCGTGGTGAGGGTGCTGATCGGCGGCCAGCCGGCCGGAGAGTTCCACGTCTTCAAGGGGCTCACGCGCCGCACCTGGCGTCCCTTCAAGGCGATCCGCGTGGGTGGGGAGGGCGGCCCGGCGGTCGTCCGCTGGACCGAGGACGAGCTCGCGGAGGGCAAGGACCTCGAGCGCCCCCGCGATCAGGACGCCGATCCCGGCCCTGGTCCGCCTGTCGGCCTCGTGCTCGCCTGCCCGGCGGTCGTCCTCGTGATCGGGCTGCTGATCTTCGTGCGGCAGCGGCGCAAGAAGCGGCGCTGACGCGCCGCTCGCGACCCGCCGGGCGCTACTTGGGCGGCTCGGCCTCGACGAGCGGCACGTCCCAGTGCGCGTCGAGGATCTCGAAGCGGCGGGACTCCTCCTTCTTGAAGGTCTCCTGGTCCGGATAGAGCCGCTTCGCGATCGCCTCGTCGGGGCTCGGCCCGCCCATGACATTCCAGCTCGAGAACGTGATCACCACCAGGAACGTCCAGTCGGCGCGCCCGTCGCCGTGGAAGGTCGGACGGTAGACGCTCACGGACTTGATGCGGCCGCCCGCGCCCATCTGGTCCTTCAGCACGGGGTAGTGGTTCTTGAAGAACAGCCGCTCGAACTCCTGCTGGAAGCCCCAACGAACCTTGTAGTAGTAGGCCGCGCTCACGGGCTTGTCCTGCGCCGCGGCGGGACGCGGAGCCACGAGGGCCGCGAGCGCGAGAGCGGCGAGCGTCCGGCAGAGGAGAAGACGGCCGGCTTTCGGCATGGCGCGGACCTCCTGTTGGGCGCGGAGTCTAGCACTCGCGCTCGGATTCGCGCGATCATGGAAGCATGACCAAGAAGCTCGTGCTGGCGGCCGCCTGCCTGGCGCTCCTGCCGGCACCCGTCGCACGCGCGCAGGAGAAGGAGACCCGAAGGCTCGACGCCTGCCGCGAGGTGCTCGAGGAGCTGCTCTCGGGCGAGGAGAGCATCCCGCGCGACCTGCTCGACAAGGCGGAGTGCGTGGCGGTGATCCCGAGCGCCAAGAAGTTCGCGATCGGCGTCGGCGGCCGCTACGGCAAGGGCGCGGTCAGCTGCCGCTCCAAGACGGGCAGCGGCTGGGGCGCGCCGCTCATGATCTCGATCGGC
>Ga0111538_10011019_pt1 | contig 12007 bp, 8 predicted proteins | sample SoiMethybrSBSTD1_FD_79669 | JGI IMG/M metagenome (GOLD analysis project Ga0111538, IMG submission 79669) | Bulk soil microbial communities from a Populus tree surrounding site in Tennessee, USA - Soil MetaG P. TD hybrid SBSTD1 (version 2)... | ecosystem: Environmental > Terrestrial > Soil > Tree...
AAATCGCAAGGTCAAAGGGCAAAGGGCAAAGGGCAAAGGTAGAAGACGTTGACCCGCGTCGCGATCGCGCTGGGAAGTAATCTGGGCGATCGCGAAGGGTATCTGCGGTCGGCGATTGCCGCGCTGCAACCCTCCCTCAGTAATCTGCGCGTCTCCACGTTTCACGATACGGCGCCGGTCGGCGTCGGTCCGCAGCCCACATTTCTCAACGCCACAGCAGTGGGGGAGACCTCACTTGCCGCACGGGCGCTGCTCGACACGCTGCTGGCTGTCGAACGCGATCTCGGACGCGAGCGGCCGTTTCCCGGCGCGCCGCGGACCGTGGATCTGGACTTGATTCTCTATGGGGACGCGGTCATCGACGAGGCGCCGTCGTTGATCGTGCCGCATCCACGGTTTCGGGAGCGGCGGTTCGTGCTGGAGCCGCTGGCCGAGATCGCGCCGGATTGGCGCGACCCCGTCACCGGGCAAACCGTGGAGGAGTTGTTACGAACGCTGACAGCGTAATTAATGCGCCTTCGCGCCCCGCTTGAAGAGTCCCGACAAGCCTTCTTCAAAAACCGTGTAGATGGCGGGGACGAGCACCAGCGTCACCATCGTTGAGGTGAGCAGGCCGCCGATGACGACGCGCGCCAGTGGCGCCTGCAGCTCGCCGCCCTCGCCGATGCCGATGGCCATCGGCACGAGGCCGAGCATCGTCGCGATCGAAGTCATCAGAATCGGACGCAGACGTGTGCGGCCGCCGAGCTCGACTGCTTCACGCAGCGGCATGCCATCGCGGCGGCGGAGCGTGTTGATGTAGTCCACCAGCAGGATCGCGTTGCTGACGACGATGCCGGCCAGCATGATGATGCCGATGTAGGCCTGCATACTGAAAGATGTGCCAGTCAGCAGCAGACTCAAGACCACGCCGATCGCCGCGACCGGCACCGAGAACATGATGATGAACGGGTCGCGCAGCGACTCGTACTGCGACGCCATGACCGCGTAGACGAGCAGCACGGCGAGGATCAGCACCAGCTGCAGCTGCTTGAACGACCGGGCCTGTTCCTCGAGCTCCTCACCGAAGCCGATGGAGAAGTCGGGCGGCACCCGCAGCTGACCGAGGCGCGCCTGCACCGAATCGACGGCCTGGCTCAGCGGCACTTCGATCTCGGCATTCACGGTGGTCACGCGCTCCATGTTCTTGCGCTGGATTTGCACCGGGCCAGCCTCGCGATTGAGCAGGAGCACGTTCTTGGCCGGCACGACCTGCCCGGTCGGCGTGCTGAGGAGCACGTCGCCGACGTCGCCAATGGCCTCGCGATCTTCCTGCCGCAGCTGGACGACAACCGGATACTCGTTGCCGCGCTCACGGAACTGCGCGGCGGTGGTGCCGGCCACGTTGGTCTGAATCGTGTTGGCCACACTGGCCACCGACATGCCGAGCATCGCAGCCTTCGGGCGATCGACGCGCACGGCGATCTCGGGACGGCCTTCTTCACGACCGACGTTGACGTCGGCGATTCCCGGCGTATCTTCCATCATCACGCGGGCGTCCTGCGCGAGACGGCGAGCGTCGTCGAGGTCGTGACCGCGAATCTCCAGCTGCAGGCGGCTCGATCCGCCGCCATTGTTATTGCCGCCGCCGCCGCTGAGGAACCGCATGATCTGGTTGTTGCCGCCGGCGGGATTGGCGCGCACCACGACGCCGGGAAGTCCGGAGAGCTGCCGCCGCAGCGCGATGGCGACCTGCTCGTTGGTCCGCGTGCGCTTGTCGCGCGGCACCAGCATGACGCGGATCTGGCCGCGATGCGTGCTGCCGCCGCCTTGCTGATAATTGTTGCCGCCGCCACCGCCCTGGGTGATGACGGTCGTGGCCTCCGGCACATACTCCTTGATCATGTCCTGCAGACGCAGCAACGCTTCCTCAGTGCGCTCGATGCGCGTGCCGACGGCGAGCTCGGCGTTGATGTTGACCTCGCCCTCGTCGGTCTGCGGCATGAGCTCGGTCTCGATCTGCGGATAGATCAGTGCCGCCGCCACGACGAGCGCGGCCGCGCCGCCAATCACGGTCGGACGGTGGTTGAGCGCGAGGTGGATCGCCTTCCGGTAGCCTTCATCCATCCGCTCGAGGAATCGCTCGCTCACTCCGTAGAAGCGCGACATAAGACCGGTGGCCGTGGCTTCCTCGTCAGGTGTCTTCAGCCAGCGCGAGCAAAGCACCGGCACAATGGTCACTGCCACGAACAGCGACATCGCCAGCGAGAACATCACGACGACCGACAGCTGCGTGAACATGATGCTCGCCGTGCCCGACAGGAAGAGCAGCGGCACGAACACGGCGATGTGCGTCAACGTTGATGCGAGAATCGCCGACCACACTTCCTCGCTGCCGTCGATGGACGCGGTCATCTTGTCCTTGCCCATGTGCAGGTGGCGGTGCGTGTTCTCGAGCACGACGATGGCGGCGTCCACGATCATGCCGATGCCGAGCGCAAGACCGCCGAAGGTCATCGTGTTCAGCGTGAAGCCGCCGAAATAGAGCAGTGCGAACGTGCCGATGACCGAGACCGGAATCGAGGTGCAGACGATCAGCGTCGAGCGCAAGTCGCGGAGGAAGGCGAAGATGATCAGCACGACGAGGATGCCGCCGACCAGCGCGTGCTCCTGCACGTTGGTGATCGCGCGCGAAATGAAGACCGAGTTGTCCTGCGTCACCGTCATCTTGATGCCGGGGACCTCACGGTTCACGCGGTCGACTTCCTTGCGCACGGCCTCGGCGACCGCCACGGTGTTCTTGCCGGACTGCTTCTGCACCTGGATCTGCACGCCGGGTTTGCCGTTGATCAGCATGAACGAGCGGCGCTGCTCGGTGGTGTCCTGCACCTCGGCGATGTCGCGCATGTACACAGGCACGGACTCGCGCGTCATCACGACGACGTTGCGAATGTCCTCGAGGTTCTGGAACTGGCCCTGGCTGCGGACCAGGAACGTCGAGTTGCCCTGGTAGATCTCGCCAAGCGGCGTGTTCTGATTCTCGTTGCGCAACGTGTTGACGACGGTGTTCACCGAGAGGTTGAGGGCGGTGATCTTTTCCTTGGAGAGCTTGACGTGGATCTGTCGTCGGACGCCGCCGTTGACGGTGACCGCGGCCACGCCGTCCACGCGTTCGAAGCGCGGGGCAATCTCGTTCTGCGCGATCTCACGGAGCGTGACCGGGTCGTAATCGCCCTCGATACCGATCTGCGCGACTGGAAGCTGGTTGGAGTCGAACTTGAAGATGGTCGGCGGATCGGCGTCCTCAGGGAGACGGCCGCGCATGCGGTCCACGCGCGTGCGCACTTCGTCGGCGGCTTCCGACAGATCAGAACCCCATTCGAAGTTCAGCTGAACCTGGCTGTTGCCCTCGGACGAGGATGACGTCACGCGCACGATGCCGGGCACCGCGCTGACCGCCTGCTCGAGCGGCCTCGTGATCAGCTCTTCGATCTCGAGCGGGCCGACGCCGGGGTAGCTGGTGCGCACGTTCAGGGTCGGCTGTTCGAACTCGGGCATGAGATCGACGGGCAGCCGCGTCAGTGAGATCAGCCCGAGCAGCGTGATGACTGCGCTGATCATGAACATCGTGACCGGACGCTGAATCGCTAAACGAGGAATGCTCATGTCAACACTCTACGGATGACTTGCGTGACTGTTGCCCAAGGTTCCGGCACGTCCATAGGACGTGCCCTACTTCCACAGGACGTGCCCTACTTCCACAGGACGTGCGCTACTGGGACGAACCGCCGTTGCCTGGCCGCTGACCGCTCGGCGGACGCTGCGTGCCGTCGCCGCCGTTCCGTCGTCCACTGCCGTCGCCGTACCGGCCGGATCCATCACCGCCGGATCGGCGACCTGATCCGTCGCCGCCCGAGCGGCGACCCGAACCGTCGCCGCCAAATCGCTGGCCGGAGGCTTCGTTGCCTTGACGTCCGCCCGTCGCGCCTGGAGTGGCGTTCGGCCGTGCGCCTCCGTCTCGCGCACCGCCTTCGCGCGCGGTCGGTGTCGTGCCGTCGCCGCGTCCGCGGCCACCACGCCGTCCTTCACCACCGGCAAGCTGAACGCGGTCACCATCGCGCAGCGCTCGCGCACCGGTCGTGATCACCTGATCGCCCTCGGTCAGACCGCCGACGACTTCGATGAACTCCTCACCCTCGGTACCGAGTTCCACGGTTCGGAAAATTGCCAAGCCGTTCAAGTGCTGAAACACACCGCGTCGTCCACCGAGGTCGGCAACCGCATCAACCGGCACGACGAGCGCGTCCTTCTTGGTGGGCGTCGTGATTCCGACGCGGGCATACATGCCCGGCTTCAGGCGGAAATCCGCATTAGGAATCTCGATCTCAATGGGGGCGGTGCGAGTGGCCGGATCGAGGACCGGGGCGACTCGCGCAATGCGGCCCTGAAACATCTCTCCGGGGAACGCGTCCACTTCGACCTTGGCCCCGGCACCGGCGTGAAGTTCCTTGAGGTCGCGCTCGACGATGTTGACCACGAGACGCACGCGGCTGATGTCCACGACATCGACCATCGGTGAGTTCTGCGAGACGAATGCGCCCGGATCGACCGACCGCTTGGCCACGAAGCCGTTGACCGGCGACACGATGACCGTGTTCGCGAGATTGATGCGCAGCTCGTCGAGGCGGGCCCTCGACTGCGTGCTCTGCGCCTTCGCCAGGTCGATCTGCGCGACCGCGGCCTGATAGCGCGCCTCGTTGTCGTCGAGTGTCTGCTTGGGCAGCAGCTGACGCTGGAAGAGATTGCGTGAGCGCTCCACGTTGGTGAGTGCGAGCTGCAGATCCGCTTCACGCTGACGAATCGTGGCCGCGGCCACTTCCTGCGCGGCTTCGGCCTGCTTGACCTGTTCGACGATTTCGAAATCCTCGATCTTCGCGATGCGCTGACCGCGGGTGACGCGATCGCCGAGACGGACGAACACATCCTGCAGGCGCCCGGCGGTGCGCGGCGCGACGGCCACGGTTGCTTCGCCGATCAGGTTGCCGACGACGCGAACTTCCTGATTCATCGAGGCGCGGCGGGCGCTGGCGAGTTCCACGACCATCGGACCACGGCCGCCGCCACCGCCGCCGCGGAAACCGCCGCCACCACCGAATCCACCACGACCGCCGCCGGCGAAATCGCCTCCGCCTCCGCCGCCGCGGCGGCCAGCGAACCCACCACCACCTTCAGCGCCCGGTCCGGCGGCTTCCGTCGCCGAACCACTCCGCGAGCTTTTGTAATAGAGCCCGCCCGCAAGAGCGACTCCGACGATCACCGCACCAATGACAATTTTTCTCATCCCTAGTTTCCGCCACCGCCGAAGTTGCCGCCGCCGCCACCGGCGTTGGCACGGGTGGCCTGACCGCCGCCCGGCTGAATCGGAGTGATACCGATGCCGCCGGCCGCGGGGATCTCCTGCACGCGCTCGAAATCCACTTGCGCACGCCGATAGTCGAGGAGTGCACGCAGTTCCGAATTCTCCGAGTCACGAAGATCGCGCTGCGCCTGCACGACGAAGAAGTTCGTCGAGAGTCCAACTTCGAAACGGCTCTGCTCGGCTTCGAGGCGCTTTTCAGCGAATTCGCGCGCGACCTGTGCGGCCTGCAGCCGTTCGCGGTTGGACTCGACGAGCAATGCCGCGTTGGTCACTTCAGTCGCGATCTGCAGTTCGAGCGCTCGCGCCTGCGCGATCGTCTGCCGCTGCTGTACCCGGGCGCGTGCCAGGTTCGCGTCAGCGGTGCTCGTTCCGATCGGATAACTGAAGTTCGCTGCGAAGTTCCAGGTCGGCGCCTTCTGGTTGAACAACGTGCTCAGCGTGTCGGAGAAGCCGCCGGGGATGGTCTGCGAGGGCGGTGCACCGAGCGCCGCGCCCGGGGGGCGAACGAACTGTGGTCCACCGATGCCGGCGAGGCCGTAGCTGGCCGTCACGTCCAGGGCCGGCAGACGCTGGTCGGACAGGTTCTTGATCGAGACGTCGTTGGACTCGATCTGTTTGCGCGACTGATCGATGTCGGTGCGCGTCGACAGGGCCTTGCGCACCGCGTCCGCGACATCGAGCGACTCGGTCGAGTACGTCGGGCGATCGACAGGTTCGACATTGGCGACCCAATAGGGATCATCGGTGCCGTTGACGATCAGCCGCTTGAGTGCAAGCTCGGCGGTGCGCACCGCGGCCTGCGTCGTGGCCACGGCCTGGCGGCGCGTCGCCTGTTCCGCCTGCGCCTGCACGACGTCGAGCGGCGCGAGCGTGCCAACTTCGACACGCGCCTGGTTGTCTTCGACGAGCTTGGTGGCGAGTTGGAGCGAACGCTCGGCGACCTCGGCGGCCTGGATCGTGAAGACATAGTCCCAATACGCGTTGCGCGTATTCGCGACCGTCCTGACGATGGTTGCGCGCAGCTGGCTTTCGGAGATCTGCTGATTGATCTGCGTGACCTTCAGCTGCGTGCGCGTACCGTCAATACGGAAATTCCGAAGGACTGGCTGCACATAGACGAGGTTGAGGTTCGAGCTGATCGCCGGGTTGCGCGTGGCAAACAGATCGGACTGCGCCTGCCGGTTGTTGTTCCATGCCACCGCGAAGCTGCCGCCACCCCATTTCACGTTCTGCAAGATGCCGTTGTTGCCGGTGAACGTGTCGGTAATGAGGATGTCGCCGCCGGCCGTCTGGCTGCGCGTGAACGACGTGGCACTGCGCATGCCGTAGTTCGAGTTGAATACCGGGCGATAGTTGGCCTGCAACGAGGCGAGCGCGAAATCGTAGGTCTGCGGATTGAGGCGCTCGACGGCGATGTCGAGGTTACGCTCGAGCGCGCGCTTCACCGCATCATCGAGTGTCAACTCGACGCGCACGCCTGGCTGCGGAGGATTGGTCGGACGCGTCTGTTCCTCGCCGGAACGTGCCTCCGCGAACTGACGGACAGCATCGCGTGTAATGGCGTCGATCCGCTGCTGCTCAGAGTCCTGCGCGAAGGCGGGCGACGCTCCCAGGGCCACCGCCAGCAGCGTCAAGAAGGCACACGAATTCTTCATGGTGTCTTGTAAAACCTGTTAAGTCCTGTGTTGGAAAAGCCGATCGGAACGTGCTATTTCCGCGCGTTCGATCGGGTACGCTCGCGCTCAGCCGTCTGGTGCATGGCGTTGAACTTGGTCCACTGTTCCGTCGTCAGCACCCGCTTCATCCGGAGCATCATCATCGTGTGTGATTTGTTCAACTCCGCACGGGCCGCCTCGACGCGCTCCACTTGATCCATCACGGAACCGTCGTCGCCGCGTTCGAGCAATCGCTCGAACTCTGACTCCGCTTGATCGAGCGCCTTCTTCAGCGACTTCAGCGTGGGCACTGACGCCTGAAAGACCTCTTCGAGTTTCTTGCTCTGCTCAGGTGTGAGCCGCAGCTCGCGTATGTATTCTTCGGACTGCCACCACTTGCCCTGACCAGCGGCGGGCACCGCCACAGCCACGAGGACCGCGAACGACACGACGAACTGCCTCAGCAGATTCTTGGGAGTCATAGCCAACACCCGGCCATACGACTATCCGTGAAAAGCCGTTTACTGCATTTGGTGCAAAGACATACGGTAACACGGAGGGGCGTCCCGGCCCAAGGTAGGGCGCGCCGCGCGCGGCGGGTCAGAATTCGCTGTTTGCGTCACCGTTGGCCAGCGTATCGAGGCGGCGGATTACACGTTCAACCTGGTTGTCCGGGGTCGAGGCCCCCGAGGTCAGGCCGATGGCCAGTGGACCGGATGGCAGCCAGTCGCGCGTGATCGACTCGTTCTTGCCGACCGCCGGCTTATGGTGAATCTCCGCTGCGGACGCCAGGCCCTCGGGATCGGCGATGTGATAGGTGGGCAGCCGGTCGGCGCAGATTCTCGCCAAGTTGCAGGTATTACTGCTGTTATACCCGCCCAGAACGATCATCAAGTCGAGCGTCTGCGTGCGTAAGAGTTCGATGATGGCGTCCTGCCGGTCCTGCGTGGCGCTGCAAATCGTGTCGAACGATTTGAACCGCCCGTTGAGCTCATCGGCCCCATACCGGTCGGTCATCGCGGTTCGAAACATCTCCCCGATTTCGAGCGACTCCGAACTGAGCATCGTCGTCTGGTTCGCGCACCCGACCCGCTGGAGATGCAAATCTGGGTCAAAACCGGAGGAGACCGCTCGCTCGAATGTGTGCAGGAATTGCTCGCGCGATCCGCGGCCGCGGATGTAGTCGCAGGCCAGCGCCGCCTCGATACGGTCGAGTACGACCAGGTAGTGACTGTTGCCGGTCTCCTGTGCCTGTGACGCCGTGGCCCGCGTCTCCTCGTGCCAGTACTTGCCATGAATCACCGACGTGAAGCCCTGCTCCGCGTAGCGCTTCACGTTCTTCCAGACGTTGAGCACCGACCCGCATGTCGTATCGACGAGCGTGCAGCCGCGGTTCACCAGCGTCTCGAGGAGCTCCACGGTGATCCCGAACGCGGGCAGGATGACCACGTCGTTCGGCGTGAGCGCCTCGATCGACTCACCGGGGTCGGTGAGGAAGCGAACGCCCTGCGCGCGAATCTGACGGTTGACGTGCGGGTTGTGAATGATCTCGCCGGTGAGGAAGACCGGTCGGTCGGGAAAGCGTTGACGCGCCTGATACGCGTAGTCCACCGCGCGATCGACGCCGTAACAGAATCCGAACTCGCGTGCGAGATGAATCGTGAGTCGGCCTGACTGAAACGTGAACTCGGACGCCTTGATATCGGCGACGAGATCGCTGTGATAGCTGGCGGCAAGCACGCCGGCGACCTCATTCTTCAGATCGAGGCCGCGGCGAAAAATAAGTGGGGGCAATGTTCTAGTGGTTCGTAGAGGCTGAACGGCTGTTGGTCAGCTCCAGCCTCCGATGGCGGTCAACCGGCCGCGACAACGGAGCGGCCGCGCGTACGGTGCGAGGAGACATACCACTAACGCACGTCGTCCCAGGCGCGGGGCGTGAGTGCGTCGAGCGGCCGGAGCGCGGCGGGGCCGGCGCTGCCGACCGCGAGTTCAATTTGCCCGAGCAGTTCGTCGTCCGACATCGACGCCACGACCGTGCGCGTCACGGGGGTGTCGGCGGCGCGCGACGCCAGTCGCGTCTCGACGAGGCGTCCCGCGGGGAGTTGATGCGCCAGATGGTCGGTGAAAATGCCGACGAGGAACGCGACGGCCACTGCGCCGGTCGCCGCGACCCAGCGCCGCGTGCGTCGCACCGAGGGCTGCGCTGGTTCCTGTGTGCGTTCGACCGGGAATGCAATCACGCGCGCCGGCCGGCCGAGATGATCGACCTGCTGCATGATGCGGGCGTGCTGACGCGCCAGCCGTTCAGCCGGGAACGCCGCATCGACTTCGCTCATCGCGCGCTCGGTCACATCGCCGAGCGTCGAGGCCAGCACAAGGCGGCGGTGCTCGCATCGCTCGCAATTGCGTAGGTGCGGTTCGTCGATCGGTGCGAGCGGATCCGCGAGGCAGATCTCGATCAGTCGATCGTCGGAGAGGTGAGCGCGCTTCATATCGCTGGCGTCTCCGGATCGAGTCCTGACAAACCCGCGCGCGGCGACAACCCCGTACGAGGCCGCTCGAGCAGTTTGCGGAGCTTGCGTACGGCGCGGAACAAGTGCACGCGCACGGTGGCTTCGCTCAAGCCAAGCGCCTGGCTGACTTCACTCGTGGTGTGCTCGGAGATGTGGCAGAGCGTAAAGACGAGGCGCTGGCGAGCAGGCAGTTGTTCGACCGCAGCCGTGATCTGCTGCGCGCGTTCGCTCGACATCAGACGATCTTCGGGGCTCGGCTGCTTGGCGGCCGGCTCGGGCGGGGCGGGCGCGTTGGGCTGCGACGAGATCGGCAGCACCCAGCGGAGTCGGCGTGTGCGCGCCTTGCGCAGATCGAGACAGCCGTTCACGAGGATGCGCGTGAACCAGACCTCGAAGGGATATTCCTCGCGATAGCTGGTGATGTGGGTAAACACTTTGAGAAACGCGTCCTGAACTGCCTCGTCGGCATCGTGGGCATCGCGCAGATAGTTATACGCAATGCGCACCGCGCGGCGCTGCTGTCGCGTGACCAGGTCGGCGAAACGTTCGCGCGCCGCATCACGTTCGCCCGCGAGAACCAGGGCTTTGATGCTGGCGGCGAGTTCCGAGTCCCTGGACGTCGGCGGCTGCTGGACTCGCAAAGGCGTCTTCGGCGCCGGGGTCGGCACCGAACGAGCCTCGAGTCCGGGCTTAGCGACGCGTCGAGGAGGCGTTCTCATTGGAATACGGCAGCCGGAGTCGGCTGTTTACCCTCCCAGGATTAACGTTTTCCCTTGCAACACTATACCTCGGGAGCGCCCGGAACGCCTCGGCGACCCTGGGGTCGTTACAGAGTCAGTTGACGGACCCCCGAACGGCCCAGTACGATCGGCGTTTTCGTCACGATTGCGGCTCGTGAAATTGCACCAGATATTACGAACGCAGCAGCCGGCAACGGAGGGGAGTCACACAGCATGTCTATACAGGTTGAGCGGGCGCACGGTCTCGAAGCTCTTGGCATTCTTCGTTCGGGACGCGTCCACTGGAACCTGAGCCCGGCCTCCTTGTACGAGGAGGTTCTTCGCCGCGGCGAGGGCATTCTGGCTGCGGAGGGGCCGCTGGTCTGCAAGACCGGCCAGCACACCGGACGGTCACCGAACGACAAGTTCGTCGTCCGGGAGCCGTCGAGCGAACGGCACGTGCACTGGGGCAATGTCAACCGGCCTGTGGAAGAAGCCAAGTTCGAGGCACTCCACAAGGACATGATGGCGTATCTGCAGGACAAGGATCTCTACGTCCTCGACGCCTGGGGCGGCACCGACACGAAATACAAACTGCCCATTCGCGTCGTGAACGAGTTCGCCTGGCACAATCTGTTCGCGCGCAACATGTTCTTGCCAGAGACTGACCCGGCGAAGCGCGCGGCGCATCGACCCGAGTTCACGGTGATCGATGCGCCGAACTTCAAGAGCGACCCGGCCAAGCACGGGACGCGCTCCGAGGTCTTCGTCTTCGTCCACTTCGGCAAGAAGCTCGTGCTCATCGGCGGCACGCACTACGCCGGCGAAATCAAGAAATCGATCTTCACCATCCTCAATTACATCCTTCCGCTGCAGGGCGTGCTCTCAATGCACTGCTCGGCCAACATCGGCAAAGACGGCGACACGGCGCTCTTCTTCGGACTGTCCGGCACCGGCAAGACGACGCTGTCGAGCGATCCGGACCGTCGCCTCATCGGTGACGATGAGCACGGGTGGAGTGATACCGGCGTGTTCAACTTCGAGGGTGGGTGTTACGCGAAGGTGATCAAGCTTTCGCGCGAGGCCGAGCCGCAGATCTACGAGACGACGCGCCGCTTCGGGACGATTCTCGAGAACGTCGTCGTCAACCCGGATACGCGTGCGCTCGATCTCGATGATGCCTCGCTCACCGAGAACACGCGCGGCTCATATCCGATCACGTTCATCGACAACGCGGAGCTGTCAGGCAAGGGCGGCCATCCGGCGAACGTTGTGATGCTGACCGCCGACGCCTACGGGGTGCTCCCGCCGATCGCACGCCTGACGCCGGATGGCGCGATGTATCACTTCCTGTCAGGCTACACGGCAAAAGTGGCCGGAACCGAGAAGGGCGTGACCGAGCCGAAAGCGGCGTTCAGCACGTGCTTCGGTGCGCCATTCCTGCCGCTCAATCCGAACGTCTACGCGAAGATGCTCGGCGAGAAGATCGCCAAGCACAACGCGCGCGTGTGGCTGGTCAACACCGGCTGGACCGGCGGGCCGTACGGCGTTGGCAGCCGCATGAAGATCGCCTATACCCGAGCGATGATCACCGCCGCACTGACCGGACAGCTCGATCGAGTCGAGTACAAGAAGCATCCGGTCTTCAATCTCGATGTCCCGGTGACGTGCCCGGGCGTGCCGGACAGCGTGCTCGATCCGCGCAGCACCTGGCCAGACCCG
>Ga0111538_10011023_pt1 | contig 12002 bp, 10 predicted proteins | sample SoiMethybrSBSTD1_FD_79669 | JGI IMG/M metagenome (GOLD analysis project Ga0111538, IMG submission 79669) | Bulk soil microbial communities from a Populus tree surrounding site in Tennessee, USA - Soil MetaG P. TD hybrid SBSTD1 (version 2)... | ecosystem: Environmental > Terrestrial > Soil >...
GGATCTGCTTGTGGAAGGTGAACGACATCGTCTGCGTCTCGCCGGCGATCTGCAGGAAGGAGAAGTGCACCTGGAATTGCCTCCACTTCGGGTTCTCGAGCGGCTTGAACGCCAGGAGGCGCGCCCGGCGTCCGCCGGCCGGGATGGTCGTGGCACTGTCGAACATGACGCGCGTCGTCCGGTCGATGACGTTCTCGAGGTCCTGGTTCCCCGCCTGCTTCGCCCCGATGTAGATGTCGGTCAGGTCCAGCGGGAAATCGCGGTCGCCGTGATCGGTCATGAGCACGACGTTCCCGGGCTGGAACTGCACCTCCCCGTCGGCGTCGTTCTGGAATCCTACGACGAAGACGATGGCCCGCTCCGGTTTCCCGGGGACCGCGGCGAACGGGTCGACGAGATTCGGATCGACCGTCTTCAGGAACTCGGCGCGGCGGGCGGCGTCGGCGTACTCGACGCTCACCGTCACCCCCTTCGCCATCGCCCGCGCGATGGTGGTGATCGGCGTCGGAGGCGAGCCCTTCGGCGGATCCTTCTTCGGTGCCGCGCCGGCGGCGATGCGGTACTTCGGCGCCGGTTTCGCGGCCAGCGCGGGATCGATCGAGTGGAGCAGCGCGACGGACACGACGAGCGCGGCCGCCGTGACCAGGGCGGTCGCCGGAGGCCGTGAGAGGGACACGCTCAGTGGTCGGTGCTCGTGATCTTCGGAGACGTCTTGATGATGAATGTCTCCTCCGACCCGTCCGGGTTCACCTTCGTGACGCGGTGCAGGAGGACCTGCTTGTTGTCCTTGGTCGCGACGATCGTGCTCACGAAGATGTCGTCGGACAGCGGCTCATCCTCGGACACCGGGACGGCCTTCGGCTTCAGGGGCTTCAGGTTCCAGTCTTGAAGTTTCATGGGGGCCTCCCGACCGACTGCGGATGATATACGGCCGGAGGGGGGGTGCGTCAAGCCGATTCTGCGACGGAAACTCCTTTGAATTGAAACAGTTGCTGCTATACTCCGTCTCTTCCGCCGGGAGGAAATCCGTCATGCCCAAAGCTGTCATCGTCGGCGCCGCGAGGACCCCGATCGGGAAGTTCCTCGGCGCCCTCAAAGGGCTCTCCGCCCCCGAGCTCGGCGCCCTCGTCGTCAAGGAGGTCGTCGGACGCGCCGGCCTCAAGCCGGCCGATGTCGAGGAGGTGATCCTCGGCAACGTGGTCACGGCCGGCGTCGGGCAGAACCCGGCGCGGCAGGCCGCCATCAAGGCCGGGCTCCCGGTCACGGTCCCGGCCCTGACGATCAACAAGGTCTGCGGCTCGGGACTGAAGGCGGTGGCGCTGGCGGCGCAGGCGATCAAGGCCGGCGACCACGAGGTCCTGGTCGCCGGCGGGATGGAGTCGATGAGCAACGCCCCCTACCTCATCCGGGGGGCGCGCGAGGGGTTCCGCCTCGGCCACGGCGAGATGGTGGATGCGATGATCCACGACGGCCTGTGGGAGGCGTACGAGAACTACCACATGGGCTGCTGCGGCGAGATCGTCGCCGAGAAGTACGGCATCACGCGGCAGGCGCAGGACGAGTACGCGCTCGGGAGCCATCGCAAGGCGATCGCCGCCGCCGGGGCGGGTCGCTTCAAGGCGGAGATCGTTCCGGTCACGCTGCCGCAGCGCAAGGGGCCGCCGATCGTCTTCGACACCGACGAGGCGCCGCGCCAGGACACCTCCATGGAGGCGCTCGCGAAGCTGAAGCCGGCCTTCAAGGAGGGAGGGACGGTGACGGCCGGGAACGCCCCCGGCGTCAACGACGGCGCCGCCGCGCTGGCGGTCGTCTCCGAGGAGCGGGCGAAAAAGGCCGGCCTCAAGCCGATCGCGGAGATCGTCGCCTACGCCTCGAGCGGCCTCGAGCCGAAGATGGTGATGATGGCGCCGCTCGAGGCGGTGCGGATGGTCTTCGCGAAGACCGGCTGGAAGGCGGACGACGTCGATCTCTTCGAGCTGAACGAGGCCTTCTCGGTGCAGTCGGTGGCGCTCGTGAAGGAGCTCGCCATCAAGCCGGAACGCGTCAACGTGAACGGCGGCGCGGTCGCGCTCGGACATCCGATCGGCGCCAGCGGCGCGCGCGTCCTGACGACGCTCCTCTACGCGCTCAAGGACCGCAAGGCCAAGAAGGGGATCGCCGCCCTGTGCCTGGGGGGCGGCAACGCCGTCGCCATGGCGATTCAGACGTTCTGACGACCGGCACGGGGCACGCCGCGATGCGCACGCTGGGGGTGGTCGGCGCCGGACAGATGGGGGGCGGGATCGCCCAGGTGGCCGCGACGGCCGGGCTCGACGTCCTGCTGCACGACCGGGACACCGCGTTCATCGAGAAGGGGCTCGCGGTCATCGCCGCGAGCCTCAAGCGGCTCGCGGACAAGGGGACGGTGCCGGCCGCCGACGTCGAGGCGATCCGCGGCCGCATCCGCCCGGCGGCCTCCCTCGATGCCTTCGCCCCCTGCGACTACGTCGTCGAGGCGGTGAACGAGAGCCTCGATCTCAAGCGCGCCATCTTCACGCGGCTCGACGGCGTCGTCCGGCCCGGCGTCACCCTGGCGAGCAACACGTCCTCGCTGTCGATCACCCGGCTCGGCGCCGTCACCAAGCGGCCGGAGCGCGTCATCGGCATGCACTTCATGAACCCGGTGCCGATCATGGCGCTCGTCGAGATCGTTCCCGGGCAGGCGACCTCCCCGGAGACGCTCGAGGAGACGCGCGCGCTGGCGCTGCGGCTCGGCAAGACGCCGGTGGTGGCGCAGGACTACCCCGGCTTCATCTCGAACCGCGTGCTCATGCCGATGATCAACGAGGCGATCTGCGCCCTCCACGAGGGGGTCGGCACGCGCGAGGACATCGACGCGGTGATGACCCTCGGGATGCGCCACCCGATGGGGCCGCTGGCGCTCGCCGACTTCATCGGCCTCGACACCTGCCTGGCGATCATGGAGGTCCTGTTCGAGGGGTTCGGCGATCCGAAGTACCGGCCGTCGCCTCTCCTGAAGCGCATGGTGGACGCCGGCTGGCTCGGAAAGAAGAGCGGCCGCGGCTTCTACGACTACGGCGGGAGATGATCCCGACCCTGCGCGAGCCGGACCCGCCCGCCGTTCCCGGCGCGGCCCCGGGCGACGCCATGCGGGCGTTCGTGGCGCGCCTGCGCGATGCCAAGGCGATCGGCGCCGACATCGTCCAGGTCACCACGCTGCCGGCCGAGCCGGCCTCCTTCGCCCCGTTCGCCACGCCGCTGCCGCCGTCCCTCGACGGCGCGCTCCGGGCCCTCGGCATCGATCGCCCCTACGCGCACCAGGCGGAGGCGATCGACCGGGTGCGGCGCGGCGAGGACGTCCTGACGGTCACGCCGACCGCGAGCGGCAAGAGCCTCGTCTACCTCGTCCCGACGTTCGAGGCGGCGCTGCTGCGCCCGGGGAGCCGGTCGCTGTACCTGTTCCCGTACAAGGCGCTGGCGCAGGACCAGCTGCAGGGGATCGAGGAGTTGTCGGACGCCGTGGCGGCGCGCGGCGGGCGCAACCGCGAGTCGGGGCACCCGATCCGCGCCGCCATCTACGACGGCGACACGGAGGACGCGCGCCGCCGGGCGATCAAGGCCGATCCGCCCGACATCCTGATCACCAACCCGGACATGCTGCACCTCGGGATCCTGCCGTACCACGAATCGTGGCGCGGCTTCTTCGAGACGCTCGATCACATCGTCCTCGACGAGCTGCACGTCTATCGCGGCATCTTCGGATCGCACCTGCACCACATCCTGAAGCGCCTGATGCGGGTGGCGGCGATCTACGGCCGCCGGCCCCGGATCATCGCGTCGTCCGCCACCGTCGCGGAGCCGGGGCGGCTCGGGGCGGCGCTCACCGGCCGCCCGCTCGCGGTCGTCGAGAAGAGCGGCGCGCCGCGCGCGGAGCGCCACCTGATGCTGCTCAATCCCGCAGGCTCCCCGTACACCGCCGCCACGGCGATCTTCGACATGGCGCTCGACGCCGGGTTCCGGACCATCGCCTTCACCAAGGCGCGCAAGATCACCGAGCTGCTGCATTCCTGGCTGCTGCAGGGGTCGCCGCGCTGGCGCGGCAGGGTGAGCTCGTACCGCTCCGGCTACCTGCCCGAGGAGCGGCGCGACATCGAGCGGCGGCTGTTCTCCGGCGAGCTGCGCGGGGTCATCTCGACGAGCGCCCTCGAGCTGGGGGTGGACATCGGCGGCCTCGACGTCTGCCTGCTCGTCGGCTACCCGGGCAGCATCGTCTCCACCTGGCAGCGGATCGGCCGCGTCGGGCGCGAGGATCGCCCGGCCCTCACCGTGCTCGTGGCGCTGCCGGACGCGCTCGACCAGTACTTCATGAGCCATCCGGCGCAGCTCCTGGCGCGCGGCTTCGAAGAGGTCGTCTTCGACCCCGACAACCCGGTGGTGGCGCGCGCCCACCTGCTGTGCGCCGGCTCCGAGCTGCCGATCGAGGCGGCGGACCGGCATTTGTACGGTGACGCCGGCTTCGAGCTGGTGCGGGCGCTCGAGCGGGAGGGGGCCCTGGCCCTCGACGCCGAGGGGGAGCGCTGGTACGGGCGCCGCCGGCGGCCCCAGCGCGACATCAACCTGCGATCGACCGGCAGCACCTACGCCATCGCCGACGAGGCGCGCGGCCGGGTCATCGGCACCATCGACGGGGTGCGGGCCTTCCACGAGACGCACGCCGGGGCGGTCTACCTGCACCACGGCCAGCAGTACCTCGTGAAGGAGCTCGACATCGACCGACGCCGGGTGATCGTCGCCCCGGCCGATCTCGAGTACTACACCCAGGTGCGCGGGGAAAAGGAGACGGCGGTGCTCGAGGTGCTGGAGGAGCGCGGCGCGGGGGCGCTCGAGGCGCGGCTCGGGCGGATCAAGGTGACGGAATGGATCACCGGCTACGAGAAGCGGCGCCTGCACGGCCGCGACCGGCTCGGCGTCTTCGAGCTCAAGATGCCGCCGCTGAGCTTCGAGACGGTCGGCTTGTGGCTGGCGCTCCCCGAGGCGCTGCCGGACATGGTGCGGGAGCGCGGCGGGGATTTCATGGGGGCGATCCACGCCGCCGAGCACGCGATGATCTCCCTGTTCCCGCTGCTGGCGATCTGCGATCGCGGCGACATCGGCGGCATCTCCTACTCCTTCCACCCGGAGGTGGGGCGGCCGGCGATTTTCATCTACGACGGGCATCCGGGCGGGGTCGGCCTGTCGGCGAAGGGGTTCCGCGACCTGGAGGCCCTGATCGGCAGGACGGCCGATCTGCTCCGCGACTGCCCGTGCGACACCGGCTGTCCCTCCTGCGTGCAGTCGCCGAAGTGCGGCAACGGCAACCAGCCGCTCGACAAGGCCGGCGCCGCACTGGTCCTGGAGGCCCTGCTCGGGAAGGTGGAGATCCCGGCGCGGGCGCGCCCGCGGATCGTCGCGGCCTCGCCGCCGTCGCCGGCGGGGCCGTCGCCCGACCCGGAGCCGCCGCGGGGCGACGAGGCGGGGGCCGGGGCACCACCGCCGTCCCTGCTGTTCTTCGATCTCGAGACCCAGAAGAGCGCCGAGGAGGTCGGCGGCTGGGAGCACATCGCGGCGATGAAGGTGGCCCTCGCGGTCACCTACGACGACGCGACGGGCCGGTTCCGCACGTATAAAGAGCAGGACATCCACGAGCTGCTGGTGGATCTGCTCACCGCCGATCGGGTCGTCGGCTACAACATCGACCGGTTCGACATCGAGGTCCTGCGCGGCTACACCGGCCGGGACCTGTCGCGCATCCGCACGCGCGACATGCTCGCCGACATCTATCGCAAGCTCGGCTTCCGCCTGCGCCTGGCCGATGTCGCCGAGGCGACCCTCGGCACCGGCAAGAGCAGCGACGGCCTGCAGTCGCTGCAGTGGTGGAAGGAGGGGCGCATCGACCTCATCGAGGAGTACTGCCGCAAGGACGTCGAGGTCACCCGCAACGTCTTCCAGTTCGGCGTCACCAACGGCTACATCCTCTACCGCGACAGGGAAGGACGGTCGTTGCGCCTGCCGGTGGACTGGAAGTAGCGCCGCAACGCCGGGTGGCGATCCCCTTCGTCGTCGGTCTCGCGCTCGCCGTCGCGGCGCTCGCGCTCCTCGCGGCCCGTTCGCGGTCCCGTGCTCCCGCGCCGCCGGCGCCGGGGACGCTGGCGCTGTGCCCCGCCTCCCCGAACTGCGTGACCTCCCTCGCCGCCGCGGCGCGCCACGCGGTCGAGCCGATGCGCTTCCAGGGGGAGCCGGAGATCGCCTGGGAGCGGCTGCGCGCGCTCCTGTCCTCCTGGCCGGGAGCCCACCCCGCCAGCGAGCGTCCCGGATATCTGCGCGTCGAGTTCCGCAGCCGCTTCCTCGGCTTCGTGGACGACGCCGAGTTCCTCCTCGACGCCCCGAACCGCCGCATCGACGTCCGCTCCGCCTCCCGCGTCGGGTGGTCCGACCTCGGGGCCAACCGCCGCCGCATCGCCGCCCTCACGCGCCGGTTCACCCACCACCACTGACCGCGCGGATCGTTCGCTTCCGGGACCGCTCCATTCCGGAACCGCGCACCATCGCCGGACGCGGCGCGAGGCGTCCCCGGCAGCGACGCGGGCGGGTCGTGGCACCGGCCTTGCTCCCGGCAACGCGGTCGACCGATGAAAACCCTGGCGATGGACGCGCGCTTCGGCCTCCGGATGCTGGTCCGGAGCCCGGCGGTCACCCTCATCGCGATCCTGACCCTGGCGATCGGCATCGGCGGGAACACCGTGCTGTTCTCGGTCGTGGACGGCGTGCTGCTTCGGCCGCTGCCGTACCGGGAGTCGGATCGGCTGGTGGTCCTGCGCGACGTGCAGCCGGCGGTCCCTTCCGCCCCGACGTCCTATCCCGAGTACCTGGCCTGGAGCGGAGAGAGCGGTCTCTTCGAGTCGCTGGCGGCCGCCTTCACGAGCTCGGTCACCCTCACCGGATCCGGCGAGCCGGAGAGCCTGGACGCCCTGCGCGCCAGCGCGAATCTGCTTCCGATGCTCGGCGTCGCGCCGATCCTCGGGCGCACGCACGCCGCCGCCGAGGACGATCGCAACGGCGAGCGGGTCGCGCTCATCGGTGAGGGGCTGTGGCGGCGGCGGTTCGGCGCCGACCCGGGCCTCGTCGGCCGCGCCATCACGCTCAACGACGAAGTGTGGACGGTGATCGGCGTCCTGCCGGGGTCCTTCGACTTCATCCGTGCGGTCGACTTCGTCCTGCCGCTGCGTCTGAACGTCGAGAACGCGCCGCAGGGGCTGCATTTCCTGTCCGTGGCGGGACGGCTGCCCCCGGGCCTGCCGCTCGCGCAGGCGCGGCGCGACGCCGACACCCGGGCGCCGCGTCATGCGAAGGATCTCGACTCGGGCCACGGCGTGAAGCTGTTCGGGCTCAAGGAATGGATGGTCGGCGACACGACGCGCACCCTCGTCCTCCTCGGCGCCGCGCTGGGGTCCGTGCTCCTCATCGCCTGCGCCAACGTCGCGGGGCTGCTCCTGGCGCGCGCCGCCGCCCGGCGGCAGGAGGTGGCGATCCGCCGGGCGATCGGCGCCGGGCGCGGCGATCTCATCCGGCAGTTCCTGACCGAGAGTCTGCTCCTGGCGATCGGCGGCGGGATCCTCGGATCGCTCCTGGCGGTCTGGGGGATCGATCTGGTCCGGGCGCTGCCCGGGGCCGGCATCCCGAGGCTTTCGCAGGTCCGCGTGGACGCCACGGTCCTGCTGTTCACGCTCGGCCTGTCGCTCGTGACCGGGCTGCTCTTCGGGTTCGCCCCGGCGCTCGAGAGCACCGCGGGGTCCATGCCACAGCACCTCAAGGGGGCGGCCGGGCTCGCGGCCGACACGCGCCGCGTCCAGCGGATGCGCGGCCTGCTGGTGGTCGGGCAGGTCGCGCTGTCGCTGCTGCTGCTGGTCGGGGCGGGACTCCTGACGCGCAGCCTCATCGGCGTGCTGCGGTCGGAGCGCGGGTTCGACGCGGCGCACGTCCTGACCATGAATCTGACGCTGCACGGCCGGGGGGTGGAGGAGCCGGCGGGCCAGGCGCGCTTCTTCTCGGATCTCCTCGACCGGGTGCGCGTCCTGCCGGGGGTCGAGGCGGCGGCCACCTGCGGTCACCTGCCGCTCGGGGGCAATAGCACCAACGGCGAGATCCTCATCGAGGGGCGCCCGGCGGCCGAAGGGGAGACGCCGCTCTCCGAGCTGCGGCGCGTCAGCGAGGACTACTTCAGCGCCCTCCGTGTCCCGGTGCTGCGCGGGCGTGCCTTCACGGAACGGGACGCCGAGGGGGCCCCGGCGGTGGCCATCGTCAACCAGGCGTTCGTGGATCGCTTCCTCCCGGGGCAGGAGGCGGTCGGCCGTCGCGTCGACGCGCAGTGGGAGACCCACGGCTGGCAGGAGGTCGTCGGCGTCGTCGGCAACATCAAGCACGACGCGCTGGATGCGCCGCCGCTGCCGGAGATCTACGTGCCGTTCCGCCAGGTGCCGATGGCCTCGATGATCGTGGTCGTGCGCGCGGCGGGCGACCCGACGGCGCTGTCGGGCGCGCTGCGCCAGTCCGTCTATGCCGTGCGGGCCGAGCAGCCGGTCGGCGACATGCGGACGATGGACGACGTGCTGGGCGCCTCGGTGGCGCCGCGCCGGCTGACCGCGTCCATGGTGGGAGGGTTCGCCTGGATGGCGCTCTTCCTGGCCTCCATCGGCATCTACGGACTGCTGGCGTTCTGGGTGTCGGAGCGGCGGCGCGAGATCGGCCTGCGCATGGCGCTCGGGGCGCGGCCGCGGCAGGTCCTGGGGCTCGTCGTGACGCGCGGGCTGGTGCTGACCGGCGCCGGGCTCGGGGTGGGCCTCGTCGCCTCGGCCGGGCTGACGCGGCTGCTCAAGGGGTTCCTCTACGGCGTCGGGCCGTCCGATCCCGCGACGCTCGTGGCGACGCCGCTCCTCCTCGGGGGCGTGGCGCTGCTCGCATCCTGGCTGCCGGCGCGCCGCGCCATGCGCATCGATCCGGCGGTCGCGCTGCGCACCGACTGAGCGCCGCCGCGCGGCCCCGGGCGCCGCGCCCACGCCTCCGCCCCCCACGCCCCGCGCCGTTTCCGCCTTGATCGCGCCCTGCGAGGCGTGCTACAAAAGCATCCGTCGCATCGCATCCCACATCATCACGAGCCGATCATCGATACAGGAGGTTGCTTCATGACGCGCACCGAGTTGATCGACGCCCTGGCCACCGAGACCGGGGGTGACAAGAAGGTTGCGAAGGATTTCCTCGAGGGCTTCACGCGCATCGTCGAGGGCGAGATGCGGAAGGCGGGAGAGGTCCCGCTCGCCGGCCTGGGCAAGTTCCGCGTGTCGAAGCGCGCCGCCCGCACCGGCCGCAACCCCGCCACCGGCGAGGCGATTCAGATCCCGGCGAAGACGGTCGTCAAGTTCGCCATCGCCAAGCAGCTGAAGGAACTGATCAACGCCTGATCGCCGCCTCCGCGGCGGTCACGCCATCTCCGCCAGCGTCCCGTCGTCGAGGGCGCCGGTGATCCGGATCGTCAGCAGGCGGTTGAACAGATCCCCCGCCTGCGCGTCGCCGGGATCCACCCCGCAGTCGATGAAGTTGTCGGTGAGCGCCCGCACCCGTCCGTCCGGACGGACCTCCCGCAGCAGGAGCGCGGGCAGGCGGCGCCCGACGAAGCGGCGCCGGTGGCGCAGCGACAGCGTCCGGCCGATCGACCTGAGGCGCGCGCTGCGCTCGCGGACCGCCGCCGGGGGGACCGCGCCGGGGAGCGCCGCGGCGGCGGTGCCCGGGCGGGCCGAGTACGAGAAGACATGCAGGTAGGCGAGCGGTGACGCCTCGAGGAAGCGGCAGGTCGTCTCGAACTCGGCGTCGCTCTCCCCCGGGAAGCCGACGATGACGTCGGCCCCCAGCCCCGCGTCCGGCACCGCGGCGCGCACCCGCTCGAGGGCGCGCGCGTAGTCGGCGGTGCGGTAGTTGCGGCGCATGCGGGCGAGCACCGCGTCGCAGCCGCTCTGCAGCGGCACCTGGAGGTGGCGCGCCAGGCGGCCGTCCGACGCCGCCATGAGGGACGCGATCGTGTCGGTCACCGTGCGCGGCTCGAGCGAGTTCAGCCGCAGCCGCGGGACCGTCCCCGCCACGAGCGCGCGCGCCAGGAGATCGTGGAGGCGCTGCGGCGGCCGGAGATCCGTCCCCCAGTCGCCGGTGTTCACGCCGGTGAGGACCACTTCGTTGTACCCGGCGGCGCCGAGCCGCGCCAGGCGCTCGAGCACGATCTCCGGCGGCAGGCTGCGGCTGCCGCCGCGCACCGAGGGGATGACGCAGTAGGAGCAGCGCAGGTCGCAGCCGTCCTGGATCTTGAGGAAGGCGCGCGTCCGGTCGGTCTCCGACGGATCGCACGCCTCGGTCGCGCCGAAGCGCCCCAGGTCGAGGTCCGCGGCGCCCCCGGCCGGCCCGGCCCCGGCCGCCGGCCCTTCCGGCGGCGCGGCGATCCCGAGCGCCGCCGCGGCGATCGCCTCGACGCGGCCGGCCTGGTCGCGCATGCCGACGACATGATCGACGCCGGGGATGCGGAGGAGCGCCTCGCCGTCCCGCTCCGCGTAGCAGCCGGTCACCAGGAGCACCGCCCGCGGGTGGGCGCGTCGCAGCCGCCGGGCGATCTGACGCGCCTCCTTATCGGCTCCCCCGGTCACGGTGCAGGTGTTGAGGACGAGCAGATCCGCCGCGTCCGCCTCCGTCCCGCGGCGCATCCCCAGGCGGCGCAGGCGCGCCTCGAGCGCACCCGAGTCGGCCTGGTTCAGCTTGCAGCCGAGCGTGACGATGCGGTAGGTCGGGGCGCTCATGGAGCGGTGCGGTCGTGCCGCGGTCAGGCGCGCGGCGGCGCGTTCTTCAGGGCGCGGTTCTTCTCCATGACCTTGCGGGCCATGTCGTCCTTGTGGCGGCGCAGGCGCTCGCGCAATTCCGGGTCGGCGGTCGCGAGGATCTGCGCCGCCAGGATGGCGGCGTTCTGCGCCCCCGACTTGCCGATGGCGACGGTGGCCACCGGGACGCCGCCGGGCATCTGCACGGTGGAGAGCAGGCTGTCGAGCCCCTGGAGCGCCGACGACGGCAGCGGGACGCCGATCACCGGCAGGATGGTGTGCGCCGCCACGACCCCGGCGAGATGCGCCGCGTGCCCCGCGCCGAGGATGGCGACGCCGAAGCCGTCCTCCTCGAGCCGCGAGGCGAGGCGCGCGGTCTCCGCCGGCGTGCGGTGGGCGCTGGTCACGTCCACCTGGAAGGGGATGCCGAACGACTCGAGTGTCCGGGTCGCCTCCTGCATCGTCTCGAGATCGCTGTCGCTGCCCATCGCCACCCAGACCTTGAGCGGCGAGGGGGAACTGGACTTGTCGCCGGGTTGTCGCGCCACGCCGTTCCTCCTGTCAGGAAGCGGCGATTCTAACGCATCGGCGGAGCGGGTCAGTGGATGCGGTGGGTGGCGAGCGGGCGGAGCGGCTCCTCGCAGCTGCAGCGCTCGAGGCGGCGGTTGCAGGCGAAGCAGTAGCCGTTGTCGGCGAAGAAGTCGGCCATCTCCTCCTGCCAGGCGTCGATGAAGCCGACCTTCTCGTACTCTCTCATCCCGCTCATGTCCACGAGGGCGCGGATGTTCTCGCGCGACTCGTGATAGGCCTTCAGAAGCTCGAAGATACGGCGTGACGGGCGTGGGGTTCGGGACACTCGGCACCTCTCGAAACGACCGCGGAATCCTACCATCACGATTCGATCCGGGCCATCCGGCGTCCCCGTGGATTGCGGAGGGATCCCCGCGGCTCAGGGGCGGGGGGCGGGTCCCCGGGCGGCGATCGCGGCGATGTCGGTGCGATGCTGCATCCCGTCGAAGCGGATGCGCTCGACCGCGGCATAGGCCCGCTGCCGGGCCCGCGGGAGATCGGCGGCGCGCGCCGTCACCGTCAGCACCCGCCCGCCCGCCGTCA
>Ga0111538_10011025_pt1 | contig 12000 bp, 7 predicted proteins | sample SoiMethybrSBSTD1_FD_79669 | JGI IMG/M metagenome (GOLD analysis project Ga0111538, IMG submission 79669) | Bulk soil microbial communities from a Populus tree surrounding site in Tennessee, USA - Soil MetaG P. TD hybrid SBSTD1 (version 2)... | ecosystem: Environmental > Terrestrial > Soil > Tree...
GCGAGCGGGACCGTGTTCACGAAGTCCCAGCTGCGGCCGCGGTCGAAGCTCACGTGGATCCCGCCGTCGCTGCCGAGCAGCATGTGGTCGGAGTTCGCCGGATCGATCCAGAGCGCGTGGAAGTCGCCGTGGATCTTGTCGACCACGTCGGTCTTGAAGGTCTTGCCGCCGTCCTCCGAGGTATACATGGACGCGCCTAGCACCCAGATGCGGCGGTCGCTCGCCGGATCGATCCGAATCTTGCTGTAGTAGGACGGCCGCGGGTTGGTGGACGACATCTTGCTCCAGCTCTCACCGCGGTCTTCCGAGCGGTAGACGCCGCCCTCCTTCGCGTGCTCGACGAGCGCGTAGACGATGTTGGGCTCGCGTGCGTAGACCGCGACGGCGATGCGGCCGATCTCGCCCTCGGGCAGGCCCTTCGTGAGCTTCGTCCAGCTCGCCCCGCCGTCGATCGTCTTCCAGAGGGCGCTGCCGGGTCCGCCGCCGTTGAAGCCGAACGGCGTGCGCCGCCGCTGGTAGGACGCCGCGTACAGCGTGTCGGGGCTCTCGGGATCGATCGCGACCTCCACGAAGCCCGTGTCCTCGTCGACGAACTTCGTGTTCGTCCAGCTGCGGCCGCCGTCCGTCGTCTTGTAGAGCCCGCGCTCCTTGCTCGGTCCCCAGAGCCGGCCGAGCGCCGCGACGTAGACGACGTCGGGGTTCCTGGGGTGCACGACCATGCGGCCGATGTGGTGCGTCTCCGCGAGCCCCAGGTGCTGCCAGCTCTTGCCGCCGTCGAGCGTCTTGTAGACGCCGTTGCCCCAGGAGGAGGACTGGCGGTTGTTCGGCTCGCCGGTTCCCGCGTACACGATCTGCGGGTCCGAGGGCGCGATCGCGAGGTCGCCGATCGACGACACCAGCTGGTCGTCGAAGACCGGCTCGAACGTCGTGCCGTTGTTCGTGGTCTTGAGGATCCCGCCCGACGCGGTGCCGACGTAGAAGACGGACGGGCTCGACTCGACCACCGCGAAGTCGTCGATGCGGCCGCCCATGATCGCGGGGCCGATGTTCCGGAACTCGAAGCCCTTGAGCTGGTCGGACGTCAGGGCGGAAGCCGAAGGCTGGGCCGCGGCGGCCTTGGCCGCCGGCTTCGGCTGGGCGCTCGCAGCGGGCACGACGGCGGCGAACGTGAACGCCAGGAACGCGACGTTGCGGCGGAAGCAGTGACTCATGGCGGGCTCCTCGAGGGCTCGACGCGACACGCGGGTCCGGATCTTACCCCCACGACGCGGCGCTTGCCGGCGCGGCCCGACTCGCCTAGTCTCACGCGCACGTGGCTGCGCGGCTCCTTGCGACGCTCGACGCCCTGATCGCCGCGTTCGCCGCGCTCGTCCTCGTCTACCTCGTCGCGGGAGGCTTCGACCTCGGCATCCTGAGCGCGCGCCGGTTCTCGAAGCCGTTCCTCGTGCTGCTGGTGCTGGGCGCGGTCCGCGCCGCGATCCCCCGGCCCTCGTGGCTGTCCCGGCTGTTGCAGGCGGGCGCCGGACGCGTGGCCGCCGCGCGCGCGCGGCTCGAAGCCCGCTCGCCGCTGACGCCCGCCGTCGTCGACGCGCTCGCCGCCGTGCTGTGCGTCCACGTGCTGACCAAGGGCACCGCCTTCCTGGCCAACCTGATCTTCGGCCCGGCGCGGCCGCGCCCGTTCCCGATGCCGTTCGAGTCGATGCGTTTCGCAGAGACCTTCGCCGCCTGGGACTCCGGCTGGTACTTCGACATCGCCCAGCGCGGCTACTACTGGAGCGCGAGCGGCCAGAGCAGCCTCGCCTTCTTCCCGCTCTACCCGATGCTGATGCGCGCGCTCGCCTGGCCGTTCGGCGGGGGCGACCGCGCGCTCTGGATCTCCGGCGTCGTGATCGCCTACGCCTGCCTGCTCGCCGGCCTCACGGTGCTGCACCGCCTGGTCGACGCGCGCTTCGGGGGACGCGAGGCCGCACGCCGCACCGTCCTCTACGTGGCGGTCTTTCCGTTCGCCTACTTCTTCACGCAGGTCTACGCGGAGTCGCTCTTCCTGCTCACGAGCGTCTCGGCTCTCGCGTGCGCGTTCGCGTCGCGTTGGGCGCTCGCCGGCCTGCTCGGCGCGCTCGCAGTGCTCGCGCGGCCGAACGGCATCCTGATCGGCGTGCCGCTCCTCCTGCTGGCCCTTGCGGACCGGCCGCGGGCGGCCGAGCTCGCGAGGCGCCTGGCCGTGCTCTCGCCGGTCCCGCTCGCGCTTCTCGGGTTCTGCGCCTTCGCCGAGCGGCTCTCGGGCGACCCGCTCGGCTGGCTGCACGCGCAGGCGCAGTGGGGCTACAGCGTCGGCCACCGGCCCTGGATCGAGCTGATGCGGCTCCTCGACGGCATCGAGCGCCACGGGCTCTACGGCTACTTCTTCTCCGACCCGCTAGCCGCCTACTACTTCCTGCACGGAATGCTCGCGATCGTGTTCATAGCACTCACGCCGAGCGTCTTCACCCGGCTGGGGCTCGCGCTCGGCGCCTACGTGGCCGTGAGCCTGTACGTCCCGCTCAGCGGGAACGCGCTCGAAGGCATCGGCCGCTACGCGGCGACGCTGTTTCCGGTGTTCGTGCTGCTGGGAAGCGGCGTGACGTCGCGGCGCGTGCACGAGGCGCTGCTGGTCAGCGGGGCGATACTGCTCTCGCTGCTGAGCGCGCTGTTCGCGACCTGGCATCCGATCTATTAGGTAGTATGCTGAGCGGTCGGGAGAGGCGCTGATGCTCGACTTGCGGAAGGTCCGCGAGCAGTTTCCGATCACGCGGCAGAAGTTCGAGGTGCTCGGCCACGCCGAGCCGAAGCCGCTCATCTACATGGACCACGGCGCGAGCACCCACCCGCCGACGCCGGTGCTCGAGACCTACAAGCACTTCCTCGAGTGCTCCTACGCCAACGTGCACCGCGGCCGCCACACCCTGTCGGAGAAGGCGACCGAGAGCTTCGAGCACGTCACCCAGGACATCTTCCGCTTCATCAAGGGCCAGAGCGCCGGCAACACCGTGATCCTGTGCGGCAACACCACGCAGGCGCTCGACCTGGCGGCCCACGTGATGGCCCACCGCGAGGGCGTCACGCTCGTGTCGCTGATGGAGCACCACTCGAACGACCTGCCCCACCGCTCGCGCGGCAAGGTGGTGCACTTCGGGGTGAAGGACGACGGCACGCTCGACTACGACGACCTCGAGACGAAGCTGCGCCTTCACAAGGTGAAGCTCGTCGCGGTGACCGGCGCCTCGAACGTCACCGGCTACCTGCCCGACGTCCACCGGATCGCGCGCCTGGCGCACGCGCACGGCGCCCGCATCCTGATCGACGGCGCGCAGATCCTCGCGCACGCGCCCGTCGACGTGCTGCCCGACTCCGACCCGGGGCACCTCGACTTCTTCGCGGGAGCAGGCCACAAGGCCTACGCGCCCTTCGGCTCGTCCTTCCTGTTCGGGCCGGTCGAGCTCTTCGACGCGGCGCCGCCCTACATCCCCGCGGGCGGCACCGTCGTCTACGTGACCGAGGACGAGGCGTTCTACAAGAAATCACCCGACCGGCACGAGGGCGGCACACCCAACATCGCCGGCGCCGTGGCGCTCGCGGCGGCGCTGCGCTTCCTCGAAGAGGCCGGCATGGCGGAGGTGCGCGCGCACGAGCGCGCGCTCGTCGCCCAGGCGATGGACGGGCTCGCGAAGCTCGACGGCGTTCGCGTGCTCGGGCACCCCGAGCCGGAGAAGCGGATCGGCGCGCTCTCGCTCACGATCGACGGGATACCGCACGAGCTCGCCGCCAGCATCCTCAACCGCGAGGCCGCGATCGCGGTGAGGAACGGCTGCTTCTGCGCGCACCCGTATCTCCACCGGCTGCTCGGCCTCACCGACACCACCGAGCTGCGCCAAAGGCTCGTCGCGGGCGAGGACGTCGACCTGCCGGGGGCCGTGCGCCCGAGCTTCGGCATCTTCAACGACGAGCGCGAGGTGGACGAGCTGCTGCGCATGATCCGGCTGATCCGCGACCGCGGCTGGAAGGGCGACTACGCCGACATTCCGCGCGCGGCGGCCTGCCGGGAGCTCTGAGCCTCAGTCCTTCGGCTCGCGCACCCGCAGCTCGGGGAGCGTCGCGAGGAGCGGCACGGCCAGGATCTTCTCCAGATCCTCCGGGCCCTTGACCGACGCGTCGCGGTGCTCGGCCAGCAGCGCGGCGACGAGCCCGAGCGTCACGCCCAGCAGCGCCCCCACGAGAGCGAACACCAGCGGGTTCGGAGCCTCGGGTGCCGGCGGAACCGCCGCAGCGCCCATGAGCCGGAAGCGCACGCCCGGCGCGCGCGTCGCCGCTTCGGCCGGCGTCGATGCTTCCGGGCCCTGCGCCTCGAGCGCCGCCACCAGCCGGTTCGGCACGAGCGCGGCCTTCTGCGCGTCGCGGTGCACGTACTCCACGACGTAGGAGCTGGGGGTCAGCGGCCGCACGCGCAGGTCGGCGAGCAGCCGCTGCACCTGCTCGTCGGCCGACGGCAGGGCGCCGCTCGCGCGCGTGTAGGGCCGCGTCTCGCGCAGCACCTGCTCGACGAGCACGCGCTCCGTCAGCCGCTGGCGCACCTGCTGGGCGCGCCGCTTCGCCACCTCGGGCTGGCGCAGCAGCGCCTCGTCCGCGTCGTCCCAGAGCGCCGCGACGAGGGCCGAGCTGCGGTAGTGCTCGGGGAGCGTCAACGCGAGGAGCGCTGCCGCGACGGCCAGCAGCAGCGCGGGCGCCAGCACCAGCCGCGGGCGCCGCAGCGGCGCTTCGAGGTAGTAGCGGAACCGCGTCCGCGACGGGCGACCTCGGGGCATGCGTCACATGAGCTTGCCACAGGTCGATCGAGGCCTGTCGGCTTGGTAAAAAGGCAGGGGCTCGGTTAGCCTTCCCTTCCCGCCATGACCACCAAGAGCCGCTACGATCAGGTCCGGGACGAGCTGCGCGCGCGGCCCCGGCACTGGCTCGTCACCGGGGTCGCGGGCTTCATCGGCTCCTCGCTGCTCGAGGCGCTGCTCCAGCTCGACCAGCCGGTGACCGGCCTCGACAACTTCGCGACCGGCAGGAAAGGGAACCTCGACGAGGTGCGGGCGGCCGTGGGACCGGCGCGCTTCGAGCGCTTCCGCTTCGTCGAAGGCAGCGTGGCCTCGCGCGAGGACTGCGCCGAGGCGACGCGCGGCGTCGACGTCGTGCTGCACCAGGCCGCGCTCGGCTCGGTCCCGCGCTCGATCGAGGAGCCGCTCGAGACGAACGCCGCCAACCTCACGGGCCACCTGATGCTGCTGGAGACGGCGCGGCGCGCGGGCATCCGGCGCTTCGTCTACGCCTCGAGCAGCTCCGTCTACGGCGACAGCCCCACGCTGCCGAAGGTCGAGTCGGACATCGGCCAGCCGCTCTCGCCCTACGCGGTGACCAAGCTCGGCGACGAGCTGTACGCGAACGTCTACGGCGCGCTCCACGGGATGGGCACGGTCGGCCTGCGCTACTTCAACGTCTTCGGGCCGCGCCAGGACCCGGAGGGAGCGTACGCCGCGGTGATCCCGAAGTGGGTGGCGGCCATGATTCGCGGCGGCGGGGTGCGCATCAACGGCACCGGCGAGATCAGCCGCGACTTCTGCTACGTCGCGAACGTGGTCCAGGCCAACGTGCTGGCCGCGACGGTCGAGTCGAAGGACGCGCTCAACCAGGCCTACAACGTCGCCGCCGGCAAGCGGACGACGCTCAGCGAGCTCTTCGAGCTGCTGCGCTCCGGGCTCGCCGCGCGCCACCCGGAGCTCGCGAACCTGAAGCCGGAGGAGGGGCCGTTCCGTCCCGGCGACGTGATGCACTCGCTCGCCGACATCGGCAAGGCCCAGCGGCTCCTGGGCTACGAGCCCACCCACATGATCGACCGCGGCCTCGCCGAATCCCTCGCCTGGTACGAGAAGAACCTGGGCTGAGGTAACGGGCGGCGAGCGCAGGCGGGTTCACCCCGCCGTAGCGAGCGGGGGGATACGGGGGGTGCGGCGCAGCACCCCCCGTCTCAAAACGCCAGCCCGAACCGGAAGTAGTAGCGCGTGTCGCCCTGCTCCTGGAAGCCGTGCGCGACCGAGACCTCGGCTCGCAGCGGGAGCGTGTAGCCGATCGCGGAGTCGAGCCCGAGCGACGCGCCGACCGCCGTCTTCACGTCCGACGCCTCGAACGAGCCCGACCACGCGTTGGCGGCGTCCAGGAAGACGCTCCCCCGCAGGTGGCGCAGGAAGAGCGGCGCCGAGCGGTAGCCGCGCTGCGGCGAGAAGAGCGGGAAGCGATACTCGGCGTTGAACGCCGCGTAGCGGCGACCGGTGAAGGCGTTGTCCGGATAGCCGCGCAGCAGCGCCTCGTTCGTGCGCACGATGTCGAAGAGGCTCGCGTCCGGGTAGCCGCCGACGGCGAAGGAGCGCTCGAAGCCCGGCTCCCCCCAGGTGGTCCCGCCGCCGAGCCGCAGCGCCAGCACGTCGCGCGCGCCGAAGACGCGCTGGTAGAGCCGCGCGTCCGCCGTGAGCTTGTCGAGCGTGACGTCGCTGCCGAGCCCCTCGGCCTCGTGAAGCCAGCTCACGCGCAGCCGCGAGCCCTCGGAGGGCGAGATCGACATCGGATAGGCGCGCGCGCTCGACCAGATCCAGCTCGCCTGCAGCCCCCCGAGCTCGGCGTGGTCCTCGGGAGCGCTGCTGCCGAGCACCCCCTCGCTCTCGCGCCTATAGGCGAGCGACACGCTGTGGATCGAGCGTACCGTCCGCCGCAGCGGCATCGACGCCTGGAGGTTGAGCTGGAGCGTCCGCAGGTCGCCCCTTTCGGAGACGGCCGTGGTGTTCTGCCCGCTGACCACGAACGTGGGCCGGAAGCGGTCGTAGAGGTAGAACCCGTTGAAGTTCAAACGATCGGTTCCGGTGCCGTAGGTGAGGCGCGCGGCCCAGACGTGCCGAAAGAGCGCGTCCGAGCCGCCGGTCGCGAGCCCGAAGCGGTCCTCGCTGTCGCCGAGCTCGATCCATGGCGACCAGAAGCGCGGCGCCAGCATCGACCACGGCCGGTAGGAAGTCGACGCCGCAGCCGCGGGCACGGGATCCGGCCGCGGCACCGGAAGCGCGTCGACGAAGGCGTCGGCGGGCGCGGGCGAGATCTCGAGCGGTGCTATGCGCACGTCGAACCCGAGCGACGAGTAGTCGGCGTAGGCGACGCTGCGTCCGTCGGGGCTCACCGAGGGCTGGAACGCGCCGCCGAGCACGTTCGTCACGCGCGACAGCGAGCGGTCGGCGATCCGCAGCGCGTAGAGGTTCGAGATGCCGTCGCGATCCGAGCAGAACACGACGGCCTCGCCGTCGGGAGTCCAGCTCGGCTCGACGTCCTTCGCGCGGTCGTGGGTCAGCTGCTGGACGGCGCCGCTCGCGGGATCCACGAGCACGAGGTCGAGCCAGCCTCCCGGCAGGAGCCGCGTCGCCGCGATCGAGCCGCCGTTCGGGCTGAAGCGCGGCGAGCTCCACTCCACACCGGCCTCCGACCGGGTGAGCGTCCGCTCGCCCTGGCCGTCGATGCCGACGACGACGAGCTCGGAGCGGTCGCCGAGCTTGCGGGCGAAGACCACGCTCCGGCCGTCGGGCGACACGTCGGGGTCGTAGGCTCGCGCGCCGCGGGTGAGACGGCGCACCGCCCCGCTCGCGACCGTCACGACGCTCAGGTCGCCGTAGAGCGCGTAGGTCTTGTGCACCTGCAGCTCGCCGTAGACCAGCTCGCGGCCGTCGGGGGCCCAGGCGAGCCCCGAGCCTCCGTTGCGCAGGACGACGCGCCGATCGCCCGTGCCGTCCACGCCGACGAGCCGGATCTCGGGATAGCGCGTGAGCGTCTGGCTCGCGTAGGCGACCTGCGCCCCGTCGGGGCTGATGCGCGGCGAGCCCTGGCGGATGCCCCGCGTGGTGAGGGCGCGTGCCAGCGTCAGCCCTGCACCGCGGCGCGTCTGCGCCTCGCCCTCGAATCGCGCCGTCGCCTCGTCCGCCCACGTCTGCCACTGCGCGTGCAGGCCGGCGCCCGTCACCTTGTCGAGCGTTCGCCCGTCGAGCCAGGGCGGGAACTGGACGGCGTGCTGCTTCGCCAGGCGCGGCAGCGTTTCGGGGCCCGAGATCCCGCTGATTCGCCGCAGGAAGGCCTCGCCGAACAGATACGGCGCCTGCCCGCCCGGCCAGGCGTCGAGCGCGTAGATCGCCTGGTCTTCCTTCGGAAAGCGCCCGTCGAGCGTCGCCATCCGCAGCACCATCCGCGAGTCGGCGTTGCGGCCGCGGCCGAAGGCCGTGCCCTCGGTCTCCTCGTAGGTGGCGAGGCCCTCGATCATCCAGGACATCGCGAAGCTGTTCGGGAACAGGAACGGCGCGCGCCCGAGCAGCGTGCGGCCCGCGCGCCAGATCCCGCGCGCTTCCTCGAGGTGCACGGTGTGAGCGAGCTCGTGGCTCAGCACGAGGCGCAGCCAGCCCTCGTGGTTGCCGAAGCCGTCGCTGCCGTCCGGCGCCACGGCGCGGATCGTGACGAGCGGGTACGGCAGCGGCGTCGCGAAGCCGTTCGGCAGGTCGTCCGAGTCGACGATCACGAGCTGGACGCGGCCGACCTTCGAGCCGTAGCGCGCCTCGTAGCGCGCCAGGATCTCGCTTGCGATCACGGCGGCCGAGCGCGCCATCCCTTCGAAGCCCTGGTGGAAGTGAACCGAGACGCGGTCGGTCGTGATGGTGCGGAAGTGGAACTCGGGAGGATAGGAGGCGGCGTGCGCGGCGGCCGGAGCGGCGAGCGCCACCACCAGGACCGCCGGCAGGGCCGTCAACCGGCGGGCCGCGGCGCGAAACATCCGTGCCGCGGAGGTTAGCACGGCCGGACCGCCGCTCGCAGGCGTGAGAAGATCCGGCGCCATGAAGAGCCTGCCTGCGTTCGTGTCCCGCCGCTCCGTGCTGTCGGCCACGGGCGGCGCCGTCGGCCTCGCGCTCGGAGCGGCACCGCTCGGCGTCGCGCAGTCCGGCGACGAGCTGCCGGCGCCGATCCGCGCGCTGAAGCCGCTCGGCGCGGAGCCGCCGCCGATCGGCGTCGACGAGCACCGCGCCCGCCTCTCACGCGCGCAGGCGCTCCTGGCCGAGAACGGCCTCGACGCGATGGTGGTCGGCCCCGGCTCGAGCCTGCGCTACTTCACGGGCGCCGAGTGGGGGCTGTCCGAGCGCTTCTTCGGCTTCGCGCTCGGCCGGCACGGCGATCCCGTCTGGGTCGTTCCGGGATTCGAGCGCGACCGCGGGCTCGAGCAGATCCGGATCGGCGGCGAGGTGCGCGCCTGGCAGGAGGACGAGTCGCCGCACGCGCTCCTGGCGCAGGCCCTGAAGGACCTGGGCGCCACCGGCCGCGTCGGGATCGAGGAGGCGATGCCGTTCGCCTTCTCCGACGGAGTCGCCCAGGCGGCGCCCGCGCTGCGCTTCGCGAGCGCGACGCCGGTGTCGGCGGGCTGCCGAATGGTGAAGGACGCGCACGAGCTCCAGCTGATGCGGCGCGCGGCGGAGATCACGCTGCGGGCTCACCGCGCCGTGTTCGAGTCGCTGCGCGAGGGCCTGACAGTGAGCGAGGCGTCGGCCTGGAGCGCCGCGGCGCATCGAAAGCTCGGCGGACGCGGCGGCTCGCTCGTGCTGTTCGGGCCGGACGCCGCCTTCCCCCACGGCACCGAGAAGCCGCGGGCGCTCCGCGCGGGGGACCTCGTGCTGATCGACGGCGGCGGCCGCGTCCACGGATACTCGAGCGACATCACGCGCACCGCCGTCTTCGGCGCGCCGCCGAGCGATCGCCAGCGCAAGGTCTGGGACGTCGTGCGCAAGGCGCAGCAGGCCGCGTTCGCCGCGGCCCGCCCGGGGGTCGAGTGCCAGGCGATCGACGCGGCCGCGCGCAAGGTGATCGAGGACTCCGGCTTCGGCCCCGGCTACAAGTACCTGACCCACCGCCTCGGACACGGCATCGGCCTCGACGGCCACGAGTGGCCGTACATGGTCAAAGGCAACGCGACGAAGCTCGTCGCGGGAATGACCTTCACCGACGAGCCGGGCATCTACATTCCGGGCGAGCTCGGCATCCGCCACGAGGACACGGTCGTGGTGACCGCGGACGGCTGCGAGAGCCTGTCGCTCAAGTGGACGGGCTCGCCGGAGGACCCGGCGGCCATCTAGAAGGACATCACGGCCGCCAGGTTCAGGTGGCGGTCCTTCTGCGTGCCCGTCTGCAGGAAGCGAGTCTCCAGAAAGCGGTACTCCAGGGCGAACGAGAGCTGCGCCGAGGCCCGGTACTGCAGCGCGAGCGCGACCACCTCGTTGCGCGTGCGCCAGTTGCGCGACGTGGCGCTCGTCAGGTCGGCGTCGTCGGGATCGTCGATGCCGTACGCGGCCAGCACCGTCAGCGTCGAGGATCCCGGCGTCACGCCGAGCTGGGCCCAGCCTCCCTTGGTGGAGATCGCATCGGGCATGCCGGAGGGCGCGGTGGGCGTCACTGCGTCCGGGTTGTAGCCCTGGAAAACACCGGCCTGGAAGCCGGCCAGGTTCTCTCCCAGGAAGGCCTCGCCCGACAGCACCACGTGCTTCCCGAAGGGCAGGCTCCAGTCGAGCGCGCCGCCCGTCGAGTCGAGGTCCTTCGCCGTGCCCCCCGTGGGCGTCACCTGGGATTGGCCGTAGTGGCCCGAGATCCCGACCGCGCCCGGCTTGCCCGAGCCGAACGCGCTCTTCGAGGTCCAGGCGAGCCGGGCCTGCGCGTAAGGAACCTCCGAGAGCGAGCCCGAGTTGGGCTGCGCGAGGAAGGCGGAGTTGAAGTCGCCGCTCTGGGGGGCGAGCACCGCGGCCTGAAGGAGCCCCGCGCCGAAGCGCTCTTCCAGACGGATCTGGGGAAGCCGCGCCCACGGGTTGCCGGCAGCCGCGAAGAGCGGAATCGCGGCGCACGCGAGCGACGTCGGGTTCACCGGCGCGAAGACCATCCAGTCCTGGCCGAGAACGAGCGACGTCTTCTTCCAGTCGAGCCGCATGCTCGCGAGCCGCAGCCGCAGCTGGCCGAAGTTCTCGCCCGTGCCGATCGCGGGGAAGCCGCCGAAGAAGTCGGCCTCGATCGTGGCCGCGGTCTTCGCGCCGAACACCGGTGGCAGGCTCGCGCGCAGGCCGACGCGCGTCTGGCGCGCCGTCGCGCCGGTGTCTCCGGTGCCGGCGATCGCCCAGAGCGGTACGTCCTGGTTGTTGGTTCCTCCGCTGTTGTGGAAGCCGTTGAAGTAGACGGCCGCGTAGGGCGTGAGCTTCGGCGCGGCGTCCTCCGCGGGAGCCGGCGCGGGCGTCGGTGTCGGGGCCGGCGTGGGCGTCGGCGTCTGCGCGAGCGCGCGAAGGCTCACCCCCATCACGAGCGCGGCGATCGCCGGCGTTCTCCAGCCTCGACTCATGCCACGGCCTCCGTTTCATCCTGTTCTAGCGCGGTCGGGTCCGCCACCGGATGCGGCTCGGCGCCAGAGTAGGCCTGCGCGCCGAGAAAGCCGATCAGCTCCTCACGAAGCGCGTAGTACTCAGGGTGCGAGAGCACCGCGTGCCGCTCGCGCGGGCGTGCGAAGGGCAAGCTCAACAGCCCGCCGAGGTGCGCCGCCGGGCCCGACGTCATCATCGCCACGCGGTCGGAGAGGAAGAGCGCCTCGTCCACGTCGTGGGTGACCATCAGCACCGTCTTGGGCTCCTCGGCGAGCAGGCCGACGAGCACGTCCTGCAGCTCCATGCGGGTGAGCGAGTCGAGCATCCCGAACGGCTCGTCGAGCAGCAGGACGCGGGGCGAGAGCGCGAAGGCGCGCGCGATCCCGACGCGCTGCCGCATGCCCGCGGACAGCTCCGCCGGCCGCTTGTGCCGGGCCTCGGCAAGCCCGACGAGCTCGAGCATGCGTTCGGCGATGGCGACGCGCTGCGGGCGCGGGTGGCGAGCGTAGACCTCGTCCACTCC
>Ga0111538_10011026_pt1 | contig 12000 bp, 11 predicted proteins | sample SoiMethybrSBSTD1_FD_79669 | JGI IMG/M metagenome (GOLD analysis project Ga0111538, IMG submission 79669) | Bulk soil microbial communities from a Populus tree surrounding site in Tennessee, USA - Soil MetaG P. TD hybrid SBSTD1 (version 2)... | ecosystem: Environmental > Terrestrial > Soil >...
CAGCGGAAGTTGCAGCGGTCGGTGACCGAGATCCGCAGGTCGCGCATCGGCCGTGCGAGAGTGTCGGTGGGCGTGGATGCCATCTCAGACAGAGTACCTGCGGCACGGATCCTGCCGGTGCTGGACGCCCTGGAGGCGGCGTACGGGCCGCGCGTGCGGCAGCACCGGCTGTCCGCGATCGACGAGCTGGTGGCGACGATCCTCTCCCAGAACACCAGCGATGTGAACACCGATCGGGCGTTCGCCGGGCTCCGCTCGCGGTTCGCGGGCTGGGATGATGTGGCCGCGGCGCCGACCGCCGAGGTGGTGGACGCGATCCGCGTCGGCGGCCTGGCGAACCAGAAGGGGCCGCGGATCCAGGCAGTGCTGCGCGAGCTGGCGGCCCGGCCCGAGGGCTACGCCCTGGAGGGTCTGGCCCGGCTGCCGGTGGACGAGGCGATGGAGCGCCTGACGTCGCTTCCCGGGGTGGGCAAGAAGACCGCCAGCTGCGTGCTGCTGTTCTCGCTCGACATGCCGGTGATGCCGGTCGACACGCACGTGCTGCGAGTATCGCGGCGGTTGGGGTGGGCGGGTCCGGGCGCCACCGCCGACCGGGTGCACGAGATCCTCACCGCCGCCGTCCCGCCGCACCGCATGCTCTCCGCGCACCTGCTCCTGATCGAGCACGGCCGTCGCACGTGCAGGGCGCTTCGGCCCCGCTGCGGCGAGTGCGCCGTGGCCGGCATGTGCCCGTCGGCCTTTCAGGTCCGCTGAAGCGGCGTCCGAGTGAGAAGATGGGGCATGGACATCGTACGGGCAGGGTCGCGCCCCAGCCGCCGGGGGCCGGCCGAGTGGTTCACGGGAACCGTGCTGATCGACCCGATCGTCGAGGCCCCGGCGCCCGCGCGCGTCCAGGCCGTCCGGGTCACGTTCGAGCCCGGCGCGCGAACGGCCTGGCACCGCCATCCGCTCGGGCAGACCCTGTTCGTGACCGCCGGCGTGGCCCTGATCGGCCGTGACGATGGCACCGTGGAACGCGCGCAGCCGGGCGACACCGTGTGGTTCGCTCCCGGCGAGCGCCACTGGCACGGCGCCACGGCCGACGCGCTGATGACCCACATCGCCATCCAGGAGGCGCTCGAGGGCAGCGCCGCGGCCTGGGAAGAGCACGTCACAGACGAGGAGTACGGCCGCGGCTGAGCCCGCGATCGAGCCCTGCGACGACGATGCCGTCCGCCGGTGCCTGAGCGACAGCATCGACCGGTTCAACATGGACGTCACCGGCATCCGCGACTACCGGCCGGTCACCCTCGTCATCCGCGGGGCCGGCGGCGAGCTGGTCGCCGGCGTCGACGGCGGGTGCTGGGGCGGCACCTGCCACATCCGCGCGCTGTGGGTGGCCGAGCGCCACCGCCGCCAGGGGCTGGGCGCCCGCCTGCTGGCCGCCGCCGAATCAGCCGCCCGCGCTCACGGCTGCGCCCAGGTCGCGCTGGAGACGCACTCCTTCCAGGCGCCGGACTTCTACGCGCGCCACGGCTACGAGCAGGTCGGACAGCTCGACGGCTACCCCGCCGGCGGCGCCATGCACTACCTCCGAAAGCCGCTCACCTGACGGCTCGGTCGCGGCCCTGACGAGCGTCGGGTGGACGGCGGGCGGCCCGGGTGTCACGGTGTCGTGCTGGGCGGGCGGTCTGCCACTTGGCGGTGCGAGTGAATGTCATTTGGTCGTCACGCGTTCTGCCTGCAAATCGTGCTGATCGCGGTGTCACGGCGATTCGGGGAGTGTCACGGCGGTCGGTGCGCTCGCCGTGACCCACCAGGCGGTCGTCGCTATGCCACGTGGGCGCGCCGGCCCCGCGGCCGGCGCGGCACCCAGCCGGTCACGGCGGCGAGGTATCCCAGCGCCAGCGCGAGGGCGCCGAGGCTGAAGTTGAGACGCACCTCGCCGGTGTGGTCTGAGGCGCAGGCGGCAAGCGTGCGGCCCGAGCAGCCGGCCGTCTCGTAGCCGTGGCGGATGCCCTGCTGGTAGCCGTTCAGCAGATCGCCCGTCGGGCCGGCTCCCAGCAGGGGTTGCTACAGCGGTCGAACCGACGAGCACCGCCAGCGGCAGGGCGAGCCGCGCGCCGAGCGGCCGGCGCGCCAGGACGAGGACGCAGGACGCGACCGCAACCAGCGCACTGGGGGCGAGCGCCAGCGCCGGCCAGCGGATGCTGTGGCCGACGCGGTCGTTCAGCGCCACCAGGTCGGCCGCCATCGGCAGCGACATCAGCATGGCCAGCAGCATCGACGCCGCCGCCAGCCGGTCGCGCTCCTCCCACAGCCGGTCGCGCCGCCGCGGCGCGAACGCGCGGGCAACGGCGGCCGGGTCGCCGATCCGCCGCAGGGCCTCGTCCTCACCGTGCACCTCGGCCGACTCGTAGAGGTGGGCGGCCAGCTCGTCCAGCACGCGGCCGCGGCGCCGAGGATGGACGCGGAGCAGGGCGGCCACCTGGTCGAGGTAACGGTCGACGCCGTCAGGCAAGGCCGACTCCCGCCACCCGGCCGACGGCCGCCGCGAACCCGCGCCACTCGGCCCGCCGCTCGGCCAGCGCAGCCCTTCCCCGGGCCGTCAGGTCGTACACCCGCCGCCGCCGGGCCGACGCCTCGTCCCAGCTGCTGTCAAGCAGCCCGGCCCGTTCCAGCCGGTGAAGGGCCGGGTAGACCGTCCCCTCCGGCAGGTCGAACGTGCCGCCGCTGGCCTGCCGGAGCCGGTCGATGACCAGGTAGCCGTGAGCGGGAGCTTCGGCCAGCACGGCCAGCAGCAGCAGGTCGAGATGCCCCTTCAACAGGTCGGCCTTCATACCTCGCAATGCTAGGTATCAAACGCCTGAATGTCAAGCCAAGGAAGGCCCTGGCACGGCGTCCAGTAACCTGCTACAACTCGACTAAGGTTTTCTGCGCCACATGGATCCAACAAGGAGGAACATCCCCTGATGAGCAAGGTTATCGGAATCGATCTCGGCACCACGAACTCGTGTATGGCCGTGATGGAGGGCGGAGAGCCCACCGTCATCCCCAACGCCGAGGGCGGCCGCACCACGCCGTCCGTCGTCGCGTTCACCAAGGACGGCCAGCGACTGGTCGGCACGCCGGCCAAGCGGCAGGCGGTCACGAATCCCAAGAACACCGTCTTCTCGATCAAGCGGTTCATGGGCCGCAAGGCCGCCGAGGTGAGCGAGGAGCAGACGATCGTTCCCTACGAGGTGGTCTCGGGGCCCAACGGCGACGCCCGCGTTCAGGCCGGCGACAAGGTGTATCCGCCGCAGGAGATCTCGGCCATGATCCTGCAGAAACTGAAGGCGGATGCGGAGTCGTACCTGGGCGAGCCGGTCACCGAAGCGGTGATCACCGTCCCCGCCTACTTCAACGACGCGCAGCGCAACGCCACCAAGGACGCCGGCAAGATCGCCGGCCTCGAGGTGCTGCGGATCATCAACGAGCCGACCGCCGCCTCGCTCGCCTACGGGCTGGACAAGGAGAGCGACCAGACGATCCTGGTCTTCGACCTGGGCGGCGGCACCTTCGACGTGTCGGTGCTCGAGCTGGGCGACGGCGTGTTCGAGGTCAAGTCGACGGCCGGTGACAACCACCTGGGCGGAGACAACTTCGACAAGGCCGTCGTCGACTGGCTGGTCGCCGAGTTCAAGCGCGACCAGGGCATCGACCTGTCCAAGGACCCGATGGCCCTGCAGCGGTTGTACGAGGCCGCCGAGAAGGCCAAGATCGAGCTGTCGACGACCCAGTCGACCAACATCAACCTGCCGTTCATCACGGCGGACGCCGACGGCCCCAAGCACCTCGACACCACGCTCACCCGGGCCAAGCTGTCCGAGCTGACGCACGACCTGGTCGAGCGGACGGTGGCCCCGACCAAGCAGGCCCTGTCCGACGCCGGCCTGTCCGCGTCGCAGATCGAGCAGGTGATCCTGGTCGGCGGCATGACCCGGATGCCGGCCGTGCAGGACAAGGTCAAGGAGCTGATCGGCAAGGAGCCGCACCGCGGCGTCAACCCCGACGAGGTGGTCGCGATCGGCGCTGCCATCCAGGCCGGTGTGCTCAAGGGCGAGGTCAAGGACGTGCTGCTGCTGGACGTCACCCCGCTGTCGCTGGGCATCGAGACGAAGGGCGGCGTGATGACCCGCCTGATCGACCGCAACACCACCATCCCCACCCGCAAGTCGGAGATCTTCTCCACCGCGGAGGACGGGCAGCCGTCGGTCGAGATCCACGTGCTGCAGGGTGAGCGGGAGATGGCCGCATACAACAAGACGCTGGGCAAGTTCCAGCTGGTCGGCATCGCGCCGGCGCCCCGCGGCGTTCCCCAGATCGAGGTCGCGTTCGACATCGACGCCAACGGCATCATCCACGTGTCGGCCAAGGACATGGGCACCGGCAACGAGCAGAAGATCCAGATCCAGGGAGGCTCGGGCCTGTCGGACGACGAGGTCAGCCGGATGGTGCGCGACGCCGAGTCGCACGCCGACGACGACCGCCGGCTGAAGGAGCTGGCGGAGGCCCGGAACACGGCGGAGCAGGTGATCTACTCGACCGAGAAGTCGCTGTCCGAGCACTCCGACAAGCTCGACGAGGAGACCCGCTCCGACATCCAGTCCAAGATCGACGCCGTCAAGCAGGCCCTGGAGGGCGACGACGCGGCCGAGATCCGCAGCCGGCTGGAGGCGCTGCGCGAGGCCTCGTTCAAGCTCGGCGAGCTGGTCTACCAGGCCGCTCAGGCCCAGGCCCAGCCGCAGGGACAGCCTGACGGTGACGGCGATGCCGCGGCTGCGGGCGACGAGGAGATCGTCGACGCCGAGGTCGTGGACGAGGCCGGAGACCGCGCGTGAGCGAGCAGCCGCGAACCACCCCCACGGGGCCCGAGCCGGCAGGCCCGGGCCCCGAGGAGGGGGCTGTCGACGCGGAGCCCGCGGAGGGCCTCGAGGCGGAGCTGGCCGAGGCCCGGCGGCACGCCGAGGAGTACCTGTCCGACCTCCGCCGGCTGGCGGCCGACTTCGACAACTACCGCAAGCGGGTTGCGCGCGACGCCGAGATGCAGTCGGCCCGTGCCGGCGAATCGCTGGTCGGCGAGCTGCTGCCCGTGCTCGACAACCTCGAGCGGGCGCTCGACGCGTCCGAGCATCACGAGGAGGCCAAGGTGGCGGAGGGCGTGCAGCTCGTCCGCCAACAGCTGGTCGGCCTGCTCGAGCGCCGCGGCCTGGCCGAGATCGAGGCCGAGCCCGGGGCCACGTTCGACCCGCACGTGCACGAGGCGATCTCGCACCAGCCCTCCGACCACCCTGAGGGGGCCATCTCGGCCGTCTGGCAGCGGGGCTACCGGCTCGGCGACCGCGTCGTCCGCGCCGCCCGCGTGGTGGTCTCGAGCGGGCCTTCGGAGCACGAATAGTGGCCGGCAGGAGCCATTACGAGACGCTGGGCGTCGGCAAGGGGGCGTCCGACGACGAGATCAAGAAGGCGTACCGCAAGCTGGCCCGCCAGTACCACCCTGACCGCAACCCCGGCGACAACGCAGCGGAGACGCGGTTCAAGGAGGCGACCGAGGCGTACGACGTGCTGTCCGATCCCGACAAGCGCAAGCAGTACGACACCTTCGGCCAGACGTTCCGGCCCGGCCAGGCGCCCGGCGACGGCTTCCAGGGCGGCTTCGACTTCCGCGACGCCGCCGGCTTCGACCTCGGCGACCTGTTCGGCGGCCTGTTCAACCGCGGCGCCGGCGGCCGGCCGCGCGAGCAGCGCCCGCCCCGCGGCAGCGATGTCGAGGTGCAGGTGCGGGTGTCGTTCGCCGACGCCCTGCGCGGCGTGACGCTGAAGGTGCCCGTGGTCAAGGCCAACGCCTGCGATGCCTGCCACGGCACCGGCGCGGCGCCCGGCACGTCGCCCACCATCTGCCCGGACTGCAAGGGCCGCGGCGTGACGTCCGACAGCCAGGGCCTGTTCTCGCTCAGCCACACCTGCCGCCGCTGCGGCGGGGCGGGCACCGTGATCGAGAACGCCTGCGGTGTCTGCGGCGGCAGCGGCCGCGTCCGCTCGACCAGCACCTACAAGGTGCGGATCCCCGCCGGCGTCCGCAACGGCACCCGCATCAAGGTGCGGGGCAAGGGCGAGGCGGCTCCCCGGGGCGGCGATCCCGGCGACCTGTACGTGGTCACGCAGGTGGATGAGAGCCCGGTCTTCAAATGGCGCGGCGACGACATGATCGTCGACGTGCCGGTGACCTTCTCCGAGGCCTCGATGGGCAGCGAGATCGAGATCCCCACGCCGGACGGCCAGCGGGTCAAGGTCAAGGTGCCGGCCGGCTCCACCGACGGCAAGCTGCTGCGGCTGAAGAGCCACGGCGCGCCGCGGTTGAAGGGCACAGGCTCCGGCGACCTGCTGGTGCGGCTGCGGATCGCGGTGCCGTCCAAGATCTCCAAGCAGGAGCGGGAGGCGCTGGAGCGGCTGGACGAGCTCCAGCGCGACCGCCACGGCGATCCCCGTGAGCAGCTGTTCGCCGGGACCGCGGGGGCATGATGGACGAGCGCCCCCGCTACACGATCTCGGTCGCCGCTGAGCTGATCGGCATGCATCCCCAGACGCTGCGCATGTACGAGACCAGGGGTCTGCTGCGGCCCGGCCGCACGCCCGGCGGCACCCGCCGCTACTCCGAGGCCGACCTGGTGCGCCTGCGGCGGATCGGGGAGCTGACCACGGAGCTGGGCCTGAACCTGTCCGGGGCGGCGCGGGTGCTGGAGATGGAGGAGCGGATCGGCGCCCTGACGGCGAAGGTCGCCGCCCTGGAGTCACAGCTCGACGAGGCGGCCCGCACGATGCGCCGTGAGATCGAGCAGGTGCACCGCAGCTACCGGCGAGAACTGATTCCCTACACCCGACCTGGAACCCCGATGAGGCGATGGACTTCACAAAACTGACGATCAAGGCGCAGGAGGCATTCGCCTCGGCGCAGGGCGACGCGATGTCGCGTGGCAACCCCGAACTGACCGCCGACCACCTGCTGGTGGCCCTGCTCGACCAGGAGGGCGGCGTCGCGCCGCGGCTGCTGGAGAAGGCCGGCCAGAGCCCGGCCGAGGTGCGCTCCCGGGCCGAGCAGCGGCTGGCGCAGCTGCCGCGGATGGAGGGCGCCAACGCCCAGCCGCAGGCCGGCTACGGCCTCCGCCAGGTGCTCGAGCGCGCCTTCACGGAGGCCGAGGCGCTGAATGACGAGTACGTCGCCGTGGAGCACCTGGTGCTGGCCATGGCCGAGCCGGCGGGCATCGACCGGCAGGCCGTGCTGAAGGCGCTGGTCGAGATCCGCGGCGGCCGCAACGTCACCTCGCCGGACGCCGAGGGTACCTACGAGGCGCTGGCCAAGTTCGGCCGTGACCTGACCGAGCTGGCCGAGCGCGGCAAGCTCGACCCGGTGATCGGCCGCGACCAGGAGGTGCGGCGCGTGATCCAGGTGCTCTCGCGGCGGACCAAGAACAACCCGGTACTGATCGGCGAGCCGGGCGTGGGCAAGACGGCGATCGTCGAGGGGCTGGCCCAGCGGATCACCTCCGGCGACGTGCCCGAGGGTCTGAAGGACCGGCGCGTGTGGGCGCTCGACGTGGGCTCCCTGCTGGCCGGCTCGAAGTACCGGGGCGAGTTCGAGGAGCGGCTGAAGGCCGTGCTGGCCGAGATCAGCTCGGCCGACGGCCGGATCATCCTGTTCATCGACGAGCTGCACACGATCGTCGGTGCCGGCGCGGCCGAGGGGGCCGTCGACGCCGCCAACCTGCTGAAGCCGATGCTGGCGCGCGGGGAGCTGCGCGCGGTCGGCGCGACCACCCTCGACGAGTACCGCAAGCACATCGAGAAGGACGCGGCGCTGGAGCGCCGGTTCCAGCCGGTGCTGGTCGGCGAGCCCAGCGCCGCCGACACGATCGCCATCCTTCGCGGGCTGAAGGAGCGCTACGAGGTGCACCACGGCGTGCGGGTGTCCGACGACGCCCTGGTCGCGGCCGCCATCCTCTCCGACCGCTACATCGCCGACCGGTTCCTGCCCGACAAGGCGATCGACCTGGTCGACGAGGCAGCGTCGCGGCTGAAGATCGAGATCGACTCGATGCCGAACGAGATCGACGTGGTACAGCGGCGGATCATCCAGCTCGAGATCGAGCAGGCGGCGATGGAGAATGAGACGGCGGAGTCGGCGATCGAGCGGCGTGACGCGATCGCCGAGGAGCTGGCCAACCTGCGCGAGCAGCTCGACGCGATGAAGGCCGAGTGGCAGGCCGAGAAGGAGGCGATCGAGCGCGTCCGCAACCTGAAGGCGGCGATCGAGGAGACCCGAGCGGAGGCCGAGCGCGCGCAGCGCGACGCCGACCTCCAGCGAGCCGCCGAGCTGACCTACGGCGACCTGCCCCGGCTGGAGAGCGAGCTGGCCGATGCGATGGCCCGGCTGGAGGAGCTGCAGTCGGGGACGCCGCTGCTCAAGGAGGAGGTCGGCTCGGAGGACATCGCCGAGGTGGTGGCGGCATGGACCGGGATCCCGGTCAGCCGGCTGATGGAGGGCGAGACGGAGAAGCTGATCCACATGGAGGAGCGGCTGCATCAGCGCGTGATCGGCCAGGACGAGGCGGTGCGCGCGGTCTCCAACGCCATCCGCCGCTCGCGGGCCGGGCTGGGCGACCCCGACCGGCCGATCGGCTCGTTCATCTTCCTCGGGCCCACCGGCGTCGGCAAGACGGAGCTGGCGAAGGCGCTGGCCGAGTTCCTGTTCGACACCGAGAAGGCGACGGTGCGGATCGACATGTCGGAGTACATGGAGAAGCACTCGGTCTCGCGGCTGGTCGGCGCGCCGCCCGGCTACGTCGGCTTCGAGGAGGGCGGGCAGCTGACCGAGGCGGTGCGCCGCCGGCCGTACTCCGTGCTGCTGCTGGACGAGATCGAGAAGGCCCACCCGGACGTCTTCAACATCCTGCTGCAGCTGCTCGACGACGGCCGGCTCACCGACAGCCAGGGCCGGACGGTCGACTTCCGCAACACGATCGTGATCATGACCTCCAACGCCACCGACCTGCAGGCGACGTTCCGGCCCGAGTTCCTGAACCGGATCGACGAGATCGTCCGGTTCGAGGCGTTGACCGAGCAGCAGCTGGCCGAGGTGGTCGAGCTGCAGGTTGCCGGGCTCCGCAAGCGGCTCGCCGAGCGCAAGATCGCGCTCGAGCTGACCGATGCCGCGAAGGCGCTGCTGGTGTCGCATGGGTACGACCCGGCCTACGGCGCCCGGCCGCTCAAGCGGACGGTGCAGCGCGAGGTCGAGAACCCGCTGGCGCTGAAGGTGCTGGCCGGCGAGGTGGGCGAGGGCGATACGGTGCTGGTCGACGTGAGCGACGGGGCGATCAGCATGGAGGTCGAGCGGCAGGCGGTCGCCGGGGCGACGGCGTGACCGGCCTGCCGGTCCGCCGTCCCGCCCCGATCCGCGACCTGTTCGCCACCGCCGTCCACCGGTACGGCACCGCCTGGGCCGACCTGGCGGTCGCCACGGCGGTTGCGGTCGCCCTGTCCACCGGCCTGCTGCTGGCCGTCAGCCGGGATGGCGTCAACCTGTTCGTGGCCGGGCTGGTCTACGGCGTCGCCTATTTCATGTTCCTCGGGTTCGTGCTGCTGCGCGGGCTGCCGGCGCCGGCCGGCCCCGGCCGGGTGGCCGGCACCTACCTGGCGGCGGTGCTGACCGGCCTGGCCGCCGGTGCCGTGGCTGTCTCGATCGCGCCGCTGTCGATCGCGCTGCTGCCGCTGTTCTTCTTCATCGTGCCCGCCGTGGCCGCCGGCGACGCCGGGCTGGCGGCAGCCTGGCGGGGCCCGATGCTGGCCGTCCAGAGCTTCAGCCGCACCTGGGCCGTGTGGCTGATCACGCTCGTGTTCTCGCTGCCGGTGATCGTGTCGGTGTTCCTGGTGGTGTTCGCGTTCGCCGGTGTGGGCACCGCTACGCTGATCGCGCTGGCGCTCTCGGCGCCCATCGTGTGGCCCGTGGCCGCCCTGTTCGTGAGGGCGATTTACGGCGACCTGACCGGCCGTGCCGTGGTCGCCCCGCAGGACCGCTCCGACCTCTGAGCGGGCGCGGCGAGGTGAGCCGCACCACATCCGGACCGTCCTGCCCCGCCACCCGCGCTAACTAGTCTGCGGCACCGAATGTTCCGCCGGCACCGCATCCTGCTCCCCGTCGTCGCGGGCCTGGTCGTGCTCCTGGCGGCCGGTGCCGGCATCGCCTGGTGGGCCGTCCACCGGACGGTGGGCGACGTGCACAACGGCGCCAGCCTGCCCTTCACGCTCAGCAGCTCGGCGCCCAGCTCGACCGACCCGTCGGAGCCCGGCAACACCACCAACGCGGCCGACCGATTCGGCCCGGACTGGCCGCTGTACGGCCGGGTCGAGCAGCGCACCCGCGACGCGTCGGACATGACCCGGATCAAGCCGCCGTTCCGGACCGTCTGGAAGATGGATCAGCACGCCCTGATCGAGTTCCCGCCGTCCTACCACCGGGGCGTGCTGTTTCTCGGCCGCGACGACGGCTGGGTGCTCGCGCTCGACGTCAAGACCGGCGATGTGAAGTGGAAGCGGCGGTTCGGCCCGGTGCCCAACCAGCCGGCGTACTGGAACAAGAAGGTGATCTTCGGCACCTTCGACAAGCCGGGCTGGGTGTATGGGCTGGATGCGAGGAACGGGCAGGTCCGGTGGAAGACCCGCCTGTCGGATCAGGTGGAGTCGTCGATGGTGGTCAGCGACGGCAAGGTCTACACCGGCTGCAACGACGGCACCGTGCGGGCGCTGGATGCCGAGACCGGCAGGGTGCTGTGGACGTACCGGGCCAGCGGCGCCGTCAAGGCCAGCATCGCCGTCGACGGCGGCCGGCTGTTCTTCGGCTCCTACGGGGGCAACATGTACAGCCTGCGGGCGCGGGACGGCCACGTGCTGTGGAAGTCGGGCACGTCCGGGCTCGCCGGCGGCTTCCGGTCGGGGAATTTCTACTCGTCGCCCGCCGTGGCCTATGGTCGCGTCTACCTGGGCAACACGGACGGCAAGGTGTACTCGTTCGTCGCCGCGACCGGCCAGCTGGCCTGGACGTCGACGCTTCCCTACTGGGCATACGGTTCGCCGGGCACGGCGTTCGGCAACGTTTACGCGACGTCGTTCGACGGCACCGTGGCCGCCATGGACGGGCGCACCGGCGACCGGCTGTGGACGCGCAAGCTGCCGTTCCGGTCGCTCAGCTCGGCCACCATCATCGGCCACCTGGTGTACGTGGCCGACATGGGCAACAAGAGCCGGCCGGGCCACACCTACGCGCTCGATCCTCGCACCGGCGCCATCCGCTGGCGCTTCCACGACGGCGAGTACCACGGCCCGATCGTGGCGGACAACATGCTGATCCTGCCCGGGTTCACCACGCTCTACGCACTGCGGCCGCGCGGCCTCAAGCCTTAATCGCCGACGAGCGACAGTCCGGCGTTTCAGTCGGAGTAGTAGGCGACGGCGATCTCGGCGGCCAGCGCCGCGTTATCCTCGACCAGCCTGCGGTTGGCGGCCAGGCTGGCGCCTCCGGTCGCCTCGTGCAGACGGGCCAGCACGAAGGGGGTCAGGTCCATGCCGTGCACGCCGGCGTCGGCGGCCTCGTCCAGCGCGATCGCCACCAGCGGCTCCACGTCCTCGGCGGGGAGCGCCGCCTCGCCGGCCACAGGCTGGGCGACCACGACGCCGGTTGTGCGCGCGAATCCCCAGTGGGTGGCCACCACGGCGGCGACCGTCAGTGGGTCGTCGGCCCGGTCAGGCAGCGTGTGCAGGCTCTCGCGGTGGAAGAACAGCGGGAAGCTGTCGCAGCGGTAGCCGATCACGGGCACACCCGACGACTCGAGCGCCTCCAGTGTGGCCGGGATGTCGAGCAGCGACTTCGCTCCCGAGCAGACCACGCAGACGGCTGCCATGCCAAGCTCGGCGACGTCTGCTGAGATG
>Ga0111538_10011027_pt1 | contig 11999 bp, 11 predicted proteins | sample SoiMethybrSBSTD1_FD_79669 | JGI IMG/M metagenome (GOLD analysis project Ga0111538, IMG submission 79669) | Bulk soil microbial communities from a Populus tree surrounding site in Tennessee, USA - Soil MetaG P. TD hybrid SBSTD1 (version 2)... | ecosystem: Environmental > Terrestrial > Soil >...
GAAGTTGATCGGCGAGGTTCTCGCAGTGGAGCGCGTGCCCGTAAAGTTCGATGTCGACGGTGTCAAGGGATCCCTGCAAGTCGGCGGCGGAATCCGCGCCGAACTTGAACCGTTCATCGGCGCCACCGGGCAACCCACCACTCTGCACGACAGCATTTTCACCACGATACCGGGCTCTCCGGCATTCGTCGGGAAAGCTACAAAGTATGCTGTGAACCTGCCGCAACATGGTTTCAAGATCGACCTCAGCGGGTACAACGCGGTTCAGGGAAGTTTCAAATTCGAGGGATAGTTTGTGATCGCGCTCAATGAACGTCAGTTCAAAGCTACGTTGCTGGGCGCGTTCATCATCCTTTCCTGGGCGGTCTTATGGGCCTGGAGCCAGACTCATTATGGCCAGCACTCCCACCAACCGGTGGCATCAATCCTTCCAGTCCTTTTCTTTGCTGCAGGCTGGACGTTGATGACCGTGGCAATGATGCTCCCAACAACGTTTCCACTGTTGGGGCTTTTCCACGCGATGATCGCCGATCGAAGACATTCTGCTTCACTTATCGGCCTTTGTATTACCGGTTATCTGATCGCCTGGGTTTCTTTCGGCATCCTCGCCTATTTCGGCATGTTGTGGCTGCAACCCCTTGCAAGCGCCTCCAACTTTCAGGCTGCCTTGTTGGCTATCGCCGGTGTCTATCAGTTCACTCCGCTGAAACATTACTGTCTCAGGAAATGCCGGTCGCCCATGAGCTTTATCCTCGGGCACTGGCACGGGAAAAACGAGGCCATCGAAGCGTTCTGGCTGGGCGCTCACCACGGATTGTTCTGCATCGGTTGCTGCTGGTCGCTGATGTTGCTCATGTTCGCTGCGTCCTCGATCCATTTCCTGTGGATGCTGGCGCTGGGAACGGTAATGGCGATCGAGAAGAACGTCTCCTGGGGAGGAAGGATGAGCGCTCCGACAGGAGTCCTTCTGATTGTCGCCGCCGTGGTCGTGAAGACGTCTTGACGGCCAACCCGTGAAGAACTTTTCTTCTGGCTTAGCTTCTATATTTGGGATAAGAATTCGGGAGTATCCTCTGAAAATTCAGTTTCCCCTCGCAGTGTTGATCTTTTCTGTCTGAGAACGTTTGCTTCGTCTCGCGGGAATCTCGAAAGCGAATTCCCTCGAAAGCCATGGAGGACAGTTCGATGACAAAGCTCACTCACATCACGGCAATTTTCAGTGTGTTCATCGTCTTCGTTGTCGCACCTGCCATCGGAAGCGCGACGCCGCTCATCCTCAACGGGGGATTCGAATCGGGCTTCACCTCATGGGTTCGCGCCAACCAGCTCGGCAGTGAAGGGACGTTCTCGCTGCAGAGCGGAACAGTGAGCCCCGTAAACGGTAACTCCGTACCATCGCCGCCGGGCGGCTTGAACGCGGCTATGACCGACGCCTTCGGTCCCGGGAGTCACGCCCTGTATCAGGATTTCCTTGTGCCTGCCGAGGGTGCGCTTCTCAGCTTTAGTCTGTTCATCGGCAACCGTGCGGACCGCTTTGCCACGCCGGCCACGCTGGATTTCAGCACACCCACTCTGAATCAGCAGGCGCGCGTCGATATTCTGAGAGCGGGGACGGATCCGTTCACCGTCGCCGCCACGGACATCCTTCTCAATCTTTACAGGACTCAGGTTGGGGATCCGTTGGTCTCCGGTTACAACACCCTCAACTTCGATCTCACCTCGCTGTTCAGCGCGAACGTAGGGCAGACTCTGCGGTTGCGCTTTGCAGAAACGGACAACCTGTCGGCGTTTCAATTCGGCGTCGACAATGTCCAACTTGAGACTGCTACCACGGCTCCCGAGCCGCAATCGATTCTGCTTTTGGGGACCGGCGTGCTGGCTCTCCTGGCAATCCGGCGCCGAATCTGACGCAAGCTGGCAAGAATTAGCGGTTTGACGTTCTCACCCAGGGTGAAAAAAGCATTGTCTAGGAGGCCTATGAGAGTCTACACCTCAAAAATCGTGCAGTGCATTGCCGCGGGCACGCTCGTCATCCTCAGCGTGCTGGTGAGCTACAGTCCTGTAATCAAGGCGGACACGGCTCCGCTTGCCATGCTGGATCCCAACCTTGAGGTCACTCCCGTGCTTAGCGCCGGAATAAGCCAGCCCATCGGCATTGTGTTTCTGAGTCTCAACGACTACCTGGTGCTGGAAAAAGCCTCGGGCCAGATCAAGCGTGTCATCAATGGTGTCGTCCAGGCGACGCCTGTTATTGACCTTGCTGTGAATTCCAACTCAGAGCGGGGATTGTTGAGCATGGCGCTGGATCCAGCCTTCCCAGCTACCCCATTTGCATACATTCGTTGGACGGAAAGCAGCACAGGTGCCGACTCCGGAGCCGTCGCGGACGTACCGCTGCTTGGCAACAGGGTCGATCGTTATATCTGGAATGGGTCCACACTGACGTTTGATCGCCCGATCATTGCGATGCGATCACGACAGTCGGACAACATCGCCGTTCCCGGTCACCCGGGAACGAACAACGGCGCGGAGAACGGGAATCACAACGGCGGTGTGATCAAATTTGGGCCGGATGGAAAGCTCTACGTGTTTATGGGCGACCAGGGGCGCCGCGGACAGCTGCAGAATCTGCCGGAGGGTCCCTTTCTAACAATCCCACAAGCCGACGATACGTTTGGCGGTCCCCAGCCCGACAACGCTCACCTGTCCGGTGTAATACTCAGGCTCGAGACGGATGGCACAGCGCCGACAACCAATCCCTTTTTCGCCGCGGGTGCTGCAACGGGTGGCGAGGTCGGCGCGAACATCCAGAAAATCTTTTCCTACGGACACCGCAACGGATTCGGTATGGCGTTCGATCCGATAACCGGCAACTTCTGGGTGACTGAAAACGCCGACGACGCCTACTCCGAACTCAACCGCGTTATTCCCGGGATGAATGGTGGCTGGATCCAATTGATGGGCCCGCTCAGCCGTATGCCCGACTGGAAGTTCATCGAAACAACCATGTTCGGCTCCGCACTCCAGCAGGTGCGGTATCCGCCGACGCGCGCCGGCTACAATGCTGCCCTTGCTCTTTCGAAATTGTTCATGCTGCCGGGTGCGACCTATGTGGACCCGGACTTCAGCTGGAGGTACGAGATCGGACCCGCTGGGACGACCTTCGTATCAGGCAATGCCTTAGGAGCTGAATACAACGGCACGCTTTGGATGGGGTCGGCTCGAAGTTTTCAACAGGTTGGCGGTAACGGTGGCAGCATCTACCGCATCAAACTCACCGCAGACCGCCTGCATGTCGATGTCAGCGCCGATCCCCGGCTGGCCGATCGCGTAGCAGACAACGTCTTTACCCCGGCGAAGTTCGATGGGACGGAGAGCGAAACATTGCGGATCGGCACCGGCTTCGGCACAACGACGGACATCGTGCAGGGGCCGGACGGCAATCTGTACGTCGTCTCCGTTACCGACCAGGCGATCTATAAGATCAGCCGGAAACCGTAGGTTCGTCTTTCGTTGTCCGTTGAGAGATGTGCTGCGTGCGATGAATAATGGCGGTTAGGTAACTGACCCACTGGCCGGACTCAAGGTTCTGCGGGGCGAAAAAACTGGAGTCGGGCCATCCGGCCAGTTAGCTAACTTTATTCTTCATCGTACAGCAGCACATCTCTCAACTGACAATGGAGAAAATTCATCAATCGCGCGAAAGTCCTCCTGGCCACTATAATCTCAGTTGTGAAAACGAGGTTGATGCTGACGCTCGCGCTCCTGGTCGTGTCGACGACTTCCCACGCGGCAGATACACTGCCTGAGCGCATTGAGAATCCGGCTTTCTGGAAACTCGTCGAGACCCTTTCGGAAGAGAGTGGCACATTCCAGTCTGACAACCTTCTTTCGAACGAAACAGATTTTCCGTACATCATGGCCGAGCTGCAGCGCATGGCGAAGTCCGAGGGTGTTTTCCTTGGAGTCGGCCCCGAGCAGAGCTTCAATTACATCGCGGCACTTCACCCGAAGATGGCCTTCATCATTGATATCCGCCGGCAGAACATGCTGGAGCATTTGATGTACAAGGCGCTGTTCGAATTGTCGCCCGATCGTGCCAGCTTCGTTTCACGTCTGTTTTCGCGCCGGCAGCCGGAGGGACTGTCGGGTGAAGCAACCGCGGCGGAGATATTCGAAGCCTTTGCGGATGTGCCCGCCGAGTCCGCTCTGTTCCAGAAGAATCTTGCAGACATTGAGAAGGTCTTGATTGAAAGCCGCCATTTCCCTATCTCCAGTGACGATCGCGCTTATATAGAGAAGGTCTACGACGCTTTTCGCGAGTTCGGCCCGCTGATCAACTACAACTCCGCTGGCGGAGTCGGAACACGTCGCTTCATGCCAAGTTATTCGGAGTTGATGACAGCGGTCGATTTCAAGGGACAGGAATGGAGCTACCTTGCGAGCGAAGCGAGCTACGAGACGGTTCGAAATCTCGAGAATCGTAATCTGATTGTCCCGGTGACGGGGGATTTCGGCGGGTCTCGTGCCATTCGAGGTGTCGGGCAATATCTGAAGGATCACGCCGCCATGGTGTCGGCCTTCTATACGTCCAACGTGGAAGGTTACTTGTTCCAGGGAGGAGACCGCCAGGGCAACCCGAACGGAGGCGCCCGGAGGTTCTATGAAAACGTGGCGACACTTCCGTTGGATGATTCCAGTACGTTTATTCGCTGGGTCCCCGGCTTCTCGCGGAATAGCGGCACGATCTCGATTGTGCTTGCTCCGATGCAGGCGACGATCGATGACTTCCACGAAGGTCGCTTCACCGGTGTGGATCTGTCTCAAGGAAACGGATTCGGATATGGCCTTACGTTCCGCAATAACGTTCCGGCGCAACGGTCCATTTGGGTCGCACGATTGCGAATCTTGTTCTATTCGTCGTGGGCGCTCATGGGATTCCTGATCCGTTACTTCATCTGGGGATCCGCCAGGACGGAACGCTTCAGCTCGCCGCGACGGATCTTGTCCTCATTGGCGTGGGGGGCCGGCGGCTTTGCCCTCGCGCTGATCCTCGGGTCTCTCTCCCGCGTCTAAGAGCTTCTGCTTACTGCCCTGCGTTCGATAAATCGGGGCCCGATTTATTGGGGGCCTACATCATTTCCCCATAGAAAAGTAACTGTACAATGTGGCAGGTTCGACCCGAGATCAGGCGGTAATCCGCCGGAATCATGGAAAGGTGTCAACAATGCCGCAGGTAACGATCCGAACGACCGTCAACGGCCACGAAGAAACCATCTCCGAATATTTATGCGACTGGTCCGACTGTCCAAATGTCGCGGTTCAGGTACTGGGAGTGATCCGTGAATTGAGAATCCGCTCTGCGGTATGTGCCGAGCACGCGGAGTATCTCGCGAATCGGGGAAAGAACGGCTAAACTCGCGCTCTGCGACGCGCCGCGAATTACACGAACCTGGGATTTGCCCAAATCCTGTAATCCGCGGCTGTTGCACGAGCCCTTACTGGCGCGCGAGATACATTTTCATCTTCGCTTCCTTGTCCTCGATCGCTTCGCCCGATACGTCAATCAGGACTTTTTTCACGGTTCCGGTGAACGCGAAGGGAGGCTTGTAGTCGTTCATAACCGGCGAGCCCGTATCGGCACCAACGGAAACTCCCGCGGCCAGGCCCAGGTTAAGCGGAATGGTAACCGGCAAGTCACCGCTGCCGATCGGTTTGCCGTCGACAAACAGCTTGATGTTCGCCGCGACGCCCTTGCCCTTGGCGATATCGGGTTTGCCCGTTGGCGTGAACTGGAAACTGAACATGTGATCCCCTTCGGGAATGGGCTTGTCAGATTGCACTTTGAACCGCTGGTCGGCGACGTAGTTGTAGCCGTAGGTCAGCTTCCCTTCCTGCACGTAGAAGACGAAGCCGCCATCGTTGCCGCCCATCGAGCACAGAACTCCCTCAGCTCCCCCCTTGGGCACTTCCGCGTGTACCGACAGGGAGTGCGGCACATTGATTAACCGCGGTGCAGCATGCAGGGGCACTATCTGAGTGCCGGGATAGTAGACGTATTGCTTGCGGTCGACCGCGATCTGCGGCCGCGGATCAGCGAAGCGTAAGGGGCCGCGGCTATCGATAGGCAGCACGTTGTACTTGCCTGCTTCGACGTACCACATACCGATCATGGCGATGAGCCTGTCGTGTTCCTTATCCGCCAGGTTGTTCGTCTCCGCGAAGTCTTCTTTTAGATTGTAGAGTTCCCAGCCTTTGGCATCGAGTTCGGTGAGTTTGTTGTAGTCGATGGGCTCGCCGAATGACTTTCCGGACTCACTAAACGAGGTTCCGGGCCACGGACATACCGCACGCCAGCCATCGTGGTAAAGCGAGCGGTGGCCCATCATCTCGAAGTACTGAGTGATATGCAGGGAGGGCGCTTTGGGATCCTCGAACGACGGCTTCAAGCTGAATCCCTGGATCGGCGACTGGGTGACACCGCGAATCTGCGTTGGCGGTTCGATACCGAGTGCGTCCAGAACGGTCGGCACCATGTCGATCGCGTGGCAATATTGCGATCGAACCTGGCCCTTCGCTTTGATGCCCTTAGGCCAGCAAATGATGAAGGGATCCGAAGTGCCCCCACGGTAAGTCTCGCGCTTCCATCGCCGAAACGGCGTGTTGCCGGCGTGGGTCCAGCCCCAGGGATAGTGGTTGAAGTACTTCGGTCCGCCGATGTCGTCGATCGCGGCAAGGTTCTGTTTCAGATCATCGGGCACGTTATTGAAAAACTTGCCTTCGTTTACAGAGCCACTGGGGCCACCCTCGGCGCTGGCGCCGTTGTCGGATATCACCATAATCAGCGTGTTCTCGTACTCACCCATATCCTTGAGAAACGCGATCAGTTCGCCGATGTGGTGGTCGGTATGTTCGAGGAAACCGGCGAAGACCTCCATCATTCGCGCGTACAGACGTCTTTCGTCCGACGGCAGCTTGGTCCAGTCCTGCACGTCAGGGTCGTGCCGCGACAGAGTGGCGTTTGCGGGTACCAGGCCCAGCGCCTTCTGCTTTTCAAATACCTGCGTGCGATAAGCGTCCCAACCGGCATCGAACTTGCCCTTGTACTTGTCGGCCCACTCCTTCGGCACGTGATGCGGCGCATGCATGGCGCCGGTGCAGAAGAACATGAAGAACGGTTTGTTGGGCGCGACCTGCTTCGAATCGGCGATCATGGCCTTGGCTTTGGCGACCAGATCGGGAGTGAGATGGTAACCCTCTTCAGGTGTCTTTTCCGGCTCGACCTGACTGTTGTCGCGCACCAGTTCCGGGTAGTACTGATGCGTGTCGCCGCCGAGGAAACCGTAGTAGCGCTCGAAGCCGCGGCCCAGGGGCCAGCGGTCGTACGGGCCCGCCGCTGAAGTGGCTTCGGCCGGCGTGAGATGCCATTTGCCCAGAGCGTAGGTGTTGTACCCATGCATCTGGAGGATCTCAGACAACATTCCGTTCTCGAACGGAATATATCCATTGCCCCCCGGATAGCCCGTCGAACCTTCTGTGATACAGGCCAGGCCATTGGAGTGATGATTCCGCCCGGTGATCATGCACGAGCGTGACGGCGAACACAGCGCGGTCGTGTGCATGCTGTTGTAGCGCAAACCGTCAGCGGCCAACGAATCCAGGTTGGGAGTGCTGATCGGGCTGCCGTAACAGCCGAGATGACCGAAGCCGGTGTCGTCGAGGACAATGAACAACACATTCGGTGCTCCTTCCCTCGCACGGTTGGGTGCGGGCCATGCCGGCTTTGATACATCAAACGTTCGCCCTATGACACCAGGGAAAGCCTGGCCAGTCTTGTATTCCTTAAGTGGCATCGAGGTCTCCTTTAAATGCTGTATGAGTCGCCGCTTCGGCTTCGCCTTGCAGTATCGCGATCGTCTGCAAACCTAAAGAACTGTAAGAAAGCGCAGGCTGCTTTCCTGGAGCCGAAACGCGACAGAGCACGTGGCGTTGTTGCGAAAAACTTACGGTCCGCCGCCTGTATAAAGGATGCTTGCCATACCATACATTTGTTCGGTATATAGAACACCGAGGTTTTCGCACTTATGGTGTTCTGCAGGGAATGCAAACAGCAGGTGGAGGATTGTGCGCACTTTGTGCCGCCGCTGAACGTACCGTCCGTTGAAGTCTTCGATCCCAAAGTCAAGACGCTCGCCTACAAGAGAAACGATCACGTTTTGGAGATCACGTTCAAGAATGGGCAGGTTTGGCAGCTCTTCGGCGTCAAGCCCGATATCTATGACGAACTTCTCCACGCAACACTGTCCTCCTTCTTGAATTTCCTTGCTCACCGCTACAAAGCCGCACCCGTGCGAACGAATCCGGCGGTGAAAGAAACTCCAAAGAGCGAACCTTGTCCCGCTTGTAAGCGTCCGATGACCGAGCAACACAAGACCAGCGGAGGCACGCTCCGCATCTTGTGGAAGTGTGTCCCCTGTAATCAGTCGCTGTGGCGAACGTACGGATCGGAATCTGTGCGTGAACGAAGGAAGGGCTAGCCCGCATTTCTCACCAGTTGTCTGCTGCAACGACGGATACATCCGCTCATACTGCGTTGCGCTCGGTCGGTCTCCTCGACGTATTGTCATAATACGCCTGCGGAGACCTCGGTCGCGCGCCTTGTCTGAGCGGCGTCTCCGTCGTTTCGCGACGACAACTGGTGAGAAAAGCGGGCTAGTGGAAGATGCGGTCAACCACGTGCCAGATGCACAAGTTGCATTGCCCACTGCTGTGGCCAGGCAAACAGGTCAAGACCGCTCATGCGAGGCAGGAAGATCAACCCGATCAGAACGAAGGCACTGTAGGGTGCGAATGCGTCCCAGGCTGGGCGGAAGGAATCCGGAATGATGGCATCCACGACGCGGCTGCCATCGAGCGGGGGTATGGGCAACAGGTTAAAGAAAGCCAAAAGGACGTTCAGCACAATGAAAGTCGTGACGACCGGCATCGCAACGTCCGGCAAGAGGCCTGGAGAGATACTCGCGGCGATCCCGACGAAACCCGCGATGAAAAGGGCAAGCAACAAGTTCGATGCGGGCCCGGCTGCGGCCGTGAGCCACAGTCCGGTATTCATTCCAACATCTTTCCGAAATCTTAAAGGATTTATCGGAACCGGCTTCGCCCAGCCAAACGGCACACCCAACAAGGGCAGAATAAGAGTACCGATGGGGTCTATGTGATCCAGCGGATTCAACGACAGTCGGCCGAGACGCTCCGCGGTATCGTCTCCCAGCCATTTCGCACTGGCAGCGTGAGCCCACTCGTGGACGCTCAATGACAAGACGAGTGGAATCCAGAAGATGAACCTTTCAACGAGCCAGTTCTCCCCCATCAAACCGTTTCCGATGACCTCATGGCCCACCTGTCGACCTGAAGTTCGTCGAGCGCCGCGGCATCTGTGCCCGGAAGAACCTCAAGCTGCTGGACCTGGCGTTTAGCCACAACGAGGTCCGGGTCTCCATTGCTGTTGCGAATCTTCAGGAATGCGGCGTCTGCCCAAACAACGTCGCCTTGAACGGTTGTCCCATCCAACAGAGATAATCGAACGCGCGCTGTTCCCGTCGGCTCTGCAAGCTGTGTTGCGGACTCGATCAGCAGTGAATCGAGTTTATTGAAACGCTGATCCTGACCCAGATCAGTCCCCATAGCCCGAACGAAGTCCTCGCGAGTGATGCGGACGGAGTTCGCTTCACGCTTGGATCTCCGAACGGCAAGCAGAGCCGCCTCGTTGCAAAGGTTCTCCAGGCGAGCACCGCTGAAGCCCGCTGCAAGACGCGCGATCTCCTGCAGATCGACGCTATCGATCGGCTTTCCGCGAGTTTGAATCTTCAGCACTTCGACGCGAGCTGCTTCGTTCAACTCCGGCACGCGAATTCGACGATCGATGCGTCCGGGCCGAACGAGCGCGGTATCCAGGACGTCGGGTCGATTCGTCGCAGCCAGGACGACCACCCGATCGTTGCGCTTGAATCCATCCAGGCACACGAGCAGCTGATTGAGTGTCTGCTCTCGCTCGTCATGCGAACTCCCGATACCGGAGCCGCGACGTCGGCCTACCGCATCAAGCTCGTCGATAAAAACGACGGAGGGCGCTTTCTTCACCGCAGTCTCGAAGAGGTCGCGAACGCGCGCGGCGCCGACCCCAACGAACATCTCGACAAACTCAGACCCTGAGACAAGAAAGAATTTTGCGTTGGTCTCACCTGCGACAGCCCTGGCCAGCAAGGTCTTCCCACATCCGGGCGGTCCCTCCAGCAGGACGCCTCGCGGCAGGCGCACGCCGGCATCCAGCCAACGCTGCGGCGCTTTCAGGAAGTCGATGACGTCGCCCAGTTCCTCTTTGGCGTTTTCACATCCTCCTACATCAGCAAATGTGACCTGGCTGTCGGCTTCTGAAATCTCACGATGCGGGCTTCGGCGCAGCGACAAAATGTTTGTGGTTTTGGCCTGGGACTTTCGCAGGAAGTAGACGAGGAACGCGAGCAACAATACAACGGGGATCAGGAAGCTGATCCATCCCGTCAGCGCACTCGTCTCGTAGTTTACAACAACACCCTGTTCTGAAAGTTTTTCGAAGATTGCGGCATCCAGCACGCCCCTGGTCGTGTACAACTCGCCCTGACGAGTGGTGACGGTGAGTGTTTTGCCGTCCGTAACGATACCGGCGACCTTCTCTTCCGCGACATCTGCCAGAAATTGTGCGAATGGCACTGCCGGATTGTCCGACTGCCTGTTCCAGGCGAAGAACATTACGAGGACGAGGAGCAGCGCCCACACAAAGGCGGTGTTAAGTTTCTTCACACGGCAAGATATAGCACGAGGTCTTGTCCAAATTGCGAGTGAGGTTTGAGCGCAAACCAAGACGGGGTAAGGGCTCCAGGCGGAGTCCCCTCCTCAGCAGGAGGAGGGGTGGCTGCACGTTCAAGAGAAGTCGCGAAGCCTCATTAGTTCGTGCAGACGGGGTGGTGTGGTCCAGGAATTTCTTGACCACACCACCCCGGCCTTCGGCCACCCTCCTCCTGCTGAGGAGGGGAGCCGATTGCGGCAACTTTCAAGTGCACCAACAATAGCGGCATTGGTCACTACCGTCGCTTATGATTCGATCAAAACCGTTGATTTGATTTGAGTCGGAGCCTCCGATAGTTTTACCAGCCATGAACCAAAAACCCTTCCGAATCGCCGCTGTCTCAACTGCATTGTTCCTGATCGCGTGTAGCCGTCAGGAAACTCCTCGGGAATTTGCCGACAGATTCATTGCGGCCGAAGGCAAAGCATGGGCTACAGGCAATATCGATGACCTCAAAGCTTTGGAAGACGCTGGCGTTGTTTATCATCTGCCCGGACTGGAGCTGAAGGACTGGAAAGCGCACGAAGATTTCATTCTCAACGGACGTGCGACGGTTTCGAACCTGAAACAGAATTGGAAGTATCTCTCCGGGGAAGACAGCCACATCGTGCTCGCATACGATTCGAGTGCGGTGCTCAGGAGCAATGACAAGAGTCCTTCGCAGGACACCTCGAACAATTATCTGTTTGTCCTCCGTCTCAAGGACGGCAAAGTCGCTGAAGTCTGGGCTAACGGGAGTACAACGACCAAGCCGCTGAGTCCCTGAAGTGCGTGTGAAGGTCCCAACTTCAGCGGGCATGCCCACTCCAGGTTCGTGGGCTGCAGTCCGCAAGTTTGTGTCGCAAATTGAAAATACCAGACAGTTCTATCTGCTGAATTTCTCTCCTCGCACTCCTAAGTGTCGATAAGTACCCATTCGGCTCGTCGGATTTCAATAAACCGGGAATGGTTGCCGAGTTGCTGGATATACATGTTGATGATGACCGTGTCGTCGGGACTCTGGATGAAAGGTGGACTTGAAGCAGCTTCTGCATCGCCATCCAGAGTGCTTGAACATGTCTAAAGGAAGAACAGGAGAAATGAAATGGCAGGAAAGAACACCGCTGCGTTTGGA
>Ga0111538_10011028_pt1 | contig 11999 bp, 5 predicted proteins | sample SoiMethybrSBSTD1_FD_79669 | JGI IMG/M metagenome (GOLD analysis project Ga0111538, IMG submission 79669) | Bulk soil microbial communities from a Populus tree surrounding site in Tennessee, USA - Soil MetaG P. TD hybrid SBSTD1 (version 2)... | ecosystem: Environmental > Terrestrial > Soil > Tree...
ACTTCACCCCCCTCGAGCCGGACGGTCTGGAGCACAAGTTCTATGCGCCGGGGGTCGGGTTAGTGCTCGAGTTGCACCCGGAGACCGGCGAGCGCAACGAGCTGGTCGACGTGGTCCATAACTGAACCCCAACCTGCTTGGCGCATGGCGGAAGCGGCCCTTCCCTCCGTGGACGTCCGGGCCTAGGATGGAAGACCGCTTCCCATGAAGGTTCTCGTCGTCGAGGATTACGCGCCCGTGCGGAAGGCCGTGGTGCAGGGGCTGCGGGAGGCCGGTTTCGCCGTGGACTCGAGCGGTGATGGCGAGGAAGGCCTCTGGCTCGCGAAGACGAACGAGTACGACGTGATCGTGCTCGACGTGATGCTGCCTCGTCTCGATGGTCTGAGCATCCTGCGCCAGATGCGTCAGGCCCACAGCAGCGCGCACGTGCTCATCCTGACCGCGAAAGACCGGCTCGCCCAGCGTGTGGAAGGCATCAATGCTGGAGCCGATGACTACTTGGTCAAGCCGTTCGCGTTCGAAGAGCTCCTGGCGCGCGTTCGGGCTCTCGTGCGCCGCCGGTATGAGTCGAAGTCGCCGGTCATCCGCATCGGCGACCTCGAGATCGACACCACCGCGAGGCGAGCTCGCCGCGGAAGCCGGTCTCTGGACCTCACGGCGCGGGAATACTCCCTGCTCGAGTTCCTCGCGTTGCGGACGGGCCAGGTGGTCACGCGCCTCGAGGTTTGGGAGCACGTCTACGATTCCGCCTCGGAAGCGAGCAGTAATGTCGTCGATGTCTACGTGGGCTACCTGCGCCGCAAGCTCGAGGAGGACGGCGAGCCTCGAATGATCCAGACGCGCCGCGGGCTAGGCTACAGCCTGGAAGCTGCCACCTGATCTGCCCACGAGGTGCCGGGGTCCTCGGAAGGACTGACTCCGCCCCGCGGGAAGCTTCTCCCTGGCCGACTTTTCGCTTGTCGCGCTGTAGGCCTGTGGCTCAACATCGAAGCCCAAACGCCTTTCGATGGTTTCCCGGCGCAGCTCGAGATAGGGCGCCGGGTGGGTCGAACATTCACGACGACGAATTTCCTTCGATGCTTTTTCTCGTGCAGGAGCTGCCGGCTCGGCCTGGAGGATTTTGCCCCATGCGTAGGAAAGTTCTTGGCCTACTTCCACTCCTCTCACTTTGCGCCTGGCCCGCCGCACCGGCGCGCGCCGACGAAGTCCACATCGACCCGGAGCGCTGCCAGGCGCTCGCGGAGGAAGTCTACGCCAAGTGCAAGGCCATCGGCGGCGAGGACGATGCCTGCGCGCAGATGCGCGATGCGTTCCTGGAGCGATGTCTCGCGGCGGCCGAGCCGCAGCCCGAGCCCGACCCGGGCGACTGCGCGGCGAAGTGCGCTGCGCTCGCCGAGGAGGTCAAAGCTCGCTGCGCTCAGGAAGGCGGCTCCGAGGAGCGCTGCACCCAGCTCGCGGCGGATGCCCTCGCCGCGTGCCGCAGAGGCTGCGAGCCGATTCCGATCGGCTGCAAAGACCGATGCCTCGCCGCCGCGGGAGAAGCTCGCCACCGCTGCGCTGAGGCGGGCGGTTCGAGGGAGCAGTGCGAGGCGGTTTTCGAATCGACGCTGACGGCGTGCGTCGCGAAGTGTGAAGATCCACCCATGCCGCCGCAGCCGCCTCCGACGTGCGAGGACGTCTGCGTCCACAAAGTTCGCGAGTTCGTCCAGGCGTGCAATGCCGAGCACCCTGACGCGGCTGCGGAGCCCGGCGAGCCCGATGGTGACGGCGACTGTGAGGCTCGAGGCGCCGAGCTGCTCGAGCGCTGCCTTGCGGGCTGCGAGCCCGTCCCCCCGCCGACTTGCGAGGACCGGTGCAAGCACGCGGCCATGGAGACGTACGAAAAATGCAAAGCGGAGGGCATCGATCCCGCGGAGTGCGAGGCCCGCGCCCACAGAGTGCTCGGCGCCTGCCTCGAGCAATGTGGCGGCCCCGAACCTCCCCCCCCGCCGACGTGCGATGAGCGCTGCGCTGCTCTCGCCTCCAAAGCGTACGACGAATGTGTCGCAGGCGGGGGCGTGGCGGAGGAATGCCGCTCCCGGTCCGAGGCGATGCTGAAGGAATGCCTCGACCGCTGCGATGTGCCACCGCCGCCGAACTGCGCCGACCGCTGCGCAGCCGCTGCCAAGGAAGTGCTCGAGGCGTGCCTGATGGAGCCGGGCGCCGATCCAACCGCCTGTGAGGAGAAAGCGAGGCACTTCCTGCGGGAGTGCCGCATGCACTGCGAGATCCCGCTCCCTCCGAACTGCGATGACCGTTGCGCCGAGCTGGCCCACAAAGTCGCCGCGGAATGCGCCGACGCAGGCGGCAGCGAGGAAGAGTGCCGAGCGAAGGCCGAAGCGGCCCGGCAGGCGTGTGTCGACGGCTGCTCGGAGCCGCCCCCGCCGCCCGACCCGTGCGACGTGCGCTGCAAGAACCGCGCGGCCATGCTGCGCGAGGCCTGCGTCGCGGAAGGAGGCGACCCGGAAACCTGCACGGAGCGTGCGCGCGAGTTTTTCGAGGAGTGCCGTGAGAACTGCGATCAAGGACCGCGCCCGCCGTGCTCCGATCGCTGCGAGTTCCTCGTGCATCGTGTCCTCGCCGAGTGCTTGGAGCAGGGCGGAGACATCGACGCCTGCCGCGAGCGCGCCAAAGAGGTCCTCTCCGAGTGCCTCCGGAGCTGCCCGCCGCACCCCGTCCCCTGCGTGCTGCGCTGCGCCGAGGAGGCTCGAGGCCGATTTGCGCGGTGCATCGAGCGGCTGGAAGAGGAGATCAAGGCCTGTGTCGACGCCGGCGGCGATCCCGAAGACTGCAAAGAGAAGGCGATCGACAACTGCCGCAAGTCCATCAACGAGTTCCTCGTGGCGTGCCTGCAGGGCTGCATCGAGAATCCCGAGCCTCCGGAGCCTCCCACGTGCCCCGAGCGCTGCGAAGCGGCGGGCGCTAAAGTGAAAGCGGAGTGCCTCGCCGCCGGCGGCGCGGAGGATGAGTGCGTCCGTGCCGAGGAGGACTTCCTCGCCAGCTGCCGGGAGGCTTGCGAAAACCCGCCGGATCCTTGCGAGTTCGACTGTGAGGCGGCCTCGAAGCGACTCGAGGCGCGGTGCGTCGAGTCAGGCGTCGATCCCGCGGAATGCGCTCAGCGCGCGAGCGAATTCCTCGCCCAGTGCCAGGACCGCCTCGCCGAGCACTGCCGAGAGGAAATGCTGGCGGCGACTTTCGGCCTGCCGAATTTCATCCGCGGCGACGCCAACATGGACAGCCGGGAAGATATCTCGGACGCGATCCAGATCCTCCGCGTGCTGTTCCAGGGCCAGGGCCAGCTGCCGTGCGCCGACGCGGCCGACGCGAACGACGACGGCCGCAATGACATCTCGGACCCGATCATGGTGTTGAGCCACCTCTTCACCGGCGGTCCGGGGATGCCGCCGCCGAACGCGCCGGGACAAGACCCGACGTTCGACGATTTGCTCTGCGAATAATCGATCTTGGGAGGGGCGTTGCGCCGGAGCTCGGTCGCAAGACCGGACTCCGGCGCTTTTTTGCGCGACGCGTCCTATAATCCCTCCCCATGATCCGAGTGAAGAGACGGACCCCGCTCCGGGCGGGGCGCGACGGAGCTGCCGGCCTCCGCCACGAGCTCGAGGCGATCGCATGCAATATTGCCGAGTCATGGACCACCTCCGGTCGACTCTGGGAGCTTCTCGCGGCGTGCAGGGACGCACGCGGTGGCGCGCGCGGAAAAGGACACCCTGCCGCGCTCGTGCGTTCGGCGAGCACCGGCGAGCTGCGGCGATTCGCTGAGGATCCGGAGTGCCGGAAGGCTCTGGCCGAGGCGCGGGGCGCGCTTTCTCACGCCGTCCGGCCGGCGAAGCCGCCGGCATCTCTCTCGCGCTCGCAGCCCGTGGCCTACTTCTCCATGGAGTTCGGCGTGCACGAGGCCCTCCCCGTCTACGCGGGGGGCCTCGGCATCCTCGCGGGAGACCACGCGAAGTCGGCGAGCGATGAGGCCGTGCCGTTCGTCGGCGTGGGGCTCTTTTATCACTGCGGCTATTTCCGCCAGGAGCTCGACGGCGCGGGGCACCAGCGTGTCCTCTATCCGAAAGCCGACCCGGCCGACCTGCCCCTCGAAGCAGCGCGCGACGCGCAAGGCCGGGAGCTGCTCGTTCCGGTCGAGCTCGAGGATCGCACCATCCGGGCCCGCGTCTGGCGGCTGCGCGTCGGCCGCGTGAACCTCCTCCTCCTCGACACGAACGTTCAAGGCAACTCGGCCGCCGACCGGCGGATCAACGATCGGCTCTACGGCGGCACGCGCGAGGACCGGATCCGCCAGGAAGTCGTCGCGGGGATCGGTGGCGTGCGCGCGCTCCGGGCGCTCGGGATCCACCCCGGCGTCTGGCACCTGAACGAGGGCCACGTGTCATTCATCACGCTCGAGCGCATCCGCGAAGCTCGATCGCAGGGAAAGCTCTCGTTTGCCGAGGCAGTCGAGCTCGTGGCAGCGGACACAGTATTCACGACGCACACCCCGGTGCCCGAAGGCAATGAGGTCTTCGACCTCGCCCTGGCGCGACGGTACCTTTCGCCTCACGCGAAAGCTGCGAAGATCGCCGTCGACGACTACCTCTCGCTCGGGCTCGACTCGGGGCCCGACGGGCGGCCTTTCCTGAGCATGACGGTGCTGGCCATCCGGCTTTCGCGCTTCCGGAACGGCGTCAGCGCGCTCCACGGCGAAGTGTCGCGGCGGATGTGGGGAAAGCTCTGGCCCGGCTTCCGATGGGAAGATGCTCCCATCACCTCCGTGACGAACGGCGTCCATACGAGCTCGTGGGTCGCCCCGTCTTATCGTGAGCTCTACCGCCGGGTGCTCGGAAAAGGCTGGGAAAGCCGCCTGGACGATCGGCAGTACTGGCGCCGGCGAGTCCCCGCGCTCCGCGAAAGCGACCTTTTCCGCGTGAAACAGGCGTGCAAGCGGCGGCTCGTGGATTTCGTGCGCGAGCGCGAGATGGCGCGCCTGCGGCGCGAGGGGAGAACCGAGGCGCAAGCGCGCTCCGCGGCGTCGCAGCTGCTCGATCCGGAGATCTTCACCATCGGATTCGCGCGCCGCTTCGCGCTCTACAAACGCTCGGCGCTCCTTTTCCGCGACCTCGAGCGGGCCAAGAAGCTCTTCACCTCGCCGTCACGGCCGATCCAGATCGTTTTCGCCGGAAAGCCGCATCCAGAAGATCCCGCGGGGAAGGGCGTCTTCGAACGGATCGCGGCCATCGCGAGCCGAAAAGAGCTGCGGGGGCGCGTGGTGCTGCTCGAGAACTACGACATCGCGATGGCTCAAGTCCTCGTCCAGGGCGTCGACTTGTGGCTCAACAACCCGCGCCGCCCGCTCGAGGCGAGCGGCACGAGCGGACAGAAAGTGCCCGTGAACGCCGGTCTCAACCTCAGCATTCTCGACGGTTGGTGGTGCGAGGGATTCGCCCCGCACACGGGCTGGGCGTTCGGCAAGACCACCGAGGCCAAGGACCCTGAGGCTCGGGATGCAGAGGACGCCGCCGACCTGTACCGCGCGCTCGAAGGCGAGGTGCTGCCGCTCTACTACCGCAGGGACCGGAACGGCGTGCCGGTCGATTGGTTCCGCAAAGTGAAGACGGCGATGGCGGAGCTCGTTCCGCAGTTCAGCACGTCGCACATGGTCCTCGAGTACGCGCGGCGCCTCTACCGGCCCGCGCTCGAGAATGGAGAGCGCGCGCGGGCCCGAAAAGCGAAATGGGCCCGGGAGCTAGCCGCCTACCGATCCGCCGTCGAGCAAGGGTGGCCTCTCGTCCACGTCCGCGGAGTGCGGAGAAAGTCTTCGCGCCAGGTGGAAATCGAGCTCTTTGCGGGAGGGCTGTCGAGCCTACCGTGGGGGTGCCTCGACGACCGCGGGCGGCCCTGCCGCGTCGCGGTGAGGCCGGCGGCGGACGCCGCCACCCTCCTCCTGCGCAGCACGCTCCCGTCGAGGGACATCCGAACGCTGCGGGCGTTCCCGACGCATCCCGCGCTTGTCCACGCCCAAGAGCTTGGGCTCTCGATCGAGATCGTGCTATAATTCTCGGCCTTTTCGACGCCACGCGTGAGTTGGGAACCCTTCCCCCTCCGGCTTCGAGGAGGAAACCAACATGCCCACGCACATCCTCGATTTCCTCTCTCACCGCGTCCTCGTGATCGACGGCGCTGTGGGCACCCAGATCCAGGGGGCTCATCTGACGCTGGACGATTTCGGCGGCCAGGAGAACTGCTCCGAGATCCTGAACATCACGCGGCCCGATTTCGTCCGCGAGATCCATGACGCCTACTTCGAGGCAGGATGCCACGCCGTCGAGACGAATACTTTCGGCGCGAACCGCATCGTGCTCGCGGAGTTCGGGCTCGAGGCGAGGACGCGCGAGATTAACGCCGTCGCGGCGCAGCTGGCACGCGAGTCCGCGGACCGCTGGGCTCGAAAGGCCGGCGAGCCGCGGTTCGTGATTGGATCGGTGGGGCCTGGGACGAAGCTGGTAACTCTCGGTCAGACGACTTTCGACGCGCTGCAGGACTCTTACGCGGAGCAGATCCGTGGACTCCTCGACGGCGGCGTGGAGGCGATTCTCCTCGAGACCTGCCAGGACGTCCTGCAGATCAAGGCCGCGCTATCGGCTGTGCGACTCGCCTGCGCGGAGCTCGGGAAGCGCGTGCCCATTTTCACGCAAGTCACGATGGAGCCCTTCGGCACGATGCTGGTCGGGACGGACATCGCGGCTGCGCTCACCGCGGTCGAGCCGTACGACGACGTGCAAGTCTTCGGGCTCAACTGCGCGACGGGCCCACAGGAGATGAGCGAGCACGTCGCGTACCTGGGACGTAGCTCGCCGAAGCTCGTCTCGGTCGTCCCCAACGCGGGCCTCCCCCAGCTCGTCGACGGCAAGGCCCACTTCCCGCTCGGGCCCTCCGAGTTCGCCTCCTGGCTCGTGCGCTTCATCGAGGAGGACGGCGTCGCGATGGTGGGCGGTTGCTGCGGCACGACGCCTGCCCATATCCGGGAACTCGTGGAACGCGTGGGGAAACGCGCGCCCCGCCCGCGCTCCCCGCAGTTCACGCCGAGTCTATCCAGCCTCTACTCGGCCGTTCCGGTCGCGCAGGACGCCTCGTACCTCATCATCGGGGAGCGCACCAACGTCCTCGGATCGAAGAGGTTCAAAGACCTCTTCCTCGCGGGGGACATGGATGGCATGGTCGCCATGGGGAAAGAGCAGGTGCGCGAGGGCAGCCACCTCGTAGATGTCTGTGCGGACCTCACGGGCCGCGATGTCCGCGTGGACTTGCCGCCGATCATCCAATCGATGGTGACGCAGGTCGCCGCCCCCCTCTGCGTCGACTCGAACTACTGGCACGCTTTCGAGCCGGCCTTGAAGCTGATCGGCGGGAGGGCGCTCGTGAACTCGCTCAACCTCGAGAACGGCGAGGACGAGTTCGTCCAGCACTTGAAAGTGATCAAAGCGTACGGCGCCGCGGCGATCCTGGGCACGATCGACGAGGACAAGCAGGCCGGAATGGCGAAGACGGCGGAGCGGAAGCTCTCGATTGCTCGCCGCATGCTCGAAATCGCCACGACCCAATGCGGCCTGCGCCCGCACGACATCTTCTACGACCCCCTCGTGCTCCCCGTGTCGACGGGTCAGGAGGAGGACCGGCGCAACGCCCTCGAGACGATCGAAGGCATACGCCGCATCCACGCCGAGCTGCCCGGCGTGTACACGGCGGTCGGCCTCTCGAACGTCTCCTTCGGCTTGAAGCCGGCGGCCCGCATCGTGCTGAACAGCGTCTTCCTGCACCACTGCCGCGAGGCCGGGCTCGACGCCGCGATCGTGCACTCCTCGAAAATCGTCCCCCTGTACAAGATCGATCCCCGGGAGCGTGAGCTGGCCGAGGACCTCGTCTTCGATCGGCGGCGCGACGGCTACGACCCTCTGCTCGAGTTCGTGAAGCTCTTCGTGGACAAAAAAGAGGCGACGGGGGCCGCGAAAGCCGCGCCAGCGAACATCGAGGAGAAGCTCAAGGCGCGCATCATCGACGGTGACAAGGTCGGGCTCGATGCGGATTTGAGCGAGGCGCTCCGGACGCGCCCCGCGCTGAGCATCATCAACGACGTCCTGCTCGATGGCATGAAAGTGGTCGGGGAGCTCTTCGGCTCGGGGCAGATGCAGCTGCCGTTCGTGCTGCAGTCGGCCGAGACGATGAAAGCGTCCGTCGCGTTTCTGCAGCCGTACCTCGAGAAGCTCGAAGGTGACTCGAAAGGCAGGATCGTGCTGGCGACGGTGAAAGGCGACGTCCACGACATCGGCAAGAACCTCGTGGACATCCTCTTCACGAACAACGGCTACACGGTCCACAACCTCGGGATCAAAGTGCCGATCACCACGATTCTCGAGGAGGCGCGGAAGCACGGGGTCAACGCCATCGGTATGTCGGGGCTGCTCGTGAAGTCGACCGTCGTCATGAAAGAGAACCTCGAGGAGATGGAGCGCCAGGGCGTCAAGATCCCCGTGCTCCTGGGCGGGGCGGCCCTCTCGCGCCGCTACGTCGAGCTCGATTGCCGCTCGAACAGCTCGAACCGCGTGGAGTACGCCAAGGACGCTTTCGAGGGCCTCGACATCATGGAGAGCGTCATGCGCGGCGAGGAGGCGCGGCCGACGAAGTTCCAGCGCGCCGAGAGCGCAGCGGCCGGGACGGCGCAAGCGGCCGTGGAGCCAGTGATGTCGCGGGGTGGCTCCTGCGGTAAGAGCGCCCCCGCCGAGCCGCCCCCGCAGGCGCCATCGCGCTTCGACCGGCCCGTCGAAAGCGAGGAAGGCGCCCCCGAGCCGCCCGACAGCTCGATGATCCGCCAGGACGTCCCGGTGCCGAAGCCTCCTTTCCTGGGCTCGCGCGTCCTCGACCGCGTCCGGCTCGGGGCGATCCTGCCGTTCATCAACGAGAACGTGCTGTTCAAGTTCCAGTGGCAGTTCCGCCAGCGGGGCCAGTCGCGCGTCGAGTTCGAGAAGTTCATCGAGCACGAGGTGCGGCCGATCTATCTTGACCTCATCCAGCGCGCGAAAGACGAGGACCTCATCCAGCCGCGCGCCGTGTACGGGTACTACGAGTGCCAGAGCGAAGGAGACGACCTGGTGGTCTACCGCCCCGGGACTCGCGACGTGCTCCACCGCTTCGCTTTTCCGCGGCAGAAGAAGCTGAAGCGCCTCTGCATCGCCGACTTTTTCCGCTCGAGCGCCTCGGGCGAAGTCGATGTCATCGCGTTCAGCGTGGTCACGATCGGCGCGAAGGCCACGGAGACGGAGCGCCGCTGGTTCCAGGAGAACCGGTACCGCGAGTACCTCTACTTGCACGGCTTCTCCGTCGAGTGCGCGGAGGCGCTTGCCGAGTTCCTCCACAAGCAGATCCGCGGCGAGTTGGGGATCCAGGCGCAGGATTCGCGCGAGATCGCCGGCCTCTTCCGCCAGGGCTATCAGGGCTCGCGCTACTCGTTTGGCTACCCGGCCTGCCCGCGCCTCGAGGACCAGGTGCCGCTCCTCGAGATTCTCGAGGCGGGCCGAATCGGCGTGATACTCTCCGACGAGTTCATGCTCGAGCCGGAGCAGTCCACTTCCGCTCTGGTCGTCCACCACCCCCAGGCGAAGTATTTCAACGTCTGAGACCCGGACTGTCGGGTGTAGCGTCCGGGCGGCCGGACTTCAAAGCAGCCAGCTTGGAGCGGTCGACGATGCGTACGGGAGTGCCCACGCGCACGACCGAAGCGAGCCGGATCGCGTCCCAGTTCGTCAGGCGGAAGCAGCCGTGGGAGCCTGTTTTTCCGATGTTCTCGGGCTCCGGAGTGCCGTGGATGCCGACGCCCGGGCGGTCGAGACCAATCCAGCGGAGGCCCACAGGGCAGCGGGGCCCCGGTGGGATCCGGAGCTTGCGGTCGATGCCGTTCACTTCGGGCCACTTCTTCGGGTCGAATGTGTAGTCGGGCTCGATGACGACAGTGCTCACGGACGTCTCGCCGCGCGCCACGAGGTCGAGGTCGCGCGCCACGGAGCAGTGAAGGATGCCCTGGAGCTCGTCCGCGGCCCCGAGGATGAGGATCAGCTTTCTCTCGAGGTCGATCTCGAGGCGTTCGGCGAGCGGCCGCGCTGCGGCGGGGGGGATGGCAGGCACGATCACCGCGTCCCCCGGTTGGATCGCGTGGAGGTCCTTCTCCGGGTTGAGCCAGGCGAGGCAGCGCTCGCTCGTGTGGAATTTCTCGGCGAGCAGATTCGTTAGCGTCGGATAGACCAGGCGCGGCAGCTGGCTCCTTTCGAGCCAGTCGGTCGGGCAGGCGCCGACCTCCTTGCCGTCGTCCATGGTGATGACGTACGTCGCAGTCGCGGGGTGTTCGTCAGAGAGCCCGAGCGCGGCGGCGGTCGCCCTGTCGAGGTTGCCCGTTCTTGAGCCGACGAGGGAGCGCTGGAACGCGTGGAGCGCGACTTCCGTCTTCGGGCCCGGCAGGCCGTCGAGCAGGCCGGGGGAAAACCCCGCGGCTTCGAGCGCGCATTGTTCTGCGAGCACTTGGAGCCGTCCGGACGTGTCCGTTTCGGCAGCTTCTTGCCCTCGGGCCGGACCCATCGCGACGGCGAGGCCGGTGGCGGCTCCAGCGAGCGACAGAAGTACGCGGGAAACGGCGCGGGCAGCGGTCATGGCGTTCGCCGGAAGTTATCGGCCGGTTCCGGGAAAAAACTTGAGGCCTCGGTCAAGATTGGCGGAATGTTGGCGGGTGCCCCCTTCCTCGACCCTCGCGGCGGGCTACAATCTTGCCCTGCGGTCGAAGCAAAAACATTTCCGGGCCATCCGCAGCCATCACATACCGATAATCCGTGCTCCGGGCGCGCCTTCGCGGAGCCCACGGTGGAAAAAGGAGGATTGCATGCTGTCTCTCGCTCGGCGGCCTTTCTGGTCCGCTGTTCTGGCCTTGGTTGTTCTGCCGTCAGCCTCACTTCCTGCTACCGAGTACTTCTTCGATGACTTCGAGAACTACTTCAGCGACGAGGAGCTGCTCGAGGTCGGAGGGTGGCAGGTCATGGAGGTCAACACGCCCGCGGAGAACGCTGCGTGGACCGTCCTCAATCCAGGCGGCCGCGGGCACCCCGCCGGAGTGAATGGGCTGCCCACGGACGGGCAGTTCATCATTTCCGACTCGGACGCCGCCCAGGGCGACGACCTGCCGGGGACGGGTATGTCGCACGACATTTGGAGCCCCAGCTTCAGCTGCGCGGGGGCGACCAAGGTCTGGCTCCACATGGACTCCCTGATCCAGATGAACAACAACGGCCTGTGCGTCTTCGACGTGGACGTCTCCACGAACGACGGCACGAGCTGGACGAACGTCTACCGCCGCGTGGCGCCGAGCCGCTCGGTTCCGCCGGTGGCGACGCTCGACAATGCCGACGGCTACCTGGGGCGCATCGACGTCGACATCACTACCCAGGCCGCTGGCAAGCCATCGGTCATGTTCCGGCTGCGCCAGTTCGAGCCGAATGACGACTGGTATTTCTCGATCGACAACGTGCTCGTCGACGACGTTGCCGCGCCGAGCGGCGGCGCTGTTAACCTCCTCTTCGAGCGGTTCTCGGCCGGAATCCCCGACTCGTGGGAAATCGCCTCGTTCGCGGACCCGCCGAATGAAGGCACGTCCACGTGGAACTCCGAAGACGCATGCAAGCGCTCGGCCCTCCGCTTCAACGGCGGGAAGCTGCCGTACCAGGACGGCCATGGTCTCCACCGGCTCGACGCCGGGTACGCGATCCTGGATTCCGAATGCGACCCCGACCCGGCGGAGGACGAGTACCTCATCACGCCGACGGTCGACTGCAGCAAGGCGACCTCGGTCTTCTTCCACTTCAAATCGGAGATCAATGCCTCGACGGCGGCGACGCAAGTGGTGCTCCTGAGCCTCGATGGCG
>Ga0111538_10011029_pt1 | contig 11999 bp, 8 predicted proteins | sample SoiMethybrSBSTD1_FD_79669 | JGI IMG/M metagenome (GOLD analysis project Ga0111538, IMG submission 79669) | Bulk soil microbial communities from a Populus tree surrounding site in Tennessee, USA - Soil MetaG P. TD hybrid SBSTD1 (version 2)... | ecosystem: Environmental > Terrestrial > Soil > Tree...
GGTCGCCGTTCTTTGTTGTGGAAAGGCTATGCAGGTTCGAGCCCTATCCGCGTCCGCTATCCTGTCTATTACAACACTCCTTCTCAAACGACATCTTAACCATGGAGCTTCGCGCGGAATGGGTTTGCAAAATGTTTGCGGGCTTTGTGCCGTACTAGACTTCGCTGGTCGGAAGTGGCGATGCTGATCTCGTGTTCGGAGAATTCTTTGACCTGACCAAGCCGTAACCTGGTTCTTCTTCCGTTGCACGAAAACGGTGATCAGTCCGCCGGCGAAGATGAGGAACGCGATTGTCAGCGCGGCAGGTCCGGGAATAATCCCGATCAACGTTAGGGAGAGTCATATGGTCCAACGGTTTCTTTAAACAGCTCGAAGCACTTTCCACAGAACGGTTTTGTTTGATCGCCGAACTCGCTTGGGGAACCAGTTAAGACTTCATCACGAAGGTGGCTTCAACTGTTTTGCACAGGTATCGCAGCAGCCCAAACGAATGGAAACCATCTGGTCCAGAAACGGATTCTGGTTCATGTTTGGACGTGACCAAACAGTCGATCGTAGCAGTCCCCGATTGCATGTCCTGCCAAACGTGTGGACACGTCAGTACAATTCCCTGCGCGCAATGTTTTTTCACACCTACTCTTTCCAATGCCTTGCAATATATACATAAGGCGGCAAAGCTGATAGCTGATCCGCAATTCTGAATTCTTCTCCGCCACTCCCTGTGCATTCTTCCGATGGTACGCTCCTTCAAAAAATGTTGGCATCTGCTAGTTTGCTGTACAACCAATCTCGCCCTATTAATCTCTAACGCGGCGGTTCTTTTCTGAATGCTGCCGACCGACACGGCAAACTTTCCCCAACAACTTGGCGTGAGCTCTCTTTGAGTAGTGACGTGTGCGATTTGACCTACCAAGCCCGCACGCTTCGAGTAGGTGTTCGTGTGCGTTGCTGGCGGCGGGAGCGGAGTCTTCAGAGTTGAAGAGTGCTCCGCTCCCGCCGGTGCTTGTGTGTCAACCGCCGTTTACTTGAGGAGCAAATATTATGCGAATCTTACACGTCGAAGATGACGAGGACACACGAAAACTTGTCGAGTGCATATTGCACGGTAAAGGGTGGCAGGTTGTATCCGTCGAAACCGCAACTTCAGCCTTGAAGCTCGCCGCGGCGGGCGGGTTCGATCTTTATTTGATCGATAACTGGATTGAAGGTGACACCGAAAACGCGTTATGCCGCGGTTTGCGTACTCTCGATCCGCACACTCCGATACTTTTCTATTCCGGTGCGGTGTTCCCATCTGACGTCAAGTCGGCGCTCGCGTCCGGCGCACAGGCATACCTTGAAAAGCCTTGTACTCCTGAGGCACTCGTTGAAGAGATATTAAAGTTGAGCCGAGGTTAGTTGATAGATTGTGATCAGGTTCATCGAAGGAACTGACCCGAAACTCAAGCAGGCGAACGTATGAAGACATGAGGAGCTGGAGCTGCGCGGCAATCCGCCGGCGGGAGAAATCCGGCCTATCTGCAAAGGGGTGATCGATTACGACTTCGAAATTCCCTGTTTGAGGTTATCCAGAGTGAGTTTAACAGCACAAAAGATTAAAGATGATTTTCGACTTCTTCGCGAAGGAATTACGAACCTTACGATTCTTACTTATGGTGAGCTACTCACAAGAGTACAAAACTACATAGCAGTATTGCGCGAATTTGGTCTATTGGTGCCGGATATCAACAGCGTCTTTGGATTACCCTCGTGGTTTAGTGATACTTGTGCATCTCGGATTTTTTTATTTGTTTGTGCGTCAATGACCGTTATCAGGAGGCGCCCGCATTTTGGGCTTGAAGGTGCACGATCACATCTTCAACAGTCGTTTCGTTCACAATACTTATCTGCGGCCAATTCACAGCCTCATACGCCGCTGAATAAAAAGAGAACGTTAGGTCGGGGTAGCCGTCCTCCTCTTTAAAAGCGCGGATTGAATATTCCCCATCGGGCAAGTTCGGTAGGCTAAATCCGCCCGACTCATCGGGTTGTCACGGCGTGTACGCCTGTCGTTATTCCCGAGTCGTATGGCGTAGACCATAGTTAGCGGGGCCATTACCCGAACCACACCCAGGCGTAACGCTCTCAATAAAGGTGCCATTCAAAACGGTCGGGGCACATCCCGAAGCCAGCGGTTGCCCGTTGCCACAACTATTGGTGCTCACACTACCGTACAGTTCTTCGATCGGAACATTACGCTTTAGATCGTTCGGCTCTATTAAATCACGACCTATCTGCTAGCCTGCCTCAACACGACCTTCGTGGAGTCGTTTAGCTCGGTGATGATCAGATACCTTCGGCCTGAAGCAGACGTTGGAGGTTCTCCTCTCACAAGCGTCTTCAGCGGGCCGATTGTCTGTACAGTTCCGGCGCCGTCTGGATTCGTATTCAAGACGGCGAGCGGAGCCAGCTTTCCGAATGGCGCATGGTCGGACTCCGCAAGGAACACTTGATATTGGGTTTTGGGGGTGAGACCTTCGGCCGCGATCTGAACGAGATCTAATAGACCGAGTGAGTTGACGGCCGCCCAGCCTTGGGCACCTTCCGCCGATCCGAAACCCTCAAGATGGAGGCTCGCGCTATTGCCCGCTTCGCCAAGCGGAACAAGATTCTCGGTTCCGGCACCGCTTGAAACTGCGTGCGGAACGTAGACTAAAGCCTGGGTTGTTTGGCCGATCGGCACATTGGCAATCACTCTATTCTCCAAAGTATCGATCACCGCCGCTTGCACGTCGTTTTCCAAGGCCACGTACACTCGAGATCCGTCGCCAGATGGCCAGATGCCATGCGGCAAACTTCCGACCGGGACAGTGGCCACCAGTTGCGGAGTTACGCCGCGGCGGAAGACTTTCACTTCGTTCGCGCCGCCGATGGTGACATAGGCAAACTTGCCGTTACGGTTGTTGACCAGATTGACATGATTGGTGATCGGCCCGGTTTCCAGCAGAGCCCTCTGTTCAAAGGGCGGTTTCGCGCCAAACACCTGCACTTTGCCCACGTCTTTTAGGGTGATCCAGATCTCGTCGTTCTCAGGGCTCACGGCAATGTTGGGACAGAAAGGACTCGCTTGAGTAATGCGCTTGACGATCTGATGAGCGGCGGTGTCGATCACATCCAGCTCCGGCGTGAAGCTGGAACAGACAAAGCCGTAGCGGCCGTCCGGACCAAACATTGTCATGCCCGGTCCATTTGCCAGCCGGACACGACGAACCTCAATCATCTTCACGGGATCAATTACCGAAATGTAGTCCTCGCCGCGGACTGTGACCCACAATTCACGTCCGTCGGGAGTGAAGAACGCTTCATGAGGTGAGCGTCCGACATAGATCATTTTCTTAACCTTATTGCTCGCTGTATCAATCAAGGCCACGGAGTTCGAGGCAATCGACACCACGGCCAGCGTTCTGCCGTCAGGAGAGTAGCCCAGGCCGTGTACGAGCAATTGGCCGCGGTAAAGTGGGCCGAGAGATCCCGGCACCGGGTCGCCGAGCCGAATCACGCCTAACAGTTGGTTGGTAGAGGGATCAATAACCGAAACCGTATTTGAAGTTTGATTCGCCGCGTAGACTCGGTCGTGGCTGGAGATCGGAATGTCTGGCCGTCCCCACGGCGCCTGTTGACCGAAGGCACTCGGCGCCAGGGATAAGAATAGGAACAGGCCCGTAAGTTTCATCTTGGTACTCCTAGCGTGCAACGGGTCTTCGCTGAGTCACAGTCGGCGACCCCAGGCCATTTTGTTTCAGCCAAAGATTCATTAGCTCAATTTCGGATTGCTGATCGGTAATGATCTCCTGGGCCAGTCTACGCATCTGGAGATCTTTGCCATACAACAATTGTGTCTTCGCCATATCGATTGCCGCCTGATGATGAGGGATCATTAGTTTCACAAAGTCGGCATCACTATTACCTGTAGGCTCAACCGACGTCATCGCGACATGCATTTTCTTCATACTTGCTCGCAGTTCGGCCCACGCCGGATCGCCTGAAGACTTGGCACCTGCGTGCTTGTGCATTGCTTGTTGAGCTGCGATAGCCACTGTGCACAAGAGTATCGAGATGATTGCCAATCGCCATCGTGTCTTCATTAGCTACTCCTTCCTCCAAATCGCCTGCTCCGGCGGCCATCGGCAACATAGCGGCAATGTAGCTTGCCGCCTTCGTTTCTTTCGGCAGAGCAATGATCTGTTCTCCCGGGCCCGTTTGCTCTCGTTCTGATCAGTTCCACATTCACACAATTGATTAACTAATTCAGATCAAAATGCATCTACATCAAAAACCGCTTGAGCGAATGCCTGCGGTGCTTCTTGCGGCAGGTTGTGCCCAATGCCGCCTTTGATCAATCGGTGTTCATACTTGCCCGAGAATTTTTTCGCATAAGCAGCCGGTTCCGGGTGAGGCGCCCCATTTGCGTCACCTTCAAGCGTGATGGTGGGCAGGTTGATTACCGGACCTTCCGCCAGGCTCCTTTCAAACTGCTCGTACCTTGTCTCACCTTCGGCCAGACCGAGGCGCCAACGATAGTTATGAATAACAATGGCAACATGATCAGGGTTGTCGAACGCAGCCGCAGTGCGTTCGAAGGTCGCATCATCGAAATTCCATTTGGGCGAAGCCAGCCGCCAAATAAGCTTGTTGAAATCGCGCCGATACTTTTCGTAACCTGCACGTCCACGCTCAGTGGCAAAATAAAATTGGTACCACCACGTGAATTCGGCCTGGGGCGGCAAGGGTAACTTGTTTGCTTCCTGACTGCTGATCAAGTAACCACTCACCGAGACCATGGCCTTACACCGTTCGGGCCAAAGCGCGGCGATAATGTTGGCGCTGCGCGCTCCCAAATCGAAAGCACCTATGACCGCCTTACCGATCTTAAGCGCATCCATCAGCGCCACTGTATCGGCTGCCAGTGCCGAAGGCTGTGAGTTACGAACTGTATTGCTCGAGAGAAAACGAGTGGTGCCAAAGCCACGCATATACGGAACGATCACTCGATAGCCTTTCGCCGCCAACAGCGGGGCTACGTCAACAAAGCTGTAGATGTCGTAAGGCCAGCCATGCAGCAAAACGACGGGATGGCCGTTAGGCGGTCCGGCTTCCGCGTAACCGACGTTCAGAAAGCCGGCTTCGATTTGCTTGATAGGCCCAAACAATTTGTCTGGCGTCGCATTGATCGTGGCGCTGCTTTCTTTTGATTCTGCGGCAGAGGAAAACATTCCCAGTTGTGCAGCAGCAATAGTCATCGCGGCGGTTCCCATGAACCGACGGCGCGATTTGTCATCCGGTTGTTTCATCGTGTGGCTCCTTTCGAGTAGTTATCAAGCGGGAGCAATTGCTTGGTGACCTGATCGCGAATACAGTTGTCAGCCGCCGGCCTTAGCGTCTTTATGAATGAACCTTTCTCTGCAATCGCAACCCTCGATTACGGCGCGGTCTGATCGCCAACAACCGAGTTAGCGGACGAGTGCGAAAACAGGATCTCTTCGCGAACGTCGCCGGTTTGCGGCTGCACTACTTAGTCGCCGGGGAAAGCGATCCTATGTTGCTTCTTCAGGGCTATGCCGAGAACAGTAACATGTGGCGACCAGACCTGCGAGGATTCGGCCAATCGTGCAAGCCAATGACGGGCTACAAGAAACCGATGGTCCAGGATATTCACGCGTTGGTCCAAGCGCTCGGCTATCACTGCGAGATTGTTGTTGGGCACGACATTGGATTGATAGTCGCTTACTCCCATGCCGTACAATACCCGGACGAAGTCGATGCTGGTCCTAACCGGAGAGAAAGCATCGGGAAGTTTCTTCTCGAGCAGGCGCAAATGGTCGATGCGACGTTAGAGGAGTCGTCAATAAAGCCTCAGGACATTGGCTGATGGAGGAAGCCCTGATCAGGTCATTCCGCAACTACGCTTATTCGTTAACAAACAGGCTGCAGTACTTGGGAAGGAAAGCCATCGATGATTTTGGTTACCGACGCAAACGAAACTGCAGTGAGCTAATCAGGCAGCTTTCCGAGCGCGGCGTGAGTGTCCGGGGATGGTGCGTCCCTTCGGCTCTGATCATCGCTCACGAAGTGGACGCGTACGAACCCGCGCTAAACTCTGACAGAGTGGGTGCCGAAGATCTAGCGATCAACACAACACGCAGTCACTTCGACGTTTTCACCTTTTGAGGTCACGAAATCCTGAGATGACCCGATCGCACGCAGGTCTGAGTATCGATGAATACCTACGTGAACGGCTCATGCCGGTGGAAGGAGCGATTCCGCATATACCCGGCATCGAGATGTACGGGAATTCTGTTCCTGTCGAAAGGGTCGGCGGTGACCTGTCAGCGGAATCGCGAAACAAGGGAGAATGGCTGCGAAGTTAGTCGGAGCGAACGTTGTTCCAAGAGCTTGTTCATTGCACTATGCCCTGTTTGGTCCTATCCGCGCTGTCGCTCCAACAGCACCATCATTATGAGGCTAAGAAGTATTCGCGTCTCCTCTTCCTCACTCATGTCAGCGAGCTTTTCAATACTAAATTTGCCCTGAAAAAATGCCGGCTCTTTCTTCAGCCGCATGACCGACGTGCCATCCTGTCGCGCAACTAAGTACTCCGGGTGAAAAACGTATCCGCTGAACATCCCCACGATGGGGAGCTCGCAAAACAGCGAATCAAAAACCTTGGTCCATGGGTTTGCCTCCTGAATCGTCATCGGATGACTACTACCATTGACAATGTCGTAACGTGCCCTCCACAAAGACTTCATTCCTTTTCGCCTCACGGTACCAACGTGGTTACCACGGGTATCCGTAAGATGGTAGCTTGCGGAAAAGTCGATTACCCGATCAGCCTTCAGCTCATACAAAGGAAGCTTCTGGTCCACATCAGCAAACACAGTGACCGACTCTTTCAGCTTAAACATCTTCTGCTTCACAAAGAAACTCAAGTTTCCCCCGGCGTCGACGACAGAAAGCTTTCGGGCTACCGACAAGATCTCGAAAGATAGTTGAAGTGGGTAGTTCATTCAGTTTTTCTCCTTGTGTTTTGTGAGGACTAGCTTGTTGATGTGCGTCACGCTGCTGGATTCAAAAGGACCAACTCTTGCTGTATGAGCGGGCGTGAGAGCACAAGGCGGAGCAAGCGGTATCGGGCGTCTGTTTGCCGATGGCGGCAACACGGTTATCGCAAACAGCCGCTGTAATCTTAGCAAAATAGACTTAGATTGAGGAACAAAATGTTTTAGAACGGGCGATGGGGACTATCGCGAAATCCCTGGGACGCCACGCAGTCGCCGGAAACCTCCAGCCTGTATCCCTTAACAACAGGAAATGGAAGTTTCGAATGTCCCTTCCATGTTGTAGCACTGTACGAAGTGCTACAACGCCCCGCAGAATTCTGATTCAAATGTGAGCAAATAAATTGGTAGTGATGCGTTTTTCGCTGTGCTCGCGTGGTCTACAAACCTATCAATTGGCAAGCAAGTCATGCTGCGTCATTTTGTTCTTACTCTATTCATCGCTCCTGATGATGGTTTTCGACCGTGCGGATTTAACAGAAGAGATTATGACGTTGTAAAGTAAAACGTTCTCATCGAATAAGAGTTGTGGACGCTTGGACTGTAGAAAATTACGAAGGCCCTCGCCGAACACACATCATTGGAGGCTCAAATCAATGAAAACCAAACATTTGGCTAAGTTGGTGGTGGGTTTCATAATTGTTGGCTCGCTCAATTCCGCTCCCGGATCATTTGGTCAGTCTTCCAAGAGAGATGATTCTTTGAAACCTTTTACCACCTGCGAGCTTGATAACGGGTTAAGAATTGTGCAAGTTGACCGTTTGCCGAAGGATGTCAAATCCCGCACCGTCACCACCAGTAAAGGTGATCAAGCGATTTCGCTTGCCGATGGCTACCGCGTGATGGTCGCGTACAACGACGATAGAGACTGGTTCGCTAACATAAAAGCAGAAAAGTCAGTTACCACAGAGTACGAACAGGACAAAGAGTTCCTCATTGAGAATCTCAAATGGGCTGCGTCGACAAGTAAGGAGATGGAAAGCCCAGAACCCGTAAAGGTATCGGTCGGTGAATATGAAGGCTACGGAACAAGCAAGCGAACATTAGTAGGAAATATGCTTGGGATCTATGTGCTCTTTTCCGACGTTAACCACACAATCGTCACGTTTTACTTCATTAACCAGAATCCGAAGAGAAAACGATTCCAGACCATCGAAGAATGGCGGGTCTTGCGGGATGAATTTTTTAAGACTTACACCACCTGCCTGAAGAATAACCGGAGTGTGGCCTAAAACATCCTCAGTGCTACGCTTATAACTGCTCCGTTGTTGGTGTTCCCACAATTCAACGAACTCTTTCTTTTGCCATGCGAGCCACGTCGCCGCGGCCGACACTCTTTGCTGTAATAGTAGCTGCTAGCGCCTCGTTGCTCTCAACCCATTTGTGCTACACGCCGGCGCGCACAACCAACCTTGCACCTGCGCGCAAACCAGATGCCTCCTGGAGATAGCCAAACTTACACGCGACGAAGGGTTTTTACCGCAACCACTCTTTGAGAGAGTGGAAGCGTTCAACTCTGCGCGGATTGAAGCTATTCATAAACTCTTAAAGGGCAACGTGACGCTCGCTGAGCTCGAAATCGCTGCGCAATCTGTGACCCCGATTTATGGAGAGATTCAGGCACTTTGGTTACCCAGCAGCATAGGTCCAGAGCTAGCCAAATAGACGCCGAATTTTATTGAAGTTGGACCAACACAGGAAATCTGGCAACCAGAACCCTCAAGGTTCCAACAAGAAATAAATTCTGAGTCTCAGATTAGGACACCACCAAAAACTCCTGAACGTGTTGACTTTTCGATTTCGACAGGAATAATCTTCCGCCGTTTTCATTGAAGGCTGAACCCGAGCCTCTGCTTCCTCGCATACTGGCTAAGCCAGCCTTCCTCAAGTTCGCTCATCGAGTATTCCCACTACTGCGCATACGCTCTGCTCTAAGAGCTAGGTTGAAATTTCTTACAGCACGTTGAAACGGCGATGATTTACACGCACGTCTTGAACAGCGGTGGGAAGCGGAGGATATACTGGAGCAGCACTCTTGGAATCATACCGACGCGGCGAAGATCCCCGGGCCCGATTCGCTGTTACTCTCTCCATTGGACGAGCGGTCAAGAGCGTGATGCTTTCGTAGCGCAAGGAGCCTCTACATGATTGAGAGCATGGATCATTTCTGGCAGAACTGGTCCAAGACCCACGCCTACGTTGCCGAAAGAATGTTCTTTCCTGCCTCGGTCGCAGAGATCGCCGAGGCCATCCGGACGGCCGAGGCAGACAAACGACCACTGAGAGCGGTAGGCGGCGGCTGGTCGTTTTCGGATGCTTCCCTCCCTGGCAATGTCACGACGAACCGGCCAAAGGCCCATGGCGTAGCGGCAATCGCCAAACTCTTGCCGGCCGCCCAGAAATTTCCTACCAACCGTGTCCTGCCTTTTGCGGCCAATGTCACGCCCTCGCCCGTCACAGATGCGCCCGGCGTGATGGCGATGGTCGACATGGGTCTCAAGCCTCCCGCGATCGATACCAGGTGGTCGTATGTTGGCGGAGACCTTTGGATGGATGCGCAGGGGAGCCTTCAGGGACCGCTCATAACTCCCAATTTCATTGACGCGTTGACGAGAAGCAAGCTCAGGCCCGTCAGGGCACCTTCGACATTTGCACGTGCGCCGGGAGCGGCGCCGCCATGCCTTCAGGATTGCGATGCCGCAGGCACTCTCGTCATGTTCGACCTCAACGAGAACACGACGATACCCAGCCGCGATTGGTTCTACAACGGCGGTGGCGTCTGGATGGTGGGGGTTTCGGTAGATAGCGCGCCTCGCAAGCCTGATGAGGGAAGCCTCGTGGACCTATTGCACGCGGGGCGCCTCACGCGTCCTGGTGGCATGAATCTAACGCCGCGCGCCGCCGATCCGGCGGAAAGCCTCTCGGTCCTTTTGTCGAAGGCGCCATATACGCCGACCTCTCCCGAGCCTGTCTACCTCATTAACACCCGTTCGCTGGTATCGAGCCTCCAGCAGAGTCTCCCCAATATCCTCACGGCATCGGCGCTCGACGAAACAAGCCGTACTCCAGCGACCGGAAAGCGGCGCTATTTCTTTCACGTCGAGGCCGGAATCACGATCAACGAACTGGGCAACCTGCTTGCTCACCAGTCCCCGCGCCTTTCGCTGCAGTCGGTCAGCGGCTCTCCGGGAGCAACGCTGGCGGGAGCGCTTGCTACGGCGACGCATGGAGCCGAGTTTACTACGCCGCTGCTCATCGACACCGTCAAGGCCGTCCACCTCGTTGGGCCTGGCGGCATCCAGTGGTGGATCGAGGGAGATGAGGCGATAGCCGATCCTCAGAAGCTGCGACAGGTATATCCCGGGATCGCGCCGGAGCGCATCGTGCGGGGAGGAAGTCCGATCGGGGGCGTGGTGCCGCACGACTGGCTCGGAGCCGCTGTCGTAAACCTCGGGTGCCTCGGCGTGATCTATTCCGTAGTCCTTGAAGTCGTGCCGCTGTTCGGGGTGCGCGAAGTAGTCGTCCAGAAGACATGGCGCGAGCTTCAGCTCGGGACTAGGTTCGCCGGGCAAGATATTCAAGCGCTCTTGAGAGATCCAGCGACTGCCAAGACCGTCAGCTCGCGGATCACCAAATTGATGCAAGCCGGAAATCTCAACGGCACCGACATTCCGCAGGTCGATCCCTCAACGGGGCAGCTCGTTAATTTCTACGCGGACCTGGCAATCAATCCGGTGCCGCGAGGAGACGGCGATTTCGACTGCTGGATCGCCAACCGTGAGACTACTCGCCAACTCCCGGTAGACAGTCAACCGGCGTCCGATATGTTCTCCGGTATCGCCAAAGCATTCGAGCCGGAGAACCCGAAGAAATCACTCGGCAAAGCGTTCTGGTTGCCCGATGTCGTGGGCCCTACGCTGAATACGGCGATCTTTGGCGCCACTCAGAACTGGGGCAAGTATGAATCCATGCTCAAGCGGATTGCGCGGGCGGCCGACCTTTATGATGTCGCGTTCGATACGTTTCTAACTCCAATAAGCGATGCGCCAGACCCGGACCGCGGCGATGCCGCCCAAGCCTTGCTCACCGGCCTGCTCTCAGGACTGCTCGGCACGGCAAACTGCGACAAGCGCTCCGATCTCACTGGGCTATCCGTGGGCAATCTAGGTTTTCCTGCATCGGGCATTATGGGAGCGGCGCTCGAGATCGCGCTGTCGCCCGCGGACGCGTTTGGGTTGGTCCAGAGCGAAATCCTCGACAAGCTTGATCGGCGAAACCCATTCTTTGGGTACATCTCGGTCAGGCTGTGTAAGAAGACCGAGACATTGATGGGTATGCAACAGTACGTCGATCCAGACAATCCCTGCTCGGTGATGGTGGAGGTCGTGGCGTTCGGCAATGATGACGCGCGCCGTTTCATTGCAAAGCTTCAAAAGCGCTGCGCGAAGCTCATCAAAGGCGGGTTGGATGCGATGCTCCATTGGGGGCTCGAGAACGAAGAGATCGAGGGTGCTCACCTTCTTGCCACAAAGGCGTTAGCGCAGCAGAGCCGATCGGGGATGAGCAAACTCTCGACCTTCAAGGCCGTACGCGCACTGCTGCATCAGGCTGGGCAACCCAGCTTCAGGGTTTTTGACAGCGCCTTCACGGACAGGCTGGGGCTCTCATCGGGATCGGCGGGACTCGCATTCGCAGACGAGAATGGATCAGTGATTTCCACGTGGACGCCGGAAGCGTACAATTCGCCTCCTGGTTCTCCGCTCGTCGAGAATCAGCCCATCTACCTCAAGGATCTCTGGCTGATCAATCAGTCAGATCGCTGGATCAAGGTGGACGACGTACGCATCGTTTCTTCAGCCGATAAACCCGGGGCTCCGGTTTTTACGGCTGTTGCGCCGCAGA
>Ga0111538_10011031_pt1 | contig 11998 bp, 9 predicted proteins | sample SoiMethybrSBSTD1_FD_79669 | JGI IMG/M metagenome (GOLD analysis project Ga0111538, IMG submission 79669) | Bulk soil microbial communities from a Populus tree surrounding site in Tennessee, USA - Soil MetaG P. TD hybrid SBSTD1 (version 2)... | ecosystem: Environmental > Terrestrial > Soil > Tree...
CGGTCGTCGACGAGATGCTGCGGCTCGCCAGGGTAGGCCCGGACGACGTGATCTTCGACCTCGGCTGCGGTGACGGCCGCATCGTGATCGCCGCCGCGGAGCGCTTCGGTGCTCGCGGCGTGGGCATCGACATCGACCCGCTGCGCATCGAGGAGGCGAACGAGGCTGCGCGCCGGGCCGGCGTCGCCGACCGGCTGCGCTTCACGGTGCAGGATCTGTTCCAGACGGACTTTTCGTCGGCAACGGTGGTGGCGCTCTACCTGTACCCCGAGCTGAACGCGAAGTTGCGGCCGAAGCTGCTCGCGGACTTGCGGCCGGGCGCGCGCATCGTTTCGCACCAGTTCGGCATTCCGGGCTGGCCCGCCCAGGACGGCGCGCGCCTTCACGTCGGCGACATGATCCACGACGTGTTCCTGTGGGTGGTGCCCAAGGCCTGACAGCCTGGCTGCTCACGGTCAATACGCGGGCTTCGTCCGATCCGGCTGATACCATGCGCGCGCGATGTCGGTCGTCGTTCTCATTTCGGGCCGCGGCAGCAACCTGGAGGCCCTGTTGGGCGCCGGGCTGCCGGTCGCGGCCGTCATCAGCAACGAGCCGGGGGCCGGTGGACTGGTATTCGCCGAGCGTCACGGCGTTCCGACGCGCGTGGTGTCGCACCGCGCCTACGCGACGCGGGAAGCGTTCGATGCGGCGCTCGCCGCGGAAATCGATGTTTTCCGACCTAAATTGGTGGCGCTCGCTGGATTCATGCGAGTGCTGACTCCCGGATTTGTCGAGCGCTTTTCCGGCCGGCTGGTGAACATTCATCCGTCGCTGCTGCCGGCCTTTCCCGGCCTGTCGACGCACGACCGGGCACTTTCGGCCGGCGTAAAAGTCCATGGCTGTACGGTGCATTTCGTAACCGCGGAGCTGGATCACGGCCCGATCATCATCCAGGCCGCCGTTCCGGTTCTCGCAGGGGACACGCCGCAGGCTCTCGCTGCGCGGGTCCTGCGGCAGGAGCACCAGGTGTACTCGCGCGCGATCCGCTGGTTCCTCGATGGCCGGCTGGTCATCGAAAGCGGGGCCGTCCGCGTTGAAGGAAATGATGCGCAGCTTTCTTATTCCGATCGCCCTTAGCCTCGCTTTCGGCGCGCACGCTGCCCCGCCGCAGCGCGTCGAGATCCAGTACGAGCTGATCCGTAACGGCACGCCGGTCGCTGAGATGACGCAGCGGCTCGAGCATGACAAGCGCCAGTACAAGGCCGAGGAGCTTACGAAAGGCAAGGGCGTCCTTGCCGCGCTGGGCGAGGCGCGGCGCATGAGCCGCGGCGTGATTGCAGCCGACGGGCTGCACCCGGCGGAATTCGAGGACAAGAGGACCGGGCGCGAGCTGAAGCACCTCACGTTCGATGCCCCGGAGAAAATGCCGTCGCTGCAACGGCAGGATCTGCTGAGCCTCATGTGGAACTTCGCATTCGTTCCGCCCGGCGCCGACGTGACCGTTCGCGTCACCGATGAGAAGGGCAGAGAGTCGACGCACGTGTATGAGGTCAAGGGCCGCGAGCGGATACGCGTTCCTGCAGGAGAGTTCGACGCCCTGAAGGTCGCCCGCAAGCACGATCAGCCCGACAAGCGCGCGACCGAGATCTGGTTTGCCACAGAGAAGTCATATCTTCCGATCAAGATTGTTGCCGACCGGGATGGCAAGCGCGCCGAGCAAGTCGCGGTGCGAATCAGCGCGCAATAAGCCTTCCCGGACTGCACCTGGCAATTTGAAGCCATCAGCCGCGCTGCTGGATCACGTCGAGGCGCTGCTCGTCGAGCTGCTGCGGTTCGACCGTGCGGCCGACCAGTCGGTCTCGGCTTACTTCAGGAAGCATCGCGATCTCGGCCAGCGCGATCGCGCCTTCATCGCCGAGACCGCGTATGCGGTGCTGCGGCGCCGGCGAACCCTCGAAGCAGCGGCCGGCACGCAGGCTCCGCGCGCACTTGCAATTGCCGCGCTGGTCCTCGTGCATGGACTCTCCGCACGCGCGCTCGAAAGGGTCCTCACCGAGCCTGAGCGCGAGCTGATTGCGCGCGTACGAGCATTGCGCAGCGATCAGCTGCCCGCGCCGGTCCGCGCGGAACTGCCGGATTGGCTCTGGCAACGCCTCGTCGCCGAGAACGGCGACGAGCAGGCGATGAACATTGCGCGAGGGGCCCTGAACCCCGCGCCGCTCGATTTGCGCGTGAACCTTGCCCGCATCGGGCGGGACGCAGCGCTCGAGCAGCTTCGGTCGCGCGAGCTCGAGTGCGAGCCGGCGCCCTATTCACCGGCCGGAATCCGGATCAAGGGCCGGCCGCAGATCAATCGCGATCCGCTCTTTACCGAGGGGCTTGTCGAAGTGCAGGACGAGGGCAGCCAGCTGCTTTCTTATCTGCTCGCGCCACGGCGCGGCGAGATGGTCGCCGATTTCTGCGCCGGCGCAGGCGGCAAGACGCTCGCACTGTCCATGTTGATGCGCGGCTCGGGCCGGATCTACGCGATCGACGTTTCGGCGAAGCGGCTGGCAGCGCTCGCGCCGCGTGCCGCGCGGGCCGGCGTGTCGAACATCCACCCGCTGGTGATTGCCAGCGAGACCGATCCGCGCATCCGCCGGCTTGCTGGAAAGCTCGACCGTGTGCTGGTCGATGCGCCGTGCAGCGGATTCGGCACGCTGCGTCGCAACCCCGACCTTAAATGGCGCTATGGCCCCGAGCGGATCGAAGCGCTCGCGCAGCAGCAGATCAAGATTCTCGAAGGCGCTGCGGTGCTTGTGAAGCCGCGCGGCCGCCTGCTGTATGCGACCTGCAGCGTGCTCGCGGCGGAGAACGGGCACATCGCGGATCGCTTCGCCGCGGCGCATCCGGAATTCAGCGCCGTCTCGTGCGATGAGTTGCTCGCGGATCAGAGAATTCCGCTCGCGACCGGCGAGAGGCTGCGCTTGTGGCCGCACGAGCATGGCACCGATGCATTCTTTGCCGCCGCGTTCGAGCGGCGGAACGCGCAGGCATGAAAGCGAGTTGCAAGGTACGCTGAATATAATCGCGCCCCTTTCACGAGGGAGTTTCACATCGGCGCGTCTTGCGGGTGGCCCAGGCTCTGGTCTTTCATCGCGCTAGTCGCGGTCGCCGTCCTGTCGGCATGCGACAAAGCTGTCGAGCCTGTAAGTAACGTAAAGGCCGAATCGCGGTCCGGCGCCGCGCCGCAGTTGCGGTTGGGCGTGGCGCAGAAGCAGTTTCTGACGATCGAGTCAGTTAGCGCGTCCGAGGCGAGCAACGTGCTGGCGTTGCCTGGGCGCGTGATATTCGCGCCAAAGGCGCAATCCGCCGTCGGCGCCCCAGTCGCGGGGCGCGTGAGCGCGCTGCTGGTGCGCACCGGCGAGCGGGTGAAGGTGGGAGACGCGCTGCTGCGAATCGACAGTGCCGATGCGGCGGCCGCGCGCGCAGCGCTGGAGCAGGCGAGCACCCGCCTCGCAGGCGCCGAGACCGTCTACCAGCGGAACGTGACGATGCTCGAGAAGGGCGTCGGCCTCGAAATCGAGAAGCAGGAATCCGAAGTCCGCGTCAAGGAAGCGCGCACGGAGCAGCGCCGCGCGATTCAGACCGTGGCGTTGCTCGGCCCGGGCAATGGCGGCCAGGTCGTGGTCCGCGCGCCGTCGAACGGCGTGGTGACCCTGATCAAGGTCGCGGTCGGCGCAACCGTGGCGGCGGGCGGCGAAGCGCTGCTGGAGCTCGGCGATCCGACGCTGCTGCAGATCGTCGCGCAGGTCGCCGAGAGCGAGGCGAGCCGGGTCGCGCCGGGGCAGCAGGCCGAAGTCGAGTTGCCGGCGCTCTCGATGCGCGTCACGGCGCGCGTCGAGATGATCAGTCCGCGCGTCGACGCGGAGTCGCGCCGCATGCAGATCTATCTGGCGCCCGCGCAGAGAGTGGACGGACTACAGGCCGGAATGCTTGCGCAGGTTGCGCTCGACGCCGGACGCGACGCGGCGATCATCGTTCCGGTCTCGGCGGTGCTGATCAAGGATGGCAAGCGCCGCGTCGTCTACGTCGAAGACGGGGGCGGCAACTTCGCGGTGCGCGATGTAGTGCTCGGCCGCAACCGCGATGGACGCGTCGCGGTCCTGAAGGGGCTCAATCCGGGCGAGCGCGTGGTCGTGCGCGGCGCGCTGCTCCTCGACACGCAGGCCGAGCTGCTGCTGTAGGCATGCTGCGGCTGCTGATCGAAACCTGCGTGCATCGCCGGACCGCGGCGCTGTTTGCGACGCTGGTTGTCGCGATGTTCGGGCTGCACGCGTACCTCGAGACGCCGATCGAGGCCTACCCCGACGTCACCAATACGCAGGTCACGGTGATCACGCAGCTTCCGGGCAACGCGCCCGAGGAGATCGAGCGACGCATCACGGTGCCGCTTGAGCGCGAGCTGAACGGGACGCCGGGAATGACGCTGATGCGCAGCGAGAGCCTGTTCGGCCTTTCCCTGATCACGCTCACGTTCTCGGACGACACGAACACGTTCGTCGCGCGCTCGCTGGTGACGCAGCGGACCGCGGTCGCCGAGCTGCCGCCGGGCGCGACGCCCGAGCTTGCGCCGGAAGCCACGCCGCTCGGCGAGGTCTACCAGTTCAGGCTGCGCAGCGACCGGCACGACCTCTACGAGCTGCGCTCGGAGATGCAGTGGAGCGTGGTGCGCGCATTGCGCCAGGTTCCCGGCGTCGCCGACATCGTGCCGTTCGGCGGCTACCTCAAGGAAGCGCACGTCCAGGTCGACCCGGCGCGGCTCTTCGCGCTCGGCCTCACGCTGGGCGACATCGAGCAGGCCATCGCCAAATCGAACATCAACGTCGGCGCGGGTTTCCTGCGCCATGGCGAGCAGGAGCTGACGGTGCGCGGAATCGGCTACCTTGACTCCGCGCAGGACATCAAGCGCGTCATGCTCAAGAGCAAGGATGGCACGCCGGTCACCATCGGCGACGTCGCGAGCGTCGTACAGTCGTACACGCCGCGTCGCGGCGCGGTCGGCGCCGGCACGGACAAGGAAGCCGTCGAGAGCTTCATCTGGATGCGGCGCGGCCAGAACCCTTCGCGCGTGCTCGAAGGCATCCACGCGAAGATCCGCGAGCTCAACGAGAAGATCCTGCCGAAAGGCATGGTGGTCGAAACCTACTACGACCGCAGCGACCTCGTCGGATTGACCCTGTCCACGGTGCACAAGAACCTGCTCACCGGCTTCCTGCTGGTGGTCGGCGTGGTGTGGCTGTTCCTGCGCAGCCTCGTCTGCTCGGCGATCGTCGCGTCCGTGATCCCGCTTTCGCTGCTGACCGCGTTCCTGGGCCTGTACGCGCTCGACCTGCCGGCGAACCTGATCTCGATGGGCGCGATCGACTTCGGCATCCTGATCGACGGCGCGGTCGTGCTCGTCGAGAACGTGATTCACGCACTGCGTCATGAGCATCCCAAGACGAGGCGCAGTGTGTTGCAGATCGTCGTGCGCTCGGCGGTCGACGTCGGGCGCCCGACGTTCTATGCGATGCTGATCATCATTGCCGCGCTGGTCCCGGTGTTCACCCTGCAATCGGTCGAGGGCCGCATCTTCCGGCCGCTTTCGCTCACGTACTCGTTCGCGCTGGTCGGCGCGCTCGTCGCGGCGCTGACGATGGTGCCTGCGCTGTGCGCGGCGCTGCTGCGCCCGCGCCACGCGCAGCTCGAGGAACCTCAGTGGACGGAGACGCTGAGATCGGGCTACCAGCGCTCGCTCGAGTGGCTGCTCCGGCACAGGCACGTCGCAGTTGCGGCGGCGCTGATCACGCTGCTCGCCGGCGGATTCACGATGACCCGGCTCGGAACCGAGTTCCTGCCCGAGCTCGACGAGGGCGACATCCAGCTTTTCGTAGAGCTGCCGCCGAGCATTGCGCTTGCGCGGGGCCAGGACATCCTGCTCGAGGTGCGCCGCCGGATCCTCGAGTATCCCGAGGTCCTCAAGACGATGAGCGAGCAGGGTCGTCCCGAGGACGGCACCGACAACGAAGACGTCAACATGAGCGAGACGTTCATTCGCCTGAAGCCCAAGAGTGCCTGGCGCGAGGGCTACGACAAGCGGCGGCTCATCGACGAGATGCGCGCGACGCTGACCGAGATCCCCGGGGTGCGCTACAACTTCTCGCAGCCGATGCGCGACAACGTCGAGGAGGCGGTCAGCGGCGTGCGCGGCAAGGTGGTCCTCAAGGTGTTCGGCCCCGACCTTGCGCAGATGCGCTCGACGCTCGAGCAGGCAAAGGAAACGCTCAAGAGCGTCCCCGGCATCGTCGACCTCGACCTCTATCGCGATGCGCTGAAGCCGCAGCTGCAGGTGATTTTCGAGCGGCAGGCGCTCGCCCGCGCCGGAGTCACGATGGAGGACGCGCAGCGCACGCTCGAAACCGCGCTCGCCGGGCGCATCGCGGCGACGATGTGGGAGGGCGAGCGTCCGGTGCCGGTGCGATTGCTGCTGCCGCTCGACCTGCGCGACGATGCCGAGAAGATCGGCGCGGTGACGATCGCCAGCGAATCCGGGGCGCGCATCCCGATCCGCGACCTCGCGACGATCCGCGTGGCGAACGCGCTTGCGACGATCAATCGTGAAGGCAACAGCCGTTTCCTCGCGCTCAAGTTCAACATCGAGGGTCGCGACATGGGCTCGGTAGTGCGCGATGCGATCGCGACGGTGGAAGAAAAGGTCAAGCCGCCCGAAGGGCACTATTTCGCGTGGGGCGGCGAGTTCGAGAACCAGCGCCGGGCGATCGCGCGGCTGCGGCTGGTCGTGCCGCTGGCGCTGCTCGCGGTGCTCGGCCTGTTGTACGCGGCGATGAACTCCGGGCGGAGCGCGCTCGCGATCCTGCTGACGGTCCCGTTCGCGCTGACGGGCGGCGCGTTCGCTCTGCTGGTGGCGGGTGTGGCGCTGTCGGTGAGCGCAGCGGTCGGGTTCATTGCGCTGATCGGGCAGGCGTCGTTGATGGGCTTGCTCGTGCTGAGCGCGACCGAGTCGCGCCGTCGCGCCGGAAGCGAACTTGCGCCTGCGCTGATCGAGGGGGCCACCGAGCGGTTGCGCGCGGTACTGATGGCGGCGATGCTTGCATTGGTCGGACTGCTGCCGATGGCGGTCTCGACCGGAGTTGGCAGCGAGACGCAGCGACCGTTCGCGCTGGTCGTCGTCGGCGGGATGCTCACGGCGCTCCTGGTAGCGCTCTGGCTGTTGCCGGCGGTCTACAGCTACGTCACGCCCAGGCAACTGGCGACGCCGGAAGAAGAAGACGCGCGAATCGAGGATGCGCTATGACCGGTCGCTGGGCGGCCGTGCTCGTTGCGCTCGCCGGTGCGTCGCAGATCGAAGCTCGCGCGCAGCAAGCCGGGCCACTTCCCGAAGTGGTGGACCTCGGTGCCGTCGTGAGGCTGGCGCGCGAGGTCAGCCCGCGGCTATCGGTCGAGCGGCAGGCGGTTGCCGGCGCGGAGGCGAACGTCACGATCGCTGGCGCGCTGCCCAATCCGGTGCTGAGCTACGGGCGCTATCGCCCGATTCACAACGCGACGACGCTTTTCGAAGGCAGCCGGCAGGAGCAGGGCACGATCGAGCTGCCGCTGCTGATCGCGGGCCAGCGATCGGCGCGCGTCGAGAAGGCCGAGCGCGACCTGGATGCCGCGCGCGCCCGGGTTGCATCCGGCGCGAGCTCGCTTGCCGCCGAGGCGGGCGGTGCGTTCGTTGCGTTGCTGGCTGCGCAGGACAAAGCGGCGCTGATGCAGAGCGCCGGCGAAGAGCTGCACCGCCTGCACGACGTTGTCGCCGGCCGCGCCTCGGGTGGAATGGCGAGCCGCTACGACGTGCTGCGCCTCGAAATCGAGCTCGCCGGGATGGCGACGAAACTCGAGGTGGCGCGCGCCGACGTCTCGGATCGTTCCGGCAACCTCGCGGCGTTGCTCGGCCTGCCGGATTGGCGTCCGCGCGCCTCAGGCAATTTGCGGCCGTTGCCGACTCCGCTGGTCGATCCGAAGAGCGGCGCGCGTGAGAGCCCGGCAGTGATCCTCGCGAACCGCGAAGAGCAGGCCGCGCAAAGCGCGATCGGGCTGGCGCAACGCGAGCGCTGGCCGGTTCCGTCGGTGACTGCGGGACGCTCGTGGACGAGCGAGCCGTACGGCGCGGCGAATTTTCTCGGGCTCTCCGTCGAAGTTCCGATCTTCGACAATAAGCGCGGGCAGGTAGCCAAAGCGGAGGCCGAAGCAAGGGCAGCAACGCTGAAGCGGCAAATCACCGTTGCCGAGACCGCGGCGAACCTGGAACGCTATGCCAACGTGATCGCGACCCGGCAGGAAGCGCTGCAGCGCTTCTCGCGCGACGTCTCGGCCCGGCTCGACGCGCTCAACACGATGGCCGAAGACGCCTATCGGCTGGGGCGCACGTCGATCTTCGAGCTGCTCGACTCGGTGCGCTCGCGCCACGAGTTGCGGCAGACGCAGATCGAGCTGGTCTCGGGCGTGCTCGAAGCGCAGCTCCGCTACCTCGCGCTCAGGGGCGACCTGGATCGCGCCGTGTCGGGCCCGGCGCCCCGCTGAGTCGCCCGCCGGCTACCAGAGAATCCGCAGTCCGGTCGTCCAGAATCGCCGATCGAACGGCGTCGCGTGCTGGCTGCCGATCGTGGAATCGATTTGCAGCCGGTTGGGAATGACCCAGATGCGCACCCCGCCGTGCACCGTCGGCTTCTCCAGCCTCTGGCCATACGCTTCGAGGATGCCGTAGAACCGCGGCGCCGCGAGCAGAATCTCGGCGCCGATTCCCCAGGTGCCGCGCGTCAAGTGGATCTGGTTGTCGCGGACCGCGCCGAGGTTTGCATGGAGCACGACGCGATCGTCGAGCAGCGAGAGACTGCCGATGCCGTTCAGGTAGGGATTGACGACGCGCGCCGACTGAAACGGCGACACCTGCACCGCACCGAGCGTGACCGCGAAGCCCGCGCCGTTTGTCTGGAGCGGCAGGAGCAGCGTCTTCGCCTGCACGATCGTCGTGCGGCTGTCGCCGGGCTGCGTGCTGTCGATCCAGTTTGCGCCCAGTGTCAGCTCGACGCGACCCCATGGATTGCATGCCGGCAGAAACCACAATTCGCTTTCGCGAAATTCGCGCTGGCGCTTGTAGAACGTCTCGACCTGGCACCCCTGCGGATCGACGACGCGCGCGTCGTCGGTGACGAACGGGCGCGCCGCGTACGCGGGCAACGCGAGCAATGAAACCGCGGCGAGGGCGAGTCGCATCGTTCGGTAAACTATCCGGTGATTATGGCGGATAACCGCGCCGGACGGCTGCTAGCGGACTTGTTGTCGGATGCGGCACAGCCCGCGATCCTGTGGCAATTGAGCGCATTCGCGATCTGCTTCGTGATCGCGCGCTGGGCCGCCCCGATGCTGAAGCGGCGTGCCCCCGAGGGAAGCACCGAGACGGTGAAGCTCGGTGCTGCCGCGTTTCAGCGCATCGCGGCGCCGCTGCTCGGGATGTTCCTGCTGATCGCGGCGCGCGCGCTGCTTTCGCGCTGGCACACCACGAACCTGCTCGACGTGGCGATTCCGCTGGTCGGTGCGCTCGCGGGAGTGCGTTTCGCGGTCTATGTGCTGCGCGTCGCCTTCGCGCGGGCGCACTGGGTCGAAGCATTCGAGCGGACCATCGTCGCGATTGTCTGGATCGCGGTCGCGCTGCATCTCACGGGTCTCCTTCCGGGCATTGTCGAGTGGCTGTCGAGTGTGGAATTCAGCGCCGGAAAGCAGAAGTTCCAGCTATGGACGCTGCTGACCGCTGCCTTCTGGCTCGTGGTCGCGCTGCTGCTCGCGTTGTGGGCCGGGAGCGCCCTCGAAGCCCGGCTGATGGACGCGCCGACGCTCGACACCAGCCTGCGCGCCGTCTTCGCCCGGCTGGGAAAATCGCTGCTGGTCGTCATCGCGGTGCTGATCGTGCTGCCGGTGCTCGGCATCGATCTCACCGTCCTGTCGGTCTTCGGCGGCGCGCTCGGCGTCGGCCTCGGACTCGGCCTGCAGAAGATCGCGTCGAACTACGTGTCCGGGTTCATCATCCTGCTCGACCGGTCGATCCGGCTGAACGACGTGATCACGGCGGATCATCAGCATGGCGCGGTGACCCGGATCAAGACACGGTACGTCGTGGTGCGCTCGCTGAACGGCGTCGAGGCGATCATTCCGAACGACATCCTCGTGACGACGACCGTGGTCAACCATTCGTACACGGACAAGCGGGTACGTATCGCGCTCAAGGTGCAGGTTGCGTACAACTCGCAGATTGAGCTGGTCATGCAACTGCTCAAGGAGGTCGCGCTGCGGCAGCAGCGCGTGCTGCGCGACCCGACACCGAGCGTGCAGGTGATCAATCTCGCCGACAACGGCATCGAGCTCGAGCTCGGCGTGTGGCTCCCCGACCAGGACCAGGGCACCGCGGACGTCCGCTCCGACCTCAACGTCGCGATCCTCAATGAATTCCGCGCGCAGGGAATCGAAATTCCCTTTCCCCAGCGGGACGTTAGGCTGCTCGAACGGCCCGCCGCAGGCTAGCATCGGCGGATCGGCGTGCGATTTTTCATTGTGCCGGCGGGGGGGTTCGCGTACAATGCGCGCCGTCCCCACTTATAACTAACCTATTGTTATTCCATGTTTTTCTCCGGCCTGTTTGACCTTCCGTGGTGGGGCATTGCGCTCGTTGCGCTCGGCCTGACTCACGTCACGATCGCCGCAGTCACCATCTACCTGCATCGCTGCCAGGCGCATCGCGCCTTGGAGCTGCATCCGATCGTGTCGCATTTCTTCCGGCTGTGGCTCTGGCTGACCACCGGCATGGTGACGAAGGAGTGGGCGGCGATCCATCGCAAGCACCACGCGAAATGCGAAACCGCGGATGATCCGCACAGCCCGCAGATCCATGGCCTCAACCGGGTGCTTTGGGCTGGCGTATTCCTCTATGTCAAAGAGTCGCATCGTCCCGAGACGATGGAGCGCTACGGCCACGGCACGCCCGACGACTGGGTCGAGCGCAACGTCTACTCGCGCCACTCGGTGCACGGGCTGTGGATCATGGGCGCAGTCAACATCGCGCTCTTCGGCGTGATCCCGGGCGCGGCGATCCTGCTGACGCAGATCGTCTGGATTCCGTTCTGGGCGGCGGGCGTGATCAACGGCGTGGGCCACTTCATCGGCTACCGCAACTGGGACGTGCCGGCGCCGGATGCGAGCCGCAACATCGTGCCGATCGGCATGCTGATCGGCGGCGAGGAACTGCACAACAACCACCATGCGTATCCCGCCTCGGCCAAGTTCTCGCTGAAGTGGTACGAGTTCGACCTCGGCTGGGTCTACATCCGGGCGCTCGAGACGTTCGGCTTTGCCAAGGTGAAGAAAGTGGCGCCGACGCCGCGCTTTTCGGCGCCCAAGCCGGTATGCGACATCCACACGCTGCAGGCCGTCATCGCGAACCGCTACGACGTGCTGCAACGCTACGCCCGGTCGCTGAAGCGCACGTACTCCGAAGAGATCGAGCGCCTGCGCCACTGGTCGCCGCAGCAGGCCGAAGCGCTCAAGCCGTTGAAGAAGTATTTCTCGCGCCTGCAAGGGCTGACCGCGATCGAGCGCACGCGGCTCGCCGATGCGCTCAAGGGTTCGCGCGCGCTCGCGATCGCGACGAGCATGCACGACGAGCTCGTCGCATTGTGGGAACGCTCCAATGCTTCGAAGGAGCAGCTCGTGCACCAGCTGCAGGACTGGTGCCAGCGCGCCGAAGCAAGCAACGTCGGTCCGCTCGCCGAGTTCTCGCGGCGCCTGCGCTGCTATGCGTAGAAGGCCGGTCTGCTGAAAAGCAAAAAGCCCGCGCAAGCGGGCTTTTTTGTTTGGGTCGCCGAGCGGCTACTTGAGCTTCGTTTCCTTGTACAGCACGTGCTTGCGCGCGCGCGGGTCGTATTTCTTCATTTCGATCTTGTCC
>Ga0111538_10011032_pt1 | contig 11998 bp, 11 predicted proteins | sample SoiMethybrSBSTD1_FD_79669 | JGI IMG/M metagenome (GOLD analysis project Ga0111538, IMG submission 79669) | Bulk soil microbial communities from a Populus tree surrounding site in Tennessee, USA - Soil MetaG P. TD hybrid SBSTD1 (version 2)... | ecosystem: Environmental > Terrestrial > Soil >...
ATCGGCTCCGGCGGCGGGATCAAGCAGATCAACGCCAAGACGGTGACGTTCGGCGCCTCCGACATGCCGCTCAAGGGGGAAGAGCTCGCCAAGGGCGGACTGGTCCAGTTCCCCACCGTGATCGGCGGCGATGTGCCGGTGGTCAATCTCGAGGGCATCAAGTCCGGCGATCTCAAGCTTGATGGGTCGACGCTCGCGAAGATTTTCCTGGGCGAGATCAAGACCTGGAACGACCCGGCGATCGCCAAGCTCAACCCATCCGCCAAGCTTCCCTCGCAGGCCATTGTCGTCGTGCATCGGTCCGACGGTTCGGGTACGACTTTCATCTGGACCGACTATCTGTCCAAGGTGAGTGCCGATTGGAAATCCAAGGTCGGGGCCAGCACGGCGGTCGAATGGCCGGTAGGCATCGGCGCCAAGGGCAACGAAGGTGTGGCCAACAACGTCACCAACACCAAGGGTTCGATTGGCTACGTCGAATACGCCTACGCCAAACAGAACAAGATGACGACGGTTGCGATGATCAACAAGGACGGCAAGACGGTGTCGCCCAACGCGGAATCGTTCCAGGCCGCTGCCGCCAGCGCCGATTGGGAAGGGACCCCGGGGTTTGCTGTCGTGCTCACCGATGAGCCCGGTGCCGGCTCGTGGCCGATTGCCGGCGCGACCTTCATCCTGATCCACAAACAGCCGCAGGATCCGGCCGCCGCCACCGAGGCCCTGAAGTTCTTCCATTGGGCCTATGCCAAGGGCGACCAGATGGCCCAGGAGCTCGACTACGTTCCGATGCCGGACAAGGTCGTCAAGGCGATCCAGAAGGTCTGGGCGAGCGAGATCAAGGACGCCAGCGGCAAGCCGCTGTTCGTCGCCACCTCCAACTGAGCCCGACGTGAGGAGGCGCCGGCGGGCGCCTCCTTTCCTTTTCTCAATAAAGCCATGGCCAGCGCGCGGCCTCTGTAGCCGGTATTACTCTTGCCGAACGCCCTTGCTCGCCATGGCGACTTGTGCAGCGACGGAAAATACCGCTTGAGTGGGCTCTCCTCGGGTCCGGCAACGGAGAGCCGCCCATGCAGTCTGGCGGGAGGGAATCGGTGGTCGACGTAGCGTTGCGGGGCGGCGTGATCGAAGCCACTCTGACCCCGTCGCGGGCCAAGGTCCTGGATCGCCTGCGGGTCGGCGATAAGGTATTCCGCCTGCTCACCCGCGCGGCCGCGCTCGCGGTTCTCGGTATTCTCGGCGGGGTGATGTTCTCCCTGGTCGTCGGCGCCTGGCCGGCGCTGCAGGCGTTCGGCTTCAATTTCCTGATCGAAGAACGGTGGAATCCGGTGACCGAGCGCTTCGGCGCCTTGGCGCCGATCTACGGCACGCTCGTCACCTCGTTCATCGCCATGCTGATGGCGGTTCCCATCGGTCTCCTCATCGCCATTTTCCTCACCGAGCTGTGCCCGCTTTTTCTGCGCCGGCCGATCGGCATCGCGATCGAGCTTCTGGCCGGCATCCCCAGCATCATCTACGGCATCTGGGGCCTGTTCGTCTTCGCGCCGTTCCTGCAGGAGACACTCCAGCCGTTCCTCATTTCCGTATTTGGCAACATTCCGGTTCTGTCGTCGCTGTTCGCCGGCCCGCCCTACGGCATCGGCATGCTGACCGCCGGCCTCATCCTCGCCATCATGGTGCTGCCGTTCATCACGTCGATCTCGCGCGACGTGTTCGAGGCGGTCCCGCCCGTGCTCAAGGAGGCGGCTTATGGCATGGGCTGCACCACCTGGGAGGTCGTGCGCTACGTGGTCATTCCCTATACCCGTGTTGGCGTGATCGGCGGCGTGATGCTGGGGCTCGGCCGCGCGCTCGGCGAGACCATGGCGGTGACCTTCGTGATCGGCAATGCCCACAAGGTGTCGGCGTCGATCCTGCACCCCGGCACGACCATTTCGGCGACCATCGCCAACGAGTTCACCGAAGCGGTGGGCGATCTCTACACCTCCTCGCTGATCGCGCTGGGCCTCATTTTGTTCGTCATCACGTTCATCGTGCTGGCGATTGCCCGCTACCTGTTGCTGCGCATCGAACGGCGGATCGGAGCCTGACGATGGCCTTCAACACCGCCCTCTACGCTCGCCGCCGCCGCCGCAACGGCCTTGCCATGGGGCTGTCGGTGGCGGCAACCGTATTCGGCCTGGGCTGGCTGGTGCTGATCCTGGGTGTCCTGCTGTGGGAAGGGTTCAGCGGCCTGTCGCTGGCGGTGTTCACCGAGATGACGCCCCCGCCTGGGGCGGCCGGCGGCCTGCTCAACCCCATCATCGGCAGTCTGATCCTGACGGCGCTTGCCGTCCTGTTCGGCACGCCTATCGGCATCCTGGCCGGCACTTATATGGCCGAGTACGGCCGCTACGAGAAGCTGACCAGCATCGTGCGCTTCATCAACGATATCCTGCTCAGCGCCCCCTCGATCGTGGTCGGCCTGTTCATCTATGAAGTGATGGTGGCCCCTTTGGGTCACTTCTCCGGCCTCGCCGGCGCCGTCGCGCTGGCCGTCATCGTCATCCCGGTGGTCGTGCGCACTACCGAGGACATGCTGCTGCTGGTGCCCAATCCCTTGCGCGAGGCGGCGACCGCATTGGGGATGCCGAGATCCGTGGTGGTCACCCGCGTGGCCTACCGTGCCGCCAAGGCCGGGATGATCACTGGCGTGCTGCTCGCCGTGGCGCGGATCAGCGGCGAAACCGCGCCGCTCCTGTTCACGGCGCTCAACAATCAGTTCTGGAGCCTCAATCTCAACGCCCCGATCGCCAGCCTGCCAGTCGTCATCTTCCAATTCGCGCTCAGTCCTTACGCGGATTGGCAGAAGCTCGCCTGGACGGGTGCTCTGATCATCACCCTTGCGGTGCTCGCGCTCTCCATCATGGCGCGCGTGCTCGCCGCCCAGAGAAAGATGTCATGAGTACTGTCGCTTCGATGACCACGCCCACCGTCACCCACGCGCCGGTCGACACCGCCGGCCTTGCGGAAAAGGTTTCCATCCGCAATCTGGATTTCCTGTATGGCGAGAGCAGGGCCCTGAAGGGCATCACACTTCCGCTCTACAAGAACAAGGTGACGGCCTTCATCGGTCCTTCCGGCTGCGGCAAGTCGACCTTGCTGCGCGTGCTCAACCGCATGTACGACCTCTATCCCAACCAGCGCGCCGAAGGTCAGGTCCTGTTCGATGGCGAGGACATCCTCTCGCCCAAGCAGGACCTCAATCTCTTGCGCGCCCGCATCGGCATGGTGTTCCAGAAGCCGACGCCGTTCCCCATGACGATCTACGAGAACATCGCGTTCGGCCTGCGCCTGTACGAGCGGCTGTCGCGCGCCGAGCTCGACGAAAAGGTCGAGCAAGCGCTGGCGCGCTCTGCGCTGTGGGACGAGGTCAAGGACAAGCTCAATGCCAACGGCCTCAGCCTGTCGGGCGGCCAGCAGCAGCGCCTGTGTATCGCCCGCACCGTGGCGCTGAGCCCTGAGGTCATCCTGTTCGATGAGCCATGCTCGGCGCTCGACCCGATCTCGACCGCCAAGATCGAGGAGCTGATCGACGAGCTCAAGGCCGACTACACCATCGTCATCGTCACCCACAACATGCAGCAGGCAGCGCGGGTGTCCGATTTCACCGCCTTCATGTATCTCGGCGAGCTGGTCGAGTTCGACACGACCACCAAGATGTTCACCACGCCGGGAGATCGCCGCACCCAGGATTATATCACCGGCCGCTTCGGCTAAAGCTTGAGCCGGTCGGGATTGCGAGGAACAAGACCATGATGTCCGAACACACCGCCAAGGCTTTCGACATCGACCTGCAGGAGATTGCCCGCAAGGTCACCGAGATGGGTGGGCTCGCCGAGAAGGAGATCGGCGACGCAGTCGACGCCCTCGCCAAGCGCGACACCGCGTTGGCGCAGCGCGTGATGGCCGTCGACCTCTCAACCGATCAGCTCCAGCGCGAGATCGAGGAGAAGGCGATTCTGACCATCGCGCGGCGCCAGCCCATGGCGGTCGACCTGCGCGATATCGTGGCGGCGCTGCGGCTCGCCAACGACCTCGAGCGCATCGGCGATCTCGCCAAGAACATCGCCAAGCGCGTGGTCGCCCTCAACGGCGACTTCCCGCCACAGAAGCTGATCCGCGGGGTCGAGCATCTCGCCGAGCTCGTGCTCGAGCAGCTCAAGGACGTGCTCGACGCCTATGCCCAGCGCGACCTCGACAAGGCCATCGTGGTCTGGCGCGGCGACGACAAGATCGACGCCATGTACACGTCGGTGTTCCGCGAGCTGCTCACCTACATGATGGAAGACCCGCGCAACATCACGTTCTGCACGCATCTCTTGTTTTGTGCCAAGAACATCGAGCGGATGGGCGACCATGCCACCAACATCGCCGAAACGGTCTACTACATGGTGGAGGGGCGCGCGCTCGCCGATGAGCGGCCGAAGGGCGATACCACCAACATCGCCCCTGTGCCGATGCGCATGTAAGGCGTCAGGAGCATTTTCCGGAAAGCTGGAGCCCGATTTTCCGCCGAAAATGCGACCAAACATGATGGTCTAAAGGAGACCTTGATGACTGCCCGCATCCTGATCGTCGAGGACGAGGAGCCCTTGACGCTGCTCTTGCGCTATAACCTGGAAGCGGAGGGCTACACGGTCGAGGTCGCCATGCGCGGCGACGATGCCGAGGTCAAGATCAGCGAGAGCCCGCCCGACCTGGTGGTGCTCGACTGGATGCTGCCGGGCCTGTCCGGCATCGAACTGTGCCGGCGCCTGCGCGCCCGCCCGGCCACCGCCCGCCTGCCCATCATCATGCTCACGGCACGCGGCGAGGAAGGTGAGCGCGTGCGCGGGCTCGCCACCGGCGCCGACGACTACATCGTCAAGCCGTTCTCGCTGCCCGAGCTCATTGCCCGCATCGGCGCGCTGTTGCGCCGCGCCAGTCCCGAGCGCATCGCCGCCGTGCTCAGGGCGGGCGACATCGAACTCGACCGCGAGCGCCGGCGGGTATCGCGCGGCGGCCGCGAGGTGCCGCTCGGCCCCACCGAGTTCCGGCTGCTCGAGTTCCTGATGCAGAGCCCCGGCCGCGTGTTCTCGCGCGAGCAGCTGCTCGACAGCGTGTGGGGGCGCGACGTCTATATCGACGAGCGCACCGTCGACGTGCATGTCGGCCGCCTGCGCAAAGCGCTCAACCGCGGCCGTACCGTCGACCCGATCCGCACCGTGCGCGGCTCCGGCTACTCACTCGATGAGCGCTTCCTCAAGGTGGCCTGAGCGGCTTCACCCCGCGGGGACGCGGTGCCGTAGCCGTAGGCGCGGCCCTTGTGGTTGCCCATCGACGCGTCCAAGCGGGCGCCCACAAGGGGCGCCCCTACGGTTTGTGTGGTCGATGCAATCCTGACGTGGGGGCTTAAGCCCGCATGGGCCGCTTGTCGCGGCGCCGATCGGTGACCGGCTGGTAGGCCATGCGTGCGTGGTAGGCGCAGTAGGGCAGATCCCCCACCGGCTTGCCGCCGCAGAAGAAGAAGTCGTTGGTGCCGGGATCGCCGATCGGCCACCGGCACTTGGCGTCGGACAGCTCGAGCAGCGAGCAGCGCTGGCCAATGGGAACGATGTTCTCCAGCGGCTGCGGCTCCGGCTCGGTCTCGAGTTCGTACACCGCCAGCGCGTGGCGGGCGAGGGCCGTGTTGCCGCGCATCGCCGGCCGCGCCATCCGCAGCACATGCGAGGCCGGCCGCGTCTTGCGCTGCCGCGGCACCGCCGAGGATGGCGCCTTGGCGCGTCCCGACAGGCCCAGCCGATGCACCTTGCCGATCACCGCATTGCGGGTGATGCCGCCGAGCTCGGCGGCGATTTGGCTCGCTGACAGACCTTCCGACCAGAGCTTCTTGAGAAGCTCGACCCGCTCGTCGGTCCAACTGATGTCTTTCCGCTCGCCGGTGAGATTCATCCGCATTTCTCCTTCAGCACCGTGCGGTCGAGCAACTGAAAGCAGAATCCCTCCACGCTGCCCGACGACTATAAGTCGCCGGATTTGACGCTACTGTTCAAACAATAAGGAACTCAGACGTCCGCCGCACGAGATGTCGTATTCGACCTGTCACAAAGCTACAATATGGCGAGACTCTCGCGCAAGAGTCGGCAGATTCGAGGTAACGTTTTCCCCAGTAATGTCCGCCCTCCGGTCCAGCAACGTGAAGTCGTCCACGCTCTCGGTCGTGTTGACACGCCGATGCCTTACAATAGAATGGAATCAGCGTGCCGCCCCGAAGGGCGGCACGATTCATTTCAACGTATTTCGCCTGGGATAGTTCCACGTGTCGTCGCGCCTGATGCCAACTTACGCGCGCGCCGATCTCGCCTTCGAGCGAGGCGAGGGCGCGTGGCTCACGTCGACTGACGGCCAGCGCTATCTCGACTTCGCGGCCGGGGTGGCGGTGAACGTTCTCGGCCATGCGCATCCGCACCTGGTGGCGGCGCTGACCGAGCAGGTGCAGAAGGTCTGCCACGTTTCCAACCTCTACCGCATTCCCCAGGGCGAGCGGCTGGCCGAACGGCTATGCGCGGAAACCTTCGCCGATGTGGTGTTTTTCGGCAATTCCGGCGCCGAGGCGATGGAATGCGCTATCAAAACGGCACGCAAATACCATTCGACCAATGGCGCGCCCGAGCGCTTCCGCATCATCGCGTTCGAGGGCGCGTTCCACGGCCGCACGCTCGCCACCTTGGCGGCCGGAGGCCAGAAGAAGCACCTCGACGGCTTCGGGCCGGTGGTCGAGGGGTTCACGCATCTGCCGTTCGATGATGCGGCCGCGGTCCGCCGGCAGGTTGGGCCGGAAACGGCCGCCATCGTGATCGAGCCGCTGCAAGGGGAAGGCGGCGTGCGCATGCCGTCGATCGCCTTCCTCAAGAGCCTGCGCCAGATCTGCGACGAGCACGGCCTGCTCCTGATCTTCGACGAGGTACAAACTGGCGTCGGCCGCACCGGTCACCTGTTCGCCTATCAGAAGCTTGGGGTCACGCCCGACATCATGGCGCTGGCCAAGGGGCTCGGTGGCGGCTTCCCGGTCGGGGCTTGCCTGGCCACCGCCGAGGCCGCCAAGGGCATGACGGCGGGCACCCACGGCTCGACCTTCGGGGGCAACCCGCTCGCCATGGCGGCCGGCAATGCGGTGCTGGACGTCGTGCTGGCGCCGGGCTTTCTCGAGCGGGTGCGGCAGACCGCGCTCCTGTTCCGGCAGCGCCTGGCCGAGCTCAAGGATCGGCATCCGGCGGTCATCGCCGAGGTCCGCGGCGACGGATTCCTGATCGGCCTGCGCGCGCTGGTGCCGCCCGCCGACCTCGTCGATGCGGCGCGGGCGGAAGGCCTGCTGACCGTGGCGGCCGGCGAGAACGTGGTGCGGCTCCTGCCGCCCCTTATCGTCGGCGAGCCGGAGATTGCCGCGGCGATCGACCGCCTGGATCGCGCCGCGACGCGGATCGAGCAGAGCCTGGCCGAGAAGGTGGAGACCGCCAAGTGAGCCCCGATCAAGCGAGCCGCGATCGCGTGAGCCGCAATGGCATCCGCCATTTTCTCGATCTCACCGAGGTGTCGGCAGAAGACTTGCGCGGTATCCTCGAGGCAAGCCGTGTGCTGAAAGAGCAGGTCAAGCGCCAAGGCTGGATCGTCGACAAGCCGCTCGCCGGCAAGACGCTGGTGATGATTTTCGAAAAGCCCTCGACCCGCACGCGTATCTCGTTCGACGTCGCCATGCGTCAGCTCGGCGGCGAGAGCTTGGTACTTAACGCGCACGAGATGCAGCTCGGCCGCGGCGAGACCATCGCCGACACGGCGCGCGTGCTGTCGCGCTATATCGACGCCGTGGTCCTCCGCATGCTCGATCATGCGGCGCTGGCGGAATTCGCTCATCATGCCACGGTGCCGGTCATCAATGGTCTGACCAGCCTGTCGCATCCATGCCAGGTCATGGCCGACGTGATGACCTACGAGGAGCACCGCGGGCCTATTCGTGGCCGCACCGTCGCCTGGGCGGGCGACGCCAACAACGTACTCACGTCGTGGGTGCACGCCGCGCAGCGCTTCGAGTTCAGGCTACGCATCGCCACGCCGCGCCAGCTCGCGCCGAAGAAGCCGCTGATCGAATGGATCAACGCCTCCGGCGCCGCGATCGAGATCGGCACCGATCCGGAAGTGGCCGCGGCCGGCGCCGATTGCGTCGTCACCGACACCTGGGTCTCCATGGGTGACAAGGATGGGGCCAAGCGCCACAACCTGCTCAAGCCCTATCAGGTCAATGCCCGGCTCATGGCCAAGGCGAAACCCGATGCGCTGTTCATGCATTGCCTTCCTGCGCATCGCGGCGAGGAGGTCACCGACGAGGTCATCGACGGTCCGCAGTCGGTGGTGTTCGAGGAGGCGGAGAACCGGCTTCATGCGCAGAGGGGCATTCTGGCCTGGTGCCTGGATGCGGAGGCGCGATGAGCGATATCGCCATTCCGACCCGCGCGCCGGCGGCGACCTCTGCCGACGACACGGTGCAGCCGTTCGCCGTGGCGGCGCTCGATCTGCGCGGCCGGGTGGTGCGGCTCGGCCCGGCGATTGACGACATCCTGGCGCGCCACGACTACCCGGTGCCGGTCGCCAAGCTCCTGGGCGAAGCCATCGTGCTCACGGCGCTGCTTGGCTCGGCGCTGAAGTTCCGCGGCAAGTTCATCCTGCAGACCCAGACCGACGGGCCGGTGCGCATGCTCGTCGTCGACTTCACGTCGCCCGGTCGCCTGCGCGCCTGCGCCCGTTTCGATCAGGACCGTGTGGCTGCCGCGATTGCCGCCGGCGAGGATTCGGCCGGCGCCCTCATGGGCAACGGCCATCTCGCCATGACCATCGACCAGGGGCCGGACATGAGCCGCTACCAGGGCTTGGTGGCGGTCCAGGGCGGCGGCCTCGAAGAAGCCGCGCACGAATATTTCCGCCGTTCCGAGCAGATCCCGACGCGCATCCGCATCGCGGTCGCGGAAGAGTTTCGCATGGACGCCGGCAGCGTGCGTCATCGCTGGCGCGCCGGCGGCATCCTGGCGCAGTTCCTGCCCAAGTCGCCCGAACGCATGCGCCAAGCCGATCTCGATCCCGGCAACGCGCCGGAAGGGACGACGCCGCACGTTGTGCCTGAGGACGACGCTTGGGTGGAAGGCCGCTCGCTGATCTCCACCGTGCAGGACATCGAGTTGATCGATCCGGCGATGTCGAGTGAGCGGCTGCTATACCGGCTGTTCCACGAGCGCGGCGTGCGCGTGTTCAAGAGCGTCGCGCTGAGGTCGCAGTGCTCATGCTCGCGCGACGGCGTGGCCTCCATGCTGCGCAGCTTCTCGGCCGAGGATCGCGATCACATGGTGGAGAACGGCGTCATCTCTGTGACATGCGAGTTCTGCAACAGCAAGTACGTGTTCGCGCCCGGCGAGGTGGAGGGCGACGACCGTAAGGGGATTAGCGAAGCGTAATCCGCCGTTGTGCGGTTCGGTTCGGCGCAATACGCCTGCGGCTATTGCGCCCTACCGATGCGCAAAGGGGGGAGACCATGAAGATCGGACTGATCGGTCTCGGCCGCATGGGCGGCGCCATGTGGCGGCGCCTGCGCGAGCAAGGTTTTGACGTGGTCGCGTGGGATCACGACGAAGCGAAGGCCCGCGCCGAGGCCGTGCGCGGCCTGCCGGTGGCGCCGAGCGCGCGCGAGGTTGCCGAGCGCACCGACGTGGTGATCTCCATCATCACCGAGGATTCTGGAGTTCGGAAGCTGTTCACCGGTCCGGCCGGCTTTCTGTCCGGCGACGTGGCCGGCCGCCTGTTCATCGAGATGAGTACGCTGCAGCCGATGACCGGGCGGGCACTGGCCGATGCGGTCATGGCCAAAGGCGCGGGCTTCATCGACGCGCCGGTGCTCGGCACGATTCCCGCCGTGCGCGAGGGCAAGCTTCTGGCCATGGTCGGCGGCGCCGTGGCGGACCTTGCGCGCGGGCGCATGGTGCTCGACAAGCTGACGCGCCGCATCGTCCATATGGGTCCGGTCGGCGCCGGCTATGCCATGAAGCTGGCCGTCAATCTCGGGCTCGGCGCCTATATCCAGGCGCTGTCGGAGTCGCTGGCGCTCGGCCTCAAGCAAGGCCTGCACCTCGACCAGATGCTCGACGTGCTCAAGGAGGCGCCGACCGCGACCGGCTGGCTCAATGCCAAGATCGCGGTGCTCAAGGGCGAGCAGGCCGACGTTACGCTCGACCTGCGCACCTTGCGCAAGGACTTGATGTCGGCAGTCGCCACCGGCGCCGCGTCGGGCGTGCCGATGCCGGTCGCGGCCGGCACGCTCACGGCGCTGTCGGCGGCGGTCGCCGCCGGGGCCGGCGATGGCGATCTCGCCGAGCTCGCGCGCTTCATGCGCGAGCACATGCTGCAGAACTACGACAAGGTCTGAAACATGAAGGACACGCTGCGCGTTGGAACCACGTTCAAGCGTCGCCTCACGGTCGACCGCGAGCGCACCATCAGCTTCATGGGCGAGGAGGGGCGGGTCTATTCGACGCCGAACCTGATCCGCGATGTCGAGCATGCCTGCCGCGATTGCATCCTCGCGCACGCCGACCCCGGCGAAGACTCGGTCGGCATGGAGGTGGCGCTGAAGCATCTGGCGCCGACGCTGCCCGACATGGAGGTGGAGATCACCGTGACGGTGAGCGCGGTGGAGAAGCGCAAGATCGTGTTCGACGTGTCCGTGAAGGACGCGCTCGAGCCGATCAGCGCCGGCAGCCACACCCGCTTCGTGGTCGACACGGCAAAGACCATCGAGCGGCTGAAGGCCAAGGCCGCCAAGGTGGCTGCCGCGCGGCAGCACTCGTAACTCTCAACGGTCGTCCCCGCGAAGCATGCCCCCGCGCAGGCGGGGGGCGGGGACCCATGAACACTGGTGGCTATGGGTTCCCGCCTGCGCGGGAACGACGCCGAGATTGAATCACACCTTGCGGTTCGCCGCGTTCCAATACCGCTCGAGATTGGCAATCAGCGCCGGGCTGAAATGGCAGAACGCCTGCTCGCGCGCATAGATCGCGAAGTAGTTGCGGAACATATCGAGCGGCTCCTGGGTAATGCGGATGGCGCGGCGGTTGCCGGCGGCGCTGACCACGCCCGAGCTGGTGAGCCCGGCGATCACGCGATCGAGTGCGGCGTCCATGGTGCCCGGCTCGACGATCTCATCGCAGATGAGTTTTCCTTCCGCGCTGTCGCAGGGGAGCTTTCGTTCGTATTGGATCGCTTGGCGGGCGATACGGTCGCCGGTGAAGCGCGGCAGCCGCATGTTGGCGGCGCCCGGAATGATGCCTTCCTTGCGCGCCGGCAGCGTGAGGAAGGCGGTGCGTTCGGCTAGCACGTAGTCGACCGCCAGCAGCACCTGGCAGTGGCCGCCGATGGCAAAGGTTTCCACCGCGGCGATCCACGGCTTCTCGATCGTGTCGCCGCCGAACTCGTCGGGCGGTGGGCCGTCGGGGCGCGCCAGCCCACGGTAGAGCTTGTTGACGTAGCCGAGGTCGCGCTGGAGGTACCACACGAACGGAATGCGGCCGTGATAGAGATGCGTGAGGTTGATGCCGGCGCCGAACACCCGCCGGCCCTTGTACTTGGCGTGTTCCACCACGCCGCCGCGCAGCACCGCCACTTCGCTCGCCGGATCGAGCAGCGCGAGGTCGACGCCAATCTCCATGCCATCGAGGCTGGTCTGGTCCTCGGCGTTGAGGAAGCGCGGGTTCTTGAACGTGACCACCGCCGCCTTGCCGCGCCGCTCCACCGACGCGCCGGCGAGTTCGACCGCGCCGTTTTTGGCAAACTCAGGCCTGAGTGCCTCGGCCTCCGGCCGCGGCAGCAGCATGGCGTGGCAGAGATGGCGGCCTGAGCGTTCGCTGCGCAGAATGGCGGCGAGGAACAGGCCCTGGTCGATTTC